>OIED01001049.1_pt1 | contig 12268 bp, 10 predicted proteins | sample 1581771 | NCBI WGS metagenome assembly OIED01 (sample SAMEA3882546, study PRJEB24775) | human gut metagenome | biome: human-associated habitat; feature: intestine environment; material: feces | place: Netherlands | collected 2009/2010 | reverse complement strand
ATCTGGGCTACCGCTATTTCGGCGTGACGTCGAGCGACACGGCGACGCAGATTCTCTTCGGCGGCTGCCGCTTCTTTCTGGCGGGCTTTCTGACGATTCTGTTTGAAAGCGTCGCGCGAAAGTCGCCCGCGTTTCCGAAGAGGACGAGCTGGGGCAACGTGGTGAAGCTGTCGCTGGCGCAGACAATCATCCAGTACGTGTTCTTTTACATCGGCGTGGCGCATACGGCGAGCGCGAAGGGCGCGATCATTCAGGGGCTTCAGGCGTTTACGTCGATTTTGATTGCCTGCTTCATCTTCCGCACGGAGCGGATGAACGCGCTCAAGTGGATTGGCGGGCTGATCGGCGTGGCGGGCGTGGTCGTCGTCACGTCTCCGCAGGAGCTTGTCGGCATGATCGTCGACAAGGCCGTCAACATGGCCGACATGATGCACGTGCCCGTGCTCGGCATCGTTGAGAACATGGCCTACTACACCTGCCCGGACTGCGGCAAGCAGCATGCCATCTTCGGCGAGAGCCACATCGAGGCTATTGCTGCCAAGCACGGCATCCCCAACACGGCTAAGCTGCCCATCGACCCCGCCATCGCGGCGGCGTGCGATGCCGGCCGCATCGAGGACGTGCAGGGCGATTGGCTCAGCAGCCTCGCCGACGCCATCGAGGGCAAGTAATTGTCTGCATAACAAAAACCGCTCTGCAAAATGCAGAGCGGTTTTTTGCTGCGTTTTACCATTTGTTGATAACCTTCTCGGCGAAGCCGGGGAGGTCTTTGACATTCAGTACCGTGCCGTCGTCGAGCACGGCGCGGCCGTTAAAGACACCGAACACCTGATGCTGGTCGGACTTGATGAGCCCCACGTCCGAGCAGCTCGCGCGGTCGAGCACGGGGGTATAGTCCATCTCGAAGCGGCCGTCGTCGCTCGTGAAGGTCCAGGGCCGCATGTAGTCCGGCGTGTGCCTGCCGCCGTCGCCGGGGATGTGGAAGGTCACCTGACTGAGTTTGTGTGCGCGGCCCTTGTAAAAGAGCATATTCTCGCTCGCGGCGCTCGTGTTGCCGAAGCCGTAGCCGATGTTGAAGCCGAAACGCTCCCCGTCCACGAGACCGGAGGCGCTGCCCCAGTACCACGTGTTTTTGTACGTCCATACGCCGCGCCCCCAGTCGAGCACGGCGAAGCTGTCCGCCGGGTCGAAGGTGTAGGTGCGGTTGTAGTAGCCGTAGGTCACCGTGCCCTCGGCGCGCATGCAGTTGATCTTCTGGTTGAAGTAGAAGTGCTTGTCTTTGTCAAAGGGCGTGGCGATGACCATGGACTCGGGCGGGATGTCCGAGAGCGTCACTTTCGCGTACAGCGATCCCTCGGGGCCGAAGTTTTTCATCTGCGCGATGAGCACGCGCTTGTCGCCCTCGTTTTTGAGCAGGATGCTGTAGTGCTTGCCGGAGCTGCTCACATCGCCGTGCTCGCTGCTCTCGGGCAGACCGATCCTGCCGTTGGTGAAGGCGCGCATCGGGCTTTTCGTGATCTCCCACCCCTCGTCGAGATTGAGCAGGGAGATGGAGTCGAGCCCCATGTAGCTGTTGTCCGCGATGGTCAGGGCGAGGGCAAAGTGCCCGTTGTTGATGCAGTAGTAGTCCCACTCCTTGATGCGCATTTTGCCGGCCTTGATGTCGCTGCGGCGGTAGATGGGCAGCAGGGTCTTGGCGTAGCCGGGTTCTGTCAGATTTCCGCTCGCGTCGAGCAGGGGTCGGCGCTCGGTGATCTCGTGCTGATTCATGCTTCGCGCTCCTTTTTGATCTGCCGGATGTCCCGACCCGCGAACGGGAGCGTCTGGTATTCGCCCGCGATGCGCGACAGGATCTGCGGCGTGTATTTTTTCTGCAGCTCCTCGTTGGAGCAGTTGGTGCTGATGATGGTGGCCTTTTTGCGCGTCAGGCGCGTGTTGATGAGCGTGTAGAGGGCGCTCGTGGAATAGGCCGTGATCATTTCCGTGCCGAGATCGTCGAGGATCATCAGGTCGCAGCCGAGATACTGCTCCACACGCTGCGCGGCGGCCTCGCCGTCGGCGCTGCTGCGCTGGAACTTTGCGCACTCGAACGCATCGAGCGCGCTCGCAGCCGTCTCGTAGGCGACGGCGTAGCCTGCGCCCGCGACCACGCGCGCGATGCACGCCGACAGATACGTCTTGCCCAGCCCCGTGCCGCCCTGCAGCAGCAGGTTCATCGTGCCGGGGCGGAACGTCTGCGCAAACGTGCGGCAGACCTGAAACACGCGCTCCATCTTCGGGCGCGCGCTCTCGTCATAGAGCGTGAGGTCAAAGTGCTCGAACGACTCATCGCCGCTTTGCAGCAGGCGGCTGAGGTCGCGCGTGAGCTCGGCATTGTAGCGCCGCAGCAGACAGCGGCAGGGCTGAGCGTGGATATAGCCCGTGTCGCGGCAGTCGGGGCAGGTGTAGATGTCGTCGGTGTAGTCCACCGGCAGGTGATAGCTTGTCAGCAGCTCGGCGCGCTGTGCCTGCGTGTCAAGATTCGCACGCTCGAGCGCGCGCAGCTCGTCCGTCGGGTCGCTGCCGTGGCGCATCGTCAGACCGACGAGCGTGATCATCTGCTGCTGCAGCGTCTGGTCGAGTGCACGCAGACCGGGCACACGGCGATAGGCGTCGTCCACGCGGCGGCGGTGCTCGCGCTCATTTTCCGCGCGCTGCTGCGCGATCTGCTCGCGGGCGCGCGCCAGATAGATCCCATTGCGGGCCATGCCGGTCCCTCCTTAGGTGTTGGTCTGCTCCATCTTGCGGAGCATCTGTTCCACGCGATCGAGATCATCGCGGTCGGCTGCGGGCGCGGCGGCAGCCGCGCGGTGCTTGCCCGCTGCGCGCGGGTCGCCGCTGCTGATCTCGTCGAGCGTGTGCAGCCCTTTTTCGTGCCAGCTCATGAGGATGCGGTTGAGATAGGGCCACTTGCGCGCGCCTGTCGCCACGACCGTGCGGTCATATGCCTCGGCGATCGCCTCGCAGTCAAAGCCCATGTCCAGCCAGCTCGTGATGTAGCCGCGTTCGGTGCGGCTCGGCGCACGGTCGCAGATCTGCAATACCTGCAGCACCTGCTGCGCAAGGTCGCGCCGCGCCTGACGCCGCTGCAAGAATTCCTCCGCCTGCGCCGTCGTGTGGATCTCCTGATCGGCCCACGCGTAGGCCTCCTTTTCGATCCGGCGCATCGTCGGCGTGCCGGCATGGCCGCGTTCGGCGCGGTATTCCTGAAAGACGTAGTGGATCAGCTCCATGAGCACGTCGGCCGGGAGACCGAGATAGTCGCGCAGCCCGAGCAGCATGTTCATTTCGGGCGTCGTGAGCTTGCGGCCGTAGAGCTGCTCGGCCTCGCGGCGCACGGTCTGCATGGGCCCGTCGCTGAGCATCCGGGCGGAGATGTCCTCCGCCGTGTACTGCGGCAGCTCGGCCGCGGGCACGAGCTTCGGCTCGGCGGCGCCCGGCCGGTCGTCCGCGGGTGCGGTGCGGCGCTGTGCCGGGGCGGGCTGTTCTTTTCCGGCGGCGGAGACGAGTCCGAGCGCGCACAGGCGCTCCATCGTCTGGCGCAGTTCGCGCTCGGTCAGGCCGATGCGCTCGGCGGGGAAGGGCTTTCCCCCGGCGCGCAGCAGCGCGAGATATACCAGGGCGCAGCGCCCGTCCTTTTCCTGCAGCAGCTTGTCCGCTTCCTCGATCGGCAGCGACAGGCAAACCGGCCGCGACAGCGTAAATTCGGCTTGATCCATGCAATTACCCCTCGGGTCGATAGAAATTCATGATAGATTCACATTATAGCATGAAAATTGACTTGTAGCAAGAGCAGCGCCTGTGTTATAATGCGATATGTATGACTATAACTAGGAGTGGGTCTATGCTGGAATTGCTGGCACCTGCGGGCAACCTCGATGCCGTCATCGCGGCGGTGCAAAACGGGGCGGACGCGGTGTATATGGGCTTTGGCGACGGGTTCAACGCGCGCCGGAGCGCGGATAATTTCACACGGGAGTCGTTTGCAAAAGCGGTGCGCTACTGCCATATCCGCGGCTGCAAGGTCTACGTCACGCTCAACACCCTCGTGGGCGACCGCGAGATGGAGGCCGCCGCCGCGCTCGCGCAGCAGGCGTCGGACGCCGGAGCGGACGCGATCCTCGTGCAGGATCTGGGGCTTGCGCGCGTGCTGCGCGATGCTCTGCCGGATATCCCGCTGCATGCGAGCACGCAGATGAGCATCCACAACCTCGCCGGAGTCGAAGCTGCGGCCGAGATGGGCATCACCCGCGCCGTGCTCTCGCGCGAGCTCTCGCTCGAGCAGATCCGCTTCATCTCGCAGCATGCGAGCATCGAGACCGAGGTCTTTGTGCATGGTGCGCTGTGTTTCTGCTATTCCGGTCAGTGCTATATGAGCGCGCTCATCGGCCGCCGCAGCGGCAACCGCGGCGCGTGTGCGCAGCCGTGCCGCATGCAGTACAGCATGGGCGGCCGCATGGACGAGTACCCGCTGAGCCTGCGCGACAACTGCCTGGCGGATTATCTGCAGCAGCTCGATGAGGCCGGCGTCGCCTGTGTGAAGATCGAGGGGCGCATGAAGCGGCCGGAGTATGTCGCCGTGGTCACGGATGTGTACGCCAAGTGCATCCATGAGCACCGCGTGCCCACGCCGGAGGAAAATGACCGTCTTGCACTGGCGTTTTCGCGTCAGGGCTTCACGCAGGGCTACCTGCTCGGCGAGAAGGGGCCGGATATGCTCGGCACCCGCGCGGCCGAGCCCGATCGCGAGGCCGAAAAGATGTTCACCGCCGCGCGCAAGGCATATGCCGACGGCGAGCGCCGCCGTGTGCCCGTGAAGTTTTATGCCAAGGTGCGTGCGGGCGAGCCGGTCATGGCCGCCGTCGCAGATGAGGACGGGCATCGCGCCGTGCTCACAGGGCCTGTGCCCGAGCCTGCGCAGCGCGCGCCGCTGACCGGACAGAGCCTTGCCGATCAATTTGCCAAAACGGGCGGAACGCCCTATTATTCCACCGGCACGGAAAGCCGCATCGACCCCGGCCTGTACCTTCCGGCGGCCGCCGTCAACGACCTGCGCCGCCGGCTCATCACCGGCCTGAAGGACGAGCGCGCGGCGCTGCCCGAGCGGCGCAGCCTGCCGCTGCCGCTGCGGCCGGAGGGCAAGCGCTATTATGCCGACCCCGTGCTCATCGTGCAGGTGCATCAGGCCGAGCAGCTCACGCCGGAGCTCGCGCAGCTGTGCCCGGCGTATGTGTATGTGCCGGTCGAAATTCTTGACACGGATTTCCCGCGCGTCGCCCCGTTTTTGGAGCAGGGGGCGCAGGTCGTGGCGGTGCTGCCGCGCGTCATCACGGACGATCAGGCGGAGGATATGCACGCGATGCTCTCCCGCGCCGCCGAAAACGGCGTGTGCGAGGCGCTCGTCGGCAACATGGGGCACATCTTCTTCGCCCGCCGCGCGGGCATGCGCGTGCGCGGTGACTTCGGGCTCAACGTCTTCAACTCCTTCACCGAGGGGGTCTTGCAGCAGGCCGGGCTCGTGAGCGCGACGGCGTCGTTCGAACTGCGCGTGGCGCAGATCCGCGACCTTGCCAAGGCGGTCGACACCGAGATGATCGTCTACGGCCGTCTGCCGTGCATGATCACCGAGCAGTGCATCATCCGCAACAGCGCGGGGCGCTGCAACTGCACCGTGCCGAACAATCTGGCCGACCGGCGCGGGGCGCTGTTCCCGGTGCTGCCGGCGTTCGGCCACCGCAACCAGATCTTCAACGCGCACAAGCTCTATCTCGCCGACAAGCATGAGGACTATGAAACGGCGGGGCTCTGGGGCGTGCGCCTCATGTTTACGACCGAGACGCCGCATGAGTGCGTCGCGGTCACGCAGAGCTATCAGGGTCTGACGGATTACCGCCCCAACGGGCTGACCCGCGGACTGTATTATCGGGGCGTGGAATGACCCGCCCGGGAGGAACGACCATGAACTGGATTCTTGCCTCCGGCTCCCCGCGCCGGCGGGAGCTGCTGGAGATGCTCGGTGTGCCGAACCTGACGATCCGTCCGGCCAAGGGGCCCGAGCGCGCGACGCCGGGCGCAGGACCGGAGCAGACCGTGCGCGAGCTTGCGCTGCACAAGGCGCAGGAGGTCGCGCAGACCTGCGCGCCGGAGGACATCGTCATCGCGGCGGACACGATCGTCTATCTTGACGGTGTGATCCTTGGCAAGCCGAAGGACACGGCCGACGCCGCGCGTATGCTCGCCGCCCTGTCGGGACGCGAGCACACCGTCTATACCGGCGTCGCCGTTTTGCGCGGCGGCGAGACGCGGCTGGCGGCCGAGCACACGGCCGTGCGCTTTCGCACGCTGACGCCGGCGGAGATCACGCGCTACATCGCCACCGGTGAGCTGATGGACAAGGCCGGCGCCTACGGCATTCAGGGGCGCGGGGCGCTGTTCGTCGCGCATCTGGACGGGGACTATTTCAACGTCATGGGCCTGCCGCTGTGCCGGCTCGGACAACTGCTGAACGAACTGGGAGTCGAGCTGCTTTGAACTGGAAAACATATCTGAAGAAAAAAGGTGCGCGCATCGGCGCGATCGTGCTTGCGGTCGTGCTCGTGCTCGCGCTCATCGCCGGGGCGCTCGGCGGCAAGGCGGGATTCCTCACGAATCTCGACGGCATCGTGCGCGCGCCGCTGCAAAAGGCCGCGACCGTCACGGCGCAGTGGCTCGAGAGCATCTACGGCTACATTTATAAATATGACCAGCTCAAGGCCGAAAACGACCAGCTGCGCGTCCAGCTTGCCGAGGCACAGGCGCAGGCGCGCGAGGGGCAGGAGGCGCTGGCGGAAAACGAGCGCTACCGCGAGCTGCTGGGCTTCACGCAGCGGCACACGGATTTTGAGCTCGAGCCGGCGAACGTCGTGTCCTACGGCGCATCGAACTGGTCGAGCACGCTCACGCTCAGCAAGGGCAGCGACTGCGGCATCGAGGTCGGCGACTGCGTCATGAACGAGGCCGGCGCGCTCGTCGGTCAGGTTATCGAGGTCGGCAGCACATGGGCGACCGTGCGCACGGTCATCGACGTGGACATGAGCGTCGGCGGCTACATCAGCAGCAGCGGCGCCACGGCCATGGTGCTCGGTGACTTCACGCTCATGCAGGACGGCTGCGTGCGCTTCGGCTATCTGGCCGAGGGTACGAGCATCTTCACCGGCGACACCGTGCTCACCTCCGGCAAGGGCGGCGCGTTCCCGGCAGGGCTCGTCGTCGGCACGATCACCGACGTGCGCACCGAGGCCGGCGGCCAGCAGACCTACGGCGTCATCACGCCGGCATGTGATCTCGGTGAGCTGCTGCAGGTGTTCGTCATCAAGGACTTTGACGTGGTGAGCTGACATGTGGGCGGATCTGATCAATAAGGAAAAGATACACCGCGTGCTCTGGTGCGCGCTGTACATGGCGGTGACCGTTGCACTGCAGACCACGGTCTTTGCGCACATCGCGCTCTTCGGCGTGCACGCCATGTTCGTGCCGGCGGTCGTCGTGGCGGTCGGCGTGTTTGAGGGCGGCACATGGGGCGCGGTCTTCGGTCTCGTCACGGGCTATTTCTGCGCCATGGGCTACCCCGAAACGGGGCTGCTGTTTGCCGTGCTCTTCGCGCTCATCGGCTTCGGCGCGGGGATGCTCGCGGCATATCTCATCAATAACGGGATCTTCCCGTTTCTCGTGACGTGTCTGGCCGCGTTTCTGCTCACGGCCTTCTGCCAGATGTTCCGCCTGTGGATCTTCCACGGTGCGTCGTTCTGGCGGCTGCTCGCCGTGGCACTGGGGCAGAGCGTGTTCTCGCTCCCGCTCGCCGTGCCGTACTACTACATCAGCCGTGCGTTTCACCGCCGGCGTGCCCAGCGCTGAGGCATTCAGCGCGCCCGTACCCCCGAAAGGATCTTCGCTATGGAAAAACCCATCAAGCCCGGCCGCATCACAGCGCTCGCGTGTATGCTCATGCTGCTCGTGATCGTGTTCGTGGTCGCGCTCTACAAACTGCAGATCGTCGACGGTAAGGCGTACTATGAGGAAAACCGCAACAGCGTCGCCAGCTCCCAGACCGTGGCGGCCGCGCGCGGCAGCATCCTCGACCGCTACGGCCGCGTGCTCGTGTCGAACACGAGCTGCAACAACCTCGTCTTCAACCCCGACGATCTCTTCGAGCAGGACGACCCGAACGGCATCCTGCTGAAGATGGCGCGCACCGTCGTCAGCTGCGGCGACACGTATGTCGACGAGCTGCCGGTCACGACCGCGCCGCCGTTCGAGTATACGGACATGAGCGAAACGCAGCGCACACAGCTCAAGGGCTTTCTCAAATACGCCGGCCTCGACGAGGAGGCCACGGCCGTGGAGCTTTTGAGCTACTGCCGTGAAAAATTTGAGATCAACAACAACTACTCCGCGGCCGATATGCGCACCATCGCCGGTCTGCGCTATTCGATCAAGACGCGCTATATCGACAAGCTCTACCTGCCGGACTATGTGTTCGTCAAGGACGCGAGCATGGAGCTCATCACGTCCCTGAAGGAAAATAACGTCCCCGGCTTCGAGGTCACGGTGTCGTATACGCGCCAGTATCATACGAATCTGGCTGCACACCTGCTCGGCTACACGGGCCTGATGAACGCCGAGGAATACACGACCTATAAGACGCAGGGATATCCCATGAGCGCGACCGTCGGCAAGGACGGGGCGGAGCTCGCCTTTGAGAAATACCTCCACGGCACGGACGGCACGGCGATCGTGACGAAAAACGCCGCCGGCACCGTCACCGGCACGACCTATACCAAGGAGCCGGAGCCCGGCAATCAGGTCAGTCTCACCATTGACCTCGACCTGCAGTCGGCGGCGGAGCAGTCGCTGACCAAGGGCATCGAGAACATGAAGTCAAAATCCACGGAAAACAGCGATGCCGTCGGCGGCGGCGCGCTCGTGGCGGTCGACGTCGCCACCGGTCAGCCGCTGGCCATCGCAAACTACCCGACCTTCGACCTGCAGACGCTCTTCCAGAGCGAGGAGAACTACAAGGCTGTCTCCGAGGCGGACAACCAGCCGCTGTTCAACCGCGCGCTGCTCGGCCAGTATTCTCCGGGCTCGACGTTCAAGCCCTGCACGGCCATTGCCGGCCTGACCGAGGGCGTCATCACCACCGGCACGACCATCCAGTGCACCGGCACGTTCCGCAAGTATGAGGACACCGGCTACGCGCCCAAGTGCTGGATCGCCTCCTCCGGCACCACGCACGGCAATGACAACGTTACCGAGGCCATCCGCGACTCGTGCAACATCTTCTTCTACACCGTCGGCGACAGCCTGCCGATCGACACGCTCGCGCGCTATGCCGCGGCCTTCGGCCTCGGCGAGCACACCGGCATCGAGCTGCCGGAGAGCACCGGCCAGATGGCCACGGAGGCCGTGAAGAAAAAGCTCGAGAACACGAACTGGTATGTCGGCGACTCGCTGCAGGCGGCCATCGGCCAGTCGTACAGCCTGTTCACGCCGCTGCAGCTTTCGGAATACTGCGCCACGATCGCAAACGGCGGCACGCGCCACAGCGCGTCCATCCTGAAATCCGTGCGCAGCTACGACGGCAGCGAGCTCATTTATGAAAACGAGGCCGAGGTGCTCAGCACCGTCGAGACCGGCGACTACAACTGGGCCGCCGTGCAAAAGGGCATGTACCTCGTCGCCAACGACCCCGCCGGCAGCGCTTACGAGACCTTCGGCAGCTACGGCGTGAAGGTCGCCGCCAAGACCGGTACCGCCCAGCTCGGCGATAACCAGGTCAACAACGCCATTTTTATCTGCTACGCACCGTATGACAATCCCAAGGTCGCCGTGGCGGTCGTTGTGGAGCACGGCAGCGCCGGTGCTTCCATCGCCTCCATTGCGCGTGATTTTCTCGACGCATATTTTACCGTCAAGACCGTTGACACCGCCCCCGAGAGCGAGCTCTCGCTGCTGCGATGACGGCCGCTGACCAGAAAGAGAGGAGTTATCCATATGAACATTGCACTGATCGCTGACGACGGAAAAAAGGAACTCATGGTCCAGTTCTGCATCGCTTACTGCGGCATTCTGGCCAAGCACGAATTGTGCTCCACGTTTACGACCGGCCGGCTCATCTCCGAGGCCACCGGACTGAAGATCCGCACGTACCTGCACTCGGCGCAGGGCTGCCAGCAGCTCGACGCGCGCATCGCGTACAACGAGATCGACCTCGTGCTGTTTTTCTGCGACGCCGAGAGCGGCAACTTTGACGAGGTCAACCGCATGGCGCGCCTGTGCGACCAGCGGCAGATCCCGTTCGCCAGCAATGTGGCCACGGCCGAAGTGCTCATTCTGGGCCTGAACCGCGGCGACCTCGACTGGCGCGACATCGTCAACCCCAAGAAGAAATCGTAAGCCCGAAAGGAAACCAAGACATCATGGACAAGATCAAACCCCGCACACTGTCCGGCTTCATGGAGCTGCAGCCGGACAAGCAGGTGCAGATGGACAAAATGCGCGCCGTTCTGGCCGAGACCTACGCCCGCTATGGCTTCACCCCGCTCGACACGCCCGCGATCGAGGCGGCCGAGGTGCTGCTGGCCAAGGGCGGCGGCGAGACGGAAAAGCAGATCTACCGCTTCACGAAAGGCGAGAGCGATCTCGCGCTGCGCTTTGACCTCACTGTGCCGCTGGCAAAGTACGTCGCGGCCAATTACGGCCAGCTCACGTTCCCCTTCCGCCGCTACCAGATCGGCAAGGTCTGGCGCGGCGAGCGCGCGCAGCGCGGCCGCTTCCGCGAGTTTTATCAGGCGGACATCGACATCATCGGTGACGGTGCGCTCGATATCCTCAACGAGGCCGAGATCCCGGCCATCATCTACGACACGTTCACCCGCCTCGGCCTGCACCGCTTCCGCATCCGCGTGAATAACCGCAAGGTGCTCAACGGCTTTTTCGCCATCCTCGGCCTGAGCGAGCAGGCGGGCGATGTGCTGCGCACCATTGACAAGCTCGATAAGATCGGCGCGGACAAGGTGCGCGCGCTGCTCACCGATACCTGCGGCGTCACGGCAGAGCAGGCGGACGAGATCCTGCGCTTCATCGCCTGCCCGGGCACGAGCGCGGACAAGCTTGCCTTCCTCGAGCAGTACCGCGGCCGGAACGAGACGTTTGACACCGGCCTCGACGAGCTGCGCACCGTCGTGGGCTACCTGCCCGCGTTCGGCGTCCCGGAGGAGAACTTCGAGCTCGACCTCACGATCGCGCGCGGCCTCGATTACTACACCGGCACGGTGTACGAGACCGTCCTGCTCGACCATCCCGAGGTCGGCAGCATCTGCTCCGGCGGCCGCTATGACGACCTCGCGGGGTATTATACGAACAAGTCCCTGCCCGGCGTCGGCATCTCCATCGGCCTGACGCGTCTGTTTTACATCCTGCAGGAGCAGAACATGATCTCCGACGCCGTGCTCACCGCCCCGGCGGACGTGCTCATCCTGCCGATGACGGACGATCTGTCCGCCGCCGTGTCGCTGGCGTCCATGCTGCGCGCCGGCGGTCTGCGCGTGCAGCTTTACAGTGAGAAGAAAAAGTTCAAGGCCAAGATCGGCTATGCCGACAAGCTCGGTATCCCGTTCGTGATCTTCCTCGGCGAGGATGAGATCGCGCAGAATGTCTGCGCGCTCAAGAACATGGACACCGGCGAGCAGGAGGCCGTGACGCAGGCCGCCGCGCTCGAGACCATCCGCGCGGAGATCGCGCGGCGCACCGCCGGTGCGATCCTGCGCGAGCAGTGATCCGGTCAATCCACCGCCGCCGCACCGCCGGAGGCGATATTCGATAGAAAGAAAGGGAATCAGGAGTATGTTTCAGTCCCGCACACACACTTGCAACGAGCTGCGGCTCGAAAACGTCGGCGAGCAGGTCCGCATCGTCGGCTGGATGGAAAACGTCCGCGAGGTCGGACAGAATTTTGCCTTTGTCGTCGTCCGTGATTTTTACGGCACGACGCAGGTCGTCATTGAGACCGAGGATATGATGAAGCTCGTCAAGCCTCTCAACAAGGAGTCCACGATCGCCGTTGAGGGCGTCGTGCGCGAGCGCGCGAGCAAAAACCCCAAGCAGCCCACCGGCGACATTGAGCTCGTGCCCACCAAGATCGAGGTGCTCGGCCGCTGCCGCTACAATGAGCTGCCATTCGAGATCAACC
>OIED01001046.1_pt1 | contig 12313 bp, 9 predicted proteins | sample 1581771 | NCBI WGS metagenome assembly OIED01 (sample SAMEA3882546, study PRJEB24775) | human gut metagenome | biome: human-associated habitat; feature: intestine environment; material: feces | place: Netherlands | collected 2009/2010 | reverse complement strand
AAACCTTGTTACGAGCTGGCATAATCCCCTCTGCTGCACGCAAATCGGATCTACGTCCAGGGCCGTGGCGTGGGCACTATCGCCAAAAGAGAAATATCTCTGTGTAGATTGCGCACAGAGACATGCTTCTGTGCTATAGTTCAGGCTTGTTTGTTAACGCGACATGTTCGTTTGTCGCCCAAGGAGGGTCAGTTATGTCCAAAGTTTGCGAAGTTTGCGGTAAGCACCCCGTTGCCGGTCGCTCCATCAGCCACTCTCACCGCGTCACCAACCGTAAGTTCCGCCCCAACATCCAGCGCGTCTACGTCGTCGTCGATGGTCACCGTCGCAAGATGAACGTTTGCTCCACCTGCCTCAAGTCCGGCAAGGTTGCGCGCTCCTAAATAAGGTCTTACCAACAAGTACCTCGGACTCTCCGGGTCAAAGACCTCGCGTTCACATAGAACTTACCAAAGGCGCCCTCCCCTACGGAGGGCGCCTTTTTGCACTCATTCGGGACAGGCTTACATGAGCGAAAACACCCGTGTAAGCCTGTCCCGAATGAGCGGATGAGTGTTTTCCCACTCATTGGGGACAGACTAAGATGGGTGTTTTCACGCATTGGGGACAGACATGACGCACGCATGCGGCGTCCCGATCGGCTCCGGCCCCTATCTCACGCTGCATCCTTCCAGCCTGCAGTAGCCTTGGTCACGCTTGTGGCGCCGATACCGGTGATACGGGCAATTTGCTTGACCGTGAGATGCGCCCGCCTGAGCCTCAGAAGACAGGCATCGCGTTCTGGGCGTGGCAGGGCCTTGAGCAGCGCAGGATCTATGCTCGGCAGGACTTCGCGCGCAACGGAAAGAGCCTCCTCATCGGGGATCCGCCGGCGCGGAAGAACCTCCACTGACCAGATGCGCCCGCCAACTTTCTTGAGATGCTCGCAATAGCGACGGGAGCCTCCGACAACATCGAGCATAGGGGCCGCATCACAGATGTCAAAGGGATCATAGCCCAGCTGATATGCCTTATAGCTTGACCAGCGGTACGCCTCGAGCGAGTCAAGCGCACCCTTCACGGGATTGAGATGAATATAGTCGAGCAGCTGCACTGCCTGCGTGTCCGACTCAACCGGGACCCGCGAATAGCGATTGTCAAACAGATGCCCCGTTCTTCCCGTTTTCCCATTGAAATATTTAGCATATGCCGTCAATGCGCACTGCATTGCCTTTGAAAGGTTGTCAAATGGGTCATCAACCATCAAATGGAAGTGGTTGTCCATAAGGCACCAAGCCAACACCGCCACGTCATGGCGCGCAAACCTGTCCGAGATATCCGATAAGAAACGATAACGGTCGGAGTCATCTTCAAAAATAATCTGTTTGGAGTTGCCGCGGTCAAAGACGTGGTAATAGCCGGTGATCGAAACGGCACGGGCGCATCTTGGCATAATCTCTCCTTTCAAAGCTGTACAGGCAACACCTAAAAGGAGAGAAGAAACGCAAAATGCTGAGCCTGTAACCTATTTATATCCAATGAGTGGCAACAACAGGCCCAGAACGGCAAAATGACAAATCGATGTCTGTCCCAAATGAGTGAAAACACTCATGCAAGTCTGTCCCCAATGAGCGGGGCAATGCAGTATTAGTTAAATCGCTTCATTTAGTTGAAGCGTTTTAGTGTGCCTTTTACAGGAATCTGACCGTTCGCCGAATAATTTCTTGCTATCATGCAAGGCGTAGGGTAAATCTCCGATCGCAAGGAGACACAAATGGTGAAAAAGTCACCGGAAAACACTACTCCCGCAATTGTGGACAACGTAGAGGCGCTTGAGGCTAAGCTCGCTCAGATGCGAGAGGCCCAGGCGCTTTTTGCTACGTACACGCAGGAGCAGGTCGACAAGATCTTCTATGAGGCCGCCATGGCCGCCAACAAGGCTCGTATCCCGTTGGCGAAGATGGCCATCGAGGAGACCGGCCGCGGCGTTCTTGAGGACAAGGTCATCAAGAACCACTACGCCGCAGAGTACATCTACAACGCTTACAAGAACACCAAGACCTGTGGTGTCCTGGAGCGAGACGAGGCTTACGGCATCACCAAGATCGCCGAGCCCATCGGCATCGTGGGCGCCGTCATCCCGACGACCAACCCCACCTCCACCGCGATCTTCAAGACGCTGATCAGCCTGAAGACCCGTAACGGCATCATCATCTCCCCGCACCCGGCAGCCGCCAAGTGCACCATCGCCGCCGCCAAGCTCGTGCTTGACGCCGCCGTCAAGGCCGGCGCCCCCGAGGGCATCATCGGCTGGGTCGATGTCCCCTCCATCGAGCTGACCAACATGGTCATGCGCGACGTCGACATCATCCTCGCCACCGGTGGCCCGGGCATGGTCAAGGCCGCCTACTCCTCGGGCAAGCCCGCCCTGGGCGTTGGCGCCGGTAACACCCCGGTCATCATCGACGACACCGCCGACGTGCTGCTCGCCGTCAACTCCATCATCCACTCCAAGACCTTCGACAACGGCATGATCTGCGCTTCCGAGCAGTCCGTGACCGTCATCGACACCATCTATGACCAGGTCAAGGCCGAGTTCCAGAAGCGCGGCTGCTACTTCGTCAAGCAGGGTGCCGAGATGGAGGCCCTGCGTGCCGCCATGTTCAAGAACGGCGCTCTCGATCACCGCATCCCCGGCATGGCTGCCGCCAAGATCGCCGAGCTCGCCGGCATCGAGGTTCCCGCCAAGACCAAGATCCTGATCGCCGAGGTCACCTCCACCGACCCCGCCAAGGAGGAGTTCTCCCACGAGAAGCTCTCCCCGGTCCTGGCCATGTACCACGCCAAGGACTTCCAGGAGGCCGTCGACAAGGCCGAGCACCTGGTGCTCGCCGGTGGCCCGGGCCACACCGCCTCTCTGTACGTGCACCCCGCCCAGGCCGAGAAGATCAGCCTGTTCGAGCACGTCATGAAGGCCTGCCGCATCGTCATCAACACCCCGTCCTCGCACGGCGGCATCGGTGACCTGTACAACTTTGGCATGAAGCCGTCTCTGACCCTGGGCTGCGGCTCCTGGGGCGGCAACTCCGTCTCCGAGAACGTTGGGGTGAAGCACTTGATCAACGTTAAGACTGTGGCCGAGCGCCGTGAGAACATGCTGTGGTTCCGTACCCCTGAGAAGATCTTCTTCAAGAAGGGCTGCATGCCCGTCGCCCTGCGCGAGCTCTCCGAGGTCTACGGCAAGAAGCGCGCCTTCATCGTCACCGACCAGTTCCTCTTCAAGAATGGCAACACCCGCGCCATCGAGGCCAAGCTCGACGAGATGGGCATCGCCCACGACTGCTTCTATGACGTCGAGCCCGATCCGTCGCTGCAGTGCGCACGTCGCGGCGCCAAGCAGATGGCCCTCTTTGAGCCGGACGTCATCATCGCCGTCGGCGGTGGCTCCGCTATGGACGCCGGCAAGATCATGTGGATGATGTACGAGCACCCCGAGTGCAAGTTTGAGGACATGGCCATGGACTTCATGGACATCCGCAAGCGTATCTTCACCTTCCCCGAGATGGGCAAGAAGGCCTACTTCGTCGCCGTCCCGACCTCCTCGGGTACCGGCTCCGAGTGCACGCCGTTCGCCATCATCACCGATAAGGAGACCGGCATCAAGTGGCCGCTCGCCGACTACGCGCTGCTCCCCAACATGGCTATCGTCGACGCCGACAACTGCATGACCGCTCCGCGCGGCCTGACCGCTGCCTCCGGCATCGACGTCATGACCCACGCCATCGAGTCCTACGTCTCCATCATGGCTTCCGACTACACCAAGGGCCTCTCCGAGCGCGCTGCTAAGCTCGTCTTCGAGAACCTGCCCTCCAGCTTCACGAACGGTGCCAAGGACCCGCATGCCCGCGAGGAGATGCACAACGCCTCCTGCATGGCCGGTATGGCCTTCGCCAACGCCTTCCTGGGCCTCAACCACTCCATGGCCCACAAGCTCGGCGCCTTCCATCACCTGCCCCACGGCCTCGCAAACGCCGTCATCCTGACCCGCGTCATGCGCTACAACGCCGCCGAGGCTCCCGTCAAGATGGGTACCTTCTCCCAGTATCCTTACCCCAACGCGCTGCACAACTACGCCGAAATGGCCAAGTACTGCGGCATCGAGGGCAAGGACGACAAGGAGGTCTTCGAGAACTTCATCACGAAGCTCGAGGAGCTCAAGGACTTCATCGGTGTCAAGAAGACCATTGCCGACTACGGTGTTGACGAGCAGTACTTCCTCGACACCCTCGACGAGATGACCGAGCAGGCATTCAACGACCAGTGCACCGGCGCTAACCCGCGCTACCCGCTCATGAGCGAGATCAAGGAGCTCTACCTGGACGCCTACTACGGCCGCGAGCCTCAGGACTACGCCGTCTGCTAGTTTTAGCACGGTTTTTAACGGCGGGGGTGCACGGGTGTTTCACACACCCCCGCCGTCGCTTCTATCGCATCGTTGAAAGGATGCAACCATGCTGCTACCCGATTCCAAGACCGAACTCGTCCGCCGTGGCAACAAGGTCGTTTACGACCTGGGCGACAAGATCGTCAAGGTCTTTAACGAGACCAAGCCTGTCTCCGACGTGTTCAACGAGGCTTTGAATCTTGCCCGCATCAATGAGTGCGGCATCCGCAGCCCCAAGGCTCTCGAGGTTTCCCAGCTCGAGAACGCCAACGGCTGGGCGCTCGTGACCGAGAAGGTTCCGGGCACCACCCTTGCCGAGAAGATGACTGCCGAGCCCCAGCGCTTTGGTGAGTACCTCGAGATGTTCGTCGACCTCCAGATTGAGATCCACGGCTACACCTCCCCGCTGCTTAACCGTCAGCGCGACAAGTTCGCCCGCATGATCGACAGCCTCGATCAGCTCAATGCCACCACGCGCTACAACCTTCAGGAGCGTCTGGACGGCATGACCAAGGAGTTCAAGGTCTGCCACGGTGACTTCAACCCCTCCAACGTCATCGTCGGCGACGACGGCCAGCTGTACGTCTGCGACTGGGCACACGCCACCCAGGGCTCCCCTGCTGCCGACGTTGCCACCACCTACCTGCTCTTCGCCCTCAACAGCAAGGACCAGGCCGAGGCCTACCTGGAGCTCTACTGCGACCGCGCCGACATGCCCATGCAGGTCGTGCGTCAGTGGACGAGCATCGTCGCCGCTTCCGAGCTCGCTCGTAAGCGCAACGTGAACGATGAGTTCCTTAAGAACTGGATCGACGTCGTCGATTATCAGTAATATCTGAGCGATTTATTTCGCATCGGAGGCACAAGAAACCCCACAACTCATATGGGCTGTGGGGTTTTCCTTTTAGATATCGAGGATGCTACAAGATAAAAGGACGGCCCCGCATCTCCCCGATCTGGAGAAATGCGGGGCCGTCCCGTATATCGAACTACAAACGAAATCGTCGATTAACGACGGGCCGCCTTAACAAGCTCGGCAACCTTGGCGACGACCTCGTCGATAGCCACGTCCTCGCGCTCGCCCGTAGCACGGTCCTTGAGCTCGACGGTGCCGTTCTTAAGGCCACGCTTGCCGAGCACCACCTGATACGGGAAGCCCATAAGGTCGTTGTCAGCAAACTTAAATCCGGGACGCTCGTCACGGTCGTCGACGACAACCTCGATACCCTCGGCGCACAGACCCTCGACGATCTGCTCGCAGACGGTAGCGCACTCTTCCTTCTTGGGATCAAGCGGAATCACCGCGACCTCGTACGGGGCAACGGAGACCGGCCAGACGATACCGTGCTCGTCGTTGTGCTGCTCCACGACGGCAGCGAGCGAGCGGGACACGCCCACGCCGTAACAACCCATGATGAGAGGCTTCTCCTTGCCGTCCTCGTCCATAAAGGTGGCACCCATGGCCTCGGAATACTTGGTGCCAAGCTGGAAGACCTGAGAGACCTCGATGCCGCGGGCAGCGGAGAGCGGCTTGCCGCAGTGCGGGCAGGGGTCGCCGGCGACGACGGTGACCAGGTCGGCCCACTCGTCGACGGTAAAGTCGCGCTCGGGGCAGGCACCGGTAAAGTGATAATCGACCTCGTTGGCACCGCAGGCCCACTGCTTGGACTCGCGCAGACTCTCGTCGCACACCAGACAGATGCCCTCGGGCAGGTTAACCGGTCCGATAAAGCCCTTGTGCAGCCCGTAGGTCTGGAGCTCCTCGTCGGTCATCATGCGATAGCCCTTGCCAAAGACATGCTCGGCCTTGCAGTCGTTGAGCTCATGGTCGCCCGGAACGATGGCCACAACCGGCTTACCCTCGGCGTCGATAAGAGCCAGGGACTTGCGCGTGCCGTTCTCGGGGAAGCCGAAGAACTTGGCGACCGCCTCGATGGTGCCCATGCCCGGAGTCTCGACCTTGGTGAGCGTACCGTCGCCGGGGCCCTCAGTCACGACGACCTTGGTGCTTGCCGCCTCGTCATCGGCAGCAAAGCCGCAATCGTCGCAGTAGACCAGCGAAGCCTCGCCGGCGTCGGCCAAAGCCATGTACTCGACGGAGGTGTCACCACCGATCTCGCCGGAGTCGGCAACGACGGGCAGAGCCTTGATGTAGCAGCGCTCGCAGATGTTGGCGTAGGCCTGCTTCATCTTGTCGTACTCCTCCTGCAGACTCTCCTGCGTGGCAGAGAAGCTGTAGGCGTCCTTCATGATGAACTCGCGGCCGCGCATCAGGCCAAAGCGGGGACGGAACTCGTCGCGGAACTTGTCCTGAATGTGGTACAGGTTGACGGGCAGCTGCTTGTAGGAGCGCAGCTCGTTGCGTACCAGGGCAGTCACGGTCTCCTCGTGCGTGGGTCCGAGCACAAACTCGCGGCCGTGGCGGTCATCAAAGCGCACGAGCTCCTTGCCATAAGCATCGATACGGCCGGATTCACGCCACAGCTCGGCATCGACCATAATGGGCATCATGAGCTCCTGGGCACCGGCAGCATCCATCTCGTCGCGCACGATGTTCTCGATCTTGCGAATCGAGCGCCATGCGAGCGGCAGGTAGGAATACAGACCGGCGGCCTCCTTGCGGATCATGCCGGCACGGAGCAGCAGGCGGTGGCTGGCGAGCTCAGCGTCCGCCGGATCCTCTTTAAGCGTCGGCGCATAGAGCTTAGACATATACATTGCTCGAGTCATTTATTTCTCCTCAATAAGCTTGTCGACCTCGGCCATTAGCGCGTCGACAATTTGGTCCTCAGCTACTTTACCAATGATCTGGCCGTGCGAAAAGAGCAGGCCCTGACCTCGTCCGCAAGCAACACCCAAGTCGGCGTCAGAGGCCTCGCCGGGGCCATTGACTGCACAGCCCATCACGGCAATCGAAAGCGGCGCGGAGTAGTTCTTAAGCCGCTCGGTGACCTCCTCGGCGATGGGAATGAGGTTAACCTGGCAGCGGGCGCACGTGGGGCACGAGACAATCTCGGGGCCACGGCGACGCAGGCCCAGCGACTGCAAAATTCCCCAGGCGACCGGCGGCTCCTCAACCGGATCAGCCGTAAGCGACACGCGCATGGTGTCACCGATGCCCTCGGACAGCAGAATACCCAGACCCACCGAGCTCTTGATAGTGCCCTGCAGCTTGGTCCCCGCCTCCGTCACGCCCAGGTGAAGCGGAACGTGGGGAATCTCACGCGACAGGGCACGATAGGTTTCAAGCGTCGTCTGTACACTATGGGCCTTGGCGGAAAGAACGATGTTGGTAAAGCCGCGGTCTTCAAAATGCTTGACAAAACGCTCGCTCGACATCACGAGCTTTTCGGGCTGCGTGAGGTCGTCGCGCTCGGCGATATCCTGCTCAAGCGAGCCCGCGTTCACGCCAATGCGAATCGCGCACACAGCGGCGCCCGCAGCATCGATCACGGCATCGACCTTGGCCCAATCGCCGATATTGCCGGGATTGATGCGGAGCTTGGCGGCACCGGCCTCAACGGCACCAATGGCGAGCTTATGGTTAAAGTGGATATCGGCAACGATCGGCACCGGAGACTCCGCACAAATCGTGCGAAAGCCCTCGAGCGCAGCCTCAGTGGGCACGCTCACGCGCACAACATCACAACCCGCCTGGGCGAGTGCACGAACTTGTGCAAGCGTTGCCTGCGCGTCGGCGGTATCGGTGCAGGTCATGGATTGGACCACCACCGGTGCGCCGCCACCGATCTGAACGCCGCCCACATGCACGGGGCGCGTCAGCTCGCGCGGCAAAGAATGGGATAGAGACAATCCAAACACTCCCCTACAGAATAAATCGAAGGATGTCGGAACGAAGCATATAGACAAACAGCAGTGCGAAGAGCGCGATGCCCACATAGCTCACAATCGTCTGAGCCTTGAGAGGCAGCTCGCGACCCGCAATCTTTTGAATAATCTCGATGACTAACTTACCGCCGTCGAGCGGGGGGATGGGGATGAGGTTAAAGAACGCAAGCGACAGGTTGACTACGATAAAGGTGGCGCCGAGGTTCATGATTTGGGATGCCACGGCAAAGGACATGCTGGCGTAGAGGTTGCCGTATGCCGCGTGCATGAGGGCGGCCGCGAGACACGCGAGTGCGATGTTCGATGCAGGGCCGGCTGCGCTCACCAGGACCTCGTCGCGCTTGGGATGCTTGAGATTGTTGAGATAGACGGGCACGGGCTTGGCGAAGGCGAACACCGGGCCGCCGGCCGCGAGCATAAGCAGCGGCAGGAGAATGGTGCCAAATGGGTCGATATGGTTGAGCGGGTTGAGCGAGACGCGGCCGCGCGAACGGGCCGTCCTGTCGCCGAGCGCCCAGGCTGCGGCGGCGTGCGCGCTCTCGTGGATCACGATGCCAACGATGACGGCAACAGCGCTCGCGAGCAGGTTCATAAAGTAGCTGCTGGACATGTCGACCCCCTAGCGGACGCGGCGCGAGGCACGCGTGAGCAGGTAGTCGGCCACAAACAGGATGACGGCCACGATGGCGTAATCCAAGCGGAACACGCCGCCAAAGGGCGAGGTGATAACGCCGTAGCCGGCGATGGCGCTCGGCAGCGCGCGCGAAAGCTCAACGACAAAGCCCACGATCTGCAGCTTGGCGGTGAGGCCGCTAAAGCACAGCAGCACGGTCATCGCGCTCATAAAGATGCCGCAGATGCGACAGGCGATGGCGATGATGCTCATCGCCACGGCAGCGGCCTTACGAGAGTTCACGCGCGGTCTCCTCTTCGATCTGGGTGGAAAGCTCGAGCCATTCGTCCTCGAGCTTGGGCAGCTCTTGCTTAAGGCCGTTATATTCCCCCAGCGCGGCGTTGAACTTGTCCTGATCGGCATAAAGCTCTTCGCTGGCCATCAATTCCATAAGCTCGTCATAGCGGGCGCGCTTTTTGTCGAGCTCCGTCTCGATCTTCTTGAGCTGGTTGCGCACGCCCTTGAGCTTTTTGTTGAGCGCGGCGCGGGCCTGGGCCTCGGCGCGCTTTTGCTCCTTGGTCTTTTTGCCCTCGGCCGGCTTGGGTGCCGCGGCGGGGCTGCTGTCCTGGGCGGCGTTGGCTTTGGTGGACTTGGCCGCGGCAGGTGCGCTCTCCCCTGCTGCCTCGGCGGCGGCGCGGGCAGCGAGGTCCTCGCGCTTGAAGAGGTAGTAGTCGTAGTCGCCGTCGTAGACCGTGACCTTGCCGTCACGGATGTCGATCACGCGGTTCGCCACGGCGCGCACCAGGTGCTCGTCGTGGCTGATCAGCACGATGGTGCCGGGGAAGTTTTGCAGGGCGTTTTCGAGCATGTCTACCGAGTCGATATCCAGGTGGTTGGTGGGCTCGTCCAGGCACAGGAGCGCCTCGGGCGCCACGAGCATCTTGGCCAGGGCCAGACGCGCTTTTTCGCCGCCGGAGAGGACGCGGACCTGCTTTTCGATTGCGTCGTTATCGCTAAACAGGAAGGCGCCCAGCAGGCTGCGCTGCTGCGGAACGGTCCACTTGGGCGTGACGGTGTCGATTTCTTGCAGGACGGTGTTGGACTCGGTCATGCCCTCGAGCGCGTGCTGGGCATAGTAGGCCACACCCACGTTGGTGCCAAGGTCGCGCGTGCCGGTAGTGGGCGGCTCCAGGCCGGCGATGATCTTCATGAGCGTGGACTTGCCGGCGCCGTTGGGGCCGACGAGCGCCACATGCTCGCCGCGGTAGAGCTTGAGGTCGATATCGCTGTAGATGTGCTTGTTGCCGTAGGACTTGGACACGCCCTCCAGGCCCACGACCATGTCGCCCGAGCGCGGCGGGTCGGGGAACTTAAAGTCGATGTGCTTGTGGCCCTCGGGCAGGATGACGAGCTCCTTTTTGATCTGCTCGATCTTGCGGATGCGCTCCTGCGCCTGGGCGGCCTTAGTGGGCTTATAGCGGAACTTATCGACGAAGACCTGCATGTGGGCGATGTCTCGTTCCTGGGCGGCGCGCTTGGCTCGCATCTGCTCCAGGTTGTCCTCGCGCTGCTTGAGGTAGCTGCTGTAGTTGCCGGTGTAGGTGGTCACGCGGCGGTTTTCGAGGGCGGCGACGTGGTCGACACAAGCGTCCATAAAGGCGCGGTCGTGGCTGACGATGAGCACGGCGCCGTCGTGCAGCGGGGCATTCTTGAAAAAGATGTTCTTGAGCAGCGCCGTCGAGATTTTGGCATCGAGCGCAATGCCGCCCTCGGCGATCAGCCTCAGGTCGCTCTCCTGGCCGATGACGATCAGCGCCCCGGTCTTCGTCTCGGCCATCTCGCGGCAGGCCGTGACGATCGGCACGATGTTGGTCTGCACCTTGTCGTCGCCTGTGGAGAAGATGCGCGAGATGAAGTTGAAATGCTTTTGCCGCATGCCGATCATCTGGAGAAAGCGGCGCAGCTCGGGCTGAAAGACGATGATCAGCGCGATGGTTCCCACCGAGATCAGTTGTCCGAGGATGGTCGAGAGCAACTCCATGTTGAGGGCGCGCACGACGACCCACAGCAGGTAGATGGCGATGATTCCCGAGAGGATATAGGGTGCGTTCGTGCCTTTGGTCATGCGGTAGATCCAGTACATGATCGCGGCCACGAGGAGGATGTCGATGAAGTCGATGAAGGTGAACGGTACGAAACCCATGTCTTGTCCTGCAAAAAAATTCTACGTGCAAATGTATAAAAAAATACCGATTCCGCGGGGATGCGGAACCGGTATTTTCTTGTGACGTCCTTTCCGGGGCAGCGGCGGGATTGGCGCCGTGTCGGGGTCGGAGGCTGTTTGTCGCTTTTCTTTCGGGGCAACGGGCATTTTCAGGGGCTACTCGGGCTCCTTCGTGGCCTCTCTTTCTGTCCCTTCTTCACGGCCTCCGGATCGTTTCTCCACGGCCTTTCCGGGCCTTCCCTTCCGGTCTCCGCGGCTCTCCTTCATGTCATGGCCTCCGGAGCGTTTCTCCACGGCCTCCAGGGCCTTTTCCCTGCAACCTTCCCGCGGATTTCGTCCCGCCCCCTCGGTTCGGCCCCCGGCGGAGGCTATTTCTTCTCGGCCTTCTTGTCGGCGGCGTAGAGCTCGTTGACCTTCTCCAGTACGAGCGGCGTGATGTCGAGCGTCGAGTCGGCGTCGATCAGCGCCGAGGCGTTGATGATGAGCCGGTAGCGCTTTTCGGTCTGGCCGTTGATGGCCTGCACGGCGCGGTGCAGCAGGTCCTGTGCGCGGTTCGTGAAGACGAAGTTCTCCTCATCGAGCGCCTGGGCCTCCTTCTGGGCCGAGCTCTGGTAGGCGGCTATGCGCTTCTCGATGCTCTGCTGCTGGTTCTGGGCGTCGATCGTCGTGATGAGTCCCTTCTGGTACTTCTCCTGCAGGGCGGCAGCCTCGGCCTGGAGGTTCTTCTCCTTCTGGGCCCAGCTCTTCTGTGCCTTCTGCGTCTTCTCCTGCAGGGCGGCGCCTTCGTTCTTGTAGAGGTCGCTCTGGGCCAGCACGGCCTCGACCTGGATGTAGGCGATGTCATTCGTGATGGCCTCCTGCGCCTTCTCCTCGGCGATGACCTCGACGGGCTGCTCGGCCGGCTTCGATTCGCAGGCCGTCAGCGCCACGGCTGCGGCGAGGGCCATAAAAAGCGTTTTTTTCATGATCGGATATGCGTTATTAGTTAAATAATCCGTTTCGGAGTCACAAAGGTAAAAAAAATTCTTTATTTTTGCTTGGTTCGATGCAAAATTATCGGGCTGCGCAGCCGCCTGCCCGGCCTGCCCGGAGTACGCTCCGGAAGAGCCGCCGCGGCGTGTGCGCACACCCCCTTTAACGGATTGACCGCCATGTACGAATATATTTCCGGCCGCGTGGCCGAAGTGGCCCCGACCTATGCCGT
>OIED01001034.1_pt1 | contig 12468 bp, 10 predicted proteins | sample 1581771 | NCBI WGS metagenome assembly OIED01 (sample SAMEA3882546, study PRJEB24775) | human gut metagenome | biome: human-associated habitat; feature: intestine environment; material: feces | place: Netherlands | collected 2009/2010 | reverse complement strand
ACAGCGATGGCCGCATTACCGGCATCATCGCCCAGAGCACCGAGGATGACCACTTTATCCGCTACAACGCCAACAAGGGCGTGCTGCTGGCCTGCGGCGGTTTCCCCGGCAACCCCTACATGATGGAGCAGCTGGACCCGCTTGGCACCAGCGTGACCACCGCCTGCTCCTACTCCCCCGCCGACAAGGGCTACGGCATCCGCGCTGCTGTATGGGCCGGTGCTAATCTGGACAAGGAAGCCGCTCCCATGCTGTTTGACCGCGGCGTTGTTGCCCCCGGCGTGGATGGCGGCTATGTGGATAGCGACACTGCCTTTGGCGGCAAGGCCTTCCCCGGCAAGATCCGCCAGTACAACCCCGGTACCCAGCCCTTCCTGAAGGTGAACCGCAACGGCGAGCGCTTTGCCAACGAGAGCTGCCCCTACAACGATATCGTCTACGCTGCCGCCCACCAGCCGGGCCGCGTCTACGCACAGATCTGCGATGCCAACATTCTGGAGGACGCAAAACGTTTCCACACCATCGGCTGCTCTGCCCAGACCCGCAACGGCGGCGAGAAGTACATTCAGGGTAAGATGGACGAGGCTATTGAGGCCGGGGCATTGTTCAAGTGCGATACGCTGGACGAGCTGGCCGACAAGATGGGCTTTACCGGTGCTGCCAAGGACACCTTCCTTGCTACCGTGGAGCGCTACAATGAGCTGTACGACAAGCAGAACGATGAGGATTTCGGCAAGCCCGCTTACCGCCTGAGTGCCATCCGCACTGCGCCCTTCTATGGCTGCTGGCTGGGTGCCTCTCTGCTGACCACCGAGCAGGGCATTGCCATCAACGAAAAGGGTCAGGCGCTGGACAACAACAATCAGCCCATGGAGGGCCTGTATATCACCGGTGATATGTCCGGCAGCTTCTTTGCCAACAACTACCCCTGCCTGATGGCCGGTGTAGCCATGGGCCGCACCCTGACCTTCGCCATGAAGGCCGTCAAGCAGATGGCTGGTCTGGATAACGCCTGATCCAGCGCGGTTTTCCGGCACAACTTAAGCGTTTTTCCATTTCTTCTTTCTTCATAAAGAGAGGCGGTCCCTGTTTGGGGCCGCCTCTCTTTGCCATTTTTTCGCCACGTGCCCCCTACACAAATCCCCACGATTGTGCTATGATAAAGCTGAACAGCCGGTTTGTGCCAGACAACCGGCAAAATCGAGGTGTTTGTACAAATGTCTGATCTCCTTGAAACTCTGCAGCAGGAAGGGGTAGACCCCGCCCTGCTGGAAGCAGTCCAACAGTACCGCGCTGCCCATGCCCTGCCGGACGCACTGCGCCCGCGCATCCCTTCCCCTGCCTTTACCTACTACGGCAAACAGGTGTGGGAGCAGGCGCTGGCGGCGCTGCTCTGCGGTGAAAACCTGCTGCTGGCAGGCGGAAAAGCCACCGGCAAAAACGTGCTGGCCGAAAACCTTGCTGCCGCCTTTGGCCGTCCTGCGTGGGACATCTCCTTCCATGTGAACATGGATGCAGCATCCCTCATCGGCATGGACACTTTTGCGGACGGTCAGGTGATGTTCCGGCCCGGCCCGGTATACCGCTGCGCCCAGTGCGGCGGCTTTGGTGTGCTGGATGAGATCAACATGGCCAAAAACGAAGCGCTGGCCGTGCTGCACGCGGTGCTGGATTTCCGCCGCGCCATCGATGTGCCCGGCTACGACCGCATCCCGCTGGCGGAGGAGACCCGCTTTATTGCCACCATGAACTACGGCTACGCGGGCACCCGGGAGCTGAACGAGGCGCTTACCTCCCGCTTTGCAGTGGTGCAGATGCCCACCATCACCCAAGATAATCTGGAAAAGCTGCTGCGGGCGCAGTTCCCGGATCTTTCCGCAAAATATGTGCACCAGTTTGCACTGCTGTTTCTGGACCTGCAGAAAAAGTGCGACAGTGCCGAGATTTCCACCAAAGCGCTGGATCTGCGCGGTATGCTGGACGCGCTGCGGCTGATTCGGCGGGGCATCCCGGCCGGGGCGGCGCTGGATATGGGCATCACCAACAAGGCCTTTGACTCCTACGAGCAGGGCCTGATCCGTGATGTGATCGCGGCGCGCATTCCGGCCAAGCTGGATGCCGCCAAGCTCTTTGGCTGATGGACGCCCAGAGCTACACCGCGCAGGAGCGGCGTGCGGCCAATCAGGTCTGGGCTGCTGCAGGAGCCTATGGCTTTGAGCCGCTGTTTCTGGCCCGCTATACCGACGGCACCACCGATTTTTACATGAACACGGTCGTGGGCCTCATCCACAAATATTACGGTGACGCGCTGATTCGCAGCATCTTTGATGCATGGGACGGTGATCTGCGGCAGACCATGCTGGACGACATGACATGGCTGTATCTGGAAAACGCCGCCTATCGGCTGGAGCTGCCCCGCCGCCCGGTGCTGGAAGCGCTGCGCCATGCCCATGCAGATTACTTTTTTGCGATTCAATACAAGCTCTCCCGTCAGGAGTGGATGGCAAAAAATCAGCTGGTGTACACCATGCAGGCTGCACGCTGGCGGCGTGTGCTGGGCCGTGCCGACCCGATGATGACCCCTTACGAGTCCGGCCTTGCCGCCGCGCTGGCCCCGGAGCATGTGCCGGAGCCGGAACAGCTGAAAGCCGAAATTTTATCGATCTACGCAAAATTCAACCTGTTCGACGGCACTGTGCACCAGAGAGCAGCTTTGCATCTGCATCTGGACGGCCTGCTGGCAAAGCTTGCCACCAAAGCCATGCCCACCCAGATGATCAAAACGGACCGCGTGACCGTGGAACACTCAAGCTCCGTGGATGCTGTGGGCGGCGGGCTGGCGGTGGACAAGCGCCGGGCCCACATCACCCTGAAGCAGAATGCCGCGCAGGACAGAGCCTACATCGAAAGCTGCTTCGGTCGCTCTCTCTACCCGCCGGAACGGCTGCGCAAGGCTGAGCAGGAGCTTTGCGTGGGCGACCATCTGGGGTGCCATTTGTGGTTCAGTGCCGGTGTGCCCAGCCCGGAGCAGGCTCCCACACCGGAAGCAAAGCATCTGGCTGAACAGGCTGAGCTGCAGGCCGACCGCAACCGCGCTTATTACGCCAAAAATCGGGAACTGCACCGCAGTGTGGTGCTGCGGCTTACCGAGCAGATCCGCAACTGCATCCTTGTGCACCAGCAGCCCAACGCCCGTGTTGCCCGCAGCGGCAACCTGAACGCTGGGCGCATCTGGCGCGCACCACTTTTGAACGATGACCGGGTGTTTTTGTGTGCCGAGGAAGAGAACCAGCCCTCTTTTACGGTAGACCTTTTATTGGACGCATCCGCTTCCCGCCTGCACTGTCAGGAAGTGATCGCGGCTCAAGGATCCATTTTGGCCCAGAGCCTTGCGGCCTGCGGGATCCCGGTGCGGGTGTCCAGCTTCAGCAGCCTGCGGGGCTACACCGTACTGCGGGTGCTCAAAGGCTTTGCAGACAAAAACCTGCAAAACATCAACCGATATTTTGCTTCCGGCTGGAACCGTGACGGCCTTGCTCTGCGGGCCGCAGGCGACCTTTTGCAGTATGCGCCCGGTCCTGCGCCGCGGCATCTGCTCATCGTGCTGACGGACGCTTCGCCCAACGACAGCCGCCGCATCCCGCCCAGTGCAGAAAACCCGCTGGGCTGCGGTTACGAGGACGCTGCCGGTGTGGCTGACACTGCCGCGCAGGTGCGTGCGCTGCAGCGCATGGGCATCCGGGTGTCGGCTGTGTTCATGGGTGAGGACAGCTCTGCCGGTGCCGCTGCACAGATCTACGGCAAAAACATGGCCCGTATCCGCGGCATGGACCAACTGGCCCGCGCGGCCGGGCGGCTGATCCAGAACGAGATCCGTGAACTGGGCGATTGAACCATATTTTACCAGAACAGCCCACAGATGGGAGGCTTTGGCCTTGCCGTCTGTGGGCTGTTTTTGATACAGAACACAACTGATTCACTCTTGCAACAACCATGTTTCGGGTCACTGTTGCAGGATGCGCGGAAATATTTTGTTTTTCTGCAAACTTATAGTTGTTTTTTGTTGTGAAGTATGCTATACTATGTTCAGTCAATAAAACATTCCTGCGTAAGCCGCCTGCTGTGCACCGGGTCGTTTGGCGCAGTGCCCATCCGTTATACAACGAACTGCTGTGTTATAGTTTCAGGAGGGAACCGATCATGGATGCCAACCGTTATTTTGATGCCATGCACAACGCTATGTCAGCTCAGCACCCCGGTGCGCAGCTGCTTTTAACGGTAAAGCTGCAGGACACCTGCGGCAACGATGCCTGCCTGGAGCTGAAGCAGCTGCCCGGTGAGAGCACCTCCATTCTGTGCTACTCCACCATGGGTCGCCGCTGCCTGAACTTCCAGCTGTTCCGCAAGGGCTGGCAGCTGTGCCACAACGCCGACGGCCAGCTGGTGGGCCGCTTCCCTTCCAGCGCCGACGGCCTGATCGACGAGACCGATTTCCGCGCCTACTGCCGGGAAGACCGGCTGGATATGGCCCGCACCCAGCGCATCACCGCCGAGCTTCGCCAGTGCGCCGGTATCGATTATCGGGGCAGCATCCCGCAGAACGCCCGCACCGGTGCCGTTATTACCGTGGAGAGCTTTGTAGGGGCCGGTGCCCGCTGGACCTACTGGAGTCAGGATGTTTTGCCCAACCTGCCGCTGGGTGCCATCCTCTACTGGCTGGCGGATCATCTGGCCGGTGCCGAGCGCCGCACCCTGCAGGCCGACCCGCAGGCAGCCCGCCTTGCCGCCCAGTGGCTGGCCGGTGATACAGCCGTGTTCTTCCATCCGTCGGTGCCGATGACCGCCATGAATACGGTCTCTTCCGGCTCTGCACCCGCACGCCGCCGCACCACTGTGCCCGCTGCCCGCAACAAGAGCTGGCAAAGCATCATGGCCGTGATGGCAGGCATGTGAACGAAAAAGCAAGGAAAGACCGATCGTCTCTCCTTGCTTTTTCAGTATTATTCGAGGTACGGGTCCAGCAGGGCATCCACCGTTTTGTTCCGCTTGGGGTTCGGCTTTTTGATCACATGGCCGCGGCAGACCACCAGTTCCAGATGCTGCAGCGCACGCAGGTCTTCCAGTGGGTTGTGCTTTGTCACAATAAAATCTGCGCTCTTGCCCGGCTCAATGGAACCGGTCACGTCTCCTACTCCGGCCAGCTGAGCATTGCGTAGGGTGGCCGTGTACAGGGCGAACTGGTTGCTTACACCGCAGTATTTGTGGAAGTAGCACAGCTCCCGCCAGAAATCGTACTGGGTGATGTACGGGCAGCCTACATCGTTGCCCAAGGCCACCGGGATGCCGTTGGCAAGGGCGGTCTTTGCGCTTTCCACCACACCGTCAAACACGATCTTGCCGTTATACTGGTCCTTTTCCGAAGCGCCGGAAACCGCCGTATCAAACAGTGCGTAGGGCAGCGCCGGGGAGATGGTGGTGCACACAAAGGCTCCCCGCTCCTTGTAAAGCCGGATGGTCTCATCGTCCATCTTTGCGCCGTGCTCAATGGAATCCACGCCGTTTTCCAGCGCCACCTTTACGCCTTCTGGCGACTCGGTGTGTGCCGCCACGGTATAGCCCAGCTTGTGGGCCTCGTCGCAGACGGCTTTGACCATTTCCGGCTTCATCTTCAGCTCGCCGGGGGTTCCCTTTTCGGTGGCATCCAGCACGCCGCCGGTGATCATCAGCTTGACAAGATCCACCTTCTGTCCGCTGGCCTTTTTGAGCTGAGCAAGTGCTTCGGCATTGTTATGGGCCGCAACTGCCACCGAGCCTGCCATATGTCCGCCCGGCACCGAAATGCCTTCGTTGGCAGCAAGGATGCGCGGTGCCAGCAGCTTGCCAGCTGCAGCATCATCACGGCAGCGGGTGTCAAAATCTGCAATGCCGCCCACGGTGCGGATGGTAGTCACGCCACCCAGCAGTTCCAGCTTCGCGTAGCTGCATACCAGCCTGTAGGCCACCGCACGGGTCAGGCCATTGCTCAGAATTTTGCGCACCAGCGCAGCATTATCCCGCGGCTTTGCGCTGGGCTTGCCGTTGCCTGCCAGATGCACATGCAGGTTGATCAGGCCCGGGCACAGATAGCCTCCGTGCAGATCGATCACCTCATAACCGTCCAGATCCACGCCCTCATCGACAATGGCAATGATCTTATCATCCTCGGTCAGCAGGATCTTGTGCGCTTCCGGCTGCATCTGCTCGGTGCCATCCAGCAGGATCCCGTTCGTATAGGCATGTTTCATTGGGGACATCCTCTCTTTTTCAGGTTTTTTCGGACAGGAGTTGTTTTGTCCCAGTATAGCACGTTCCGGCAGATGGTGCAATGCAAAAACGGGCAGGAAAGGTTCAGCCCTCTCCTGCCCGCTCGGTGTTTTTATTTACTGTGCGGCTGCGCTGGAAGCTACTTCGGAAGCAGCAGCCTCAGAAGATGCGGCTTCCGAAGAAGCAGCTTCGCTGGATGCGGCATCTGCGCCGCCGGTCACGCCGCCCTCAACGACCAGCTCATCCTCATAGTCAAGGCCGTAGGTATCCACCAGAGTCTCCTCATAGTCCTTGTGGAAGAAGTTCTCCTCGCCCAGAGCCTTGATCTCCTCGTTCAGCCAATCCAGAACGGTGGTGTTGCCCTGGCTCACAGCGGGAGCAATGGTGTCCTGACTGCCCAGAGAGGGAATGCCGACCGTGTAGCCGGTGTTCTGCTTTGCAAATGCAATGACCTCGGTGTTATCGTTGGCCCATGCCACGCCGTTGCCGTTCTCCAGTGCATTCTTGGCCGTTGCATAGGAATCGTACTTCTGCAGCGGAATGTCGGGGTACTCCTTGGTCAGGTAGGTCTCGGCGGTGGTGCCGGAAATGACGATCATCTGATCGTCAGCGTTCCAGTTGTCCAGAGTGGTGATAACGTTGCTGTCCGGAGAAATGACACCCAGAGCCACGTTCATGTAAGGCAGAGCAAAGTCCACTTCCTCTGCGCGCTCCGGGGTCACGGTGAAGTTTGCCAGGATCACATCCGCTTTGCCGGTCTGCAGGTACTCGATGCGGTTTGCAGCCTCGGTAGAAACAAAGTTGATCTCTACGCCCAGATCCTCGCCCAGACGGCGTGCAAAGTAGACATCATAGCCCTGATATTCGCCGTTCTCGTCCACATAGCCGAACGGGTTCTTATCGGAGAACACGCCGATGTTGATGGTGCCGGACTCCTTGATCTGATCCAGAGTGCGGTAGACCACGCTGCTGCCGGATGCTGCGCTGCCGGATGCTGCAGTGGAAGCAGAAGAAGAGCCGCCGCATGCGGTCAGAACAGCGGCAGCGGAAACTGCACCCAGACCCAGCAGGAAGGAATGACGAGAGATCTTAGACTGTTTCATAATGATTACTCCTTTACAAAATCTTTCCCATTTGGCTGCGGAACACCCGCAGCCTTTATCTTGATCTGTGACTCATTTCACAGCATCAAACGTGAAGGTGCGCAGGAAGCGTTGCGCGCGCTCGGTCTTGGGCCGGTCAAAGAACTCGGCCGGTGCAGCTTCTTCCACGATCTTGCCGCCATCCAGAAAGATGACGCGGTTGGCAATGGCGCGGGCAAACTGCATTTCGTGGGTGACAATGATCATGGTCTTGCCCTGCTTGGCAAGGTCCAGCATAACGTCCAGCACCTCGCGCACCATTTCCGGATCAAGGGCAGCGGTCACTTCGTCAAACAGAAGGATCTCCGGGTGCATACACAGTGCGCGCACGATGGCAACGCGCTGCTTCTGGCCGCCGGAAAGCTCCCGCGGGTAGCTGTTTTTCTTGGCAAGCAGGCCCACACGGTCCAGCAGAGCTTCGGCCTCCTGCTGCACTTCCGCTTTGGGGCGCTTCTGCACCTTGGTGGGTGCCAGAAGCACATTGTCCAGCACCGTCATGTGCGGGAACAGCTCGTAGCTCTGGAACACCATGCCGATGCGCTGGCGCAGCTGAGTCAGATTTTTACCGCCGTAGGCAACGGTCTCATTGCCCAGCCGCACCCGGCCGCTCTGGGTGGGCTCCAGACCATTCAGACAGCGCAGCAGGGTGCTTTTGCCGCAGCCCGAAGGGCCGACCACCACGATGACCTCGCCGGGCTTGACAGCAAAGCTGATATCATCCAGCACGGGGGTCTCGCCATAGGCCTTGATCAGATGTTCAACAGTCAAAATAGGTTCTGCCATGTACGGTCACTTCCATTTCTTTTCGAGATAGGATGCCAGCAGACTGATGGGCCAGCATACGAAGAAATATAACACGAAAACCGTGAGATAAATGCCAAACGCTGCGTTGGGGCTGGCGGTGCGGTTGGCCTCAATGATCTGCTGTGCTACCTTGATCACTTCCACCACACCGATCATCAGCACAAGGCTGGTGGTCTTGATCATGCGGGTAATCAGGTTGATGGACAGCGGGATCAGGCGGCGCACCGTCTGCGGAATGATGATGTACCAGTAGGTCTGCGCACGGCTCATGCCAAGGGCCTCGGCGCTCTCATACTGGTGCTTCGGAATGGCGATCAGCGCACCGCGCACAAGGTCGCTCATTTCTGCGGTGCCCCACAGCACAAACACGATGATGGATGCCGTCTCGCCGGAAAGGTTCCACCCAAAGGCACGGGTGGTGCCGAAGTAAACGAGGAACAGCAGCACCATCTGCGGCATGATGCGGACGAACTCCAGATAAAGCCGCAGGATCGCCTTGATAATGGGGTTGCGGGAGGTCATGAGCACGCCCAGCAGGATGCCCAGCGGCAGGCTGATGATCACCGAGACGGCGCTGATCTTGAGTGCAACGCCAAGGCCGCCCAGCAGGCGGGCCATGTTTTTGCCCTTGAGCAGGACATCAAGACCCAAATCCAGCATAGCGCAGCCTCCTTTCGATCAGGCTGCCCACAATGGACACCGGCAGCAGAATGATAAGGTAGAACACCACCAGCAGGAACAGACATTCGATGGTTTTGGAGTACATGCCGATGAGGTCCTTTGCCGTGAACATCAGGTCCATCAGGCTGATGGCGCTGAACACGCTGGTCTCCTTGAGCAGGAAGATCACATTTGCCATGAAAGCCGGCATACTGGTGGACATGGCCTGCGGCAGAATGATGTAGCGCATGGTCTGCCAGCGGTTCATGCCAAGGCTGTAGGCACTCTCGGTCTGGATGGGCTCAATGGCTTCCAGACCGCTGCGGAACGCTTCGGCCATGTAGCTGCCGCCCAGAAACGCCAGACCGGCAATGCCGCAGATCTCGGCATTGGTGCGGATGCCCACCTTGGGCAGGCCATAATAAATGAAGAACAGCTGCACCAGCAGCGGTGTGTTGCGGGACAGCTGGATGTAAACACCCACGATCTGCCGCAGAACGGGCACCTTGTCATACTGGATCACTGCGCAGGCAAGGCCAATGATGATGGCAAAAATGATGCCTGCAACGCCCAGCCGCACGGTAAGTACAGCGGCCTTCTGGTAGAGCGGCAAATATTGCTGGATCGCATTCCAGTCCATTGCCGGATTCCTCCCTTGTATCCTGATTTGCGGGTCAAAACAAAACGCCCGGAAGCTCCCTCTTCAAGTAAGCTCCCAGGCGGTCAGCGACAGATCCTTCTGCGTGTTCCCACACAGAATATGCAGATATGCTCACACGGCATACCATACTGCAGGGCGGCCGGTCCGGGAAGCGTTTGCGGTACAACAACACATTGCGCAACAACACATCATAGCCGTTTCCTCCCTGAATGATCTCAATTTTCGGATTTGCTCGACCCGATGCACGTAGTTTACACCCTATTACCCATTATGTCAATATGATTATGGGACTTCTTTCGATTCTTTGCTCATTCAGCCTAAAATCATCTCATTCCATGTGTAAATTTTATTCATTTTTCAACTTGACCGTATGCGTCGTGCGGACAGCAAAAAGCCCTCCCGTCGGGGGAGGGCTGGGCCGGATAAAGATTTTTTCGGAAAGTTTAAGAAACAGCCGGTTTTGCTTTCTGCTGCCATATGCTCCCCTCCTGCCTTTTCTTTTATAAATAAGTATCATGATCTCCCGGGAAAAGTGCAATCAAAAGGCACCGGCTTGTGCAAAAAAGTCGGTGCCTTGGGGCAGGAATATTTTACAGGTTCAGCAGCACATTGGCCCGGAAAACGTTGCCGCCCGTTTCCACCGTCAGATTGCCGTGATACCTGTGCACGGCAGTTTCGACGGAAACAAGGCCGATGCCCTGTCCGTCATGCTTGGTGGAGTGCAGAACGCCGCCCTGCTTTTTCAGCACGCCGTCATAGCGGTTCTCCACCATCAGGCCCATCATGGCCGGGCTGAGCATCCGGGCCAGCACCTTGATCTGCCGTTCTTCCGGCGGCAGCTTCTGGCTGGCATGGAGCGCATTTTCCAGCAGGTTGCCAAGAATGGTGCACAGGTCGGCCTCCGGCAGGGGCAGGAGCTTGGGCAGTTCCAGCTTCCATTCGATCTGGATGCCCTGTTTCCGGGCCTCGTAGTCGTAGTGGCCGGCAAGCGCATCCACCGCAGCGTTGACGCACAGGGTGGGTCTGGCATCGCTGAGTTCGCTCTCGTACTGGCTCAGGTAGCTTTTCAGTTCATCCAGCCGCCCGGCCTCGGTCAGGCCGGAGATCACATGCAGGTGCTGGCGGAAATCGTGCCGCAGGTGGCGGGTCTGTTCCAGATAGCTGCGCAGCTCCATATAGCGGCGGGACTCCACGGCCAGCAGCTGGTTTTCGCGGTCCAGCTGGGAGCTGCGGGCATACTCCTTTGCCACGCGGTACATCTCGTACAGCAGCAGAAAGATGCCCAGCAGCGAGATGCTCACTGCCAGCACCGCGATGATGCGGATGCGGTTCATCAGGATGACGCCGATCTCCTTCGGCATACAGAACACCAGAAACGCCGCGTACAGTGCCGGCAGCGGCCATGCCGACTCCCAGAAGGCTTCGCCGTGGTACTCCTGCAGCAGCCACCGGCTCCAGCGCACTGCCGTAAAGCGGAAGATGGCGCTGAGTATCACCGAGAGGGTCAGGCAGATGACCGAGGTGCTGGGCAGAAACACCGGCTGTGCATTGTCCAGCTCAGCTTCCGCGTTCAGCACAATGGCAAGCAGGGTGCACACAGACATCATCACTGCCGACACCGAGAACAGAAACATGGTCTGGCTGATCGATACTTCCCGGTCGGTGCGCCAGCGCAGCAGCCAGAAGCTGATGATGAGCAGCGGGATGAGCAGGAAGTTCGTTTCTATGTCCAGCATGCAGCACACCGCTGCGCCAGCCAGACCCATCAGTGTGATCGCCGACGCACCGATGGCATAGGTTTTACGCGGTGCACGCAAGTGCTCCTGCAGCGAGGCAAGGCAGAGGTATTCTGCCGGATACATCATTGCAAATTCCAGAAAAAAACGTCCAAACAATGCAAAATTCACAAGCGCTCTCCTTTCCGGGTCAGAATTCCCGCTGCATACCACGGAACTGGTACTGCGTAAATTGGGCAAGCAGGCTGTTTTTGTCCTTCTGCCGCACCGGCAGATGGGTCCCATCCAGCATTTCAATGCAGTCGCCCTCAAACCGCAGCACCTTGGACATGTTGATGATCACGCCGCGGTTGCACACCAGAAATTCCGGCTGGGTCTGAAGCTGTTCCTGCACCTGTGCAAAATTTGCCGTGGCCCGGCACTCGCCGTCATCCGTGACCACACGCACATAATGGTTCTGTGCCGTAGCATAGTAGATCTTGGTCAGCGGCAGCCGCACGATCTGCCGGGCAATGCGCACCTCCAGCTCCGGCTGCTGGCGGCACAGCACCCGCCGCAGCTCCCCTGCCAGCTGCTCAAACTTTTCTTCCTTATAAGGCTTGAGCAGATAATCGAATGGATGTACCGGAAAGGCATCCCACACGTACTCCGGCGAGGATGTCACAAACACGATCAGCAGGTCCGGGTCGGCCGCACGCAGCCGCTGCGCCGTCTCAATGCCATTGGTGCCCTCCATGCAGATGTCCAGAAACACCACCTGATACCCTTCGCGCCAGCCGGCCCGCAAAAATTCATCTCCGCTGGCAAAACAGCTGCAGGATATGTTCTCATTTTCAAATGCCTTTTTCAGCAGCTGTTTCAACCGTTCGGCATCCGGCTTGCTGTCTTCCACGATCGCCGTCCGCAGGTTCATTGCTGCACCCCCTTGTTCCTTCTGCTTCCCTGTTTTTTTATATTATAGCACAAGTTCCGCCTTCCGTGGTCTGCCATTCGCGCACAAAACAGCCCGTTTCGCGCAGGTTGCGGCAGTGGGCAGAAATTTTTTTGTGTTTTCCTGCTGCAATGCAAAACAAAAAAGGCACCACACAATGTGTGATGCCTTTCTGATCTGGTGGAGAATACCGGGATCGAACCGGTGACCTCTTGCATGCCATGCAAGCGC
>OIED01001027.1_pt1 | contig 12580 bp, 7 predicted proteins | sample 1581771 | NCBI WGS metagenome assembly OIED01 (sample SAMEA3882546, study PRJEB24775) | human gut metagenome | biome: human-associated habitat; feature: intestine environment; material: feces | place: Netherlands | collected 2009/2010 | reverse complement strand
GAAGTTCAAGCGGCCATTCGAGCCTTGGCGGAAACGAACGACGTTGTCATCGTAGATGCCGGTCAGGGTGGACTCATTGAGACCGTACCCGATCTGCGCAGTGGCATGCAGGTGATTGCCGCGGAATTGTCGGTGATGGGGCTGGCCAGAGCCAAGTCGCACCGGTCCAGACTGGATTCATGGGGCTGTGAAGCGCCACATATCGTCGGCGTGGAACCACGTGGCGCTCCACGTGGGAGAGGCCACGTGGGTATTGGTGAGGCGCAGGACTATTTGACTGCCACGGTATTGGGGCCCATCAAGCCAAGTGTCAATCTGTGCGGAGACGTACTGGAAGGCCTCGGCATCAGATCGGTGACCAAAGGCAGCCGCAAAGCCGGCCGTCAAAGTCGAGGAAATGCCCGCCGAGCCCAAGGCCGAGGCAGCCGTCGAGGCCAAGCCGACCGCCAAGACCACCACGCGCAAGCGCGCTACGACGACGGCCAAAAAGACCACGACCAAGGCTGCTGCTCCCAAGGCAGAGGCTAAGGCCGAGGACAAGCCCGCAGTAAAGGCCGAGCCTGCTCCGAAAGCCGCAGAGGTCAAGACCGCTCCGAAGGCTACGGCAAAGACCAAGCCCGCCAAGGAGGCCCCGGTCTCCCCCGCCGCCGCGACCGAGGAAAAGGCTCCGACCAAAAAGACGTCCGTCCGCAAGGCAACGGCCACCCGCAAGCGACGCTAGCCCACAGACGATCCAAAACCTAATCAAACCCTAAGCAAGGGGCGCTCCAACCGGGCGCCCCTTCTCTGTAGGTAGTGGTAAAACGATTTTCTAGGACAACCGTTCGCCGATGGTAAACGGATGTTGTTTATACAGCCTGTGTACAACAGATATACTTGCATTCTGTGCGTAAAGCCCATGGCCCGCAGGCCATGATTCTATTGAACTGGACCGTACTATGAGATTGATACACAACAGCCGTCTGCCGCAGTTTCGCACTCCGTTTGGCGCTGTGACCACAGGAACTACCCTTTCGCTCTCCGTGATTCTGGAGGATGCTGATCCCGCGCAGGCAACGCTTGCGCTGCGCACCTGGGTCGATGATATCGGTGAGTCTCGATATCCCATGACGCACGAGGGCGACGGCATATTTAGCGTAGAGCTTGAGTGCACCAAGCCCTGTCTTATCTGGTACAGCTTTATCTGCAATATCGAGGGCCAGCCCGAGGTTCGCTTGGGCGCGCCGCAGGGCCGAACCGGCGGCGAGGGCGTAACCTACGACTACGCCGAGGTGCCGTCGTTCCAGGTCACTGTCTATAAGCACCGCGAAGTTCGACCCAAGTGGTACGAGCGCGGTATGGTCTACCAGATCTTCCCCGATCGCTATGCCCGCGACGAGCACTGGCGCGAGCGCACGCTGGCTCAGGTCGAAAAGCCGCGCAACGGAATCCAGCGCCGCATGGTCGAGGACTGGAACGAGCCGCCCGTTTACGAGCGCGCCGAGGACGGCTCCATCAAGACCTGGGACTTCTACGGTGGATCGCTCAAGGGTATCCAGGAAGACCTGCCTCGCATCGCCGAGCTGGGCTTTACAGCAATCTACCTCAACCCCATTTTTGAAGCCGCGAGCAACCATCGCTACGACACCGCCGATTACACCAAGATCGACCCGATCCTGGGCACCGAGCAGGACTTTACGGAGCTGTGCGAGGCGGCCGAGAAACTGGGCATTTCCATCATTCTGGACGGTGTGTTCAACCACTGCGGATCCTTTAATAAATGGATGGACAGAGAACGTATTTACGAGAATGCGGAAGGCTATGACAAGGGTGCTTATGTCAGCGCAGACAGCCCTTACCGGAATTATTTTGATTTCCATAATCAGGCAGCATGGCCCTATAACAATTCCTATGACGGATGGTGGGGGCATGATACCCTGCCGAAGCTGAATTACGAAGGTTCTCAGGAACTGATGGATTACGTTCTTCATGTTGCAAAAAAATGGGTATCTCCGCCCTATAATGTGGACGGCTGGAGACTGGATGTGGCGGCAGACTTAGGTCACAGCCAGGAGTTCAATCATCATTTCTGGCAGGAATTCCGGAAAGCGGTAAAAGAGGCCAATCCGGAGGCAATCATTCTGGCAGAGCATTACGGTAATACCAGAGACTGGCTGCAGGGCAACGAATGGGATACTGTCATGAACTACGATGCGTTCATGGAGCCCGTGACCTGGTTCCTCACCGGTATGGAGAAGCACAGCGATGACTACAGAGAGGATCTGCTCGGTAATGCAGAGAGCTTCTGGGGAGCCATGCGGCATCATACCTCCAGTTTTTCTATGCCCAGCTGGCAGGTGGCTATGAATGAACTGTCCAACCATGATCATTCCCGTTTCCTGACGAGAACGAACCATAAGGTGGGACGTACCAATACTTTAGGCCCCCAGGCTGCGGAGCAGGGCATCAATAAGGCAGTGTTCAGGGAGGGCGTTGTGATCCAGATGACCTGGACGGGCGCACCGACGATCTACTACGGAGATGAAGCCGGTGTCTGCGGATTCACGGATCCTGATAACCGGAGAACCTATCCCTGGGGACATGAGGATCAGGTGCTGTTGTCGTTTCACAAGGATATTATCCGCCTGCGCCGTGAAAACGAGGAACTGCGTACCGGTTCCCTGAAAATGCTGGAGAATGATTATAACTTCATCTCCTACGGGCGTTTTAACCGCAAGGGACAGTGTGCGATCCTGATCAACAATAACAATCATCCCATCACCAAGGAGATCCATGTATGGGAGATCGGGGTTCCTAAGACAGGTAAGATGAAAGTGATCCTGCAGTCCAGAGATGACGGATATTGCATGGAAGGCGCGGAGTATGAGATCAAGGCAGGGAAGATCCTGATCGAGATGCCCCAGACTTCCGCGACAATCCTGAAGTATGTGCAGGAATAACGTGTAGAAAAAAATATAATTTACCAAAGACAGAGAGGATTTCAGATGTTTACCATCATCATAACCCTGCTGTTGCCGCTGGTATCCTTAGGGATCTGGCGGCAATATGTTTTGAAAAATAATGGAAGCACCGGGAAGACGGTGACCGGAAGTAAGGGAGCGTATGTTCTTCGTTATGCAACCTGTCTGATGATCATGCTTTTTGTGCCGTGGGTATTGCTTTCCCTGATCAGCAATGACGACAATACAATTTTGCGAAAACTCGTAGAATCCCGGGAATATGCCGTCAAAGTGCTGATCCTGGAAATCTGCATCATGCTGGCATATACCATTTGTGAACTGTTCGTGGAAGAGGCGAAAGCCGGTAAACATGAGAAGATTCACAGTGTTATGACTAAAATCACCGGCAGCAAAGGATGGAACATTGTATACAGATACATAGGACCGGTCGTGGTACTGGCATTCAGTGTGCTGGTGATCTGTCTCAATTTCAGCATGATGTCCGACCGGGTGCTGTGGGGAGATGAAGCTTTTTCTGCAAATACTGCACATAAGAGCGTCGGTGGTATCTTGCAGGTGCTGTATTATTGGGATAATCATCCGCCGCTGTATTATTACTGGCTGAAACTGTTTGGAACCCTGTTCGGATTCAGCGTTCCGGTATTCCATCTGGCTTCATTGGTACCGTTTGCCATTGGTATCGTGCTGGCACTGACAGTGATACGGAAACATTTCGGTATGCTCCCGACCACATTTTTCGTGATGATATCTGGTCTGGGACAGGCGTGCCTGGAATATAATCTGGAAGTTCGTATGTATGCACTTGCCTTTTTGTGTGTAATGGGTTGCTTTTACTGTTCTTACCGTGTAATAGCGGATGGCACCAGGAAGACTTGGACCGGAATGGTATTGTGGGCACTTGGCGCGGCATATTCTCACTATTATGCCCTGGTAGCCGTGGGCATTATGATGTTTTTCACCGGAGTGGCAGTGTGGATCAAATACCGCGGTAAGACCTGGAGAAAAGGTGTATTGGCAATCGTGGCATTTTTGATCGGCTATGCTCCCTGGCTGTATTTTTTCTATGCGGGATTGAAAAATGTCAGCAGAGGCTGGTGGATGACGGAGATCCTCGGGCTGGATAAGAGCCTGGAGATCGTCATGGGCGGCAGACGGATGAATGTAATTGTATTTCCGTTGCTGTTAGTACTGCTGATAGTGACGCTGGTGGCGGATTCGTCCCTGTTTTCCATGGGAGAAGAGGGTATTCGTCTGCAGAAGCCGTCAGTGAAAAGATGGTCTGACAAAACTTACGCCATGGTAGTAGGTGCCTGCACGATCCTGGGAACGCTGGCATTTGCGTATCTGCTGAGTGTTGTAATGGCACCGATGCTGGCGCAGAGATATCTGTATCCGTTAAGTGCAGTGGCGATCATGATGCTGGTCATCGGCAGCAGCCGGGTGCTGGAACTGGTGGCGGAGCTGGAGAACCGGTCCTGGAAGGGCCTGGAGCTGTTAGCCCGATTGCTGCTTGTGCTGTTACTGCTTGTAATGTTTGGCATGGGAATACAGAATTACCGGGAATCTTATGGCAGTTATGAACAGCAGAAGGTAGAGACTGACAAGACCTTGGATCTGATCGGCACGCCCGAAGAGGATGTGCAGATGGTCACCAACGGGGTGAAACATCTGGGATGGACAGTACTGTATTATTATTATCCCGATAATGAGATCGTAAACGGCGATTACAACCAGGCAGAATCCGACAGATTCTGGTACTTTACACCAGATGCCATGAGCGATGAGGCTGTTGCCGGATTACAGCAGGATGGATATCGGGTGACTGATTACGGGCAGATGCAGCTGGCGCAGTATCCTTTTTATCTGTACTATATTGAAGCAGTTCAGCCTGCGTCATTCGCAAAGTCGCGTTAGCACGCTTTTTCGTCACTTCGTGACTACTTTTGCTCATAGATTGGCGCTCTGCTCATAGGATGACAGAATTGACGCTTTGAGCGCGAGCATCCAATCGTCGCTTCTGTCATCCTATGGCTGAACTTTTACACTAAAATAGCAAAAAACATATTGCAATTTGTGTGAACATATGCTACAATTTCACATTGTTAGGGCACTTTGCCTGACATGGATGGATTCCCGAGTGGCCAAAGGGGACAGACTGTAAATCTGCTGCAAATTGCTTCGGTGGTTCGAATCCACCTCTGCCCATTCTTTTAAGACCGACATTGAGTCGGTCTTTTTTTGTGCAGATTATTAAAAAATGAAATAAGGTATTGTTGGAAAATCTTAAAAAGAATGCGCATAAAGCATAAGCGATTATGCGGATAAAATAATAAAATATTGTCAGTCGCGGTGCGCACAGCGCGCAGTAGATTCACGCTCGATCAGTTTAGGACGCAGCAGCGTTTTGCTGATCGGGATGTGATGGATCAGGGAATTTAAAATATCATAAGCGCAACGGCCAAGTTCGTTGCGTTCCTGACGGATTGTGGTAAGTGGCGGGTCAAAAGTGGCGGCAATGGATATGTCGTCAAAACCAACAACACTGACGTCTTCCGGCACGCGGAATCCGCGCTTCGTACATTCGTCAATGACACCTTTGGCAATCAGGTCATTGCCGCAGACCACGGCAGTGGCACCGGCGGAAAGAAATCCGGGAACATGATATTTGGCACTGTCGGATACATAGTAGCCGTAAGCTGTCAGATCCTTCTGTACAGGAAGTGAGGCAGCAGCCATAGCACTTTCAAAGGCCTCCTGCCGCTGGTCAGAAACCAGTGAGTATAAGGAACCGTTTAAGAATGCAATGTTTTTATGCCCGAGATTAACCAGATGATTTACTGCCATGGTGATGCCTTCGTAGCTGTCGGTTCCAAGATAGCAGACATTTGGATTTCCAGAGATGAAATTGTCAAAAAGCACAGTTGGCATGGTAGTGTTTTCCAGCTGCTTGATCCAGGAATCATGCAATGCAAGACCCATCAGAAAGGCTCCGCAATAGCCGTTTTTCAACAGAAAGGTATCGTATTTTTCCTCTTCCTGAAATGCCGGGGTGATGGGGAGAATATCAACATCCCATTTGCGGCGGAACGCATTCTGTTTGAAACCGAGAACTATGTCATATCCGAATTCATCAATTGTTTCGTAATTCATGTTTTCTATGAAAATGCAAAGCTTGCGGTTTTCCACTTTCTTGGAACGCTTGGTGCTGTATCCCATCTCCACAGCGGTATCGAGAACCATCTGCCGCAGCTCATCACTTATGTCACTTGCGCCGTTTAAACCTTTGGAGACTGTGCTTACAGAAACTCCAAGACGATTGGCAATATCTTTGATTGTAGCCATATATTTTCTCCTGTGATTCCTTATGTTTAAATGATTATAAATCAGTTTGGGAAACTGTGCAATTCTTTCTCAAAAAAAGTTTCGAAAAAACAGAGCAATAGTGTTGTGAATATGTACAAAAACACAATATAAAATACGTGAAAAGTGGGGAAAATGGTGTCCGAAAACGCAAAATCGTTGACAAAATGACGTAGAGAAACTAAAATTAAGACAGATACGAAAAAACACGAAACAATCCGAAAAGATTTTTAGATGGTTTTTCCAATAATCCGAAGGAGAATTCGTGATTTAAAAGACGGGGTGAAGAATCTTGGAAGGACAGGAAGTAGCAAGAGGTTCCGGAATCCTTCTTGCAGTATCAAGCCTACCGTCAGAGTATGGTATTGGCACTCTGGGTGATGCAGCATTCCATTTTGTGGATCTGCTGGTGGATCTGAAACAAAAGTACTGGCAGGTGCTTCCTGTCGGACCTACAAGTTTTGGGGATAGCCCATATCAGAGCTTGTCGGCATTTGCCGGAAATCCTTATCTGATTGATCTGGATCAGCTTGCCAGAGAAAAGCTTCTGACGCCGGAGGAAATCCGGAGCCATTACTGGGGAACACAGAAATCTGCCATTGATTATGCAGCACTCTTTGAAAACAGGACGCTGGTTCTGCAGAAAGCATTTGGTCGGTTTGACGAACACGAACCGGAATTTCAGCAGTTTGTAGAAGAAAACAGGGACTGGGTCGAAGATTATGGACTGTATATGGCACTGAAAGTATCCAATGGAAACCAGAACTGGCAGAGCTGGCCGGAAAATATTCAAAAAAAACAACCGGTTGCGCTTGCAAAGTGCCGAAAAGAGATGTATAATAACATCATGTTTTGGGTGTTTTGCCAATACAAGTTCTTCCAGCAGTGGGGAAAACTTAGGGAATATGCCAACAGCAAAGGAGTCCAGCTGATCGGAGATGTACCATTTTATGTGGGAAAGGACAGCGTGGATACCTGGATGCATCCGGAACAGTTTTTACTGGATGAGAATGGCGAAGCTGCTTATGTGGCAGCTGCAATTCCGGATAAGTTTTCCGAAACAGGTCAGGTATGGGGAAATCCACTGTATAACTGGCCTCTCATGCAGGAGGATGGGTTTTCCTGGTGGAAACGAAGAATGCAGATCAGTACAAAGCTCTTTGATGTAATCCGGATGGATCATTTCATCGGGTTCGTCAAAAATTATATGGTTCCGAAAGATGCCACGGATGCTTCAGGCGGACGGTGGATGAAGGGACCGGGGCGCAAACTGACTGACGCTTTGAATTCCGTTTTGAATGGAACAACAGTGATCGCCGATGATTACGGCGGCAAGGCATTGATACCGGGAGTGAAAAAACTCCTTGCAAAGACAGGGTGGCTGGACACAAAAGTTCTGATGTTTGCATTTGACGGAGATCCGTCCAATGAACATCTGCCACATAATTATCCGGGAAGCCACACAGTGGTATACGCGGGAACGCATGACAACGATACAATTGTAGGATATTTCAGGGACAAGACAGAATATGAACTGGCTTACCTGTATGAATACCTCAACATCAGCAGTCAGGAAGAAATTCCGGATGCACTGATCCGGTGTGCATATGCAAGTATTGCAGATATCGCGGTCATACAGATGCAGGATTTGCTGAAACTCGGGAACGAGGCAAGAATGAATGCACCGTCTACCGTGGGGTATAACTGGCGGTGGAGATTGAACAAAGAACAGCTCGCGGAAAGCCGCCGGGCGTGGATACGAAATCTTGCGGCGGTATACCGCAGATGACGCAGAAATTACGATATAGAGCGCAGAGGCGCTTTATATAGATACTTTTGAACTATCATTTTTGAAAAAAGGAGAGGAAAACGATGAAAAAGAAAGTATTAGCAGCAATGCTTGTTGCAGCAATGACAGCTACAATGTTCGCTGGATGCGGCAGCAAGGACAACGGAGCATCCAATGATGCAACACAGGCAGCAAACAATGGAAGCACTTCCGAGTCAGCAGAACCAGTTGATGTAAAACTTACTGTTATGGGACCTTCCGAGGATCAGGATGATGCACAGGGGGCATGGTTAAAGACAGAGTGTGAGGCATTTAACGAGGAACATCCGGAGTGGAACATTACATTTGATTATGTAACATGTTCAGAGTCTGATGCAAAAGACACCGTATTACAGGATCCTGCAAGTGCAGCGGATGTATACATGTTTGCAAATGACCAGATTGCTGATCTGGTTGATGCCGGAGCATTAACAAAGCTTGGTGGAGATGCAGCAGAATATGTTAAGAGCTCTAACTCAGAAGCTATGGCAGCAACTGTTACATACAACGGAGATATTTATGGTGTTCCTTATACATCAAATACATGGTTTATGTATTATGATAAGAGAGTCTTCTCAGAAGATGATGTAAAGAGCCTTGATACAATGCTTGAGAAAGGAAAAGTTTCTTTCCCATTTGACAACGGCTGGTATCTTGCTTCCTTCTATGCAGCAAACGGATGTACAATCTTCGGAGATGGTACAGATGCATCTAAGGGATATGACTTCGGCGGAGACAACGCTGTAGCAGTAACAAAGTACATTGTTGACTTATTCAACAACAAGAATTTCGTAATGGACAATAACGATGGATCCCTTGGTCTTGCCGGATTAAAGGATGGATCTGTAAATGCTTACTTCAATGGTAACTGGAACTATGATGCAGTAGTTAAGAACCTTGGTGAGGAGAACGTTGGTGTTGCAGCCCTTCCTACAATCAACGTTGACGGAAAAGACTGCCAGCTGAAGGCATTCCTTGGTTCTAAGGCTATTGGTGTTAACCCGAACTGCAAGAATCAGGAAGTTGCTGTTAAGCTTGCTGCATACTTAGGAAGCGAAGACGCACAGTTAAAGCATTTTGAGTTAAGAAAGCAGGCTCCTGTTAATACAAACCTTGCTTCTAACGAAGAAGTTGCCAAGGATGCAGTTGCATCAGCTTTGGCAAACGTAGCAGCAAATTGCTCTATCGCTCAGCCAATCATCCCAATGCAGGCTTACTGGGATGCAGCTACACCATTCGGTGATGCATTCGTACACGGTGCTGAAGGACAGATCACAGCAGACAATGCTAAGGAAAAGACAGAAGCATTAAACGAGCAGTTAAACAGCTCACTCACAGAGTAATCTTTTCCCAAAAGGAAAAGACAGAGAAACAATTCCAAGGTTCTGGGGATTCCCCGGAATCTTGGAATACATGAGTCTATAAATATGGCATAGAGTAACATGTGCCGGGAGGATAAGTATGATAGGTGCAAACAAAAAGAAGTCGGACTTCGCTACACCGTACACTGTATCCAATGCGCTTACGAAGGGCGGGGCTGCAGTTAAGTTATCAGCGCTTATAATGGGATTGGGAAACATCGCCCACAAGCAGATTATCAAAGGTTTAATTTTTTTGGCAATTGAGATTGGCTATATTATGTTTATGGTCAATGCAGGTGCATATTATCTTTCCATGCTTCCTTCATTAGGATGGAGAAAACAGGAAGAGGTATTTAATGAACAGAAACAGATATATGAGTATGTACAGGGTGACAATTCCGTATTATTGTTGTTATACGGTGTTGCTACGATTGCGATCACTCTTTTATTTATTTATATGTGGGCTGAAAATTTAAGAAGCGCATATATGGCAGAGTGCCTTGCAAAAGAGGGGAAAGAAATCAATTCTTTTGGCAAGGATGTCAAAAGTTTATTTGATAAAAATTTATACAAGACATTAATGTTTCTCCCATTGATGGGAATTCTTATTTTTACAGTTTTACCATTGTTATTCATGATTCCAATGGCATTTACCAATTATTCTACGATCAACAAGCATCTGACCTTGTTTGACTGGGTTGGATTGGCGAACTTTAAGACGGTACTTGGACTTGGCGGAAAGATAGGCAAGACATTCTGGAGAGTTTTAGGATGGACCATTGTCTGGGCAGTATGTGCTACATTCTTATGTAACTTCCTGGGACTGATCCTTGCGATTGTCATCAACCGCAAAGAGACAAAGTGCAAAGCATTCTGGCGTACCTGTTTTGTTATTTCCATTGCAGTACCACAGTTTGTATCTTTACTGGTTATGAGACAGATGCTTCAGGAACATGGGGCGATCAACAACCTGCTGATGGAGTGGGGGCTTATCCAGAATCCGCTTCCGTTCTGGACCAATACGATGTGGGCGCGTGTATCGGTTATTTTAATTAACTGCTGGGTTGGTATTCCGTACACCATGCTTCAGGTTACCGGTGTATTGCAGAATGTACCGGCAGAGTTGTATGAGGCAGCCAAGATTGATGGTGCCAATGCCGCACAGATTTTCCGCAAAATTACATTGCCATATATTATGTTTATTATGGGACCTTATATCATTACACAGTTCACAGGTAACATCAATAACTTTAACGTTATCTATCTGTTATCTGCAGGAAAGCCTACACCAGTCGGAGAGACCGCAGGTAAGACAGACTTGCTGGTAACATGGCTGTACAAGTTAACCGTTGATTATCAGTATTACAACATCGGTGCCGTGATTGGTATCTTAACATTCGTAGTTCTTTCTATTGTGGCATTAGTCACCTATAGAAATACGAAAGCATACAAAGATGAGGAGGGATTCATGTAATGAGCAGTGCAAAAGTAAGCAAACGCCCTATGACCGCAGGCCGGGCAAAGAAAATTGCAAAAAATTCATTGGTACATATAATCCTTGCCATCCTGGTAGTGATCTGGTTATTCCCGATTTTCTGGATTATCATGACAAGTTTGCGAGGGGAAAGTGGTGCATATACTGCATACTTCTTCCCAAAAGAACTGACATTTAATAACTATAAGAGACTCTTTACGGAGACAACATTGTTGAACTTCCCGAGAGCTTTTATGAATACGCTGATCATTTCCATTTTTTCATGCTTGATTTCAACGACATTCGTACTGAGTGTATCTTACTGTATGTCAAGACTGCGCTTTAGAATGCGTAAAGCATTTATGAATCTGGCCATGATCCTTGGATTGTTCCCGGCATTCATGTCCATGGTTGCAGTATACTTTATTTTAAAAGCAGTTGGACTGACTGAGGGAAGTGGGCTTCGTATCGCTCTGATTCTGATTTATTCTGCAGGATCTGGTGTTGGATTTTATATCGCAAAGGGATTCTTTGATACGGTACCAAAGTCTCTCTCAGAGGCAGCGATTCTGGATGGATGTAATCAGTTCCAGGTATTTTACAAGATCATCCTTCCGCTCAGTAAACCAATCGTTGTATATACGATCCTTACGGCATTCCTTGCTCCATGGCTTGACTTCGTATTTGTACGTGTCATTGTTGGACCAAAGGATAAGTATTGGACGGTATCACTTCTCCTGTACAATATGCTGGAGAAAGAGTTTGTAAACGGATGGTTTACAAGATGGGCTGCAGCCGCAGTTATTGTGTCTATTCCGATCTCTATTCTCTTCGTATTTATGCAGAAATTCTATGTAGATGGTCTGACAGGCGCTGTAAAGGGTTAATGATGAAAGATAGAAAGCCGGTGGTCGTTTGACCGCCGGTTTTTTCATCCGATGAGGAAAGGAAAGGTTATGAAAAAAAGAATTTTGTCGGCGGTTGTTGTGCTGGTGCTTTTTGCAGGGGTGCTTGCAGGCTGTATTTCGGGGCACGGTACACAGGAAGCAAAATTAAATATTATTGATGATAATTACCGTAATTACTATGAAATTTTTGTCGGCTCCTTTTATGACAGTGATGGGGACGGCATGGGGGATTTAAAGGGTGTGGAAGAAAAGCTGGATTACATCTCAGATCTGGGATGCAACGGAATCTGGCTCATGCCGATCATGCCTTCCCCAACCTATCATAAATATGATACAACGGATTACGAAGCGGTGGACGAGGCATATGGTACGGCGGATGATTTTAAAGAGCTGGCAAGTGCGTGTCATGAAAAAGGTATCCGGCTGATCATTGATGTGGCAATGAACCACAGTTCTTCCCAGCATCCATGGTTTACACAGGCTTGTGAGTATCTTGCAGGTCTGAAGGCAGGAGAAAAACCGGACGATACGGTGTGTCCGTATGTGGATTACTATCATTTTTCTGACAAGCAGGAGGGAACAACCTACTATGCAGTGCCGGGAAGCAGCAGCTGGTGGTATGAGGGATCCTTCTGGTCGGAAATGCCGGATCTGAACCTGAAAAGCCCGGCATTTCCGACCAGAAGGAT
>OIED01001022.1_pt1 | contig 12636 bp, 12 predicted proteins | sample 1581771 | NCBI WGS metagenome assembly OIED01 (sample SAMEA3882546, study PRJEB24775) | human gut metagenome | biome: human-associated habitat; feature: intestine environment; material: feces | place: Netherlands | collected 2009/2010 | reverse complement strand
CTATGCTTCCTCCGCCTGCGAGATGGTAGCAGAGATCCTGCAGTATTTCTCGGATGACCTGCGTATCCGCAATATGGAGGCTGACTGTCTCTATGCGGGAATTATGATCGATACAAACAATTTTACGACAAGAGCAGGTGTACGTACCTTTGAGGCTGCTGCATTCTTAAGAAGGAGTGGAGCAGACGTGACCAGAGTACGTAAACTGTTAAGGGATGATCTGAAATCTTATCAGGCACGTGCAGAAGCAGTGAGAACTGCACAGATTTACAGAGAATGCTATGCCATTGCCAGATGTCCAAGTGAAAATCTGGACAGTCCTACAGTTATAGGAGCACAGGCAGCCAATGAGCTTCTGAATATTGCAGGGGTTAAGGCATCGTTTGTACTGACTCAGTACAATAATGAAGTTTATATCAGTGCCAGGGCTATTGACGAAGTCAATGTACAGGTAATGATGGAAAAGATGGGCGGAGGCGGTCATATGAATATTGCCGGTGCCCAGGTCAAGGCTTCTCCGGATGAGGTGGAGAGAATGCTTAAAGACATCATAGATCAGGAATATCAGGAGATATTAAGTAAATGAAAGTGATTTTATTACAGGATGTAAAGTCTCTCGGTAAAAAGGGAGAAATCGTAAACGTAAGTGATGCTTATGCAAGAAACGTTATTTTTGCAAAAAAACTGGGGCTGGAAGCAACCGGAAAGAATTTAAATGATCTGAAACTTCAGAAAGCAAACGAAGAGAAGGTCGCAAAAGAAGTATATGAAGCAGCACAGGCATTTGCAAAGGATCTCGAGACAAAAGAAATCATCCTTACACTGAAAACAGGAGAAGGCGGAAGAACCTTTGGTTCCGTTTCTTCCAAAGAAATCTCTGAAGCAGCAAAGAAACAGTTGAATCTTGACATTGATAAAAAGAAACTGCAGCTTCCTGAGCCAATCCGTACACTTGGTGTTACCCAGGTGCCTGTCAGATTACATCCTAAGGTAACAGGAACTCTTAAAGTATGGGTAAAAGAAGCATAAGTCTTCCGGAGGGATAAAGAATGGAAGAAGCGCTGATTAAAAGAATACTCCCCCACAGTATAGAGGCAGAGCAGTCTGTAATCGGCTCAATGATCCTGGACAGAGATGCAATCCTTGTGGCATCTGAGATACTTACCAGTGATGATTTTTATCAGAAACAATATGGCATCATCTTTGATGCAATGGTGGAATTGTGTAATGAAGGGAAACCGGTAGATCTGGTGACCCTTCAGAATCGTTTAAAGGAGAAAGAACTCCCGCCGGATATCAGCAGTATGGAATATGTAAGAGATCTGATCTCAGCGGTTCCTACTTCTGCAAATGTGAAGTACTACGCAAAGATCGTCAGTGAGAAAGCAGTCCTTCGCAGACTTATCAAGGCAAATGAAGAGATTGCCAACACCTGCTATCTGGAGAAGGAGAATACAGAGATTATTCTGGAAGAAGCAGAAAAAAAACTGTTCAATATTCTCCAGAGACGCAACAATGAAGAATATGTTCCAATCCAGCAGGTAGTTCTGAATGCCATTAATAACATTGAGAAAGCGTCTAAGCTTAAGGGTTCTGTAACAGGTATTCCCACAGGCTTTATGGATCTGGATTATAAAACATCCGGTATGCATCCTTCTGATCTGGTGCTGATCGCAGCCCGTCCTTCCATGGGGAAAACAGCCTTTGTACTGAACATTGCACAGTATATGGCATTCCGAAAGGATGTCACAGTTGCCATATTCAGTCTGGAAATGTCAAAGGAACAGCTGGTGAACCGACTTCTGGCAATGGAATCTCATGTAGATTCCCAGAATATGAGAACAGGTAATCTGAAAGACGAGGACTGGACAAAACTGGTAGAAGGAGCAGATATTATCGGTAAATCTAATCTGATCATTGATGACACGCCGGGCATCAGCATTGCAGAGCTCCGCTCCAAATGCAGGAGAATGAAGCAGGAAAACGGTCTGTCCATGATCATCATTGACTATTTGCAGTTGATGTCAGGCAGCGGCGGCAGAAGCAGCGACTCCAGACAGCAGGAGATCTCCGATATTTCCCGTTCCTTAAAGGCGGTAGCCAGAGAGTTATCCGTACCGGTGCTGGCTCTGTCCCAGCTGAGCCGAGCGGTAGAACAGAGACCGGATCATCGGCCGATGTTGTCTGACCTGCGTGAATCCGGAGCTATCGAGCAGGATGCCGACGTGGTAATGTTTATTTACCGTGATGATTATTACAACCATGATTCACCGGACAAGGGTATTTCCGAGATCATCATTGCCAAGCAGAGAAACGGTCCGATCGGAACCGTACAGCTGGCATGGCTGCCGGAGTACACCAAGTTCGCTAACCTGGAAAACGACAGAAAAAAAGATTTTTAAGTATCCTGCGAATACAGAATATAAAACACGAAAGAGAACAAGTAAGGGAAATTCCCCTGTACCTGTTCTCTTTTTTATTTCACATTTTCATAATATGACAATTTAGAAAAGGAGAGATTATGGGAGAGTATTTATTGATTTCGGATGCAGCAAAACAGGTAAAGGTGGAGAGCCACGTGCTTCGCTATTGGGAGGAAGAACTACACCTGCCCATCAAACGTAACGAATTGGGGCATCGCTATTATACGAAAGAAGATGTAGAACGTTTCAAAGAGATCAAGAGCATGAAAGAAAGGGGATTACAGTTGAAAGCAATTAAAATGATATTAAAGGACGGGAAACTGGATGTGCTGCCGGAGGAAACGACAGAAAAAGAAGCAGCTGCCGCACCGCGTATGGCAATTGAAATTGTAGATGAGACAGTGAAGAAAACAGTACCATCACCGGTGCAGGAGACCTCGCTGACAGGCGAAAACCGGGAGGAGAAGGTTAAAAGACTACAGTGGATTCTGCAGCAGATGATCCGTGAAGCCGTAAAAGAAAATAATCAGGAGATATGTCGGGAATTAAAGGAGAGCATGGTGAAAGAACTGGATTATCAGTTCCGCAGCAGAGAAGAGCGTGAGGAAGAGCGGGATCGCAGGCTGGAACAGCGCAGCGAAGAATATTATCAGAAGATGGACGAGCTGTTACGGAAAAAGACCAAAGGACGGTTGCAAAAACAGCCAAAAGATACACCCGTGAATCCAAAAGAGAATGAAAAACATAAAGCAGAAAAAAAGAAAAGGCATTTCATTTTCTGAAATGCCTTCCCAAGGTTGCATTTTAAGTCGGAAATTAATCCTCTGCGATAGCACCAACGGGGCACTGACCTGCGCAGGAACCGCAGCTGATGCACTTATCTGCATCAATTTCGAACTTTCCGTCGCCCATGCTGATAGCGCCAACGGGGCACTGTGCTTCACAAGCTCCACATGCTACACAAGCATCACCAATAACAAATGCCATAATCTTTTCCTCCTATTTTGCGTGTATCAAATCATATTGTTTGATACAAATTTATCAATATAACTATTAGTATTGTAATATAAATATGGCTTGAATACAAGTCTTATTTAGTATTTTTTATCATTAGTTACAGTTGTTTATTTATATTTATTGAACTCCAGGATCTTCTTCGCATTCTGAATTCTCTCCTCGGTGGGGGGCTCCACACCTTCCAGCTTATAGGGGATTCCCAGCTCTTTCCATTTGTATGCCCCTAATGTGTGATAGGGAAGAACTTCTACCTTCATAACGGTATCCAGAGTGTCAATGAATTCTCTTGTTTTCTTCAGATATTCGTCATTGTCAGTGATTCCGGGTACCAGCACATGACGGATCCACATGGGGATACCCTGTTCGGAGAGGTATCTTGCGCAGTCCAGAATGTTTTTGTTGGTATGGCCGGTGAGTTTTTTGTGCTCCTCATCATCAATATGCTTGATGTCCAACATGACAAGATCGGTATATTTCAGTAATTCGTTGAATTTGGAGAAGAAGGGCTCTTCTCTGGTAAAAGGCTGTCCGGAAGTATCAAGGTCGGTGTTGATGCCTCTCTCGTGAGCCTTACGGAAGAGATCGATGAGAAAATCAATCTGTAATAAAGCTTCGCCGCCGCTGACGGTGATGCCGCCTTCTTTGCCCCAGTAGCTGCGGAAACGCTCTGCCTTATCCAGAAGCTCGTCTGCTGTCATCAGATTGTCAGTGTCGGGATTCCAGGTATCTACATTGTGGCAATATTGACAACGCATATTGCAGCCCTTGAGGAAGATAAGATAGCGGATTCCGGGTCCGTCTACTGCGCCGAAGGATTCTAATGAGTGAATTCTGCCTTTGATCATTGTAATAATCTCCATTCTCTGCCATGCAGGCAGCTGAGGGGTGAGTGTTACGAATAGTATATCCAAAAAGGGACCGGACATTACTGCCCGGCCCCATATACATCAATTATCTCAAAACCTGTAAGAATTACAGACTCTTATGGCAGGTTCTTGCGATAACATCATCCTGCTGCTCCTTGGTCAGGCTGATGAACTTAACAGCATAACCGGATACACGGATGGTGAAGTTAGCGTACTCAGGCTTCTCAGGATGAGCCTGTGCATCTAACAGCTTCTCGGTACCGAATACGTTAACGTTGAGGTGATGAGCACCACGATCGAAGTAACCATCCATTACACGTACCAGAGTTTCTTTCTGCTCGTCAAGGTTGTGACCAAGAGCAGAAGGAGCCATGGTCTGGGTATTGGAGATACCATCCAGAGCATACTCATAAGGCAGCTTAGCTACAGAGTTCAGAGAAGCCAGTAGACCACTCTTCTCAGCACCGTAGGAAGGTGATGCACCGGGAGCGAACGGTGTGTAAGCTGCTCTACCATCGGGCAGAGCACCGGTAGCCTTACCATATACAACGTTAGAGGTAATGGTCAGTACGGAAGTGGTAGGCTCAGAATTTCTGTAGGTGTGGTTCTTCTTGATCTTCTCCATGAAGGTCTTCAGCAGCCATACAGCGAATTCATCAGCTCTGGGATCATCGTTACCGTACTTAGGGAAGTCGCCTTCGATCTTGAAGTCTACAGCACAACCCTGGTCATCACGGATAACCTTAACCTTAGCATACTTGATAGCGGACAGGGAGTCAGCTACATGGGACAGACCTGCAATACCGGTTGCGAAGGTTCTTCTTACATCGGTATCGATCAGAGCCATCTCAGCTGCTTCGTAGTAGTACTTATCATGCATGTAGTGGATCAGGTTCAGGATGTTAACATACAGAGATGCACACCAGTCAAGCATGATGTCATATTTATGCATAACTTCGTCGAAATCAAGGTACTCGGAAGTGATAGGAGCGATTTCGGGACCACACTGCATATGTTTGCCGTCCTTGTCCAGATGCTTCTCATCCTTACCACCGTTGATAGCGTACAGTAAGCACTTAGCCAGGTTAGCACGAGCACCGAAGAACTGGATCTCCTTACCGGTCTGAGTAGCGGATACGCAGCAGCAGATGCTGTAGTCATCACCCCAGATAGGCTTCATAACGTCATCGTTCTCGTACTGGATGGAAGAAGTATTCACAGAAATCTTAGCTGCGTACTTCTTGAAGTTATCAGGCAGAGCGCTGGAGTACAGAACAGTCAGGTTCGGCTCGGGGCTGGGTCCCATGTTCTCCAGAGTATGCAGGAAACGATAGTCGTTCTTGGTAACCATATGACGGCCGTCCATGCCGATACCACCAACTTCCAGAGTAGCCCATACGGGGTCACCGGAGAACAGCTGGTTGTAAGAAGGAATACGAGCGAACTTAACCATACGGAACTTCATGGTCATATGGTCGATCAGCTCCTGAGCTTCTTTCTCGGTCAGGGTGCCTTCCTTTAAGTCTCTCTCAATATAGATGTCCAGGAAAGTAGAGATACGTCCAACGGACATAGCTGCACCGTTCTGGGTCTTGATAGCTGCCAGGTAACCGAAGTATAACCACTGGATAGCTTCCTTAGCGTTGGTAGCGGGGCCGGAAATATCGTAACCGTAGATCTTAGCCATTTCCTTCATTCCCTGCAGAGCCTTGATCTGATCAGCGATCTCTTCTCTCAGACGAATGATATCCTCGGTCATAACGCCGGTACCGCAGTTCTTCTTATCCTTCTTCTTCTCCTCGATCAGGAAATCAATACCGTACAGAGCAACTCTTCTGTAGTCGCCTACGATACGTCCACGACCATAGGTATCGGGAAGACCGGTAACGATATGGGTATGACGAGCAACCTTCATCTCATCGGTATAAGCATCAAATACTGCCTGGTTGTGAGTCTTGTGATACTCATTGAAGATCTTGTCATACTTTTCATTTACTTCGTAGCCATAGGTGCTTGCAGCCTGCTGAGCCATTTTGATACCACCATAAGGCATGAATGCTCTCTTTAAAGGCTTGTCTGTCTGCAGACCAACGATCTGCTCCAGATCCTTCATAGATTCATCAATATAGCCAGGGCCATAAGCGGTCAGACTGGATACGATCTCTGTTTCGCATTCCAGAACGCCGTTATGCTCACGCTCTTCCTTCTGTAACTCCTGAAGTCTGCCCCAAAGCTTATCAGTTGCTTCGGTAGGTCCCTCCAGGAAGCTCTCATCTCCATCATACGGAGTGTAGTTGGTCTGGATGAAGTTACGTACATTGACGTCTACATCCCAGTGGCCATCTCTTTTAAAGCCTCTCCATGCTTCTGCCATGAAAATTTACCTCCTTCTAGTAAAAACAATTAATATTATCAACTGAGAGTACCAGTTGCGCTGGCATCCCAAGCTGTTTCTTTACGATAAAAGTGTACTACCTGACAAGGGTAAGTGTCAACAGTTTTAGGTAATGTACGCGCTTTTGTACATCAGCTCTGACATGAAAAAGAGATTGCCGTGCGTGGGTGCTTGCACACAAAGCACGAAAACCTCTTTTTCATGGACAAAGCGCACCAACATGAAATAAATGTGAGCTACGAAGCGGCGCCATTTGTGAAGCAAATGCTGATGCACAAGAATATTCTTGTAATCTTTTGGGGAAAGTATTATACTAAAAAAGCCTTATACGGCAGAAAGGAGACCGATATGACCGGAGTAACAAAAGACATGACCATTGGTGAGATCTTACGTGCCAATCCTGAAGTAGCTCCCGTACTCCTCGATGCAGGAATGCATTGCCTGGGATGCCCTGCTTCACAGGGAGAGACCCTGGAAGAGGCAGCTATGGTACATGGCATTGATGTAGATGAGCTTATGAAAGTGATCGAGGAGCTGTAAGCTTTGTATGTCTGTTTTGGAAACATCACCTGACCGGGGCACACAGGTGAAACAAAGTATTTATGGAATTTCATAGCTCAGATTTCCGCGCAATCGAAATGTGTCCGCCGATTGCGCGGATTTGAGAAATCTAAAGAATTCAAGGAACTCAGATCATCGGCCTCTGGCCGTCTTTTTTTTGCCTTTTTCCCTTAGATAAATTATCTGATCCGATATTATGAAATATGACTGGCCCGGTAGATTCTTTCAGGGGAGGCTAATCCTGTGGTACTTTCAGTTCCCAGCCGGAATAAATCAGAGCAGGGTTGCGGATCAGTTCCCGGTTCAGGGAGATGATCTCGGCCACGGAGCAGCCGTACTTTCTGGCGATTTTCCAGAGGGTGTCGCCCTGTCTGACGATGTATATCCCACTTTTCTTATTCTCAGGCAGAACAGCATCGGGAGTGCCGCCTGTGATAGGCGCTCCGCTTTGGGGAATCTTAAGCTGCCAGCCGGCGTGGATCCGGTTCGGGTTCTTGATCCGGTCACTGTTGGCTGCCACGATCCCGGTTATGGAGCAGTTGTATTTTCTGGCGATTGCCCAGAGAGTGTCACCCGCCTGTACAGTATAGATCATATAGGGGGTGGCGTTTTTCACGACAGGAGAGGGAACTTCACGGTCGGTCTGTTCTCCGGAGCTGCTGTCATCAGTCTTATACTGCTCTACGATATTGTTGGTGCCGTTGCCGGGAATGATGGGAGTCGTGTTCTCCGTCCATTTTGCATAGAATGTTTTATTTCCCGTTTCGGTAGCAGAGATCTCTGTAACGGGCAAACCGGAAAAACTGCTGTCCGCATACCAGCCGTCAAAGCGGTATCCCTCGCGGGTAATATCATCGGCGGTAGGAAGAACTGCCCCGGTGCCGTAAGTGTAGCCGGTTACTTCTTTTCCACTGGCAATCGTACCGCCGTCCGCCTGCAGCGTTACGGAATAGGTGGAGAGTTCCCATTTTGCCTTGAGGGTCATAGTGCATTTGACTGTATCCGTGTCAAAGTTCCATTTTGTTTCCGTACCGTTGTTATCATAATACCAGCCTTTAATACCATGCCCCTCTTTGGTGGGAACGGGATCCGGTGCGGTGAGTGTCGCTCCGTCCTTGCTCCAATTCACTTTCTGTGTGATGACCGGCTCTCCGTTGTTCGGTTCAAAGGTAATCATGAGTTTAACGGGCAGGGTGGTACCGCTGAAATCACCGCCTGAAATTGTTCCGTCCTTGTTCTCAACTGTGCCGGTAAATGTGCCGCCGTTAATGGTACCGCTGCTCTCATTTATGACCTCATTCGTGAATGTGCCCTTCCGGATGGTACCGTTGTTGGTCACTTTGCCCTGGAACTCAGTGCTGCCGGCGGCACCCTCACTGCCGGTGATCGTGCCGCTGCCGTACCTATTGGTATCGTTCGTCATTGTGCCGGCTATTTTGCCGCCGTCAGCATTCAGGATGCCAACGTTTGTTACATCTGTGTAGATTTTTGCATTGTCGCTTATAGTAAGAGTAACTCTCTGAGTGGAAGTATTGTATACAGAGCTTGCATCATTCGGATTACCAGGATCACCGATCGTGCCCCCTGTCATGGTGAACTGATTATCATTTCACACCCCGCCGCTTGAAGCATCCTGTGTGCTGATGCTGTCTTTAATCGTACCGCTTAACATAATAAAGGATCCAGAGTTGTACACACCGCCGCCGTATAATCCTGTGCATGTACGGATTGTTCCGCCGTTCATGATAAAGTAGCCGATGATATTTGAATTCCACAGGGCGCTGATGTCCACACCACCACCCCCGGATTGTGCGTTGCAGTTGCGGATCTCAGAGCCGGAACCCATGGTGAATGTGCACCCCGGGGAGACAGACACACCGCCGCCGTTTTTTGCCGCGCAGCCGATAATACTTCCGCCCGTCATGGTGAATGTGCTGCTCTTGCCGATGGAAGAGTCATAAGCAAGGTGTACACCGCCGCCGAGACCACCTGCCGAGCATCCGACGATGCTGCCACCGGTCATGGTCAGTTTACCGCCGACATTAACAAGCACACCGCCGCCATCACTGTGGGCAAAATTACCGCCACCGCCCGTAATAACCCCACCAGAGACGATTTCCGTGCCGGTGTCTTTGTCCAGTTTCCATAGGCCACATCCCCACATATCTGTATAGTTCGGGTTAAATTTATGTTCTTTGTTGGGAGTGCTGTCCGCAATTGTCAGATTGCCGCCCGACTCTACCTTGATTACGCTGAAGCCGCCGGTCATTTTCAGTACATTACCGTTCAAATCCAGCGTCACAGTGCGGTTAACTGTCAGAGTACTGCTGATTTCAACATCACCCTTCAGTGTGATCCTGGAAATACTGCTATCTGCCAGTGCAGTCGCCAGTTCTTCGGCTGTCGCCACCTCTTTCACACCGTTTGCAATCGGCAGTGCTGTGTACAGCCCGTTCAGGGCAGCTGCCGCTTCATTTCCCGATATACTTTCTGGGGAACTCAGCTCCTCTGTGGATGTCGGGGGATTCAGCATCTGTCCGGTTTCTGCTGCCGATACCGGCGTGGAGACCAGAGAAAATACCATGGAACTGCAAAGCAGCGCCGCATAGATCCGTCTTCTTTGTTTTTTCATTTATTTTTTCCCTCCCGTTGTTGTGATGCATTTCCTTTTCCCGTGCCTTGTCCGCGGTGTTCTCTTTCCCGGTGTCTGATACACAGCACAGTGATCATGACTGCTGTGGAGAAAGAAATTACCCCCACCAGCACATAACCGCCGGCATCTTCATGCAGCAGGATAGAGCCGTACATTCCCCGGGCGGTGATCTGCGTCTGGTCGGCTGCTGTGTGCACCGTTCCCACAAGGAACGCAGACAATGCTGTGCACAGGGCAGACAGCCGGCAGATCCCGCGGCGCTTCTTCCGGCGATATTTTTCATGCACCCGTTTTTTCACCAGTTCGACCCGCTTTTCTGTATCATACATATCGTTGAAAACCTCCCTTCGGAAAGTAAAGTCATAAAATACATATGTCCTTCATCTAATTAGGTACAAAAAAGCGAAAAAACTCTCACCTGAAAACCAAATTTTTTCAAAAAAAAGGAGCTGCCGGCAGCAGCTCCGCAAAAGACAGGATTCAGTTGTGATTCTGGGTAAGGCGGCGGGTGATCAGTTTCCCTGCCGTCAGGATCAGCACAGGCAGAATGTATGCGATATACTGTATCGCACCGCCATAGGCGATCAGAAGATTATAAATTGCATGAAAAGTGATGGCTGCCCCGAGCAGACCGCAGGTTCCGGCGATCTTCAGCCAGGTGCGCTGCCATACATACGCCAGTCCACCGCCGACGATGGCACCACAGATCACGTGCATGGCACCCGTTCCAATGCCCCGGAAAAAGATAAAGGAAAAATGTCCGGCTCCGTTTTGAATCAGATAGCAGACATTCTCAAAGGTGGCAAAGGAAAGTGCAACGATGATGGCAGCATTTTTTATCGGCACCGGTTCAGGCTCAAATACAAGAAGATAAAAGAGCAGCGGCAGGAGTTTCATCACTTCCTCTACCACAGGTGCGATCTCCGCAGTGGCGGCAATCGTATCTGCTGCGTAAAGAGCGGCAAAGAAGGTATTGATGTAAGCGGAGAGCAGGCATGCCCCCATTCCTGCAAGACAGCACAGAAAGAATTTGGCCTGCCGCCTACCCATGCACAGGGCGGCGATCAACAGGGGCGAGGCCATACAGATAAATACATTTTCAATATAGGTCATGTCCGCACCGCCTTTCCTGTGGCAGGCAGCAGCCCGAAAAGGCAGAACGTCAGCAGAAGATCACACCAGCAATAGGGACTGAAGATAGAGTCGCCCGGCCAGAAGCAGCCGGAGGTCCACAGAGTGTATTCTACCGCAACATAGCAGAGGATTCCGATGTGAAAATACCGCAGGTTCCGTCCTTTTCCCGTCTGTGTCTCTGCGTAGACAAGACCGTGGATGGAACGATAGGAGACAAGGATCATCATGCCGCACCAGAGCAGGTTGGAGAGAATGTCACCAAAGGTACAGTAAAATGCGCACAACGGAACTCCGATCAGCGGAGCCAGCAGGGATTTCCGACAGGAAAAGCTTCTTTCCTCCGGGGAGGAGAGAGTATATTGTAGGAGACAGAGAAAAATAACGCTGGAGACCCAGCCGAATTCCGATACATAAAAGATCCGTGGTGTTTCGGAAAACAATAACAGATACAATGTCCAGTACAGGGAGCCCAGTGCAAAACAGCCATAAAAGCAAATCAGCAGAAAATATGACAGTGTCCGATGTCTCAGATAACGAATGCCGCTCAGACAGAAGCCCAGCAGGGTGACGAAAAATTGCAAAAGATTAATGATCAATTCCATTGGCGTGGTCCCCCCTCTGCTCTGCCTGATCTTCTTTGTCCAGCAGATGGACACGAAAACACAGGATCGTCACGCATACGCCGAGAAGAAATGAAAGCACCCCTATTATGATATATTCAGGTGCAGCACCTCCGCCGAGGATCGTTGCCGCCGTTTCATATCCGGAGGAGTTCCCCGGCACCATTTGCCCGGAAATCCCGGACATGACAAAGGAAGCCCCGAAGATCACCGCAAGGCATGCCGCTATGCAGGAAATAGCAACGATCCGCCGCTGCTTTCGTCTTTTTTGTCGTTGTTTCTCTGTAATCCTTCGTCGGACTTCTGCGATCCGTTCCTCATGACTCCGCATTTGTTATTCCCTCCCGTTCCAATAATCCTCGCAGACGCTCTTTTCCCCGGTACATTATATTAGTGATCTGCTTCACGCTTTTCCCCATAACTTCAGCAACCTGCCGGTAACTCATACCCTCAAAATAGGTCAGATAAAGAGCCTCTCTATAATCCGGATGCAACTCACCCATACATAAATGCAGGATCTGATTCCGTTCTTTTGTCCGGATCACCTCATCCACCAGTTTCCCGCCTTCCGGCTCTTTGGTCAGATCATCAAGACAGAAGTGATGTCGCCGGATGCTTTTGTGGCGCAAAGCCATGTGCCGCGCCGCTTTATACAGGTAAGCCCTGAATCCGCCATCCCGGATAGGGGGCCTTTTGGCGAACAGGTAGGAAAATACTTCTATCATCAGGTCCTCCGCCTCGTGAATGTCATGCAGATAGCCATTGATGTATAAGGTCAGTGGATTGTCGTATTTTCTTATCAATTCTTCCAGCCCTGTTTCATCGCCGCTTAAATATTGTCGGTATAATTCTTCATCGGAAATCATATCGTGTACATCCTTTCCACTGTAGCCGGCGGTTCGTCCCTTTGTAATCCCGAATGTGTATGGAATTGCGTAAGCTGCATGCCTACGGATTGCTTCGTATA
>OIED01001013.1_pt1 | contig 12706 bp, 13 predicted proteins | sample 1581771 | NCBI WGS metagenome assembly OIED01 (sample SAMEA3882546, study PRJEB24775) | human gut metagenome | biome: human-associated habitat; feature: intestine environment; material: feces | place: Netherlands | collected 2009/2010 | reverse complement strand
GCCGTGATGGACGGGCTTCGCGCGCTGGCTGCTTTGCCCGACCCCATCGGCGCGACGACGATGACGCATGAAATCACGCAGGGGTTGAAAATGTACCGCGTGACCTGCCCGATTGGGGTCATCGGCGTGATTTTCGAGAGCCGCCCGGATGCGCTGGTGCAGATTGCGTCGCTGGCGCTCAAGAGCGGCAATGCCGTGCTGCTCAAGGGCGGCCGCGAGGCGGAGCGGACGAACGCTGCCTTGTGTGATGCGCTCCGGGAAGCGGCGGCGGATGTCGGGCTTCCGGCGGATTTCGCGCAGCTGCTGCATTCCCGCGAGGACGTCGCCGCCATGCTGAAGGAGGACGCGCTCATCGACCTCATCATCCCCCGCGGCAGCAAGGCGTTCGTCCGCTACATCATGGACAACAGCCGCATTCCCGTGCTGGGGCACTCCGACGGCATCTGCCACGTTTATGTGGATAAATCCGCCGATGTGGAGATGGCGGTTTCGATTGCCGTGGACAGCAAAGCGCAGAATGTGGCAGTCTGCAACGCCTGCGAGACGCTGCTCGTCCACCGCGATATCGCCGCTGATTTTCTGCCCAAGCTCCTGCCCGCGATGCAGGAAAAGCACGTCCGGCTGCTGGGCGACGAGGCGACCCGCGCGATTATCCCCGTCGAAGCCGCGACGGAAGAGGACTGGCGCACGGAGTATCTGGATTATGTGCTGTCCATCCGCGTCGTGGATTCGCTGGAAGCCGCGATTGCCCACATCAACCGCTACGGCAGCCACCACACGGACTGCATCGTCACCCGCGATGACGCGGCGGCGAAGGCGTTCCTGACCCGCGTGGATTCCGCCGGCGTGTACCGCAATGTGTCAACGCGCTTTGCGGACGGCTTTGTGTACGGCTTCGGCGCGGAAGTCGGCATTGCGACGGGCAAGCTGCACGCGCGCGGCCCGATGGGGCTGGACGGTCTGACGACCTACAAGTACAAATTGCTGGGCGACGGGCAGCTGATGGCGGAGATGAAATCCGGTCAGCGCGCGTACACCCACCTTGTGCTGCACGAGGACTGCCCGCTATGACACAAGGCATTGCGTTTTTTGATTTTGACGATACCCTTGCCCGCGGCGATTCCATCCTCCCCTTCCTGCTGTACTGCATCCGCAAGCGGATTGCGCCGCGCCGGCAGCTGGTCAAAGCCGCGGGAGCGTTCCTGTACTGGAAGCTGCGGCCGTCGCAGGCATCGCGGGCGAAATCCGCCACGCTGTCGTTTTTGAAGGGGCGTTCGTCGGACGAAATGCTCGATGTCGCCCGCGCCTTCTTCCGCGATGAATACCTGCCGCGCTTTTATCAGGATGGGCTGACGGAGCTGTGGAGTCTGCGCTCGCAGGGGATGAAGCTGGTCGTCGTCAGCGCGTCGCCGGACGTGTACATGCGCGCCCTGCCGGAGTTCATGCCGATTGACGCGGTGCTGTCCACGCGCTGCGAGGTCGGCGGCGACGTGCGCTACACGGGGCAAGTCGGCGAAAACTGCAAGGGCGAAGAGAAAGTCCGCCGAATCAAACAGTATTTGAAGGAAAACGGCTTCGTGCTGGACATGAAGTGTTCCTCCGCCTATGGCGACTCCCCGTCCGATGCGGATATGATGGCGCTGGTGAACCGCGCGGTGCTGGTGAATCCGAAAAAAGCGCTTTTGCGCCGGCGGCCGGACGGCATTGTCGTCCATTGGACGTGATTTTCCTTGAATGCGTCTTGGCTGCATGGGTTTCGCCTCTGCGGAGGCGAGTCGGGGGCTTTGCGGTCGCCCCCGACGCCCCTTCGCACTGCACTTCCATGTTTCTTGATTTTTCTCGTTGCAGAGGGAATCGCGCCTGCGGGGGCGAGTCGGGGGCTTTCCGATCGCCCCCGATACCCCTTCGGCGCGCCGCTTTGGGAACATTCTTTCATCAGAGCAGTACAAAACAAGATTTTGATAAACAGAAAGGTGAATTACACATTATGATGCGTCTCCAGAAGTTTCTTGCCCTCTCCGGCGTGGCGTCGCGCCGCAACTCCGAAAAGCTGATTGCCGACGGCCGCATCCATCCGACCCGCATTGAGGACATGGTCGAAAAGGCCCGCCGTGAGGTCGACCACACCATCAAGGTCGAGGGCGAACGCGCCACCTTTGAGACCGGCGTCCACAACCTGCACCCCGAGCTCATCAAGCTCCTGGGCCGCCAGAAATACCGCACGTCCTATGGTCAGAACGTTCTGAACCACTCCATCGAGGTCGCGCACATCGCGGGCCTGATGGCATCCGAGCTCGGCGTCGACGTGACGCTTGCCAAGCGCGCAGGCCTGCTGCACGACCTCGGCAAATCCGTCGACCATGAGATGGAGGGCAGCCACGTCCAGCTGGGCGTCGAGCTTGCCAAGAAGTACAAGGAAAATCCCGTCGTCATCAACGCCATCGAGGCGCACCATGGCGACGTCGAGCCGCAGACCGTCATTGCCTGCCTCGTGCAGGCGGCCGACGCCATCTCCGCTGCACGCCCCGGTGCACGCCGCGAGAACGTCGAGAACTATATCCGCCGGCTCGAAAAGCTCGAAGAGCTGACCAATTCCTTCCCCGGCGTCGAAAAAGCCTACGCCATCCAGGCCGGCCGCGAGGTCCGCGTCATGGTCAAGCCCGAGGAAGTCACCGAGGACAACATGATCCTGCTCGCCCACGATCTTGCCAAGAAGATCGAGTCCGAACTCGAATACCCCGGCCAGATCAAGGTCAACGTCATCCGCGAGACCAAAGCGGTCGAGTACGCAAAATAAGCTGCAAAAACTCCCGTGCCATCCGGCACGGGAGTTTTTTCTTTTATCGCGCGGCCTTTTCCATCAGCTTGCGGTAGACCGGCAGCATCGCGGGCTCGGAGACGGCGGCCAGCACCTCCGCCGTGTCCAGCCAGCGCACGGCGCTGTTTTCATCGGGCTTGCAGCGGATGGGGGCATGGTCCTCGGCCTCGAGCAGATACGTCGCGTTCAGGTGCAGGTGCGCGCAGACAAAGTGTCCGCGCTTCACATGCGGCGCCACATGCAGGATCTCCAGCGAGAAGATCTCCGGGGAAACAGGCTCTGCCCGGATCCCGGATTCCTCGTTCGCCTCGCGCAGGGCGACGGCGAGCAGATCCTCCTCCCCGTCGGCGTGCCCGCCGAGCCAGGCCCAGGACTGGTAGAGATTGTGATAGGCCATCAGGACCTTCGTCCGGTCCGGATTCACGATCCAGCATGAGGCTGTGAAGTGCGCCGTGGCGTTGTCCCGCGTCAGCAGCACCGGGAAGGTGTCGATGTCCTGCAGCATTTGCAGCCGGTCGGCGGTCTCCTGCTCATTATAGGGGCAGAACGCTTCGATCTGCGCGCGCAGGCGCGGGCAGTCAGTCATGCTCGTAGGCCATGACCTTGTCGATGCGCCGCTGATGGCGCTCGGCATGGGAAAATTCCGTATCCAGCCACACGTCAACGATCTCCAGCGCCAGCATCTCGCCCGTCACGGCTGCGCCGAGGGCCATCATGTTGGTATCGTTGTGCTCGCGGGTGAGGCGGGCGGACATGGGGTTGTCGAGCAGCGCGCAGCGGATGCCCTTGACCTTGTTGGCCGTGATGGACACGCCGATGCCCGTCGTGCAGCAGACGATGCCGCGGTCGCATTCGCCGCTGGCAACAGCCTGCGCGGCTGGGCCCGCGAAGTCGGGGTAGTCGCAGCTGTCCTTGGTGTAGCAGCCGAAATCCTTGTAGGCAAGCCCACGCTTGTCCAGATGCGCCATGATAGCCTTCTTGAGGTCCAGTGCGCCGTGGTCACATGCAAGTGCGATCATAATTGTTTCCTCCTGCGGTTTTGATTTTATTGTCATTATACCGCAGCGGCCGTGAATTGCAAGAAAAACTACTGCACCCGGTATCCGCGCTCGAGCAGCGACAGGATGTTCACCCAGAACACGCCGTCCGGCGCGCGGAAATATTCGCTCTGCGGGATCTCATGGAAGGAGATGACGGCGTTCCGCTCGTCGAGCCACGCCTGATGCTCCTGCTCATAAAATTCGTCCATAGCTGCCTCTCTTTCTCTTTAGTAATTGGAAACGTAGATGCCGGACACGGACCCGTCATGATCGAACTTGATGTTGGCAGAATCCGCACCGGACTTGATGATCAGGGTGTAATAGCTGGGGTGGTAGATCGAGCTGTTCCAGTACAGCACCGCCCGGTCGCCGCTGACCAGATCCTCGCCGTAGAGAAGCTGGGCATACAGCTCCTCCGGCTTCCAGTCTGCCGTGGGGATCGTATCCAGTACGCTCTGCAGCCCGTCGCCGAGCTTGATGCCGCGCAGGAAACTCTGCGTTGCCAGCTCTGTGGTGATGACGGAATAGGAATCCAGCCGCAGGACGCCCGAGCTGTCCGCGGAGAAATAATAGCTCACGCCGTCGACGGTGAAGTTATCCCCCGGCGTCTGCCCGCGATACACGCGGCTGCCGCGGTACGCCTGCGCCAGCTGCAGCGTCGTCTCATAATCAAGGCCCAGATACACGCCGTTCGGCAGCGTCAGCTCGCAGGGCTGGATGGGCATGGTGCTGTCGGTCGCGACCGTTTCGGGTGCAGCGGGATTCTCACCGGAGAGGGTCACGTTTGAGTAAGAGTTGGAGTGCCCGATGCGCAGCTCCGGCACAAAGATATCCAGAGACCACGTCGAAAACCGCCGTCCGTGCGCCGGATCCTGCGACAGGCAGCCGACGCGCAGGAAGCCGCCACCCACGTCATAGTGCATGAACCAGTAGGTTCTGTCGGCTCCCAGATCCAGCAGATGCTCCGTTCCGTCCGCCATCTCGCAGGACAGGGACGTCTTCGTGTGCAGATGGCAGCTCTCGTCGCCGTACGGGCAGTCAGTCGCCTCCGTGCGCACATAGAGCGTGTAGCCGCCCGCCTGCGCCAGCATCGTGCGCTTCTGCGCCGTGCCGTCGGCGTTCAGCGGGTAGAAGCTCATCGCCATCTTCCGCAGCAGCGGCTCTTCGAAGCAGGACTGCAGGTAGGAATTATAGCCGGAAGCGTCCGTCTGGTTTTCGCCCTGATCCCAGCGGATGCGCACCTCAAAGCAGCCGCCCTCCGCGCCGTAGAGATAGACCGCCGACTCGGGGCCCAGCCCATAGACCGTGCAGCGCGTCATCGCCAGCCCGGCATAGCCGCCCGCGTCATAGCTCGCGATCTGCGAGGATACGGGCACGGACGGGTAATAGACGACCTCGAACGACGCGCCGGTCTTTTCGCTGTACCACAGCCGGCTGCCCAGATTCCGCAGCCAGCCCTCCGCGGGGATGTACGCGCCCCAATCGCCGCCGCCGGATTCCGTGGCGGCCGTGAAGACCGCCGGTACTGTGACGGACTCGCCATAGCCGTCCGTGCCGGTGAAGAAATCTTCATTGAGTGCTTTTTGACTGCTCTGGTGGGCAAAGTCGAGGAAGAAATCGTGCAGATAGGCCGGAAGCTCGTCCAGCGTCTCGTAGCTGCCGAGCGCCGTGCCGTCGGTGTCGTGCTGGACAGAGAGAATCTGATACCGGTCCTTGCCGTACAGGCAGACGGCCAGATACCGGCTGCCGTCCAGCAGATACGCCCGCCCGTCGATCATCGACATCCCACGCTCGGTGGACAGCAGGACCGTATCCGGGTCGATGCCCTCCGGCGAGACGGCGATCTGGAAGCTCCACAGCTGCAGCGTCCCGCCCGGCGCAAGATCGGGCAGCTCCGCGAGCTGCGTAAGATCCACTGCCTGCGCGTCATGAATGGTATCCGTCACCGTCTCGGAGCCGCTTTCGGTCTGGACTTCATATTCGACCTGCTGCGAGGAGGTCGCCTGTGCGAGCCACACGTCGGCAAAGGCCCGCATGGACGGGTAATCCGCGTCCAGAAGATCGGATGTAGCTGCCGGCGTGACGTCCACGGTCTCCGCCGGAGCGGCTTCCGTCTGCTCCTCGCGCTTCGGGTCAGTCAGGAAGCACACGGCTACGGCGGCAGACACGATCACCGCCGCCAGCACGAGCCAGAACGCGGGCTTTTTGTAGTTCAGGACGGATTTAATGCGAGATTTGACCCCCGTCTCGCCGAAGGCGAGCGGGCAGGCCGTGATGAGCTTCCGCGGTACGCTGCACGCCAGCAGCGCGCGGGAATAGGCCGCCTTGCACCCTTCACCCAGCTCCCGCACGACCTTTTCGTCGCATGCGGCCTCAATGTCGCGGCAGAACAGGATGTACGCCAGCCAGCAGACCGGATTGAACCAGTACGCGGTCAGGATCAGATACCCCAGCGGCTTCCACAGCTGGTCGCCGCGCCGCAGATGCGCGCGCTCGTGCGCGAGCACCATCGCCTGCGCCCCGGCCTCCAGCCCGAAAGGCAGATAAATGCGCGGCCGGATCACGCCGAGGATGAACGGCGAGGAGACGAACTCCGACTGGTACACCTTCCCCTCCAGCCGCACCGCCGTGCGCACACGCAGCCGCAGCCGCAGGGCGGAGACGGCCGCGTAGAGCAGCAGCGCCGCGATCCCGGCCAGCCAGACGCACGCAGCGAGGAACGTCCAGATCTGCAGCGGGTTCGCGCTCTGCGCGGGGCTGGGCGTGAACGCCGCGGCCAGCGGGGGATTGACGATCGCGTCGACCGCCGGGATGCCGCTCGTGATGGCGGGCTGCGCGGAGACGATGATCTCCGGCTGCACCGGCTCGGCGCTCGGGATGAGACTCAGCACGCTCTCAATCGACACCGGGCACACCAGCCGCACCGCCGCCAGCGCCCACAGCGCGCACAGCAGCCACCGCGGCGCCTTTTTGAACACCAGCCGCACGAGCACGACCGCCAGGATCAGAATGCCCGCGGCCAGACTGCGGTTCAGAAACCCGAGAAAGATGTCGGTCATTTCTGTGCCTCCTCAAATCCGTCGATCATGGCGCGCAGCTGATCGACTTCGGACTGCGACAGCTTCGTCTTGCGCGCGAAGGCCGCGACGAACGCGGGCAAAGACCCCTCGAACGTCTTTTCGACCAGCGCGTCGAGCTCCGCCGCCTGCGCCTCGTCCTTGGATACGAGGGACGAGACCAGCCCGCCCTCGTTCTTCACCACGCCGCGCTCCGACAAACGGTGAATGACCGTGTACGTCGTCGTCCGGCTCCAGCCGAGCTTTTCCTTGCATATCTTCGCCAGCTCCGCGCTGGATACCGGCTCGCGCTCCCATAAAATCAGGCAGAAACGGTATTCGCTCTCGAAGATCTTCGGTGTGGCCATGTGCAGTCCTCCTGTCTAATGCGTTAGACCTTACTTGATGCTTTGAGTCTAACGCATTAGACGAAAATTGTCAAGAGGAAAAAGGAAAGATCTTCCGCCGCGGCGCTTATCCCAGCGCGCCGACCCAGATGAAGTCCCGGTCGCGTTCCGGTGTGGGAATGTCGGTCTGAACGATCGTGAGTTCCGCGGCCACTGTCTCGCAGACTTCCCATTTTCCGCCCAGGACCACCACGCACAGCTTGTCCGGGTCATAGAGGAACAGATACTGCTGCTTTTCATCGGTCTGCCCGTTTTCATCCGGCTTGGGCCGCTCGATCGTGTTCTCCATCCATGCGGCGTACAGACCGTTGATCGTGCCCTCCTTGACGAGCGTGGTATCGCGCCCCCACAGCAGCAGATCGACGCCCGCAACGTCGTTGGCCGACAGACACTCCACGCTGCAGTCGTCGTTGCTCACCTTGTCATGATAGTTGATGCATGTGACAAGCTCCTTTGCCTGCTGCTTTTCCTCGTCGGAAAGCGAAGACAGGAAGTGCTGGCCTTCATACTGGTCGGCATAGGAAAGCGACTCGTACAGCGTGCTGGTCAGCCCGGCATCAACACCGTTCACCTGCTGCGGGTGCTGCGAAATGCCGCAGAAAAAGCCCTCTGTTTTCCCGTCCGTGTCAAAGGTGACGGCACCGTCCTGCGTAAAATCGATATCCTGCCGGATGGTGGTGCCGTCTACATCACGGAAGACGCTTTTCAGCGTATAGGGCTGCTCCGCCGGTTCGACGGAGGCATAATGTACGATCGCTGCCGCGCCGCACAGCACCGCCACGGCTGCTGCCGCGATCAGCACGAGGCGGAGCGGGCGCTTTTTGCGCGCATTCGGCAGCTTCGCCATGGTTTTTTCGAGAATGCGGGCTGTGTCGGCGTCGCGGCGCAGCTCGACGGTATCGTCTTCATAGTCTTCAAACAGACTCTGCACAGAGATCTTCAATCTGGATCGCTCCTTTCTGTAATTCGGCCTTCAGCGCCTGCCGCCCGCGGGCGAGCCGGCTGCGGACCGTATTGGCGTTCATATGTTTTTCCTGCGCGATCTGCTCGGCAGTCTGGTTATAGTAGTACCGGCGCAGAAACAGCTCCCGGTCCTCTTCGGAAAGTCCGGCCAGCGCCCGGCGCAGCAGGTCGCTGCGCTCCTGCGCCTCCAGGAGCTTCTGCGCGTCGCGCTCGTCGACGAGAAGATAGTCCTCGTCCGGCACGAGCTGCAGCCGCTGCTTGCGGAGGAAGCTGATCGCCTGGTTGCGCGCGACACGGCCGAGCCAGCCGCGCAGATGCCCCGTCTGCAGCGTCCTGCCCGCCTGCCAGAGCGCGACGAACACGTCGGAGGCCAGCTCCTCGATATCCTCCCCGGCGGCAAAGCTGCCGAGCTGGTTGCCGATCACGGCGGCAACGTAGCCGCTGTAGCGGCGGATGGCAGCCTCCAGCGCGGCGCTGTCCTGCCGTTTGAGTCCCCGCAGGATCTTCTGATCGTCCGTATGAAACCCTCCTTACATCTTGCGTGTTTTGAGACGTCTCACCTATATAGTCGCAGAAAACAGGAAAGTGTTGCAAGAAAAATTTTTGCGCGCGAAAAAGGCCGGGAGTGGATCTTCACTCCCGGCCTCTGCCGGAAAAAACAGCCTGCCCGGTGAAATGGTGCCGCCGGGGCGTCGGCTGCAAAGAAACCGGGCGGTGATTCAGACTCCGCCCGGATCAGCGGGACGCGGAACCTGGGTCCTGCCTGCCTTCTGCCGCTCCGGCGAAGCGCGGCGGCTGATCTGCGCGCACCTGCGTATGGATCATCCGGCGGCAGATCCTGCAAAAGCACTGCCAACGATCTCTCTGGGCCTAGTATGTGCAGCGCGCGGGAAAATACACAAGGCGGGATTTGACTTTGCAGGCGCAAAACGGTAAGATAAGAAAAACGAAAAAGGAAGCGAAACACCCATGGAAGACTTCAAAAATTTACAGGAAACGCAGCTTTCGTCCCAGCCGATCTTTGACGGCGGCGTGCTGCACATCTTCAAGGATACCATCCGCCTGCCGAACGGCAAGCAGGCCACGCGCGAATATACCGTCCACCACGGCGCGGTTTGCATCCTCCCGCTGCTGGAAAACGGCGACGTGCTGCTCGAGCACCAGTTCCGCTATCCCATGGGCGAGGTCATCACCGAGATCCCGGCCGGCAAGCTCGACTACATCGGCGAGGATCCCGCCTCCGCCGCCCTGCGCGAGCTGCGCGAAGAGACCGGCGCGGCTGCGGGCGAGCTGATCCCCCTTGGCAGGTTCTACCCCACCTGCGCGTATTCGACCGAGGTCATCCACATGTATCTGGCCCGGCAGCTCACCTTCGGCGAGCGGGAGCTGGACGAGGATGAATTCCTCAATGTCTTCCGCCTGCCGCTGCGCGAGCTGGTGGACCGCGTCCTGCGCGGCGAGATCCCCGACGCCAAGACGCAGGCCGCCGCGCTCCGCGTCTGGTGCATGCTGCAGGAAGGGAAGCTCTCGTGAAGCGGGCGCAGCTCTACGTCTCGTCCATCGGCGAGGACTGCTGCGAAAGCGCGCGGGACTTCGGTGTCGGGATCGAGCTTGCCCAGTTCTGCACCGCCGCGCGGCTCGATGGCGCGCCGCCGGAGCCGTGGGAGTGCCCGCTGGACCGGTGTCTGGCCGCGGCGGACCGCTTTGTGCTCCACGGCCCGTTCAACGAGCTGACGCCTGCCGCCATCGACCCCATGGTCCTGCGCGTGACCGAGACGCGCTACCGGCAGGCCATCGGAAAGGCGCAGGAGCTGCAGACGCCCAAGCTGGTGCTGCACGCGGGCTTTCTGCCGCTGGTGTATGATTCAGAATGGTTTGTGGAGCGGTCGGTCGTCTTCTGGCGGCGGCTCATCCGGGAGGTCCCGGAGGGGCTGACTGTATGCCTCGAAAACGTGCTCGAGCCGGAGGCGGCGCTGCTGACGCAGATCGTCCGGGGTGTGGACGATCCGCGGCTTCGCATCTGCCTCGATCTTGGCCACGCGAACACGTTCGCGTCCAAGGAGCCGCCGGAGGCGTGGCTGCGCGCGTGCGCGCCGTTCCTTTCCCACGTACACCTGCATAACAACGAGGGCGGCCGCGACCTGCACGCGGCGCTCATGGACGGTAAGATGGACTGCGCCGCGCTGCTGCGCCTGCTTGCGCAGCTCGCGCCGGAGGCGACCTGTACGCTCGAACTCATGCAGGACCGCCCGAGCCTTCGCTGGCTCGAAGAACAGGAACTATTGGAGTGATCGTATGACAGAGAATGAACAGCGGCTGCAGCGCCTGCTTTCCGGGATCAGCCCCCTGTACGAAGCGCCCATGCGCGAGGCAAAAGCCCGGCAGGACGCGCTGGCCAAGCCGCCCGGCAGCCTGGGGCTGCTTGAAGAGATCTCCATCCGCCTCGCGGGCATCACGGGGACGGTCAAAAACGAAGCCGCCCCCACCCGCATCTATGTGCTGGCCGCCGACAACGGCGTGGTCAGCGAGGGCGTCTCGTCTGCGCCGCAGTCGGTCACGCGCGCGCAGGCCATCAACCTGACGCGCGGCCTGACCGGCGCGTCGTGCCTGGCGAAGCACTTTCACGACGGATTGACGGTCGTCGACATGGGCATCGCCCTGCCCTATACCTGCCCGGAGATCCTGGACCGGAGTCTCGGCAAGGGCACCGCCAACATTGCTGCCGGCCCCGCCATGCCGCGGCCGGCGGCGGTGCAGGGCATCCTGACCGGTATGGAGCTGGCCGCGCAGGCCAGACAGGACGGCATCCGCCTGCTCGGTGTCGGCGAGATGGGCATCGGCAACACGACGACCTCGTCCGCCGTCCTCTGCGCGCTCAGCGGAGAATTCGTCGAGGCCGTGACCGGCCGCGGCGGCGGACTGACCGACGCGGCGTTCGGCAGAAAAAAACAGGTGATCGAACAGGCGCTGGCCGTCAACCGGCCGGACGCGGACGATCCGATCGACGTTCTGTGCAAGGTCGGCGGCTTCGACCTGTGCGCGATGACGGGCGTCTTCCTCGGCGCGGCGCATGCGCGGCTGCCCGTCGTGGTCGACGGGTTCATCTCGATCGTCGCGGCCCTGTGCGCCGCGCGGCTGTGCGAAAATGCCCGGGGCTTCTTCTTTGGCTCGCACGTGTCCTATGAGCGCGGCTACAAGGTCGCGGAGCAGCTGCTCGGCCTGCAGCCCTGCCTGCAGCTTGGCATGCGCCTCGGCGAGGGCAGCGGCTGCCCGCTGGCCTTCCGCGTGATCGAGGCGGCCTGCGCCGTCATTAGCACCATGGCTACCTTCCCGGAGGCCGCCATCGACGATACCTACCTGACCGAGATCCGAGAAAAGGACAGTTTTACCGTATGAATTACTTTCTTTCCGGCGGCGCGAAAAACGGAAAATCCTCGCTGGCACAGCGGATCGTCTGCGCCCAGCCCGGCCCGCGCTATTATCTTGCCACCATGATCCCGCATGACGACGAGGATCTGCTTCGCATCCGGCGGCACATCGACGACCGCGCGGGGCTCGGCTTTACCACCGTCGAGTGCGGTACGGACGTCCTTTCCGCGCTGGGCCGGATGGACCCCGGCGGCGCGGTGCTGCTCGACAGCGTGACGGCGCTGCTCTCGAACGAAATGTTCCGCGCGGACGGGACGCTGGATGCGGACGCGCCCGAACAGCTGGAGCGCGAGCTGCTCGCGTTCTCCCGCCAAATGCGCTGCTGCGTGTTTGTCAGCGACTATATCTACGCCGACGGCGGGCAATATGACGCATGGACAGAAGCCTACCGCCGCGGCCTTGCCCGGCTCGACCGGGCGCTCGCCGCGGCGTGCGAAAATGCCGCGGAGCTGTGCTGCGCGCAGACGTACTGGTACAAAGGAGGGTTTGACCGGTGAAAGAAAAACTTCGCAAGCCGCTGACGGCCTTGATGATGGCCTGGGGCACCTATCTTGCCATCCCCTGCCCCTATAAGGTGTGGGACGACGCGCTGCGCCCGTGGCAGATCGTGTGTCTGCCGCCCGTGGGGCTGGTGGTCGGCGGGATCTGGGCGCTGTGTGCGGGGATCTTTGCAAAGCTCGGCTTTACCGGCTTTCTCGCGGCTGCGATCCTCGCGGCGGTCCCCTTCCTCGTGACGGGCTTTTTCCATCTGGACGGATTCCTGGACTGCTGCGACGCGATCTTGTCGCGGCGTGATCTAGCCACCCGGCAGAAGATCCTGAAGGATTCCCGCGTGGGCGCGTTCGCGGTCGTGAGCGCGGTCTTGCTGTTTTTGCTGTCGTTCGCGGCGCTGGCGGACTGCTCGTTTTCGCTGATCTGGCGGGCGCTGCTGCTCATCCCGGTCGTGACGCGCTGCATGGCGGGCGTCGCGGTGGAGACCTTCGCGCCCATGCA
>OIED01000999.1_pt1 | contig 12805 bp, 8 predicted proteins | sample 1581771 | NCBI WGS metagenome assembly OIED01 (sample SAMEA3882546, study PRJEB24775) | human gut metagenome | biome: human-associated habitat; feature: intestine environment; material: feces | place: Netherlands | collected 2009/2010 | reverse complement strand
GGGTCTGGTCGAAGGAGGACAGGGTAATGGCCTCCGGGGTATCGTCGATGATCAGATCCACGCCGGTAGCGGTCTCCAGTGCGCGGATGTTGCGGCCCTCGCGGCCAATGATGCGGCCCTTCATCTCATCGCTGGGCAGCGGCACCACACTGACGGTGGTCTCGCTGCAATGGTCGGCAGCGCAGCGGCTGACGGCCTGTCCGATAAGGTTGCGGGCGATGTTATCGCAGTTTTCCTTCAGGTCGGTCTCGTAGGCGGCAACGCGCACGGCCTTTTCGTGGGTCAGCTCCTCGTCCACCTTGTGCAGCAGCACCTCGCGGGCGTCCTCCTGACTCAGACCGGCCAGCGTTTCCAGCCGCTCCATCTCCTTGGCGCGCAGGGCATCGATCTCTGCCAGACGCTCCTCGGCCTCAGCGGCGCGCTTTTTCAGCTCCTCTTCCTTCTTTTCCAGTACCTCGGTCTTGCGGTCGAGGGCGGTTTCCTTCTGGTCGATGCGGTTCTCCTGACGGCTGATCTCCGCACGGCGCTGCTTGATCTCCTTATCGGCTTCTGCTTTCTGGGCATCCACCTCGGCCTTCAGCTTGAAGGCCTCGTCCTTTGCTTCCAGAACCGCTTCCTTGCGTTTCTGTTCTGCGGTCTTGATCGCTTCGTTCACCAGACGGGTGGCCTCGGCTTCCGCGCTGCCGATCTGGGCTTCGGCGGTCTTTTTACGGTTGTTGTAACCAATAAAATAGCCCGCAGCCACACCGACAACAGCAACGATCAAGGCCACGATCACTCCGATCGCGGTCATTGCGTTCACTCTCCTTTGTTTCAATTCAATGCAAAATTAAAAGCAGGAGACGCTGCGCAGCAGGACACGGGCAATGATATAGAAAGAGCTTTCAATCCAAAAAGTGACACCAAAAGCATACGCACCGCCCAAAACCGGCGGCACGGGCAAAAGCATACGGCTTTTCTCTTTACGGTTCCATTTTATATCAAACAGGCACACTTTGCCTGAAACGGGTACAGGGTCACACTGAAACCTGCGTACAGCGTCTTTGATTCCATACTACTAAATATAGTACGAAACATTTGCCCGCTTGTCAAGAGGAAAACCCTGCCCGCGGAACATTTTGTGCAGAAAAACAAAAATAAGATGACTGAGAGGGTTCTCTTCCCCAAACCAAAAAGGCTGCCCCGGAGAACGGAGCAGCCCTTCTGGTTTATGATGAAGAGAAGAAAATGAAGGAGAATAGCTTATTATTTGGCGGCTTTTTCGCCCTCCGGGAAGATGATCTTATTCACAAAGAAGAAGATGACCATGGAGATGCCGCCGTTGAGGACGGTGGTGCCGATGTTGTAGATGAAGTCCGGTACCAGCAGACCGGCCACCGCCACCCAGATGCAGTTGATGGAGTTGACGATGCAGGTGATGACGCAGAAGGCCAGCACGTACCAGCCGATCTGCTTGGCAAGGTTGCCCTTGCTGCGGAACACGAAGTTGCGCTGGATGAGGTTCAGCCGGTCCGACAGGGACCACTCCGACAGCGCCGGCAGCCGGATCTGCGCCGGGAAGAAACCTGCAGCAGCGTTCTGGACCGATGCCTCCTGCGACGCCTCGTTGATCACCGCCGCCAGCAGGCCGCCTTCACGGTTCTGCAGCAGGCTTGTGAGTTCCTTCAGCTCCCCCTGTGCAAGCCGATCCACCTGTTCCAGCACAATGAAGTGATCTTCCATATGGGAGATCAGTCCATCGGCCGGATCAAACAGCTTCCGGTGGAAGCTCTTAGGATCGACCAGGTATCGGTTCTGTTTTTCCAAACACACCGTGTGTATGGATGGTTTTAAGGATTCCGGGCTGAAGTGCACTGTCTGCTTTGCCGGGTGTATCGGAAAGGGTATTGCGGGCAAGAAGAAAGTGAAAGAATTGTGAATTCAAAAAGCATCCCCTTGCATCCGATGGCAGCCGCCTCTTTCTCTGCTGGTCAGAAGATGTTTTTGCGCTGCTGTCGGTGTTTTTATCTTCTGCGGCAGAAAAAAACTCCCCCTGATTTCCGAAACGGGAAATCAGGGGGAGTTGATGCTTTATTTGTGCTTTTTCAAGCGCTCACGCAAAACCTTGCGAAGATTTTTATGTAGCAGCCCCTTCGGCTTACTTCATGGGGACAGAGAATATCCGGGGCAGCGCTTCCGAAACGCTGTCATCAGTGCAGTTCGGGCCAGTAGTCCTTATTGGCAACGATCAGGTCGTCCAGGATCTCCTTGGCCACCTTGGCACTGGGCACGGTCTTGCTGAGGGTCAGAGCCTGCCACAGCTTCTGATAGCTGTGCTCGCAGTAGGCTTCCACCACCAGCTTTTCCACTGCTACCTGCTGGTTCATCATGCCCAGCTGGAAGGTGGGGATCTCACCCTGGCACAGAGGTTCGGGGCCGTCGTTGCCCACCAGGCAGGGCACCTCTACCATGGCGTGGGGGTCAAAGTTGCTGATGGCACCCTTGTTCTCCACGATGCAGAGCATCCGCTCGTGGGTGTTGTAGGCAATGGCACGGGCCAGGTCCACGATGAAGCTGGCGTGGTTGTCGATGCTGAACTCATCGCCGTGGAACTCGCCGGAGGCGGTGATGGCACGGGCAGCACCAAACACGTTCTTTTCGCGGCCGTTAATGACCTCGTTGGCACGGGTGTAGTTAGGATCGCTGTGCTCCACCACATAGTCCGGGAACAGGTAGTACTTCAGGTAGGTGTTGGGCAGGCAATCCGGGGTAACAGCCTGCAGGTCTGCCGCCTTGCGGTGGGTCTCCTGCCAGCTGGCATCCATGTGCTGGGTCTCAATGGCCTTCTGGGTCAGATAGCCGTGTTTGCTGACATAGTCAATGAGCTGGGGGGTGTAGTCGGTGCCGTCCTTGCCCTTCACGCTGGTCCACCAGCCAAAGTGGTTCAGGCCGTAGTACTTCACGTCCAGGTCCTTGGGGGTCTTGCCCACGATGTAGCTCATGCGGCGCAGGGTGCCCACCGGCATATCGCAGATGTTGATGATTTTGGAGTTGGGCCGCAGCACACGGCAGGCCTCTGCCACGATGGAGGCAGGGTTGGAGTAGTTGAGCATCCAGCAGTTGGGGCTGTAGGCTTCCATGTAGTCAATGAGCTGCATGATGTCCGGGATGCTCCGCAGGCCGTAGGCAATGCCGCCGGGGCCGCAGGTCTCCTGACCCACCACGCCGTGGCGCAGGGGGATCTTTTCGTCCTGCTCACGCATGGGGTAGCCGCCGCTGCGGATGTGGGCCATGCAGAAGTCCACATCAGTAAAGGCTTCCTTGGGGTCGGTGGTGTAGCTGAACGCCACATCCGGTGCCACCTTCTTCATAGCCAGGGCCACAGCATCCGCAATGGTCTTCTGACGCTCCGGGTTGTTGTCATAGAGCTTCAGGCTGCGGATGGGGAACCGATCCAGGCTGTGCATCAGCATCATGACGATGCCCGGCGTGTAGGTACTGCCGCCGCCTGCAATGACGATGGAAAACTTTTTCATGGAATATTACCCTCCCTCTTACTGGATGTTTTGATATGGGTGTTGGAATGCAAGATCTTATTCTTCGCCGCTGAAGCCCAGCTCAGCGTCCACTGCCTTGCGGACAGCGTTGACCTTCAGGCCGTAGACCACCTGGACATTTTTGCCCTTGTGGATCACGGCAGAAGCACCGGTCTGGTTTTTCAGCACATCGTCCTGGACCTTGTCGGGGTCTGCCAGCTCGGTACGCAGACGGGTGTAGCAGTTGGTGACCTTCAGGATGTTGTCCTTACCGCCCAGAGCCTCCACGATGGCAGCAGCGTCCACGGTGTTGTCTGCAGCAGGGGCAGCAGCGGTGCCGTTCTCAGCAGCCACCTTGGCCTTGTACTCGGACTTGGAGTGGAGCTTCATCTCCATGCCCTCTGCCTCACGGCCCAGGGTGTGGAGGTTCAGCTTGACGATCAGCACGCGGAAGATCACATAGTACAGAACGAAGTACAGCACGCCCACAGCGATGTAGACAGGCCAGCGGGTCTTGCCAATGCCCAGGGGCAGGTTGTACAGCAGGAAGTCGATGAAGCCGTTGGGGCCGATGGCACGGCAGCCCAGCAGGTTCAGGACCACAAAGCTGGAACCAGCCAGGACGGCATGGACCACAAACAGGATGGGAGCCACGAACAGGAAGCTGAACTCGATGGGCTCGGTAACGCCGGCAATAAAGGAAGTGACGGCGGCGGTGATCAGAACGGGCTTGATCTTCTCACGGTTCTCGGGGCGAGCGGTCTGGTACATGGCCAGGCAGGCACCGATCAGGCCGAACATCTTGGAGATGCCACGAGCGTCCCAGATGACGGACTGGCTCAGCACAGCAACGGAAGGATCAGCGATCTCAGCGTAGTAGATGTTGCGGGCACCCTCCAGCACCTGACCGCCCACGGTGGCAGTGCCGCCCAGAGAAGTGTACAGGAACGGGGTGTAGACCAGATGGTGCAGACCGGTGGGGATCAGCAGACGCTCCAGCGTGCCGTAGATGAACAGGCCAAAGTTGCCTGCGCTGCGGATAAAGCCGCCCAGCGCATTGATGCCAGCCTGTGCATACGGCCACACAAAGGTGAACAGCACAGCCATGACCACCATGACCGGAATCAGCACGATGAATACGAAACGGGTGCCGCCGTAGATCTGGAAGGCGTTGTTGAACTCAGTCTCGCAGAAGCGGTTGTGTACATAGGCCACCACAATGCCCAGCAGCAGGCCGATGAACACGCCCATATCCAGCACCTGGACACCCAGGACCATGGCCTGGCCGGTGCCGGAAAGGCTGCCCTCCACCAGCATACCACGCATATTCATAAACTTGTTCATGGCGTTGAGGAACACCAGGAAGGCCAGCAGAGAGATAAAGCCTGCCTCAGACTTTTTCTTGTTGGCCAGGCCCACGCTGAGGCCCACGCAGAAGATAACGCCCAGATTGCCCAGGATGGCGTTGAGCGAACCGGACAGCAGCGTGCCGAAGCCGATGGTGACCGGGTTGTTCAGGAACGGCAGCACTGCCTGCAGCCGGACGTTGGTGAACAGGTTGCCCACAGCGATGAGAATACCGGCAATGGGCAGGATCAGAACGGGGATGAACATTGCTTTGGAGAACCGCTGCAATGCATCCATTACCTTATCCTTCATGGGTTGACTCCTTTTCATTTACAATTCCAAAAACCATTCTCCTGGGATGCGTCCATCCCCTGGGACCCGGCCGGGTCTGTGATGCTACTATCCCACAAACCAACGCAAGTGTAAACATTTTTTGAACAAATGAAAACGCGTTACCCAAAACAGTAACGCGTTTCTATTACTTTTGTTTAAGAACCCATGACTTTTTTGTGCGAAGTGCACAGACATTCTTACTTGATGCCGTTTTCCATGCACAGGCGGCGGTACTCGTAGGTAATCAGCTCGATGAGCATCATCACCTGTGGAAAAAAGGTGTTGGGCATGGTGTTCTGGTCGTCCAGCTTCCACTGGTTCTCCACCCGGAACCATAGGTCAGCGTACCGGCCCACGCTGTTCTCCTGCTCGCCGGTAATGGCCACAGTGCACACGCCGTTTTCCTGCGCGGTCTTGATCTTGTCGCGCACCATCGCGGTCTCGCCGGATTTGGAGATGCAGAAAAACATCCCCATCCGGTCCAGGGTATTTTCAAAAATGCCCACCGAGTCGCCGCCGGTGGCACTGAAGCACAGGATGCCCATGTTCACCAGCTTCTGGGTCAGGTAGGTGGCCACCGTGCCGGAAAACCCGGTACCATAGACAAAGGTCATCTTGTCCCGCTGCTCCAGCAGCTTTTCGGCGCAGACCTTCAGCTGGGTGTAGGTGTTGTAGTTCAGCAGAGACTGGGTGCTGAAGCCGTTGAGGAAATCTTCCTCCTCCTGCATGGTCTGATGCGGTGTCTCGGTAAAGGAGCGCAGCTTGTAGCACATATCCACAAAGCCACTGTAATTCATCTTGCGCGCCAGCCGCATAATGGTGGAGGTGGAGGTATAGTTCGCCCGCGCCACCCCGCGCACACCCTCGGTCTGCACCGTATCCAGGTGGTCCAGGATATATTCCAGCACGGTGCGTTCCGTGTCGGTCAGATTTTTTCCCTGCGTGATTTTTTCGATGTTCAAAAAAGCACCCCCTGTGCCGGTTTATCCTGCATCGTTCGCAAGCTCTTTTTCTGCGGTCTTAATGGTATCGTACCGCTTATTCATGTAAACGTCAAGAACAGATTTCCGGACGATCGGATCGTTGCCAACAAGGCTTACTGGCCGGAGTTGCACTGATAAGCCCTTTGTCGGCGGCAGATACCACCTGACCTACAGGACAGTATGAAGAAGTACAATCTTTCCGAGATCACGCACAAGGCATGGAAGCTGTACCGCAAGGGCACAACGGCCTTTGCCGAGTGCCTGCACCGGGCGTGGAACAGTGCAAAGGCTCTTTTCCAAGTGGTTCTCATCCATTCCAGCAAGGGCGACGGCCAGACCTACCGCGCGTCATTCTTTGCGGCATCCCAAGTGAAGCCCCTAAACGCCTGAAACAAACCGCTGACCTGGCGGCGCAGGAGAAGCCCGCCGGGAGTTATTTTGAGAGGAGATTTTAACAATGAATCGTGTTGACGTTGAAAGTGCTGTGATTGCTAAACGCAATTCATCTCATACATGCGCAAGCAAATAAGGCCCACCGCCAAAATTGACGGTGAGCCTTATTTTATGCTTTATTTGTGCTTTCTCAAGCGCTCACGCAATTACTTGCGGGGATTTTTGATAGCAGCCTGAGCAGCAGCCAAAATTGCAGGGCATTCGGATTTACGGTGGTACGTTGTTTGCATTTTAAGCAGGCTATAAAACACATGATATTGAACCTAGCAGCAGACGTTGTGCGTCAAGCAGCGGCACATAAGCCTAACACTTAGCACGAAATCACTTCTTCATCCAATGCTTGAGCCAGTATTCATAGACCCCAACATATTCCCGATAGGCCCCTGTTTTGTCCGGCGTACAAAACAACTGCCATGCCTGCTGAAGAAATGGCTTTGACCATTCACCTATGGGCTTTTTGGCTTTCAGAAATCTTACCAACTGACTGTAAGCGGTTTCACGATTTTGCGGTAAGTAGGCCGCTTCACTGTTCAGGTTGAGCTTGTCGGAAAGCTCCTTGTTAAGTTCCGTGTCGGTTGATCCTATCTCACCATTTCTTTGGTAGAAGATTGTATCCATCTGAGCTTCATCCAGCGGATTCAAGCGCATTGTCTGCTGATCTTCTTCCAAGATTCCACGGTAGGCATCGCAAGTCTTTTTTGCATTTTCCGTAGAACTCCGATTTCCGGGACACACGCCCAGAAGATTTGAAAAATCTGTAGTTGCCTCATCCGGCAACTGATTTTGCGGGTCAAGGTGTTCAATATTCAGATAGTTGAGTTGGTCCGCCGGATCGAGACTAATGCGGCGCATACAATATGCGCAAAGATAACCTTGGTCGCGTGCCAACTGCTGCCGTGTACCGTCCTTTGGCATATCTTTATAAGTAATTTTTAACGGCGGGGATGCTTTGCGGCAGTTCTTTTTATACTCTCGCAAATCTCGCGGTTCAATCTCTGACTTTTTGATATACCTCATTCCGGCCACTCCATTTGCTCAATTTCCAGACTGTTTCTGGCATCATAGACGGACGGATCATTATATCCCAAAATCTGTTCCAGATTTTCCAGAACTTCTTTGGCCTTTGCATAATCCTCCTTATGGAGAAGCTCCGAGAATTTATCAAACAGCTTTTCAATTTCAATCGGACGATCTCCAACCAGCAAGATACTTCGCAGAACAGTGTTTACATCCTTGCCGTAGGCAGAATCGATTTGTGTTGCACTGCCCTCGTGTTTCAGCAGAATAAGATTTGCATCCTTATAGGAAGTAATCACTTCCGGAGAATGCGTGGATACAATAAACTGAATATTGGGAAAAACCGTTGTCAAATCATTCAGGATTCGCTTTTGCCAGCCGGGATGCAAGTGTAATTCAATCTCATCAATGATGATGATACCAGGTGTTTCCAAAACAGAAATCCGGTGCGCAATATCTGCTACCATATTCAGCACAGACCGGTATCCATCGCTCATCTCAGACATCGGATGAAGCTCATGTTCGCCATTCCGATTAACGTATTCAACAACAATCGCCCGATATCTCTGACGATATTCCACCTTAACATGCTGCGTTTCATCGTGGTCGATCAAATCCGCAAAGCAGCGTTCCAACGCCCGCTGAACCGCACTCACCTGCGGAATAGGTCCTTCCTGACTGACAAGGAGGGTCATGTCACTGAACCACTCCATAAGCTGCTTGTCCGTAGCCTGCTCAGCGATGCAGTCCTGATAACCTTCAAAGCGGGACTTAAGCTTCTGTTTTTCCTTCTGTTTCGCCTGCTTTTGTGCCCACAGGCGGCCCGTACCATAGTAAGCAATGAGCGGAAGTACCGTTTGCGAAGAAGGAAGTGCTGCTTCTTTTTGAAGTTCAGATGCAATTTTTTTCAGATCCGATGCAGCACCATAGGTAGTGTTGGATTTTGGTCCACTCAGAGAGCGAGACCATGTACAAGCATTACCGTTTATAACACCCTGACAGGACACCTCAACTGGATAAACTTCGCGCTGCTGATAAATTTTATTGGTTTCATACGCCACATGGCGAACGTCTTCCGTTTTGATACTGCGAGGAGAAGCATAGTCAATTCCAAGGAAGAAAGTGCTGGCAGCGGTCAATGCCCCCATAAGCAGAGAACTTTTTCCACTGCCATTGTTGCCGATCACAATATTCATTTTAGGATTCAGCGGAATCTCGGCATTTTCAAAGTTCCTGAAATTCTTCAAGGTCAGATTGTCAATACGCATAGCTGCTTCCTTCCAAAATCCAGATTTCATGCAAATTGATAGGCCGAGCACCCGGCGATGGGCATAATCCCCTATCATAAGTTGATTTTATCACATATCTTTTGGTGTTTCAATCGAAATCAGGCTGATCTTCTTTGGCAGGCGGCGAAGTCTGATACGTGTTGGCAAAAACCATATCCTGAATCCACTTACAGAGTGCCGGGTTTTCGTTCACTGCCTTGTACAGTTCAATCGTCGTACTCATGGAATCGAGAATCGCCTGCATCGTTGCACGGTCGCTTTCAACACGAGCATTCTGTGCATCTGAGTTTTTTATAGCATTCTGATAGGCTTCGTCTTTACTGACGATGGCGGGCAGATCAGCAACCTGCTTTTTCACTTTATCTTCGTCTGTCCAGTCAATGCCTCCAAACGCATCATGGAATTCCTTCAGAATCTGCGTCAGAGGATCAAGCTCTGGCACCGAAATACCAACATCCCTGCTGACGGGGATCGGATTCAATTCACCATTTTCATTGTCCAGCTGAATCCGCATGGTATCCTGTGCCACTGCACGATAGCTTTCCAGATCAATATCTTCCAGTAGACCGCTGATATTGTCATCTTCAGCGGGAGACGGAAGTTTGCCGATCAGCAGCTTCAGGAAAATCGACAGCTTTTCCCACTCTACGCTACCGTAGGGCAAAATCGCCGAGAGAAAATTGTATGTCCGAACAAATCCTTTGGCATTGGATTTGAAGAGAATCTGTTCTTCCGGGATTAGCTCTTTGTAGTTTTCTGTACATCTGTCCAAAATCGGATCAAGTTCCTCACGAGGCGCATTATCCAAATATGCCTCGACAAAGGAATCCACATCCTCGTGGGTGTAAACCTGAAGCGATTCCATTTCCGAAATCTGATCGTTCAGTTTATTGACATCTGTTTCGCCAGACAGAATCGTTGTTTTGTAGTATTTATCAAAAGCTGCTTTAATCACACCCGGATCGTTTACAAAATCCAGAATAAACGTATCATTTTTATCTGGTGCACTGCGGTTCAGACGGGAAAGTGTCTGAACTGCTTTAATATCAGAAAGCCCCTTATCCACATACATCGTATGCAGCAAAGGTTCATCAAAACCGGTCTGAAACTTATTCGCAACAATCAGAATCCGGTAAGGGTCTTTCTTAAAGGTACGCTCGATTTTGGAGCTTGTAAAACCATTCAGATCCGCTTCGGTAACTTCCCTGCCCTCATACTTGGTTGTGCCAGAGAAGGCAATGATCGTCTTATAAGGACTTTTACGCTGTTCCAGAAGAGCATTGATTGCTTTATAGTATTCGATGGCGCGCGGGATTCCACTGGTAATCACCATGGCACGGGCTCGACCGCCAATTTTTCCACGACCAATCACTTCTGTGTGGAAATGCTCTACAATGATGCCCGCCTTCTGCTCGATTGCATATTGATTGGATTCCACATAATAGCGGAGCAACCGCTGCGCCTTCTTTTTATCAAAGAGCGGATCATCCTCAACCGTTTTGGAGAGCTTATAAAAGCTCTGGATCGGAGTATAATAGCGTAAGACATCCATGATGAAGTGCTCCTCAATAGCCTGCTTCATCGTGTAGACATAATGCGGAAAAAAACGTTTACTTCCGTCCGGCTGAATTTCTTCCCGGCCAAACACTTCCAGCGTTTTATTTTTGGGCGTGGCAGTAAAAGCAAAATAGCTGGCATTTTTTGCAAGCTTTTTGCCATCGATCAGGGTGTTGATCTTATCTTCCAGAAGATCGTCATTGTCGTACTCGCTTCCGGACAGAACGATGTTCATTTTTGTGGAAAGGTCGCCATTCTGACTGGAATGAGCTTCGTCGATCAAGATTGCAAAGCTCCGGTTGGTGTGGAGCTTGGAGATATCCTCCAGAATGAACTGGAACTTATGTACAATGGTGATGATGATCTTTGTACCTTTTTCCAGCAGTGTTCCAAGTTCCGATGAGTCCTTGGCCCAGCCGACTGTAGAGGAAACCTGCATAAACTGCCGGATCGTATTCCGAATCTGCTTGTCCAGATTAACGCGATCCGTAACAACGATCACAGTATCAAAAATATTGTGGTCGGTTGCGTCTTTCAACGTAACCAGCTGGTGCGCCAGCCATGCAATGGAATTAGACTTTCCAGAGCCCGCACTGTGCTGGATCAGGTATCGCTTTCCAACTCCATCTCGCTTGGCATCCGCCAGCAGAGAAGTGACCAGTTGCAGCTGGTGATAGCGCGGAAATATCTGCTTGTAGCTCTTTTTATGCGTTTCTTCATCCTCATCGCAAATGATCTGCACATAATTTTCAATGATGTTGGAGAAATCATCTTTGCGAAGGATTTCTTTCCAGAGATAATCTGTCTTTATGCCGTCCGGATTCGGTGGATTGCCCGCACCATCGTTGTAACCTTTATTGAACGGCAGGAACCACGACTTTTGCCCTTTAAGCTCGGTGCACATCCGCACTTCATTGTCATCTACAGCAAAGTGAACGATACACCGCTTAAAGCCAAAAAGAACTTCATCCGGAGTGCGTTCATCTTTATACTGCTTTACAGCATCCGCTGCATTCTGCTTCGTAAGCTGATTCTTCAGCTCCATGGTAGCGATGGGCAAGCCATTCAGAAACAGGCATACATCCAGTGCCAGCAGTGGATTCTGGCGGGAATACTGGAGCTGCCGGGTCACACTGAAAATATTCTGTGCGTAGAGTTTGGCGGCAGTTTCATTGCCGGGAGACGGACGCACATAAAACATATCCAATACCAAGTGCTTATAACGGAACCCCTTGCGCAGCAGGTCGATCACGCCATTGGTATGGAGACTTTGATCCAGCCGCTGCAAGAATTTTTCCTTTTCCAGAGGGTCGTTTTCCAGACGCAGCTGCTTCATTTTGTCCGCCTGCGTGGTATTCAGAAAACGAAACAGACGTGTTTCATCCATCGCGATTTCTTTATTGTAATCCGCATTGGAGCCCTGCTCGTAGCCGTTGTGCTGCACAAGCCAGCTCACAATCGACGATTCAAAGCTGTTTTCTTTTACATTAGTCGGCATCCATCTCCACCTCCTGTTCTTCCGGAGCCTCCTCTGCAATATCTTCTTCCGGCGTATACTCCGGCACCTCAACGTTGCGCACATCCATCTGCCCGGTGACCACATCGGAAATCAAACGAGTGCGATATTCTTTGAGGAGTTCAATCTCTTTTTCCAGAACGGGAATCGCTCGGTCGATTTTAGCGGTTTCCTGTTCAATATAATCTGCAATCCGCTTCTGTTCATCAATAGGCACCTGTGGCAATGGAACTTTTGCAAAATTAGCATAACGCAAAGCCTGCCCGTCACGAACGAGGTCAGCCGTTCCCTGTAACGCCTTGATGTACGGGGTCGATTTCAGAAGCCATTTAAAGTATTCATCGTAAACAAGTCCTTTTCGAGGAATCAACATAACATAGGCTGAACTGATTTTTCCTTCAACGTAGCTGTATTCCAGTCCTCCTTGAAAACTTCGCATACTGATGATAAAGTCGCCTTTTCCAACATGCTTTAAGATATCACCTCCTTTTGTGACAACAGTAACGCGGCGTCCTACTTTTTCCATAAATTCTTTTTGAGAAATTACACCGTGTTTTTGTGATGCAGTAAGCTGTTCATCGTTCAGGAAAGCCTTATCTTTTCGCTCAGCGAACAGCTTTTTGGAGTAGACCATCTTCCAGTTTTCAGGAATTTGTTTGACCCAATGTGTTCCACTGTCGATGAGTTTCACACCGTCAACTCCCTCCAGACTTGTCTGGTCAATAATCGTCTGCCGCCGCTCTTCCAGCAATTTGATCTTCCATTGGTAGCCGTGAATCAGCTTGTTGATTTTGG
>OIED01000993.1_pt1 | contig 12903 bp, 8 predicted proteins | sample 1581771 | NCBI WGS metagenome assembly OIED01 (sample SAMEA3882546, study PRJEB24775) | human gut metagenome | biome: human-associated habitat; feature: intestine environment; material: feces | place: Netherlands | collected 2009/2010 | reverse complement strand
GGACGAGGTGACGACGCGGGTCGTGAAGGTCGAGTTGTTGCCGCCGCCGTGCTCCATGTGCAGCAGCAGGGCGATGTCCAGCACGTGGGCCTCGAGGTCGGTGTACTTCTGGTCGGGGCGCAGCATCTTCAGCAGGTTTTCCGCCGTGGACAGGCTCGGGTCGGGGCGGTGGATGTACATGCTGCCGCCGCACTCATAGTAATTGTAGGCGTGGTAGCCGTAGACCGCCAGCATCGGGAAAACGCTGATGAGCTTGATGCACTGTTCCAGCTGGGTCTGCAGGTCGGTCTTGCCGATGTCGTCATCGTAGCTGGCCAGCGTCAGAACGCTGCGGGTCAGCGAGTTCATCAGGTCGTGACTGGGGGCCTTCATGATGACGTCGCGCACAAAGTTTGTCGGCAGGTCGCGGCATTTGGCAAGGCAGGTGGTGAAGCTCTCGAGCTGCTCTTTGTTCGGCAGGTCGCCGAGCAGCAGCAGATAGGCCGCGCCCTCAAACGCATAGCGCTTGCCGCGCAGACCGCGGATCAGGTCATAGACGTTGTAGCCGCGGTACCAGAGCTTGCCCTCGCAGGGAACCTTCTGGCCGTCGCGCTCCTCAAAGGCGTCGATGCGGGAAATGTTCGTGATGCCCGCCAGCACGCCCTTGCCGTTTTTGTCGCGCAGACCGCGCTTGATGTCGTATTGGGCAAACAGCGTGGGATCAATGCGGTTGTTGGTGACACATTCCTCGGTAAAAATGCGGGCTTCCTTTTCAATGGCTGCGTAGTCGCTCATGGTGACGGCCTCCCTTTCCCTTTCTTGTCCGTGTGTGGTAAACACTTTGTAGCAGCGACTGGCTATTCTACAAATCGTATAACGCATAAATCTATTATACAGGGAAATTGGACAGTCTGTCAAACAAAGTTTTTGTGAACAAAATGACAAGTTGCCACACTGTAGGGGGCGGCGTCCCCGACGCCCCGCGGAGGGGTCAAGACCCCTCCCTACAAGGCCACAATAAAAGGGGCGACAAACAAAAAGGGAGAGGCTCTCCCTCTCCCATGAAACGTGAGTATACTTTTACTCCGCCACCAGCACTGTCACGCTCGTCGGGGCCAGCTCCAACGCATCCCGGAAGCAGGGGCCGAAGGGTGTCACACCGGCGTGGACGCCGTCGCTTACTTTGCGCCAGGTACCGGCGGGCAGGCTGGCCCACTGGCGGGTGCGCTCGGGGTTGTAGTAGACAGCCAGCTGACCCTTGGCAGCAGTGTCGTCATGCTCCGGCACAAAGCCGATGAGCCAGCCCGGCAGCGCCAGAATAAACGGCTCCGGCTCCCCTGCCGCACCGCTCAGCCGCGGATAGGCGCGGCGGATGGCCAGCATGCCGCGGTAAAATGCCGTCAGCGCGGCAAACTCCGGGCGGTGGGCGCGGGTCCAGTCCAGCCGGTTCGTGGCCAGCGGCCCCTTGTAGCTGTTGTGGTCGCCGTGCTTGGTGCGGCCCCACTCCTCGCCCGCCTGCATAAAGGGCAGACCCTGGCAGGTCAGGTAGATGCCCGCCGTCATGCGGTTCTGTGCCAGCAAATCGGCGTCGGGGCAGTCGTAATCGCCGCGGCGGCCCACGGCGGCCAGCTTGTCCCAGAGCGTGTAGTTGTCATGGGCGGAGACGTACTGCACGACCTGCCCGGCGCGCTTGGGCCAGAAGCCGTGTGCGCCGCTGCGCCACGCGCTGATCGAGTGCAGCACATCGTAGCCATGCTGCGGTGCGCCGTTGACATAGCCCGCGTTGGCCGCGTCAAAGACGTTGCCCTTGATGCAGTCCCGCGTGTCATCGCAGAAAAATCCGATGCGTTCATGCAGCGCGTCGAGGGCGCGCTTGTCGGCGGGGCGTGCGCCGCCTTCAAGGTTCGTGCCGCCGTCCATCCAGGGCTCGCCGTACAGTAAAATGCTCTCGCCGCCGGGCAGACTGTCCAGCGCGGCGCGGATGGCGTTCATCGTGTCCACATCCTCCAGCGCCATCAGGTCAAAGCGGAAACCGTCGATGTGGTAGGCTGTGGCCCAGTACAGCACCGACTCGACCACGTATTTGCGCACCATCGGGCGCTCGCTGGCCAGGTCACAGCCGCAGCCGGAGCCGTTGGTCATCATGTCGTTGGGCCAGCGGCGGTTCCAGTAGCCGGGCACGGTGCGCTCCAGATTGCTCTCGCCGTGGTAGGTGTGGTTGTAGACGACATCCATCACGACGCCCAGCCCCGCGCGGTGCAGCGCGGCGACCATAGCGCGGCACTCCTTGACGCGCACCTCGCCGTGGAACGGGTCGGTGGCAAAGCTGCCCTCGGGCACGTTGTAGTTCTGCGGGTCGTAGCCCCAGTTGTAGCCGCCGTCGGGGCGGGACTCGTCCACCGTGGCGTAGTCGCAGATGGGCTGTAATTGCACATGGCTGATGCCCAGATTTTTCAGATAATTCAGGCAGGTCGGGTGTTCGCCGTCGTTGTCCAGTGTGGTGTCATCGGGCGTGAAGCCCATGAACTTGCCGCGCCACTCCGGTTTTACACCGCTGTGCCCGTCAGCGGAAAAGTCCGCCACATGCACCTCCCACACGCTGCGGGCGTGGGCCGGGATGTCGGGGCGCCGGTCCTGCTCCCAGCCGTCGGGGGCGGCCTGTGTCAGGTCCACCACCATGCCGCGGGTGCCGTTGGCCCCGGCGCTGCGGGCGTAGGGGTCCACGACCTCATGCACGCGGCCATCCGGGAAGTAGATGCGGTAGATGTAATACGTCCCGTGCAGGTTGCCGGGCAGCACAATGGCCCAGACGCCGCCATCGCCGCGGCGCATTTCGTGTACGCCCAGCTCTTTCGCGCCCGGCTCGGCGTCGGTGCCGGTGGCATACAGGCAGACCACGACCCCGCAGGCAGTGGGAGCCCACAGCTTGAAGGTGGTTTCCTCCGCCGTTGGATTTGCGCCGAGGTCGCTGCCGTGGTAATAGGGCAGCTCACAGGCCTGATGCCAGTTCATGGGTAATCGCTCCTTACAAATAATCTGCATTTATTGTAGCAGGTAGAGCGACAGTTTGCAAGGGAAACGTTTCAACGCCCAGCGGAAACCTTTGCATCCGGCATCCCATGTAAAGAAGCCATACACAAGCAAAAATCCCCTGCCCGTGCGGACAGGGGATGCGGTTGCTTATAGAGGTGAATTACTCGCCCAGGTGCCAGATGTCCTTGTTGTACTCGGCAATCGTGCGGTCACTGCTGAACAGGCCGGCCTTGGCAATGTTGATGACGCACTTTTTGCGCCAGCCCAGCGGGTCGCAGGCGTAGTCGCTCAGGGCCTGCCCCTTGCGCACCACATAGGCGTTGAAGTCGGGCAGCGTCTGGAACCAGTCCTTCCAGACCAACTCGTCGTGCAGGCGGCGCAGGTTTTCCTCATGCCCAGCGGCCAGCATCTCCGGCCCGACGAGGAAATCGACGGCGCGGCGGATGTTGGGGTCACCCTCCACCCACTGGCTGGCCTGATAGTCGCCCATCTCATAGCGGTGGATGACCTGATCGGCCGTCTGGCCGAAGATATAGATGTTCTCATCGCCGACCTGCTGACAGATCTCGACGTTCGCACCGTCCATCGTGCCAAGCGTCAGCGCACCGTTGAGCATGAACTTCATGTTGCCGGTGCCGGACGCCTCCTTGGAGGCCAGCGAGATCTGCTCCGACAGGTCGCAGGCGGGAATGAGCTTCTCAGCGGCGGTGACGTTGTAGTTTTCCACAAAGACAACCTGCAGATACTTCGACACAACCGGATCCGCCGCAATGACCTTAGACAGGGTCAGCAGGGCGTGGATGATGTCCTTGGCAATCGTGTACGCCGGGGCGGCCTTGGCACCGAAGATGCTGACCAGCGGCGTGGCGGGCAGATGCCCGGCCTTGATCTCATGATACTGGTGGATCAGGTAGAGCAGGTTCAGCTGCTGGCGCTTGTACTCATGCAGACGCTTGGACTGGATGTCGAACATTGCATCCGGGTCAACGGTGACGCCCTGCGTGCGGTACAGCCAGTCGGCCAGTGCGCGCTTGTTCTGCGCCTTGACGGCGGAGAACTGCTGCAAAATATCGACATTTTCCGTGTAGGGCAGCAGTTTTTCAAGCTCGGTGGCGTCCTTGCGGAAACCGGAACCGATGAGCTTTTCGATCTCGGCGGTCAGTGCCGGGTCGCACTCCAGCAGCCAGCGGCGGAAGGTGATGCCGTTGGTCTTATTGTTGAATTTTTCGGGGTAGAGCTGGTAAAAGCCGTGCAGCTCGCTGTTTTTCAGGATCTCGGTGTGCAGATGGGCAACGCCGTTCGTCGAGTGGGTGAAGTGGATGTCCATGTGGGCCATGTGAACGCGGTTATCACCGTCGATGATGGCCAGACTCTCGTCGGTGGTGCGGGTGCGGGCCAGCGTGTCGAGCTTTTCAATGATGGGCATGAGCTGCGGCACAACGGCGTCCAGATAGGCGCGGGGCCACTTTTCGAGCGCCTCGGCCAGAATGGTGTGGTTTGTGTAGGCACAGGTCTTTGTGACGATCTCGACGGCCTCGTCAAAGTCGATGCCCTTCTCCCCCAGCAGGCGGATCAGCTCGGGGATAACCATGCTGGGGTGGGTGTCGTTGATCTGAATGGCGGCGTAGTCGGCCAGATCGTGGTAATCACAGCCGCGGGCGGCACACTCGGCCAGAATCAGCTGGGCCCCGGCGGAAACCATCAGGTACTGCTGGTAGACGCGCAGACGGCGTCCGGCCTCGTCGGAGTCATCGGGATACAGGAAAAGCGTCAGGTTTTTGTCGATGTCGGTCTTGTCGAACGTGATGCCGTCGTGGACGATGCTCTCATCAATGGTGTCGAGATCGAACAGATTCAGCGTGTTCGTGCGGCCCTCGTAGCCTGTGACGGCCAGCTTGTACAGACGGGCGTTGTAGGTCTTGCCGGCCAGCTCGACGGGATAGACCGTATCCGTTTTTTCCGCCCAGGAGTGGGCGGTCAGCCACGGGTCGGGCAGCTCGTTCTGGACGCCGTCCTTGAAGGACTGGTGGAACAGGCCGAAGTGATACCGCAGGCCGACACCGTCGCCGGGCAGGTTCAGCGTGGCGAGGGAGTCAAGGAAACAGGCGGCCAGACGGCCCAGCCCGCCGTTGCCAAGGCTTGGCTCCGGCTCGACCTCCTCAATATCGGACAGATTTTTCCCGGCAGCGGCCAGCGCGGCGCGGGTGTCGTCGTACAGCCCTAAATTGATAAGGTTGTTGGACAGCAGCTTGCCGATCAGAAACTCGGCGCTGATATAGTAGAGCTTGCGGCCCGTGACGGGACGGACGCGGGCGGTGCTCTGTTCGCGGACGATGTCCAGCAGGGCCAGATAGATTTCCTGATCCGTGCAGGCAGTCAGGGGCTTGTTGGTTCTGGCTTCCATCGCAGCAGTCATATTCATAAGAGGTTGCCTCCATTCGTGTATAGGCTTCTTGGGTACAACTTGGTTATACCACACAAAACGTGCATCTGACTTGCAAAATACCCGCAACTTATGGTACAATACTATTATGCGAGGTGAAAATATGGCGAAACAAGAGCGTTTGCGCGAAGCAAAGCAACACGGGGCCGCGTGGTTCCCGTTCAATATCTACCCGTGCACGATCCCGAAGGACTTCCCGCAGGTGGCGCTGCACTGGCAGGACAGTATGGAGCTGGTCTTTGTCAAAAAAGGGCGCGGCATCGTGCAGGCCGGGCTGACGACCTACACGGCACAGGCGGGCGATATTTACGTGTTTGCCCCCGGCGTACTGCACGCCCTGCGCCAGCTGCCCGGTGAGGCAATGGAATATGAGAACATCATCTTTGAGCTGGAGCTGCTGGGCGGCGCCGGTGACATCTGTGCAGAGAAGTACCTGCTGCCGCTGCAGAGCGGACGTCTGGCTCTGCCCATGCGCCTTGGCCCGGAAGACTGGGGCTACAACTGGGCGGTGCGGTGCCTGCACGCGGCGGAGGAATTCAACAAGATCAAAGACGTGGGATATGAACTCTGTATAAAGGGCGAGCTGCTGCTGTTTCTGGCGTCGCTGGTGGGCCGCACCGGAGACCTGCCCCCTGCCGATACCCCCGATACCCGGCGGCTGAAAACCGTGGTGCAGCTTGTGAATGAGGGCTACGCGGGGGCGCTGCATGTGACCGACGCAGCGGCGGCCTGCGGATGCAGCCCCAGCCATTTTATGCGCTGGTTCAAGAAAATGACCGGCCAGGGCTTTACCGAATACCTGAACGAGCAACGCCTGAACGCCGCCGCCGATGCCCTGCGCAGCGGCAGCGACACCGTGCTGGCGATTGCGGAGCAATGCGGGTTTGAGAATTTGTCCTACTTCAACCGTCTGTTCAAAAAGCGGTACGGGATGACGCCGCGGGAATACAGGGGGAGAAAATAAAAAAGCCTTCCCCCGCGGGGGAAGGTGACCCGAAGGGCCGGATGAGGGGCAAGTCTGCGGCGAAATCCCGTAAACGGGTGGCTGCGGAAGCTTTGCCCTCATCCGTCCGCTTCGCGGACAGCTTCCCCCGCGGGGGAAGCCTGAAATTATGCCTTTTTGCTGTAATCCCTTGCGCCGTAAATCGCCGTGCCGACGCGGACGATGGTCGCGCCCTCGGCGATGGCGGCGGCGTAGTCGTGGCTCATGCCCATGGACAGAATGTCCATCTGTGCCCGGTCATAGTGCCGGGCGTCGGCTCTGGCCAAAAGCTCCCGCATCTGTGCAAAAAAACGGCGGGTCTCGGTGTCGTCGGCGTCGGCGGGCGGGATCGCCATCAGGCCGCGCAGACGGATGTGCTCCCTGGCGGCGGCAGTCTCCAAAAGCGGGAACAGGCTGTCGGCGTCCACGCCGCTCTTGCTGGCCTCCTCGCCGATGTTGATCTCGACGAGGATGTCCTGCACCAGCCCCAGACGGGCCGCGGCGGCATCAATCTTATCCAAAAGGCGCGTGCTGTCCACGCTCTGGATCAGCGCGGCGCGGCCTACGACCTTGTTGACCTTGTTCGTCTGTAAATGCCCGATGAAGTGCCCGGGCTTGCCGTTGTAGGCGTTCGCGTCGGTCTTTTCGACCAGCTCCTGCACATGGTTTTCACCGAAAAGGTCAATGGGCAGGTCGGCGCTGTAGCGCACCTCCTCCACCGTGCGGGTCTTGCAGGCGGCGCAAAGGCGCACCTCTGCCGGGTCGCGGCCTGCGGTCTTGGCGGCAACGGCCATCGTCTCACGGATCTTCGCGACGGCCTCGGCCATCTGCTGCTTCTGGGCTTCGGGAATCATTGCACTTCCTCCTGACTGTAAACGGCGCGGGAACCGCCGATGAACGGCGGACGGGTGCGGGCGCAGAGCAAAATTGCCTGCCCGATGTGGTCCATCGACAAGCGCACCGGCACAGCCACGCGGCGCAGGTGCATACCGATCAGCGTGCCGCCGATGTCCATGCCCGCGGCGGCCCTGACCTCCTCCACAAGGACGGGGTCGTTAAAGCGATGCCAGCAGTTCGTGGCCCAGCTGCCGCCCGCGTGGGGCTGCGGAATGGCCGAGACGATCTGATAGCCGTTGGCCTTCGCGGCCTCGCGCTCAATGACGATAGAGCGGTTCAGATGCTCACAGCACTGGGCGGCCAGATAGACGCCCTGCTCCTGCAATGGCGGCAGCACGCCCGCCAGCACGGCAGCGGCAGCCTCCATGCTGGAATCCTTGCCGATGCGCCCGCCCATGATCTCGCTGCTGGAGCAGCCGACCACAAAAATGTCCCCGGTCTCGAGATGCGCAGCCTGCAGCAGTTCTTCCGCAGCCTGCCGCGCCTGCGCCGTAAGTTTTGCATAATCCACAGGTAATGCCCCCTTTGGTTACTATTATAGCAGGGGTGTCAATAAAAGAAAAGCCTTCCCCCGCGGGGGAAGGTGGCCCGCAGGGCCGGATGAGGGCGACCCTGCGGATACTGCTTATAAATGGGTGGCTCAGACTGTCGAGAAACTCTTGTAGGGGCGAGCATTGCTCGCCCGTGCCCGTTTGCCTTGCAAAAAGCAATCCCGGAAAATGCGTTGCTGCGGTAAGTTGGCGGGCGACCAATGGTCGCCCCTACACACGCAATAAGGCGGGAATGCAATTTTTTTGACGGTCTGAATCGACAGCGTGCAACGGATTTGGCACACTGTCGACTTTTTTGTTTTGGGCTTACGCCGTCACATCCTCAAACTGACTGTTGTACAAATCGGCATAGAACCCGCCGGCTTCGATCAGCTCGTCGTGGGTGCCCTGCTCGACAATGTCGCCCTCGCGCATGACCAGGATCAAATCGGCATCGCGGATGGTGGACAGGCGGTGCGCGATGACGAAGCTCGTGCGGCCCTGCATCAGGCGGTCCATCGCCGTCTGGATGCGCTGCTCGGTGCGGGTGTCAACGCTCGATGTCGCCTCATCGAGGATCAGGATGCGGTTGTCCGCCAAAATCGTGCGGGCAATCGTCAAAAGCTGCTTCTGGCCTTGGCTGACGTTGGAGGCGTCCTCGTTCAGCTCCATCTGGTAGCCGCCGGGCAGCGTGCGGATAAAGTGGTCGGCGTTTGCAGCCTTCGCGGCGGCAATGACCTCCTCGTCCGTGGCATCCAGACGGCCATAGCGGATGTTCTCCATGATCGTGCCCTTGAACAGCCAGGTATCCTGCAGCACCATGCCGAAGCCCTCGCGCAGGTCGCTGCGGTCAAAGTCCCTGACGTTATGGCCGTTCAGCAAAATTTCGCCGGAATCCACATCATAGAACCGCATGAGCAGCTTGACCATTGTGGTCTTGCCCGCGCCGGTGGGGCCGACGATGGCGACCTTCTGGCCGGGCTTGACATTGCAGCTGAAATTGTGGATGACGGTCTTTTCCGGCGTGTAGCCGAACTTTACATGGTCAAACGTGACCTGACCGTCGATGCAGGCGGGGTCGGCGCGGCGGGCGGGGTCGGCCAGCTGGTCCTCCTCGGGCTCGTTCAAAAATTCAAAGACGCGCTCGGCGGCGGCGGTCATGCTTTGCAGCATGTTGGAGACCTGCGCCAGCTGCTGGATGGGCTGGGTGAAGTTCTTGACGTACTGGATGAACGCCTGAATATCGCCGATGGTGATGGCGCCCGCTGCGGCAAAAATACTGCCGACGATGGCGACGGCCACATAGCCCAGGTTGCCCACAAAGTTCATGATGGGCTGCATCAGGCCGGACAAAAACTGCGACTTCCACGCGGATTCGTACAGCTTATCGTTCGCGGCGTTGAAGTCGTCCAGCACGGCGGCCTCGCGGTTGAACGCCTTGATGACGTTGTGACCGGAGTAGACCTCCTCGACCTGACCGTTGACAACGCCCAGTGTCGCCTGCTGCGCCTTGAAATACTTCTGGCTGAACTTGACGACCACCAGCACCAGCGCCAGCGAAACCGGCAGGATCAGCAGGGCGATCAGCGTCATTTTAGGGCTGATGGACAGCATCATGATGAGCACGCCGACCATCGTTGCAACGCTGGTGATCAGCTGAGTCACGCTCTGGTTCAGGCTCTGGCCCAGCGTATCCACATCGTTTGTAATGCGGGACAGCACCTCGCCGACGGTGCGCTTTTCAAAGTAGGCCAGCGGCAGGCGGTTGATCTTTTTGCTGATCTGGTCGCGGAAGTCGTAGCAGACCTTCTGCGACAGGCCGGACATGAGCCAGCCCTGAACGAAGCTGAACGCCGCGGACAGCAGGTACATGCCCAGCAGGAACAGCAGCACCTTGCCGATGTAGGCAAAGTCGATGCCGCCCACACCGCGCAGCTTGGCGATCCAGCCGGTGGCCAGCGCCGTGGTGGCCTTGGCCAGGATCTTCGGCCCTGCAATGTTGAAAATGGTTGACAGAACAGCAAAAACAATGACGACGACCAGCGACAGCTTATACTTGCTCATGGCGGCCAGCAGCTGGCGCAGCGTGCCCTTGAAGTCCTTGGCGCGCTCCGTCGTCATGCGTCCGGGTCTTGGCATATCACTCACCCTCCTTCTGCAAATTCAGTTCCTTCTGGCTCAGCTGGCTGCGCGCAATTTCCTGATATGCGGGGCAGCTTTCCATCAGCTGGGCATGGGTGCCCTTGCCGACGAGGCACCCCTCATCCAGCACCAAAATCTGGTTCGCGTGCAGCACGGTGGAGATGCGCTGCGCCACAATAATGACCGTGGCGTTGTCGGTTTTAGCCTTCAGCGCACGGCGCAGCGCCACGTCGGTCTTGTAGTCCAGCGCCGAGAAGCTGTCGTCAAACAGATAGATCTGCGGGTGCTTGGCAATGGCGCGGGCAATCGAAAGGCGCTGCTTCTGCCCACCGGAGACGTTGCTGCCGCCCTGGGCAATCGGGCTGTCGAAGCCCTCGGGCTTGGCGGAGATGAACTCCGTGGCCTGGGCAATCTCGGCGGCCTGCTCTGCGTCGGCGTCGGTGATGTGGTCGCCGCCGAACTTCAGGTTGGATGTGATCGTGCCGCTGAACAGCACGCCCTTCTGCGGCACATAGCCCAGCTCGTCGTGCAGCTGTGCCTGGGTCATGTCGCGCACGTCAACGCCGTCAATCGTCACGCTGCCCTCGGTCACATCGTAGAAGCGCGGGATCAGGTTGAGCAGCGTAGATTTGCCGCAGCCCGTGGAGCCGATGATGGCCGTTGTCTCGCCGGGTCTGGCCGTGAAGCTGATGTGCTCGAGCGCGTCCTCGTCGGAGCCGGGATAGCGGAAGCTGACGTCATGGAACGCCACAACGCCGTGAGTGCCGTCCGCGGGCAGTGCCTTGGGCGCAGCGGGGTCATGGATGGTCGAGGGGGTCTTGATGACCTCGTCAATGCGGTCCGCAGCCACACCGGCACGGGGCAGCATGACGGCGACCATCGAGAGCATGAGGAACGACATGACGATCTGCATCGTGTAGGTGATGAACGCGATCATCTCACCCACCTGCATGTTGCCCAGATCCATCGCCTTGCCGCCGAACCAGACGATGAGCAGGCTCGTGCCGTTCATGATGAGCGTCATAAACGGCATCATGGCGACCATCGTGCGGTTGGTGAACAGCTGGGTCTTCATCAGGTCGGTGTTGGCCCTGTCAAAGCGCTTTTCCTCAAATTCCTCGCGGCTGAACGCGCGGATGGGCATAATGCCGGTCAGGATTTCGCGGCTGACAAGGTTCAGCCGGTCCACCAAAACTTGCATCTGCTTGAATTTCGGCATGGCTACGTTCATCAAAACGGCGATGAGCGCCAGCAGTGCGGCTACGGCCACAAAGATGATCCATTCCAGCCCCGTGTTGCCGCTGGCAACGTGCATAATGCCGCCAATGCCCAAAATGGGCGCGTAGGCTACCATGCGCAGCAGGATCACACAGACGAACTGCACCTGCTGGATGTCGTTCGTGGTGCGGGTAATCAGCGAAGCAGTGGAAAATTTTTCAATTTCGGCGTTGGAGTAGCCGACGACGGTCCTGAACACGTCGCGGCGCAGGTCACGGCCAATGGCGGCGGAGACGCGGGACGCGATAAAGCCGACGGCGACGGCCACGGCAACCATGAGCAGCGTTAAAGCCAGCATCTGGCCGCCCGTGCGCAGCAGATAGGACATTTGCACGTCATGGGCAATGCCCTGAGCGTCATATTCCAGCGCGACGAGCAGCATGGCCTGGCTGGACAGGCTGTCGGCGACGGTCTCGTCCAGCTGGGCGAGACCGTCCGTCAGCTGGCTCTGCAGCATTTCCCGTGCGCCGGGGGCCTTGGACGCGGCGGCCAGCTGCGTGGCGACGGCGTCGAGATCATAGGCCGTGGGGACCACGGTGTCGGTGGTACCGGCAGCAGTGGCGGCATTCTTCGCCGCGGCCATGTACAGCACAACGTCCGGCGTTGTGAACGCATTTTCCAGCGCGGCGGTGTCCGCGTCCGGGTTCAGTGTGCGCACACCGTCCGCGTCGGGGTCGGAGTAGGCTTCGTCCGCCAGTGCGGCGTCATCCTCGGACATGAGCAGCTCGAGCGCCTGCAGCGTTGTGCTGCGGACGGTGTCGGGCACGGGGCTTTCAATGCCGCCCTGCTGGATGCCGGTGTCCACAATTTTGCTTGTGTAGTCGGGCAGGCTTAAATCGCAGTATGCCTGCACGATGAGCAGCGCAACGACGGCCAGGCAGGCCGCCCAGTGCCGCCCCAGCTGCTTAAAAATTTTCGTCATGCGGGGGTTCTCCTTTCAAATCGGTTTTCATAGCGGCGTTCTCGGCCTCGATGGCGGCGAGCAGAGCGTCCTTTACGGCGTTGGCCTGCGCCAGCTGCTCCGGGGTCAGCCGCGCCATGATGCGGGCAAAGTAGTCGTTCATGGCCTGCTCATTGGCTTTGCGGGCGCGCTCCCCTGCCGGGGTGATGCGCACCAGCGTCTTGCGGCGGTCCTTGGGGTCTGTCTCGCGGACGATGTGGCCGTCCTGCTCCATCTGACGCAGCCCGCGGGAAATCGCCGGCATCGGCTGGTGCATCTGCCGCGCAATGTCCGAGACATAGATCGCGCCGTCGCAGCCGTGCTGCTCAATGAGATTGTACAGACTTTGCAGCATGCCATAGCGGCATTTGGGCTGCCCGGCCAGTGCCATGCGCATCCCGCGCCTGGACAGTGTGTGCAGCCGCGCCACAAAGCGGAACACCCCGCTCAGATAAGGGGTTTCAGTGCCCATTGGTGAACACCTCCTGTTAATAGTTGACTTATGTTAATTATTAAAACATGATAATAATACACCCTCCTGCACCGCGGTGCAAGAGGGTGTAAGAAAGTTTTAAGATTTGTTCATAAAGTGGGGAGAAAGGCCTCCCTTGTCAAAGGGAGGCCTTAGGGCAACACCGCATAATTCCCGCCTTACGGCTTAAGCACCGCTCCGGCGGCT
>OIED01000985.1_pt1 | contig 12987 bp, 8 predicted proteins | sample 1581771 | NCBI WGS metagenome assembly OIED01 (sample SAMEA3882546, study PRJEB24775) | human gut metagenome | biome: human-associated habitat; feature: intestine environment; material: feces | place: Netherlands | collected 2009/2010 | reverse complement strand
CAGGCACAGGCAATCGTAGATATGCGTCTGCGTGCTCTGACAGGTCTGGAAAGAGAGAAGCTGGAGAACGAGCATAAGGATCTGGTAGTAAAAATTGCGGAGTTGAAGGCTATTTTGGCGGATGAAAAACTGTTATTGGGTGTCATAAAGACAGAGATGACTGCGATTGCTGAAAAATATGGTGATGACAGACGCAGTAAGATCGGCTATGATGAACTGGATATCTCTATGGAGGATCTGATTCCGAAGGAGAATACTATCATTGCCATGACCAGTCTTGGTTATATCAAGCGTATGACCGTAGATAATTTTAAAGCACAGAACCGCGGTGGTCGTGGAATCAAAGGAATGCAGACGATTGATGAGGATTATATCGAAGATCTTCTGATGACGACTACACATCATTATCTGAATTTCTTCACCAATATGGGAAGAGTTTACAGGTTGAAGGCATATGAAATCCCAGAAGCCGGTCGTACAGCAAGAGGTACTGCTATTGTGAATCTTCTGCAGTTGGCACCCGGTGAGAAGATCACTGCTATGATTCCGATTCATGAATACAGTGATGATAAGAATCTGTTCATGGTAACTAAGACCGGTATTGTGAAGAAGACCCCTCTGATGGAGTTCTCCAATGTCAGAAAGAATGGACTGACTGCGATTAACTTACGAGAAGAGGATGAGTTGATCGAGGTGAAAATCACTGACAGCAGCAGTGAAATCTTCCTGGTAACCAAACAGGGTATGTGCATCCGCTTCCAGGAGACGGATGTCAGGGCTACAGGCAGAGCTTCCATGGGTGTTATTGGTATGAACTTATCTCCCGGGGATGAGATCATCGGTATGCAGTTACAGACTCAGGGCAGTGACCTGTTGATCGTATCTGAAAATGGAATGGGTAAGCGTACCAATATGGATGAATTTACCGTACAGAAACGTGGCGGTAAAGGCGTAAAATGCTACAAGATCATTGAAAAAACCGGTGATGTGGTAGGTGCCAAGGCTGTAAATGACGATAACGAAATTATGATGATAACCACAGAAGGAATTATCATACAGCTTCGTGTTCAGGATATCTCCACTTTGAGCAGAATCACATCAGGTGTAAAGCTGATCAATCTGGATGAGGGTGTTAAGGTTGCGCAGATTGCCAAGGTACGTGAGAAGCTTTCCAACGGAGACCATGAATTCGACAATCTTGAGGAAGCCATGGAAGAAGTAGCACAGGAATCCGTTTCTGAGGATGAGGAGGAAACAGAAGAAAATCTGATTTTCCCCACTGAGGAAAATGAAGACGATGAGTAATTAATTATCAAAATAAAAGAGGCGTGAAAAATGGAATCTTATAGTATTTTCAGAGATCTTGCAATTATTATTATATTTGCCAAAGTATTTGGTATTATTGCAAGAAAATGTAAAGCACCACAGGTGGTAGGTGAGATCATTGCCGGTCTGTTGATCGGACCCAGTGTACTGGGACTGGTGCAGCAATCGGATTTTCTGATCGAGATGGCAGAAATCGGTGTTATCCTGCTGATGTTCTCCGCCGGTCTGGAGACGAATCTGAAGGATCTGATGAAGACGGGATTTGTGGCATTTCTGATCGCATGTATGGGTGTATTTGTTCCTTTGGTAGGCGGAACATTATTATACATGGGATTTTACGGAGTGGCACCCTGGGGCTCTGAGAAATTCTATGAAGCCGTATTTATCGGTGTCATTATGACGGCTACCAGTGTAAGTATTACCGTGCAGTCTCTGAAAGAACTGGGAAAACTGAAAGGTAAAGTCGGTACAACGATCATGAGTGCCGCTATTATCGATGATGTCATTGGTATTATTGTACTTACTTTTGTCATCGGATTTAAAAATCCGGATTCCAATCCCGGAAGTGTAGTAATTTCTACTCTTCTGTTCTTCCTGTTCGCAATTGGTGTCGGATTTGTATTGTTCAAGGTATTCCAGTATCTGGATAACAAATATCCGCATACAAGACGTATTCCTATTTTAGGTCTGGCGCTCTGTTTTATTTTCGCTTATGTAGCAGAGGTATTCTTCGGTATTGCGGATATTACAGGTGCTTACGTGGCAGGTATTATCCTTTGCTCCATTCATGATTCGGAATATATAGCCGAGAAGATGGATATCAATTCTTATATGATCTTCGGACCGATTTTCTTCGCAAGTATTGGACTTAAGACCAGCTTTGATCATCTGAACGGGGAATTTGTGTTATTTTCTATCGGATTCGTCGTTGTAGCATTACTGTGTAAGATCATCGGCTGTGGTCTGATGGCAAGAATCTGCAAATTCAAGGGACCGGATGCTCTGAAGATCGGTGTCGGTATGATGACCAGAGGTGAGGTTGCCCTGATCGTGGCACAGAAGGGATTGTCTGTTGGAATGATCGGATCCGAGTATTTTACCGCAGTCATTCTGCTGATCATCGTATCCAGTATTTCCACTCCTATCATGCTTAAGATTCTGTATACGAAGCATGCCGAGATTGATTAAAAAATATGGATCACATGGATCAGAAGCGTTTTGAAGAAGCTAAGAGAAAAATAATAGGCGTGGACCGTCAGAGACTGGGAATCGGAACTCTCTCAGAGAAGACGGTTCATGCTATTTTTAAGGATTATTATGAGCCGGATGAGGATCATCAGGAGATTCCCATAGAGAATTATGTGGCGGATATTTATAAGGATGGGGAGATCATCGAGATCCAGACGAGACAGTTCAACCGTATGCGGGGAAAGTTACAGGCGTTTTTACCTTTGTATCCGGTGACAATTGTCTATCCCATTCCTTATGAAAAATGGCTGATTTGGATCGATGAAGACAGCGGTGAACTAAGTAAAAAGCGAAAATCCCCAAAAAAGGGATCCACTTATCAGGCATTTAAGGAACTATATAAGATCAAAATGTTCCTGAAGGATCCGAATATCCGGTTTAAATTTGTATTGGTGAATATGGAAGAATACCGGCTGTTAAACGGTTGGAGTCGTGACAAGAAAAAAGGATCCACGAGATATGACAGGATTCCTACGGATCTGATCGAAGAGGTGGAAATCAGACAGCCGGAGGATTATCTGCAATTTGTACCTTATGAACTGGAAGAACCATTTCACAGTAAGGATTTTGCGAAAGCAGCCCATATTCCTCTCTCACTGGCACAGACGGTATTGAATATATTATTTGAAATGGGGACAATAGAAAGGATAGGAAAACAGGGAAACAGTTATTTATATCGTGTCATGGATATATAGATTATATAGATGAAAAAAGAGGATTAGGCCGTATGGCTTAATCCTCTTCGTCTTCCTGATGGGATTTCGGCAGGGAGAAGATAAATTCACTTCCAACGCCGGGAGTACTGATCACATTGATATGCTCATTGTGAGCATTAATAATCTCTTTTACAATGGAAAGACCAAGCCCGGTTCCCTTTTTATCTTTGCCTCGGGATAGGTCGGATTTGTAAAATCTGTCCCAGATCAGCTTCAGATCTTCTTTCGGAATACCGATTCCTGTGTCTTTTACGGAGACAAACAATTTATTTTTCTTCTCCGAGGTCTCAATGTGGATCACAGAATCATGGTGACTGAACTTAATGGCATTGTCCATGAGATTATAGAGTACCTGCTGGATCTTACCCATATCTGCATGGACATACATTTCATTGCCGGTCAGGATCATCTCGATAGCAATGGATTTGTTATGACAGGTGCCCTCAAAGGTACTTGCAGTATTACGGATCACTTGATTGATATCAAAATCTGTTTTATCTAAGAGCATTCCTTTGGTGTTAAGATTATTCAAGGTTAAAAGACTGTTGGTCAGCTTCGTCAGTCGTTCTGTTTCATTCAATACGATAGTAATGTATTTTTCGTGCATTTCCGGTGGAATTGTGCCGTCCAGCATGGCCTCCAGATATCCCCTTATAGAGGTCAGAGGGGAACGGAAATCGTGGGATACATTGGCTACAAACTTTTTCTGATCATCCTCGGAACGGGCAATTTCGCTTGCCATATAATTCAGACAGGAAGCCAGATAACCGATTTCATCCTCACTATCCACCTGAAATTCATAATGCATATTACCGGCGGCATACTGCTCTGTGGCATGAGTGATCTTCCGCAGAGGAATATATACGATCTCAGTGAAAAAGATCAGAATGATCAGGGATAACAGGAACAGGATTGCAAGGGTGATATAGGAAATATTCAGCAGGCTTTCGCTGGAAGCCCGAATATTTGCCATGGGGATATGGATGACAACATAGCCTTTTACCTTGTAGTTGGAGGTAATGGGAGCAAATACAGTAAGTACATCCGAATCAAAATTACCGAAGAAATCACCAACAATGTAATAGGAGCCGCTGGTTACGGTCGAATCAAAATTCTCAATGACAACCACATTCTCCACATCTAAGGGACTATTGGTATCCAGTACCAGTCGTCCGGAGGGATTGATGATGCGAATCTCGGAATTCAGGTAGACCGCCAGGGAGTCCAGCTGCATTTTAACGGTTTCCAAAGTTGTTTCACTGGTGTACAATCCGCCGGCATAGGTTCCGGCGATCAGGGTTGCTTCGGAATAGAGACTTTCTGCCTTTTCCCGGATCAGATGTTCTTTGGTCATATTGGGAACAAAAGTTGTAACAATGATGAAACCAAATACACCAAAAATAAAATATGCGAGTATAAATTTTAGATAAAGTGTTTTTTTCATAACAAATCCTGCTTTTGGTATGACTTAATTACGTACTTCGAATTTATAGCCGATGCCCCAGATGGTGCTGATCTTCCAGTTGGCATGATCCTTGATCTTCTCGCGGAGACGCTTGATATGCACATCCACGGTACGGGTATCACCGATATATTCATAGCCCCAGATCTGATCCAGAAGCTGTTCTCTGGTGAATACATGATTCGGTGAGGATGCTAAAAAGTAGAGAAGCTCCAGTTCTTTCGGCGGCATTTCCACAGTGTGTCCCATATAGATGACGGAATAATTGGTCAGATTAATGGTCAGATCCGTATATTCCACACACTTGTCGTTGGGATTTTCTGTGGGGGCATTGGAGGGCTTGTAACGTCTGAGGACTGCTTTGGCGCGTGCCACCAGTTCCTTGGAGTCAAAAGGTTTTTCCATATAATCATCCGCACCCAGCTCCAGTCCCAATACCTTGTCGAAGACTTCACCTTTTGCGGAAAGCATGATGATGGGAACGGAGTATTGTGCCCGGACTTCTCTGCACACCTGATAACCATCAATGCCGGGAAGCATCAGATCCAACAGAATCAGATTCGGAGCAAAGGTCTCCATAGCCGGCATCACGGATTCTCCGTCATTGACGATCATGGTATCAAAACATTCTTTCGTCAGATATAGGGAGATCAGTTCCGCAATATTATTATCATCATCTACAATGAGAATTTTCTGTTTACTTACCATGTAGTATAGGCCTCCTGTCAGTTATTATTTAAAAGTAACAATGGTTACGCCGGCATCACCTTCACCGTATTCACCCAACCGGTATTCTTTGACGTATTTCAGACGTTTTAAGTGAGACTGTACGGCATTGCGCAGAGCACCGGTGCCTTTTCCGTGCACGACTCTCACACTGGGGAGATGAGCCAGATAAGCGTCATCCAAGTATTTATCCAGTTTTGCAATGGCTTCATCTACCGTACATCCCAGAAGGTTGATCTCGGAGGACACGGAGAAGGACTTGGACATTTTCAACTTGCCGGTGTTGGTACGCTGCAGGGCAGGTGCTGTAATAGTCTCTTCTTTTACCGGTACGAGATCATTAACATTCGTCTGCATTCTCATAATTCCGCATTGTACGAAGAGGTTGCCCCTGGCATCCGGCAGAGTGTTTACGATTCCCTTGAGATTCATAGAAATGATCTTCACGGAATCTCCTTTTTTCAGTTTCTTCGGATCCACGGTCTTCTGATCAGCAGGTTTCTTTTGTGTATTACCAAGAGCCAGCTTTCCGTTCTTCTCATTGATCTTGTCACGGACCTTCTGTCTCTTTTTCTCCAGTTCCTTGATGTCGGCGGAAGCGCCTGCTTTATTGAAATCACGGATGGTTTCGTCGGCTACATCCTTTGCTTCCTGGAGAATGGCTCTTGCCTTCTCATTAGCATCGCGGAGAATTTTGTCTTTAGCCTGGTCGATTTTTTCGTTTTTCTTCTGTAACTGTTCCTGTAAGGTACGGATCCGTTCTTTGTACTCCGCAATCTCCTGCTGTTCTTTTTCAATGGTCACACGGCTCTGTTCCAGATCGGCGATGACATCTTCAAAGCTTTCGTCCTCTTTGCTGATCTGCTCTTTTGCAGCATGGATGATCTCGTCGGACAGTCCGAGTTTGGAAGAAATGGCGAAAGCATTACTTTTACCGGGAATACCGATGAGCAGACGGTAGGTGGGGCGAAGGGTCTCCACATCAAATTCACAGCAGGCATTTTCTACAAAATTCGTGGAAAGTGCGTAGATTTTCAGCTCACTATAATGCGTGGTAGCCATGGTGCGGATGCCGCGGTCATGCAGATAATTTAAGATAGCAATTGCCAGAGCGGCACCCTCCGTAGGATCTGTTCCGGCACCGAGTTCATCAAATAAACACAGGGAATCCGCATCTGCGTGCTGCAAAATGTGGACAACTCTGGTCATATGAGAAGAGAATGTGGACAAACTCTGCTCAATACTCTGCTCATCTCCGATATCTGCGTATACTTCCGAAAAAATAGACAGTTCGGAACGATCCAGTGCCGGAATATGCAGTCCCGCCTGCCCCATCAGGGTAAACAGTCCCACCGTCTTCAGAGACACGGTCTTACCACCGGTATTGGGACCGGTGATCACCAACAGGTCAAAATCTTTACCCAGACGGACATCAATGGGAACCGCCTTTTTCTTATCTAACAGTGGATGACGGCCCTTACGGATCTGGATGTAATGCTCAGTGTTGAAAATAGGCTCTGTGGCATTCTGTTCCATGGCAAGTTTTGCCTTGGCAAAGATAAAGTCCAGCGTAGTCATGATCTTCTGATCCGCGGCAAGCTCTGAGGTATGAACAGCAGCCTGGCTGCTCAGATCACCCAGAATAACTTCAATCTCCTCCTGCTCCTGCAGATCCAGTTCTTTTAACTGGTTGTTCAGGTTCACGACAGCAGCCGGCTCGATGAAAAAGGTGGAACCGGTGGAGGACTGGTCATGCACCATACCGCTCACCTGGCTCTTATATTCGGCTTTTACGGGGATACAGTAGCGGTTATCACGCATGGTAATGACTGCATCCTGCAAAAAGGTACGGTAAGCGCCGTTTACCATGGAAGTCAGCTGGCTATGGATTTTTTCGTTGGTGGACAGCTTGGAGCGGCGGATACTTTTTAATTTAGGACTGGCATCATCTGCCATCTCCTCTTCCGATAAAATACAGCGGTTGATCTCATTAGCAAGCTGTGTCATAGGGGTGAGTCCCTCAAAGTAGGCATCCAGGCTGTCATTTGGGAGGTCTTCCCGTTCTTTTTTTCCATAGGTTTTGATCCGGCTGACATTATCCAAAAAGGATGCCAGCTTCAACAATTCGGACATAGACAGAGAACTGCCGATTTCCAGAGAACGGATGGAAAAACCTAAGTCTCTGTTACTTCCAAATGAGGTGCTGCCGATACGGAAGAGACGGGCTAAAGCGTCTTTTGTCTCCCGCTGTGCGGTTCTGATAGTGGAAAGATCAGTGGAAGGCACCAGATCGCGGCAAAGCTTTTTACCGGGCTCAGAGTCGGCCTTCTCCGTGAGGAGGTCGATGATCTTATTATATTCTAAAGTGGTGAGTACTTTTGTGTTCATGTGGGGCTCCTTAATATTGAAATTCGAAATATGGATTATCGCAGTACAAGCTCGAAAATGCTTCGCATTTCCTCGCTGTCGGGCTATCGCCCTATCAAAATCGGATCTGTCAATTCCGCCTGCAAGCAGTCGAATTGACATCTCTCGATTTTGGTACTGCTCAATGCTGGTTTACATAATAACACGATTTCTTCGTGCTGCGCACTCTCGAAATCGTTATATCCATTCGCAATCCGGACTATCGTCCTTCTTGCTCATGTCTGTTTGCTCCCCTCATAGAAATCCTGCTTTGCCTGCAAGCAGTCACGCAGGATTTTATGGGTGAGCTTATTATACCATATTTATTGCCTTTTTTGGTACAGTTTTGTATAATTGAGATATTAGAGTCCTAAGAAAAAGCCGGTGTATCTGTAGGCAGCAGAGGAGGCATATTTATGGCGGATTCGCAAGAAAATAAGCAGAAGGAACAAAATGACGTTTCTGAGAAAAATTTTATGATAGAAAAAATCAAGGAACGTCCGGTAAATAAGAAAAAGCTGTTGCGCCGGACTTTGATCACGGTTTCCATGGCGGTGATCTTCGGTCTGGTGGCCTGTTTCACTTTCTTGGTTTTGGAACCGGTGATCAGTAATTGGTTGTACCCGGAGGAGGAACCACAGGTGGTGGTATTCCCCGAAGATCAGGATGAGATGTCTCCGGAGCAGATGTTGGCAGAGAATATGCAGCAGGAGAATCAGAACAGTCAGTCTTCTTCTGTTCCTGGTGAGGTTATGGAACAGGAGCAGATCCGGGAACTGTTATCCGGAATCATATTGGATCTGGATAATTACAAACAGATTTACAGTGCTCTTACCCAGTATGTAGCAGAGATGAACCGTTCCATGGTTACTGTGACAGGAGTGTCATCCGGTGTGGACTGGTTCAACAATGTAAATGAGAGCAAGAACCAGTCATCCGGTGTGATCATAGCGCAAAATGGCAAGCAATTACTGATTTTAACCGATTATTCTCCGGTAAAACAAGCAGATGACATTATTGTCACATTTAATAATGGCACTCAGGCAGATGCATCTTTGAAGGAAAAAGATGAGACTACAGGTCTGGCGGTGATCGCCGTAGAACTGGATACTCTGAATGAAGATTTTCTGAAGAATGATATTACGATCGCTACTTTGGGATCTTCTAATATCAAAGATATTGCCGGACTTCCGGTGGTGGCTTTGGGGCGTCCCATGGGTACTAACGGCTCACTGGGATATGGCATCATTACTTCTTCTGCCAGTGAGTCGGCGGCATCGGATACCACTTATCGGATTCTGCAGACGAATATTGTAGGCAGTCAGAATGCAGGCGGTGTATTATTCAATCTTCAGGGACAGGTCATTGGTATCATTACCAATGGCAAATCTGCCACAGATATGAAAAATATGGTTTGTGCTTACGGTATTACGGAATTGAAGCGTCATATCGAGAAAATGTCCAATGGAGAAAAATTCGCCTATCTGGGTCTTAAGGGTGTGGATGTCACAGAGGAAGCTAACAGCGAACTTGGGGTTCCTTACGGAGCTTATATTAAAGAGGTAGAAATGGACTCTCCTGCAATGCTGGCGGGAATTCAGCAGGGAGATGTCATCACAGGATTCGGTGAACGCGTGATCATCAGCTTTGACGAGTATACGAACTCTCTGCTCAGTATGAAACCGGGAGATAGTGTAGAACTGACGATTATGCGGCAGTCACAGCAGGAATATAAAGAGATGAAATTCGACATCACATTAACGGTGTTGAAATAGATTGACAGAAAGGTTTGGACAACAATATGAAATTTATTAAAGAGTTAAAAGAAGGCGACAGAGTATTTGATATTTATCTGTGCAAACATAAACAGGAGGCTGTTACCAAGAACGGAAAACCCTATGAAAGCGTGATTTTACAGGATAAGACCGGAACTATCGACGCCAAGGTATGGGAGCCGAACAATCCGGGCATCGGTGATTATGATGATCTGGATTACATAGAGGTATACGGTGATGTGACAAATTTCCAGGGGCAGCTTCAGATCAGCGTGAAGCGTATCCGTGTCTGCCATGAAGGAGAATATAATCCATCCGATTATCTGCCGGTGAGCTCCAAAGGCATCGACACTATGTACAATGAAGTAAAGACTCTGATCGGAAGCATTAAGAACACCTATTTGCACCAGCTGTTGCAGAATCTGTTTATTGACGATGCAGATTTCGCAAAGAAATTCTGCAACTCTTCTGCAGCCAAGACAGTGCATCACGGTTTTGTAGGCGGACTGCTGGAGCATACTGTGAGTGTTACCAAATTATGTGACTACTACTGTTCTGCTTATCCTATTTTACAGAGAGATCTGCTTCTGACAGCGGCTATGTGTCATGATATCGGAAAAGTAAAAGAGATTTCTGCATTTCCGGTGAATGATTATACCGATGATGGTCAGTTATTGGGGCATATCGTGATGGGCGCACAGATGGTTGGGGAACGTGCCGCTAAGATCGACGGATTCCCTCACAATCTGCTGGCAGAATTACAGCATTGTATTCTGGCGCATCACGGCAAGCTGGAATACGGCTCCCCAAAGGTGCCGGCGCTGATTGAGGCAGTGGCTCTGAATTATGCGGATGATACGGATGCCAAAATGGAGACCTTTAAGGAAATTCTGGAAAATAACAGTGAAAACAGTGGCTGGCTGGGTTATAACAGATTGTTTGAATCCAATCTGCGCGCTACCAAAATGGAATAAATAACAGAATAAATACTACAAATTCTATGAACAGACAGGAAAGAGAGGAAACATATGGAAATCAGTGCATGTGTAAAATATGTGGGTGTAAACGATCATCAGGTAGATCTGTTTGAGGGACAGTATAAGGTTCCGAACGGAATGTCTTACAATTCCTATGTGATCCTGGATGACAAAATCGCCATTATGGACACAGTGGATGGATTTTTCACCGAAGAATGGCTGAACAATGTGGAACAGGTTCTTGATGGGAAAATGCCCGATTATCTTGTTATACAGCATATGGAACCGGATCATTCCGCCAGTATTCCGGCTTTTCTGAAAAAATATCCTAAAGTCACAGTAGTATCCACAGCTAAGGGATTCCAGTTCATGGAACAGTTTTTCCCGGAGTTTTTCGCCGGTCAGGAATTACCTGCGGAACAACGCATTGTTGCGGCGAATGATGGCGTCCTGGAGCTTGGACAGCACAGCCTGCATTTTGTCTATGCACCCATGGTGCATTGGCCGGAGGTTATGATGACTTATGAGGCAACAGAGAAAATACTGTTTGCCGCAGATGGCTTTGGCAAATTCGGTGCGTTGGATGCAGAGGAAGAATGGGCGGACGAAGCCCGCCGCTACTATATCGGTATTGTCGGAAAATACGGTCCGCAGGTGCAGGCTGTTCTGAAAAAAGCGGCAGGACTGGACATTCAGACCATCTGCTCTCTTCACGGTCCGGTACTTAAGGAGAATCTGGGATTCTATCTGGAAAAATATGATAAGTGGTCTTCTTATCAGCCGGAAGAATCCGGAGTGGTGATTGCCTATGCTTCCGTCTACGGCAATACCAGAAATGCTGCAGAATACCTCGCGGATGTTTTGCAGGAAAAAGGACAGAAAACAGTACTGTATGATCTGGCAAGATGCGATAAGGCAAAAGCTGTTGCCGATGCTTTCCGTTATGACAGACTGGTGCTGGCGGGTATTACTTATAATGGAGACCTTTTCCCCTGCATGCGCAGTTTTATCGAAGGTCTGACCGAGCGTAATTACCAGAATCGTAAGGTGGCAATCATTGAGAACGGCACCTGGGCACCCATGGCAGGCAAACTGATCCTTGGAATGTTTGAAAAAAGCAAGAATCTGACATTTACGGAGACTACAGTTAGCATCAAGTCTGCCATGAATGAGCAGAACAAGGGCGAGATCGGAAAGCTCGCTGAGGAACTTTGCTGAGAAAATTTTTCACACGCAAACAAGAGCCTGCGTAAGCTATTTTAGAATATGGCACTAAAGTACAAAAAAGTTTGCAGGTTACGGAAAGGCATAAGGATATTTATGGAATTTAAAAAGAACGATTGTGTAACGGTGACCATAGAGGATATGGGAAGTGACGGAGAAGGAATCGGTAAAGTAGACGGTTTTACCCTCTTTATCAAAGATGCCGTTATCGGTGATCAGGTGGAAGCAAAGATCATAAAAAGTAAAAAGCACTATGCTTATGCCAGATTAGAGAAGGTGTTACAGCCTTCTCCTTTTCGTGTGGAACCGAAATGTGCATACCACAGACAGTGTGGCGGCTGCCAGCTGCAGGCACTCTCCTACTCCGAGCAGCTGCATTTCAAGGAACAGAAGATCCGCAATAATCTGATCCGGATCGGTGGGTTCGATGCGGAATACATTGATGAACGCATGCAGCCCATTGTAGGCATGGAGGAACCCTTCCACTATCGTAATAAAGCGCAGTACCCCATAGGAACTGATAGAGACGGTAATGTCATCACCGGTTTCTATGCCGGACGCACCCATACCATCATTGCCAATACAGACTGCGCCCTCGGTGCTTCCGAGAATCGGCAGATCCTCGAAACCATACTCTCCTATATGCGGAAAAACAAAGTGACCGCCTATGACGAAGTCACAGGAAAAGGCTTGGTACGTCATGTATTGATCCGGAAAGGCTTCACCAGTGGACAGTTGATGGTATGTCTGGTCATTAATAAGAAAATGACAAAAATGTCATACCCTACTGCCGGAGTACAGAAGAATACGAATGAGTTTTTACCAAATCAGGGAGCATTATTGGCTGCACTGGCAGAAATCCAAGGTATGACAAGTGTGTCAGTCAGTATCAATACCGAGAAAACCAATGTGATCATGGGTACCGAGATCCATAATCTCTGGGGTGAGAGCACCATTGAGGATACGATCCACGTAAGAGACATGCAAAAAGAAAATTACCCTTATACCGGGGATGCATTAACCTTCAAGATCTCTCCCCTCTCCTTCTATCAGGTAAACCCTGTTCAGACTGAAAAACTCTATAGCCTGGCACTGGAATATGCGGGACTGACCGGAAAAGAGACCGT
>OIED01000980.1_pt1 | contig 13020 bp, 8 predicted proteins | sample 1581771 | NCBI WGS metagenome assembly OIED01 (sample SAMEA3882546, study PRJEB24775) | human gut metagenome | biome: human-associated habitat; feature: intestine environment; material: feces | place: Netherlands | collected 2009/2010 | reverse complement strand
TGACGCAGTACGACATGTGGCGCGAGGTGGCCTACTTTGCCAAGTACGTCAAAGTGAGCAATGCCTTTGCGCTGCATACGGCCACGCAGGTCAATGCCGAGCTGCTGGGCCTGGGCGGTGAGACCGGTACGATCGAGTGCGGCAAGGCGGCCGACATTTTGGTGACGCGCGAGAATCCTCTGGACGACCTTGCGGTGTTGCGTGAACCGATGCACGTGATGTGCCGCGGCAACCTGGCGCGCAAGCTGAAGGTCAAACGCATCCCCGAGGTCGACACCGAGCTCGACGCGATTATGGCCATGCCGGCAGAAGCCCTGGCAGAGGAGCTTGCCCGCGATGGCGTAGCTTAGGCACTGGCGCGACGGGGCGACAGCCTTATCGAATGATGTCGCCCCATACAAAAAGCCGAGGTCTCAACACGAGGCCTCGGCTTTTGTATCGAACAAATTCTTAAGATTTGGGACAAACAAACCTGATTAGTTTGTCCCGCGTGCGGGCGCTATGAGCGCGTTTCCATCTTGGCGTGGCACTTGGGGCAGGTGACGCGGATCTTGCCCTTGCCCTTGGGGACGGACAACATCTGGCCGCAGTTGGGGCACTTGAGGTATGCCGTGGTCTTGCGACCCTTCCACATCTTCTTGGCCGTGCGCTTGGCACGCTCAAAGTCTTCCTTGCTGGTGCTGGCCGCTGCGGTCCCGCCGCCCAAGCTGGCGACGAACTTGCCCAAGCCGGGGACCTTAGCCGAGCCGGCGACAAAGGCCTCGTTCTCCTTGCGACGTGCATCGATATTTTTGGACAGGCCGCGCAGCACGCCAATCACGATGACGGCGATGGCGATCCAGCTGAGCCACTGGATGCGGGCTATCGATCCGATCATCGCGATGACGATGCCGGCAAGACCCATCACGATGGTGAGCTCGTCGGCACCATTGCGACCCTTCATAAAGTCATTCATGCAAATTGCCTTTCGTTCGATATGCTGCACGCCTTTATACCCGATTTAGAGCAAGGGGGACAGGTCAATCTGCATCAAGGTGGTGCAAACATACCTGTCCCCGGAACACCAAGACGGTGCAAAGAAGTCTGTCCCCAATGCCCCAATTACTTGGAGAGCTTGTCGACGACGCGTTCGATCTCGGCGAGCTTGGCGGCTTTGAGGTCTTCGTCGCCCGATTCGATTGCCGAAGTCACGCAGCCCTCGATATGCGCCTTGAGCACATCGGCGTTGATGCGGGCGATGAGCGCCTGCGTGGCCATGAGCTGCGTGGAAATATCGACGCAGTAGCGGTCCTCCTCGACCATCCGCAGGATGCCGTCGATCTGACCACGTGCCGTTTTGAGCATGCGGGTCACCGATTTGTGGTCTGCCATCATGGCGGGTCCTCGTTTCTGGTCGATCTTCCGGATGCCCCCGTCAGTTGCGGTGAAATAGTTCTTGTTTGCAGGCTTGAAGCGCTAAAACAGGAACTATTTCACCGCAACTTCTGAGGATTGAGTAGGCAGCGTCTGCTACGCGGCGGTCACGGACAGGGCGTGGAACTTCTCGCCGGCGCCCTCGACGGCGGCAACGAGCTGCTCAGCGGTCACGGTGTCGGCGCACTCCACCTGTACGGTCTGAGTCTCGTGATCGGCGTCGGCGTCGGTCACGCCGGCCACGTTGAGCAACGCCGTCTCGACGGTGGCGTCGCAGTGGCCGCACATAAGGCCGGAAGTCTTAATTGTGAAACGCATGGGTATTCCTCTCTGTTGTGTCGGCTTTCCCAGGCACCCGACCTTGACCTTCAAGCCGTCGCTCGCGTACCAAAGTACGCGTCGCTCCTCTTTCAGGTCAATCTCGGGCACCTGGAAAACCCGTTCTAAATGGACTTAATGGTGATCCTATTTTGCCACTTTGGGCTTAAAGGATTTTAGGCGCAGAGCGTTGCTTACGACACATACGCTCGACAGGCTCATGGCCGCAGCGCCAAACATCGGCGAGAGCTGCCATCCGGTGAGCGGGAAGAACACGCCCGCGGCGAGCGGAATGCCGATGCCGTTGTAGAACAGTGCCCAGAACAGGTCCTGCTTGATGTTGCGGATCGTGGCGCGCGAAAGCTCGATGGCCCGCGCAACATCCATGAGGTCACTGCGCATGAGCACCACATCAGCCCCTTCTTTGGCGATGTCGGCGCCGGTGCCGATAGCAAGGCCCACGTCGGCGCGCGCCAGGGCGGGGGAGTCGTTGATGCCGTCGCCCACCATGGCGACCTTACTGCCCGCATCCTGCAGCTCGCGCACGTGGCGCTCCTTGTCGGCGGGAAGCACGTCGGCGATGACCTGCTTGCTGGTCAGTCCCACGCGGCGGGCGATGGCCTCGGCCGTCACGCGGTTGTCGCCGGTGAGCATGCGCACGTCGACGCCAAGCGAGCGCAGCGCGGCGATGGCCCCGGCGCTCGTCTCCTTGACCTCGTCAGCCACGGCAATGGTGCCGGCAAGCTCGCCGTTCTTGGCAAAGAACAGCGGCGTCTTGCCCTCGGCGGCAAATTGTTCGGCAAGACCCGCGGGCACGGTAACGCCCAGTTCGTCCATCAGGCGTACGTTGCCGGCTGCAATGGTGTTTTGCCCCTCGCGCGCCGTAACGCCTCGCCCGGGCACGGCAGCAAAGTCCTCGACCATGCGCGCGACGATCCCGCGTGTCTCGCACTCGGCCATAATCGCCTCGGCCAGCGGGTGCTCGCTTGAGCGCTCCAGCGCAGCGGCCAGCTTGAGCAGCGCCTTTTCGCTCATAGCGGGCGAGCCGTCAGCGCGCGTGGCTACCACGATATCGGTCACGGCAGGCTTGCCGCGGGTGACCGTGCCCGTCTTATCGAGCACCACGGTGCCCACGCTGCGCAGGTTCTCCAGCGCCTCGGCGCTCTTAAACAGAATGCCCATCTCGGCGCCCTTGCCGGTGCCGACCATAATGGCGACGGGCGTGGCCAGGCCCAGCGCGCACGGGCAGCTGATCACCAGCACGGCGACGGCGGAGGTAAGCGCTTCGTTGACGCTTCCGGTCAGCACCATCCACGCCACAAAGGTCACGGCCGAGATCGCGAATACTACGGGCACGAACACACCGGCGACCTTGTCGGCCAGGCGGGCGATGGGCGCCTTGGTGGCGTTGGCGTCCTCGACGAGCCGGATAATCTTGGCGAGCGACGTGTCGGCGCCCACACGCGTGGCGCGGAACGTAAACGAGCCCGTGCGGTTGACCGTGGCCGCGCTGACAGTGGCGCCGGCGGTCTTCTCCACGGGGATGGACTCGCCGGTCAGTGCACTTTCGTCCACGGCCGAGCTGCCCTCGAGCACCACGCCGTCAACGGGGATGGACTCGCCGGGGCGCACACGCAGCACCTGGCCGGGCAGAATGGCATCGACATCGACGGTGGTCTCGGTACCGTCCTCTGCCACGACGGTCGCGGTCTTGGGCGCCAAGTCGATCAGCGCCTCGATGGCGCCGCCGGTTTTGGACTTGCTGCGCGTCTCGAGGTATTTGCCCACGGTGACGAGCGACAGGATCGTGCCGGCGCTCTCAAAATAGAGATTGTCCATGCCCGTCATCATGGCCTCGTGGACCTGACCCGCGGCTAGCTGGTCGGCCATGATGAACATGGCGTAGAGCGACCAGGCGATGGACGCGGTGGCGCCGACGGCGATGAGGGCGTCCATGGTGGGCGCGCCGTGCGCGAGCGATTTAAACCCGTTGATAAAGTACGCGTCGTTGACGTAGACGATGGGAATGAGCAGGACGAGCTCGGTGAGCGCGAGCGTCATGCTGTGGGTGTGGTCGGTGAAGACGCCGGGCAGTGGCCAACCGAGCATGTGCCCCATGCCTATGTAGAACAGTGGGATAAGGAATACGATCGAGACGATGAGGCGGGTGCGCATGGCAGAGGCGGCGGCCTCCAATTTTTTGGTGGGCGACTCCATGTGGGCGGCGCCGGACCTGGCTTGCGTGCTGACGTTTGAGCCGGCGGCACCGGTGCCCGCATCGACGGGTGAGGCCGAGTAACCCGCGCGGTCGACGGCGGTGCAGATGTCGTCGGGGGAGACCTGCGCGGGGTCATAGTCGACCATCATGGAACCGGCGAGTAGGTTGACCGCGACGCTTTGGACGCCGTCGAGCTTGCTGACGGCGCGGTCCACGTGCGCCTGGCAAGCGGCGCACGTCATGCCGCCCACATCGAACTTATCTTGAGCCATGGCTTCTCCTTTCTGTGGTTCGGTGTTGGAATTGTTAACCTGCCGATACTATACACCCATACCCCCTGGGGGTGTCCAGTACAGAAATAATATCTGAGATTTCGTAACAGAAGAGGATGGATGGTTGGCCGATGGACCGTCCCAACCAATCATCTCAATCTGTAACATCTAGCAGAGAAAATGACCTCTAACTGTTACAGATCGAGACAATTGCCGGGGAGGGGTCCCGTCACGGCAAGACGTCCGCCGCCTAGATGCAAAATCCGGGGATCACACAGGTTAGCTTGTTTGGCTTTTCCGCAGGCGTTGCGTACGTAAAGACGTCGCCGTCGTGCCCCACGCGGTTCATATAGAGCGTGCCTTCGCTCTCCGATGTGTCGGGGCTCACCGTGCGCTCCCACCAACAGGTGTCCTTGCCCTTCCACTGGCGAACCAACATCTCGTTCGTGGTATACGGACTTACCTTGAGCTCGCGGAAGAGCTGATACTCCTTGCCCTCGCCGTTGTAGATGTCTGCCAGGTAGTGATAGCCCTCGGTAAACGAATCGGGCGGTTGCGTGCCGCACAGCTCGACCATGGCGGGCAGCCAAAGGGTTGCGGGCAACTCGCTCAGGCACGATGCGCTGTTGGCGGCGCCCACATTGTTCGAGACCTTCTTGACCCCTTTAATGAGTGCGCGCAACTCGTTGGGCAGCAGCTTAAGGCCGTCGCCGTTGAGCCATTCCCGCAGCTCGCAATCTGCCCAGCCGGCGCTTAACGGTTGGGCCGCGGCGTCGCGTTCGGCAATGCCGGCATCGAACATAAACGTTAACCCTGCCTTGCCCGTCCCGTCCAGAAGCTCATCGTGGCGGATGCCCACAAGCTGCGCGCCAACCTGCAGCCCGTTGGTGAGCGTGACACGCTTGGTACACGGATAGGGGATATGCCCATCGGCATCGAGCAGATGATAGCGCTTGGCAATCTCGCGTGCCTCGCTACGGGTCTCGGCGGCCTTAATCTTGAGCGAAATCTCCTGCAGCTGATCCCAGGTGTAGTCGTCAAGCGAACTGCGGATGCCGTCCAGGTAGTCGGGGATGCCAAAGCCATGGGTTGCCGCCCCGATAACGCCGAGCCCCGCAACGGCTGCGACAACGCCACCGATAATAAAGCGGCGGCGGGTCATGGCATCGTGCCGGGCCTGCTCCAGGATCTCTCGCGCTCGCTCGCCGGCGACGTCGACCTTAAGGTGCGTGCCAGAATCGATATCAATCGCGGCCTCGTCTCCTGTGCCTTCGCGGCCCTCGGATTCGGCATCGGTGAGGTATGCCGAGAGCACCTCGAGCATCTGCTGCTCGGTGGGACGATCGCACTGCTCGACCGAGATGCCTTTCATGATGATTTGGACGAGCGCCTCGTCGTCACTGCATCGCGGCTCGAGCGGTGCCGGCTTGGTCTTGGTCTTTATGAGGTAGAACGAGCCGGTTGCCGCGGCACCCGTCGACTCGACATCGAACGGTTTACGACCGCTGTAGAGCTGGTACAGAATGCTCGATAGCGCGTAGACGTCGATGGCAGGCGAGCGGCGAAGGGCCGCGATGCCTTCGATATCCTGCGTGAGCATCTCGGGCGCGGCGTATGCGGGCGTGGCAAAGCGCCAGATGTCGGCGCGCCGGGTGATCGTGTCATCGCCGAGGGCAATGGTCGCGGAGCCCATGTCGATGAGACAGGGGTCAAAGGAGCAATCGGCGATCTGCTGCTCGAGCGTTCGGCTGGTGGTGCGGAACATAATATTGGCAGGCGACAGGTCGCGATGGACGACCGGATTCACGAGGCCTTGGGTCATCAAGAGCGCACGAAGCACGGCGTTTCCGACGGCGGCGACCATCTGGGTGGTCAGCCCGCCTGAGGCGTCGTGAGGAAGCAGGGGCAGCGCCTGCTTGAGTGAGGTGCCCTCGACCCACTCCATGAGGATGAGCGGGTCGTCCTCGCACGATCCATAGCCATAGACGCGCGGAAATCCGCGCAGGTGCGAGACAGTACACAGATGACGGTACTCCTCGAATAGCGCGGCGGTGTTGGCCAGGTGCGCTGCCGATTGCTCGGCGGAGCGGTCGGGGGTTTGGCCGGAAAGGATGGCATTGTCTTTGAGTAGCTTGACGGCAAAGACCTCGCCGCTTGTGTTGGTCGCGCGCAGCACGTGCCCGATGTTGCCGTTGTTGCGGTGGGCCGTCTGGAGAATAAGTGTCATAAACCGGCGTTTGGCGTCGTCCTCGGCGCTGGGGTCGACCGCCACGGCGGTATCGAACGTATCGAGACGGACGAGTTTGTCGCCATAGGCGCTATCGGTAGTATCCATGGCGTTCCTTTGTCTGGCATGGGTTGCCGCACGTATACGCGAGCAGTGCGGATATCGGTAAAGTACCATGATAGCCGCACTGCTCACGTGTACCGCTGAGTATTGTCGTTTACGACGCAGAAGGTAGAAGACGAAAGACGGACGGCGACCGTCTTCCGATCGCCGTCCGTGCTAGTCCACAATGACAAGGAATGTCGTGTAGAGACCCAGATGGAGCCTGTCGCTGTTGGCGATTTTCACGGGGGGATAGACTTTGCCGGGCTCGCGTTGGTCGCGCGGCGGCTCAATCACAATATCGTCGTCGCCCGCGCCCGATTCGAGCACTGTGCCGTTGGTCGATCCAAGGCCCTGTGCGTACCAGTGCTCACCCTCGAGCCAAATGCGAAGATGCTCGCGCGAGGCGTCGGCGCCTACATCGGTGATGCTGGGCGAGGTTTTGGGCAAAGAACCAATCACAGTGCCGCGCGGATCGCGTGTGAGGGGATGGATTTGCATGTCGGCGCAGTTGTCGGCATGGGTTCTGAGCAGCCCGAGGTTAGGGGCGACGGTGCGTGGCTGCCCCAGGCTGCTCATAAAGCCACGTCCTACGGTAGTTTCGGTGGTGCCAAAGTGCCCGCCTGTCTTGCTGTCGCAAAAGCGCTCGACGGTGGCCACGCCCTGAACGGGATCGGCGAGCGCCCCCGTTGCCACAAAGAGCATCAAGAAGAGCGTGCTTTTTTCGCGCACGGCATTGCCGTCAAAGTTGTCGATGCGATTGAGGGCATTTGCATATAGGCGGCTGTCCAGCTTGTAGCTGGCGAGAGCCGACATCATTTCGTTGGCGGCCGGACCGCGATAGTGCTCGGCGATTGCCTGATAGGCGGACTCGCCGCCGCCGAGCTTGCTGCAGATTGCCGCGGAAAGGTTGAGCGTGGTGACGGTAAAGTCGCTGTAGATGGCGGGCGCGCACTGGTCAGGCTTGCGATGGACGATGTAACGGGTGAGATACGAGCGGTTGGAAGAGCATTTCTCGAGCAGGGTACTGCCGAGATAAGAGTTTCCGTTGATAAGCATTCGGGCGATCTCGAGATGTTTAAGACCGCCGAACGAGCGAATATCGTTATAGAGGACCGAGCAAGGCGTCTCTGCTGCCACGGATACCTCCTTTGGTTGCTTCCTAGCCAATATGGCGATAGGAATTAATGGCCCCCGGTGGGCGACGTATTAAATGGCTGCGCAATATATAGCGTAATCAAAGCAACATTATAGGCCACATGTTCGAAATTGCAGGAAGACCGAGAGATTTGGTTTGGACTGAACGGAAATCCCCCTCTGTCTTGTTCTGTAACATTTGGACCCGGTTTTGCCCTGCATCTGTTACAGATTGAGATAATCGGCCGGGCCCACCTCGTCCGCCTCGTCATCTGTGGTTTACGTGGGGGCATACGGAGTACGGGTATACTAACCCGCGGCGAATCTGCTCCATCGCTTAGAGCTGCTGCGTCTGGACGGCGCGTGATAGGGCTGCCAAAGCGATCGCCAGCGTGCTGAGCAACGTCCTCTCTGTGCGCACCTGTTTTTGTATGTATTAGCGCACTACCAAGCACGCCCGCGCGGCCGCATGCCGCGCCCATTGCGCGTGCAGATAAGGAACAACAACATATGCGTAATTCTGTATCCGACGTCACCGACGCCGAGATCCTAGACGAGACCCGCGAGACCATGACCCAGGCTGCCTTTGATGCCGCCGATGAGGCCAGTGCCGCCCAGGCCGTCGAGTCCGCCACCGAGAGCCTGCCCGCCTTTGACGAGCTGGGCCTTTCCGACGAGATGCTTCGTGCCATCGAGAACCTGGGCTACACGGCGCCGACGCCCGTGCAGGCCGGTTCGATCCCCGTGGTGCTCGAGGGCCGCGACCTGCTTGCCGCCGCTCAGACCGGCACCGGCAAGACGGCCGCCTTCTTGCTGCCGACCATGAACAATCTGGAGCACATTGCTCCGCCCAAGCCCGTGCGCGAGCGTGGCGGCCGCAACCGCCGTCGCGGTGCCAAGAAGCCCGAGGGCAACGGCCGCGGTCCTGTGATGCTCGTTATCACTCCCACGCGCGAGCTTGCCCAGCAGATCGACGAAGTCGCCGGCAAGATCGCCGACGTTACGGGCCATGTCGCCGTGACCGTCGTGGGCGGCGTGAGCTACAAGCCGCAAACCGCTGCTCTCAAGTACGGCTGCGACATCCTGGTCGCCACGCCGGGTCGTCTGGTCGATCTGATCGAGCAGGGCGCTTGCCACCTGGATGAGGTCAAGGTGCTGGTGCTGGACGAGGCCGACCGCATGCTCGACATGGGCTTTTTGCCCGCCGTTCGCCGTATTGTGCGCGAGACGCCGGCCGAGCGCCAGACGCTGCTGTTCTCGGCCACGCTCGACGAGGAGGCCGTGGGCGAGATCACCGACCTGGTGAGCGACCCGGCCCGCGTGGAGATCGCGCCCGCTACGTCGACCGCCGACACCGTCGACCAGTTTGTGTTCCCGGTGTCCATCGAGGCCAAGAACAACCTGCTGCCCGAGTTCCTCAAAAAGGAGGGCCCGGAGCGCACTATCGTCTTTATGCGCACCAAGCATCGCGCCGACAGCTGCTGCCGTCGTCTGGAGCGCAAGGGCATCAAGGCCGCCGCGATCCACGGCAACCGCAGCCAGGCCCAGCGCGAGCGCGCGCTTTCGGCCTTCCGCGACGGCACCGTCGACGTGCTGGTGGCAACCGACGTGCTTGCCCGCGGCATCGACATTAGCGATGTGCGCTACGTCGTGAACTTTGACGTGCCGGCCGAGCCGACCGACTACATCCACCGCATCGGCCGCACGGGCCGCGCCGGCGAGCTGGGCTGGGCCATCACGTTTGTGACCGAGCAGGACGTCGATGAGTTCTACGAGATCGAGAAGCTCATGGACAAGACGGCCGACATTTATGACGCCGGCGACCTGCATGTGGGTCCCAATCCGCCCGCGGTCGACCCCGAGCGCGACCCTGCGGCCTTTAAGGTGAAGAAGAAGACCAAGCGCGGCAAGTCCAAGAGCAAGAAGAAGCTCGAGCAGGCACGTCGCGACGGCAAGCGCAACGGCGATGATTACGGCGATGTGGCCGGTCGTTCCAACCGCGGTCGCGACGAGCGTCGCAGCGACGGCGAGCGCCCGAGCCGTCCCAAGCGCGGCGGCAAGACCCGCGTGCGCGAGGGCGTTCAGGCTCGCGTGGACGAGGCCGTGGAGAGCGTGGCCCGCGAGGTGGCTGCCGAGGAGCGCGGCGGTGCTGCTGCCGTTGAGCAGGCCCCGCGCGGCAACCGTGCCGAGCGTCGTGCCAAGCAGTTCCAGGGCGAGGCGCATCGCCGTCGCCGTGAGGACGAGGACCGTGGCGGTCGTCGTCGTGTTGAGCGCGAGGACGAGGGCCGCGGTTCGCGCGGCGGCAAGCGCGGCTCGGGTGACCGTCGTCGCTCCGGTCGCGATGGCGAGCGCGGTGGCCGTGATGAGCGTCGCGGCGGCGAGGGTCGTGGTTCGCGTGACGAGCGTGGTACCCGCGGCGGCGAGTCCCGCGGCGGCAAGCGCTTTGACGAGCGCGGAGCCCGCGAGGGCGGCCGCGGTGGTGAGCGTCGCGAGGGCGCTCGTGGCAACGGTGGCCGCAGCGGCGCCGGTCGTTCGAATGAGTCGCGCGATCGTCGCGACCCGCGTGCCAGCCGCGATCGTCGCGATGACTGGCGCAACTACGACGACACCCGCGAGGAGCGCCGTGGCGGCTATCGCGGTGGGCGCGGCGGCAACCAGGCCGGCTCCCGCGGCGGTCGTGCCGGCGGTCGCGATAACCGTGGCAGCTATGGCAACAATCGTGGCGGCAAGCGCGGCGGTAGCTCCCGTCGCCCCGGCGACGGCGGCGGCAAGCGCAAGTAACATACGCGTCGCACGCTAGAGCGAGGCGAACTAAGGGCCCCGAGCAACTACGCTCGGGGCCCTTTTGTTTGCCGCATCCGACCGTTGGTCCGGTGTGATTTGCTCAGGAATGCACCTGGAGGATGCTGAAGGCCCGTTTTCAGCCATGCGGCAATGGGTCCCATGGGGTGCGCCGTGCATTTTTTGGAGTATTCTGCAGATCGAGTTGCCTGCATACGATTCGACGTCGCCAGCGGTGGCCTTCGGATATCCCTAGCGAGCGTTTTGAGTCAGACTTTTCCGTTTTCCGGTGCAAAGGTGCGTCATTCTCGTTATATCGGAACCCAAAATGATGCAGCGCCCTACAGTTTTGCCCGCTCGCGGCGGTGTTGGCACGAGCGCGTTGCAGAATACTCCGTTTTTTGCACGGTCCGGGATGGGGTACCTCAGGAGAACGTGGCGGTATCTAGTAAGTATATGCAATCTGTACCGTAATTTATACAAAACGAAGAGGCAGACAGCGTAGGGTGGGTGCATTGGGGTGCTTGGTGCACCAAAACGGGGATCCCATGCGCCGTATACTCTGTCTGAATGTGAAAACGGCTTGACGCGTTGCCAGGCGTAGGGGAGGGTGCCTAGATGAGCGTATTCGAAATTGTGTTTAGTCCGACTGGTGGAACGCGGAAGGTGTCTGGCCTTGTGGCCGGGGCGCTGGACAAGAATACCGTTACCGTCGATCTGACCGATAGCGGGCTAGATTTCAGCGCCGTCTCGATGACTGAGGACGACGTGGCCGTAATCTCTGTGCCGGCGTATGCCGGTAGAATCCCGGCTGTGGTGGCTGACCGGTTGGGTATGGTGCGCGGCAACGGGGCTCGGGCTGTTTTGGTTTGTGTATACGGCAACCGCGCGTTTGAGGACACGCTCGTAGAGCTGGAGGACGTTGCGAAGCACGCCGGATTTAGGGTGGTTGCAGCGGTTTCTGCTATTGCTGAGCATTCCGTTGCTCGTCAGTTTGCTGCTGGGCGACCGGATGCGCAGGATGCGGCGCATCTCGCAGAGTTTGCGCAGCAAATTCAGCAAAAGCTGTTGGCTGAGGATGCATCCGAGCCCTCTATTCCCGGCAATCGTCCTTATAAACAAGCTGGAGGTCATCGCATGGCACCCGAGGCAACAGAGGATTGCGTCTCCTGCGGTGCATGCGCCGCGGCGTGCCCCGTTTGTGCTATCGACAAGGGTGACCCCAAGCGAGCAGCTGGCAAGGAGTGCATCTCCTGCATGCGCTGCATCGCCGTATGTCCGCGAGGCGCTCGCAAGCTTGATCCCAACAGGCTATCCGCTGTTTCCCAGATGCTGAGCAAGGTTTGCGTCGTGCGGAAGGAATGCGAGCTCTTTATCTAGCGCATACGAAATTGCTGCAAGGAGTGCTCCTGGGTGCCGGCGGGAAAGGAACGTCCCTAAGTGCCGCCTAAATACCGTTTATCGAAGAAAAAATACCGCTCACCGGTCATAATGACTATTCTGCTTTGGGCTTGTCTACAATAGCTCCCGTAAAAAGAAATGCGGAAGGTTACCGAGTCCCTCGGACGTGGGCCTAACCAAAGTCTTTGAACGGGTGTGTCTCTATGGATGCATTCGCTTGATTTTGGTTGGGCTATATTTATGAAGGGACATGCCACCATGGGTTTCTTTTCTCGCCTGATGGGCGGTTCGGATGAGCAGAAGACTGCAGCTTCCGAGTTCGAAATCCTCGCTCCCGTTTCCGGCGAGCTTGTTCATCTAGAAAATACCAATGACCCCGCTTTTAGCAGTCGCGCGGTAGGCGATGGCGTTGCCGTGGTTCCCCAAGAGGGAACGGTGTGCGCTCCTGTTTCCGGTACCGTCGCGGCGCTGTTTCCGACTGAGCACGCGCTGGGCATTATGTCCGACGACAGCTCTGCTCAGGTGATGCTGCACATCGGAATCGACACTGTTAAACTTGAGGGCAAGGGCTTCCATGCGCTTGTTGCCCAAGGTGACCATGTCGACGCAGGTCAGCCTCTCGTCGAGGTCGATTTCGACGTGGTTCGCGCTGCCGGCTTCGATCCCACGGTCTTCGTTATCGTGTGCGAGCGCTCGGAGAACTCGACTCTTCGTGAGCATGCTTCCGGCCCTGTTGCTGTTAAAGAGCCTGTCATCTGGCTTTCCGAGTAAATTCTTGTGGTGGGTACCGTGGTTATCAAGCGAGTTTTTAACAACAACGTCGCAATGGTCACTTCGGACGATGGCTCCGAGCTCATCGTCATCGGTCGAGGCCTCTGCTTTGGTCGCCATGCCGGCGATGCCATCGACGAGGCGTCGGTCGAAAAGACCTACGCGTTGCAGGAGGGAACTTCTCAGGACTCGCGTACGATTGACCGCTTGGCACATCTTTTGGAGTCCATCCCCACCGTCAACCTCGTGATTTCCGAGGACATCGTTCAGATGCTTCGTCGAGAGCTCAATGTCGATATCAATGACAAGATCCTCATCGCTCTCGCAGACCATATCAGCCTCGCCCTCGATCGCGAGCGCAAAGGCGTTTCCTGCGAGAA
>OIED01000974.1_pt1 | contig 13072 bp, 17 predicted proteins | sample 1581771 | NCBI WGS metagenome assembly OIED01 (sample SAMEA3882546, study PRJEB24775) | human gut metagenome | biome: human-associated habitat; feature: intestine environment; material: feces | place: Netherlands | collected 2009/2010 | reverse complement strand
GGAGCAATTCTTCTTCCAGTCAACATAGCCGAACGGCATCCTGCCGTACTTGTGGGTACTCCACAACGGAATACGGAAATCATAGCTATTCCACTGGCGCATGGAGCAAGTACAGTGATACGCAGCACCGACGTGCAAAAACCTGTACGTCCTGTAGCGCGTCTACCTATGATTATGCAGATCACAGCTATTCCTACGGTTCGTGGGTTTCGGACAGCGAAACGCAGCATAAGCGTACCAAGACGTGCTCGGCTTGCGGAGATTCTGGCTATGAATATGCAGACCACACCGATGCGAACGGCGATGGAAAGTGCGACGATTGCGGCGCAACGGTTTCGTTGACGGTCACATGGGACGCAGGCAGCAACGGCGGCACGATCGACGGCAAGGCCAGCTTTTCCGAAACCATGAAGCCGAACAGCAAGCCGACCGCGCCCAGCGCTTCTCCTGTGAAAACCGGATACACATTCAAGAACTGGTATACCGAAAAAACGGGCGGCAAGCTCTATAACACCGTCACGTCGATTACGACCAGCCAGACGTTCTATGCGCAATTCACTGCAAACACCTATACTGTGACATGGAACCTTGGCGACGGACGTTCGGAAACGACCGAGCAAACTTACGGTGAAAAACTCGTTCTCCCCACCGATCCGGAACGTAAAAACGCCGAATTTTTAGGCTGGTTTACGGAGAAAGACGGCGGTACAGAAGTTACGGCAAACACCGTTTTCAAGGAAACTGCTGCGACAACGTATTATGCGCACTGGGAAATTACTGAGTTGTTTTCGGTGACAGTTCCGGCCACCTTGCCGCTCGTTGTGGACGAAGCCGGTAAGGTCTATGTTGCTTCCGCTTCCATCGTCAACAATTCTACCGGTGATGTAATGGTTTCTTCCGTCAGCGTTACCAGCAAAAACGGTTGGGAGTTTGTTCCGTATTCGACCAACATGGCAAAGGCCAAAGTGGATGCCAAGCAGGTCGGCTTCAAGATCAATTCTTCCGAGACCAGCAAAACCGGCGATTCCGAGGTCTTCACACTGGCTGCGCCGTGGACGGTCAAAGAAGCAGATGCACTCTCCATCAACTATGATGCCGTCGTGTCCGCCGTCTCTCAGCCTGTGACCGGGCAGGAGATCATGTCGGTCGTCTTTGTACTCGAATGGGCGTAAACGATAGTCGTCAGACCGGGCTGGACGAAGCGGTTCAGGTCGGCAGCACCGCCGCAAAGGTCGTGGAAGGCGCCGCAAAAGCAGGTAAGATCACGGCCGCAGCTGCAAATGGGGCCGCCCTCGGCGGTCCCTACGGCGCGGCTGCCAGTGTCGCAATCGCGGCAGCCAAGCACGGGAAGAAGATTCTTCTTGCGCTGCTCGCCATCCTTGCGATCCCGCTGCTGTTCCTTGTGATGCTTCCAACGCTGATCTTCGGCGGCACGGCGCAAACCACCGGCGATACCACCATTCTGAACGATCAGGCAGCGATCACCGAAAACATGAACGAGATTGCATTTGCAGTCAGCGACCTGCTCGGCAGCGGCATTGCCGACGCCGAGCAGCGGATCGCGGACGATTTCGCCGCATCCAGCGCCGATCAGTATGAGATCGTCAACCCGTATGAAAACGAGCGCATCAATAACGTCAATCTGTTCATCTCACAATACTGTGCCTACCGCGATACGGACGTTGCCGCCATTTCTCTGGAGGATATGAAGCAGCTTCTGCGCGCTGGCATTGGCGAACTTTACGACTATACTTATGAGGACGAAACGCGCGAGATAGAAGAAACCATTCTCAATGAAGACGGCGAGGAGGTCACAGAGCTTCGTGAGGTGACGGTGCGCGTCTACACGCTTTCCTATCGCGGCGAAGCGTATTTTGCCGACTCCATTTTTCATCTGACCACTGAACAGAAAACGCTCGCACAGAACTTCGCCGAAAATCTCAGTCTGTTTCTGGGCGACGGCCTGTTCCAGAATCTTTCCTCGTCTGAGAGCAGCTTCACGATCCCCGCACTTGGAAACATCCGCTATACGGACGGCGGCACGGAGGTCGTCTACTACAATCAGCTCGATGAACGCTATGCGAACAAACCCTATGGCACCGATAATATTGGTGGCTACGGCTGCGGACCGACTTGCATGGCAATGGTGGTATCCTCTCTCACAGACGATCTGGTCGATCCTGTGGAGATGGCAAAGTGGTCATATGAGCACGGCTACTGGTGCAGCGGAAGCGGTTCGTACCACGCGCTCATCCCGGCGGCAGCCGAAGCGTGGGGCCTGCCAGTCTCCGGCTGCACCGCATCGGAGCCGCAGCGGATCACGGACGCGCTTTCCAGCAGCAAGCTGGTCGTCGCCATCATGTCCGCTGGGCATTTTACCTCGTCCGGGCATTTCATCGTGCTGCGCGGCGTCCAAGATGAAAAGATCCTCGTTGCCGATCCAGCCAGCCGGACGCGGAGCGAACAGAGCTGGGAGCTGTCCATTATTCTGAATGAGGCCAGCAAAGCTGCCGGTTCCGGCGGGCCTTTCTGGATCATCGGCTGAAATCTGCACCCGATCAGCACTGCTGACCGGGTGCTCTTTTCACTGCATTTCATAATTTACAGAAAATTCACAGGTTCAAGTGACCGTTTTGCCGTTTTGCGGTGCGTATTGTTATAGAAGGACTTGGAGGACAAACCTATGAGGACAACCATCCAACAGCTTGCAGAATTTCTGACCGCCTGCCGCGGAAACTGGCGAAATGCCTGTTTCATCTCCTGCGGTGTCCGCAAATGTCATTCGCCGTGTTCCGGTTATCTGATGAGCGCAGATGCCGGCGGCAAGCCTGTTTTGATCCCCGCTGCCGAATATGAACGTCTCACCGCGCAGCGGATCGACCCAATGGAATGCCGCGGCAACCTCTCCCGCAGCGCCTTTGAGGATATTTATGCGTTATATCTCAACTGGTGCTTGTCAGACGATGAAAGCTGCTGTTTACAGATACTCTCCCTTCTTCCTTCTGAATAGTACATAGGAGGATTTCCATTTGAAAAAAACCCACATTACCTGTCCATACTGCCACGCGCCGGCGCAGCTTCGCCCGGCCAGCAGCATCTACGGCATCCACACAAAAGACAGTGCAGCGAAACTGTACGTCTGCTCCCGGTATCCCGCCTGCGACGCTTATGTACAGGCGCACAAGGCGACCGGACTTCCAATGGGGACTCTTGCCAACAAAGAGCTCCGGCAGAAGCGGATGCAGGCACATCGGACCTTCAACCAGCTTTGGGAGAAAGGTTTCATGCGCAAACAGGATGCTTACGCATGGCTGTGCGTCCGGCTCGGCATCCCAGAAGCGGACGCACATATTGCCAACTTCTCGGAGTATCGCTGTGACCAAGTTATATTGCTTTGCAAGGATTTTTTGAACGCACAAAGGAAGGTGAAACAAAATGGATCGAAGCAGCATCGTGTTGACCGCTGAACAGCAACTGCTCGTAGAAAACAGCTTGGAATTTGTCCACTGGACGATTGCAAGGCTTATCCCCAAAAGCAACTGCCATATGGAATATGACGATCTCTTTCAGGAGGGCTGCGTTGCGCTGTGCCATGCGGCGGCAATCTATCATGGCGGCACTTCGTTCAAGACCTACGCCATTACGGTCATCCGCAACCATCTGATCGACTGCTGCCGCAAGCAGACAAGCTGGCGTAAGTATATTTCCGAGCAGTCCTTGGATGACCCGGACGCAGGTCTCCCAACGCCGGTATGCACAGACCATGCGCACTTTTCCAGTGTGGATGCCGGTGCGGTGCTTAATTCCTGCAAGAAGCACTATCGCGGTGTGGCTAAACTCGGCGTTGACGCGCTTGTTCTGAAAACGAAGGGCTTTGACTGCAAGGACATTGCGGTTCTCTATCACACCAGTTCCAATAATGTCGGCGCGTGGATCTCCCGCGCGGCAAAGAAGCTCCGCAGCGATCCGGATTTTCTGGACGCTTTCGACATCGCTTGTTGAAATTCTTCTGGCACACCCGTAAAAGAAAAATAAAAGCACATTGGAGGTACTGTTATGGAATACACGAAATACGCAGCCGTTGGGCATTTCAAATGTCATCGCACACTGGACGGCAAGAAATATCCCGTCGTCATCGTCGGCCGGAAGGAATATATGCTCGACGTACAGGAAATGACCGTTTGGAGCAGTCTTGCATGGCGTATCCTGTCACGCAGCCAGATCGCGGAAACCTATCTGAAGCTGACGCGCGGGCTGTCATTTACGTCCCGCCGGACGTTGGACGACTGCATCGACCGGCTTGTTACGCGCGGACTGGTCGCGGAGGGGCGCGGCAGCAGCGAGTATGAATCGCTCTACGATCTTCTTTCCTGCCTGTATATCGCGCCGGTATCGGCAAACCCGTTTCTGCGCCTCGGCGCGTTCCTGAAGCTCTGGCTTTGGGATGGTGCGCCCTTCTCTAAAGCAATTCGCCTGTTCTCACGCCCAAAACAGGATGCAGCGGAACGGCAGATCGTGCGGCTGGCGAATCAGGCGCTTCTCAGCAGTGCGGAATTGATCAAATGCGCGGAGCGTGGCGTGCGGACGCTTCGCTCCGACGAGCAGCTCATGGATTGCCTGTATGATGACGAACTGACCACCAGCGAGAATCTGCCTACCCTGATGGCCGCGTCCCGGCAGGCGCGCCCTGTCTCGGCGGCAATCACAAACCTGTATCTGCACAAGCAGATCGTCTTTGAGCGGTGCTGAATATGAAAAAGATCCTTGCGTGGCCTGCGCCGCTGCTGCAGAAGTGGCTGCTGTCGTTGCTGCTCTGCCTGCCGTTCCTGGCCGCAACCATCGTTTCTGCGTTCTCCGGCGATCGGACGTTTCTGATCCTCAGCGCATTGCTCTTGCTTTTTTGCGGCGTTCGCTGCGCAGAGCTTTATGTGCTGCTCGTGAACGAACGCTATTGTGCAGAGGAAGGCACCTGTCTCTCAGTTTCCAGCATTCCATTCCAGCGGCAGCGCAGGGTCATTCTGCAAAAAGCAGACGGAGAACAGGTCATCTTCTGCGTCGAAAAGAACAAGCGGCTGTCTGTGGGGCAAACCTATCAGGTCTATTTACCGGTCAGTACAGTTGTCATCGAGCTCAAAAAAGCATATCTGCCGCAGCCCTGCGCGTTGGCCGTGGAGAAAATTGAACCTGCATCTTTCGATTGCGAGGAATCGGCAGACTGAACCTCTTGGTTTCTTGAAATTGTTGTCTACCTGTTTTCGTTGATTATTTTTCCGTAGTTTGCTATACTATAAATGAGAATGATGTAAGGAGGTGCTTACCATGCCCGTTGATGAGATTGAAGTCATAAAACAAAAGCTGGTCGATCAAATCAAGCCGATTGGCGTTTATCTGTTTGGCTCTTTTGCCAACGGTACCGCGCACGCCGACAGCGATTTTGACTTCTACATTATTGTAGATGACAACGAGAAAGATCTTCACGCCGTAGCCACTTCTGCATACAAAGCGATTCGCGGCGTGAAGCAGCGCCCCGTGGATATTTTGGTCGGCACAAAAAGCCGCTTTGACGAACGTAAGAATCAGTTCACCGTAGAAAACGAGGTATTCCACAAAGGAGTTCTGCTCTATGGATCAGCAAGTTAAACAGTGGATTGACTATGCCGCGCAGGATCTAGGCGTTGCCCGGCATCTTTTTGAAAACTATCATCCCAAGCCGCTCGAAATCGTCTGCTACCACTGCCAGCAATCCGCAGAGAAAGCAATCAAAGCCGTAATTGTTTCTCTGCACTGGCCCACCGGGATTCCCAAAAGCCACGATCTTTCTTTTCTGCTGAATCAGATTCACAACTATATCTCCATCCCGGATGCAATCGGCGATGCTGCAGATGCCCTAACGCCATTTGGTACCATGACACGGTATCCGAATGAATTGACTGTCGAGGAGCGCCACGCAAAACAGGCAATCGCATTTGCCGAGCTGATTCTGAATTGGACAGCATCTGCTTTGCAATAAAGCAAAAAACACAGTCGCATAACCGAAGCGGCCGCAGATCTGCGGCCGCTTTTTCTGTATTTTGCAGAAATATCGTATTGCCGCCCTATTTTATAAGTAGAGAGTATTCTTCGTCCATCGCGAAATCTATATATAGTTTTAACATAATTGACAATTACAATATATTGTGCTACTATACTCATGTAATTGATATTTGTGCAGTTCATCGGAACGCAGACCGTATGGTCTGTGCGTGGGGCTTCTCACATTGCACACGTTGGTCAGGTTTGTATTTGAGTGCTGGTAGCATGGTATTTGCCCGCAAGGGGTAGATGTCGCTGCCGGCATTTTTTATATAGATATTCATGCCGGTGGCAGAAAGGAGTGTTATGGCAAAAGCGAGTCTTATCGGGCTGATCACGCAAGGCCCGGAATTGCAGCACAGCGCCAAGGGTGAACCCTATGTCCGTTTTTCCGTAGCCGAGTATGTCGGCTTCGGTTCACAGCGGCACACACAGTTTGTTGACGTGTGGGCATGGGGCTACATGGCGCAGCGGCTTGCAAAGTGTACATTGAGTAACGGCGATTTTATCTTTTTGAGCGGCACGTTGGAGCTGGAAGAGTTCACAAAAAAAGACGGCATCACAAAGGATAAACGCTTGAAGCTCAGATTGGACGATTGGGCGCCTGTTCCGCAAAAGCGGGAAACAGTCCGTCCAGTACAGAATGAAACAGAGGTTTTTCCAGTCACCGCCGAACAGATCGACGGTGACCGGGAGGAACTGCCGGAATAACGCCGGCGCAGCGGAAGAGGAACCGCACCAGATGATTCAGAAATGATTCGTCGGTGCGGTTCCTCTTTTTTTATTTTATCGAAAGAATTTTGAAAGGTGGCTTAATTTTATGAAACGATCCAGTCCTCTATGGGGAAGTGTCTCCGTCCTGATCGGTGTGGTCATTGCGATCCTGGCGCTGGTGCGCGGCGCATGGCTCGTCCCGCTTTTGCTCCTGACCTTTACGGCGTGGGGTCTGTGGGTGGTCATGTTCCAGCTTCAGCCCGCGTGGGATTCCATCCGCGGATACCGGAAGAAGGAACACGACGCCAGACGGCAGCGGGAAGCATCGCTTTACAGTACGGCGCAGACCAATGCCGACGCCATGCAGCTTCTGCTGCGGCACGTCAACCATCGGATCTCTGCGTATCTCAAGTCGGTCTATCCGAGCGCCCGCTGGGAGTGGACAACCGGGAACCCAACTGCGCTCGTTATGCAGGGCGGCACCGGTCGAATCCGCGTGTATGGTATTGAAGAATATGACTATGCGGACGTTCAGATCGACCGCAATGGGAATCTCTCTTGTAATCTCCTGAAGGTCGTGCCAGTGCAGCCGCGTATGGATGCGCCGATGCCGCCAAACCAGCAGCCGGTCGATCCGCAGGTCTGGTATGACGTAGAAGGACGTGAAGTGTTGGAACGTGTGATCGCCGATCTGGATTCCCGCGGCCACAGCAGCCTGACGCTGAAAGAAGACGGCAGCGTGTGTATCCACGAAGACGACGACACGCGGGATGTTCCGCAGGAGCATCTGACCGCATTCCCGCCGAAGGTCTACTGGCCGCGTCTGGGACAGGTACTGGAAAGCGAGGGCCTGTCCGCAAGCGTTCATGACAGTGAGATCGCCGTATCATGGTAATTTTTTAGAAGGGAGCGAAAACACGAATGAAAAGCGGACGCAGTATTCAGGACGTGAGCCGCGAGATCCTGCGCCAGCAGGAGGCAAAGGCAGACTATCTGGTCGCAACCGACCGTCTGTACATGGATACCTGGGGCGACAGCCCTGTGATCCGTGTGCTCGACCGCGAGGGTATCGACCAGATCGAGCCGCTGGAAATTCAGCAGACCGCACACCAGCAGATCGGCACCTATTTGGACATTCCCAGCAAGTATTATGACCGGATGCTCCAGCGCGATCCCGCGCTTCTGAGCTACAACGTCAACCGCTGGTTCCAGAAAGAACCGGAGCAGAAGCTGCTGCGCACGATGGACGGCAAGGCCAGAGCGTTTCTCAGCAACCGCTATCGCCGCATCGACAATCTGGACATCGCCCGCGTTGTTCTTCCCATCATTGGCGAAATGGAGGGCGCGCGCTTTGAAAGCTGCGAGATCACCGACGACCGGATGTATCTGAAGGTCGTCAATCCGCGCTTGCAGGCAGAGGTGGTTCCCGGTGATATCGTGCAGGCGGGCATTATGATCTCCAACAGCGAGACAGGGCTTGGAGCCGTCAACATTCAGCCGCTCATTTACCGGCTGGTGTGCTCCAATGGCATGGTGGTAAACGAAGCCGGCACCCGCCGGGCGCACATCGGCCGCGTGAACACCACGGATGTAAACTTCGCCCTCTATTCCCAGCAGACGTTGGACGCGGAGGATCGCGCGTTTGTCCTGAAGATTCAGGACACTGTGCGCGCTGCCGTTGACGAAGCCAGATTCTCGACGGTTCTGGAGCGGATGCGGGAAAGCAAGCAGGCGCAGCTCAACACACAGGACCTGCCCGGTCTTGTCAAGCTCGCCGGTTCCAGCTTCGGCATCTTAGAAGAAGAAGGCAAGGGCGTTTTGCAGCATCTGATCGAGGACGGAGATTTTACGCTCTACGGTCTTGCAAACGCCGTCACGCGGTTCAGCCAGGATGTTGAAAGCTACGACCGCGCGACGAAACTGGAGGAGATCGGCTACAGCGTGATGACGATGTCGCCGTTGCTGCTGCAAAAGATCAATCAGACACAGGTCACAAAACTTGCCGCATAACGGCAGACAGTAAAATTTGAAAAGGAGTTTTCTTTATGAGTATTCAGAATAACACCGCAGTTGATGTGTATCAGAATTTTGTACTTCCCACAGCTCTGGACAGCGACTTTTCGAGCGAGGATCTTGCCGACGATATGGACGGCCTGCAGCTGACCATGCAGCGGGTCAAGATCCCCGGCGGCGGGAATCTGCAGTTTGAGATCCGCAGCGACGACCCGGACAACCCCGACTATGAGCGCAAGCTCGTCGGCGTGATCCTCTATCACCATCTTGCCAACGCCTACTGGCCGGAGGGCAGCGAGTACGACGACAACGTGCCGCCATTCTGCCAGTCCTTCGACGGCAAGCAGGGCTACGGTGAACCGGGCGGCGTCTGCGCAGCCTGTGCATTCAACCAATTCGGCAGTACGGCAAACGGCAGCGGAAAAGCCTGCAAAAATATGCGGCAGATTTATCTGCTGCGCAGCGGCGAGTATCTTCCGCTGCAGCTCTCCCTGCCGCCCACAAGCCTTCGCCCGTTCAATGATTTCATGAACCTCGCCTTTGTCGCCCGCCGGCGCCCCAGCTATTCCGCCATCGTGGAGATCGGTCTGAAGCGCGCGGAAAGTGGTGGCTATACCTACAGTGTTGCCACGTTCCGAAAGGTACGGGATCTTGAGGGGGAAGGTCTTGCGGCCGTTAAAAGCTATGCAGCAAATTTCAAAGAGCAGGTCAAATCGCTTCTGGCACAGCGTGTGGAGAATTACAAGTCCGATGTGGAATCACTCACCGGCACGGCTCCCTTGGAGCTTGCCGACAACGGCGACCACTTTTCCTATCCGAGCGTCATTGACGGCGAACGCGACGAGCTGCCGCTCTAAACAAAAGCTATCAACAAAGCTTGCTCCGCTAAGCAAACGGCAGATGCGATTTGCCGAAAAGAATCACAAGCTGGTCTATGCGTTTTTGCAGGAGCAGCGGTATGATCCTGGCGAATATTACGATCTTGCCGTTATGGGCTACCTGCGTGCCGTGGAACGCTATTGTTCCCATGCCCATCTGCGCCGCTTTTCGTTTTCCACCGTTGCCTACCGTGCGATGCAGCAGAGCATCGTGTCGTGGAAGCGCGGAGAGAGCCGGCGCAGACAGGCGGAGGAAGCCTACTGTGCGCTTTACGGCCGCAGAGAGACCGTCTGTGACGCGGAGCTGCCCGAAGCATATTTCTTCTCGGAGCTGCAAGAATGCGGAACGCCGCAGCAGGCTGCGTTTGCGCTGCTGCGTCTGCATGGGTACAGCATTGCGGAGATCGCCGCGCGGTACAATCTCGACCCGCGGCGTGTGCGCCGAATGCTCAAAAGTCTGTATTCCGCCTATCTGCGGTTCCGTGGAGATGGGAAGGAGGCGACAAAATGAAGGATCAGCACACAAGGATGCTCCACGGGCGTCTGCTCCGACCGCTGAGAGTCGGCAGCAGCGCGCTCATCGACCACGAAGGGCAGTTCATTCTGACCTCGCTGGTCACGTCCATTCAGATGCAAAATAAACAGGAAGCAAAGTTTGAAACGCTGAATACGCACTATCATGTGAAGTTTTCTCCGCTTCAAGCGGCAGTTGCGGCATCAATTCTGATGGCCGTCGCTGCATGAATGAACACCCGGCGGCGATCTCCCGTCTGATTGCCGCCGGACCCGCCGACCGCGGCCACAATTTTTGTGGCTGCGGTTTTTCCATAGGAGGTTTTATGAACGAACAGATCGTCCCGGTTTCCGGGAATCAAAAAATCGCGTTTCAATGCCAACGGTGCAGCACCTGCTGCCGCCATGTGGAAAACAAGGTCATGCTGGAGCCATACGATGTTTATCAGCTTGCACTTCATTTTCAAAGCGAAGGGCTAGCCCTCAAACCGGAGGATATCTGTGCGCAGTACGCGCACCCCATGTCGCTGGAACCGTATTTCCCGATTTTCCTGCTGAACACCGCAGGCGAGGATCAGCACTGCATTTTTCTGAACGGGAATCATTGCAGCGTCTATGCACATCGTCCGCGTGCCTGCCGACTGTACCCATTCACAGTGGATGCAGGGCGGCGAGGCAGGGACTTCGAGTATTTTCTCTGCACGGATTATCCCGGTCACTTTGGAAAAGGCCGCATCCGAGTCAGCGACTGGTTCTATGAGAATTTCCCCAAAGACGCCCGTCGCTTTGTGAAAGCCGATTACGCAGCGATCCGGCAGTATGGCAAGCTGCTCCGGCAAATGATGCCAGCGCAGGTCGAGCATTCGCTGTTCCAGCTTCTGTTTTACCGCTACTGGAATTACGACCTGAGCAAGCCCTTTCAGGAGCAGTTTGAACACAATCATCGCCAGCTGCTTGCATTTCTGCAGGAACAGCTGGCCCAAAATGGAGGTTCTATATGAGTCAATCCAGAATCACTGGCGCAGTCCTTCTGTGCTGGGAAGATTGCACATCCATTCTCTCGAAGCACCTGACAACGCTGCTGCAGCGTCCGATTCAGCTGTGCAGGATGGTAGAAGACTACGACTACTGGTGCATCGCGTTAAAAACCGGAAGATTCTCCATCCCGGAGCTTCATGTTCTGCTGGATGCGATTTCCGCAGCCACGGTAGACTTTCCTGATCTGATCCCAGAAGAATCTAACCAGACGCGTTCTTTCAGCATGGAGTTCTCCCGGGCGCTTTTGCAGCATTACTTACACGCAAGCTGGCGCTACGAACATCTCACCGAGGAGTATCTGATGGTAATTGACGTGGACATCGCTGTCCCCGCATGCTGCATTATGAATGGAGGGGCGCCGGATGTCTGATGCAAAGCTGATGATGCCGCTATTTTGTAACGGCACGTTTAACTGTGGCGGCCGCAGAATCCGCGCGGTCCACCTCTATGATGTTTCCGATGGGGAGCACCGCTATCGCCTTTGGACAAAAGCAGGGACGCCAGATATAGCCTATCCCCGCGGAGAATCTGACCGCTACCTGCTATACGTTGAGATCCACGGATACCTCGCACCGCTTGACATGACAGAATGTTTTCTGACCGAACATTGTGGATATTTACCGGCTATGCGGGAACTGTATGGCGGTGCAGAACATCGGAAAACGTATTTTGACACTCTGCAAAAGAGCGCTATTGAGGAAGCTGTCGCAATCGAGAGAACTGTGATCTACCATCTGGGCAAAGAATCGCCCCGGCAGGCAGACTATATCCACGGTATCCTCAATGAGCATCTTATGCGGTATACCGCCAGCAAGGAAAACGGCGGCAAGACCTTCCCAGATTATGTCGGTGCATTGATGGCGGATGAGCTTGACCACTGCATACAGCTTTCCAAAATCTATCGGTCGCTTAAACAGCAGGAGAATGAGATTCGGCAGGCACAGATTGCCGAGCAGGATCGTATGTACCAGCAGTCTGTCAATACAGAAAAAGAAAAAGCTGTTGATGCCGCGCTGCAAATCATCCGCAACGGCGGCACGCTGCAAAACAATTCGCTCTGCTACTACAAAGAAGATGGCTCACTTGTCGAAACCTCGCTAATTCTGTATTTGATGCGCGAGTACCATGTCAACGTGCCGCTCCGCACACAGGGATGGATCAAAGAGCGGTTGGCAAGTGCAACCGTTCAGGAGGACTTCTGCGGCTCCGTTACCTACTACCGCGCAAAAAAGAGTCAATGCTCACAGAAATTCTTTGACTGTATGCGGGATCTGATTACGGCAGTCCATGATATGAAGGAGAAAGCGGCATAATCAAACCACATATAAGTTGGGCGGCACAGAGTTTTCTGTGCCGCTTTCAAACTCAAAAAGGAATGGAGAAACCACAAATATGAGCAGTGAAATTTACTACGAAAAAGCATTTATCTCTATTGGGGACAGATTTATTCCGCTTGTCTGCCGCGGATCGACCAATACCTTTGAATTTAATGTGCATGGGTGCGAGGTCGCGGAGCGGTACTGGTCTGTTCTGGATCTCCCATATCGGGGCAGGCTGTTATTTACAAGCGATGAGATCCAGAAGATCGCGGAAAAGGTCTGCGGAGAGATCAGAAACCAGAGCACAGGAAAAAGATTCACAACTGTGATCACAAGAGTCTGTCCGATGTGGCTGGCTGCCAGTCTGGCACCGTTCTCAAATGTCTTTTTTACCGTATTCTCAAACTTTGCAAGAAGCGGAAATACATAGGAAAAGACTGATGCGCAGATAATCCCGAGAACAATACAGAAGCCGTACATAAAAGAAGCTCCCTGTGCCCTTCCTGCTGCTCCCAGGATATGAAA
>OIED01000963.1_pt1 | contig 13128 bp, 10 predicted proteins | sample 1581771 | NCBI WGS metagenome assembly OIED01 (sample SAMEA3882546, study PRJEB24775) | human gut metagenome | biome: human-associated habitat; feature: intestine environment; material: feces | place: Netherlands | collected 2009/2010 | reverse complement strand
GGCGGAACAGTGCTGCGGTCTGGGGGGCATGGCATCGGCAGAGGAGCCGGAGCTGGCAAAAAAATTCGGCGAAGGGCTGACTTCATCCGGGCTTCGGAATACCACGTTCTGCGCTTCCTGTGCCGGACAGTACGCTCGAAACGGAAAAGAAATTCGCCACGTGCTGTCCTTGCTCCTGGGAATGGAGGAGGCGCCGGCAACGAAGACCTCTTATCTGAATCGGGTTAAGACGAAATACAAATAGAAATAAAAAAGGGCGAATGCGGTGATGGTGCATTTTCCCTTTTGATTTTCCTTATTTTCTTTTTTTGTGAAAAATGACAAATGATTTTCGATAAATTTTTCCATTATTTTTGCTATTTTTTTATTTTTTCTATGCAAAATCCTAGCAATATCGCACAAAAAAGAGTATACTAAAGAAGTAGTATTATGAAAGAGAGGGCTTTTTATGAAACACGATAATATGTTGGCTATGATCTTAGCCGGAGGTCGAGGAACCCGCCTCCATGATTTGACAAAAAAAGTGGCTAAACCAGCCGTTTCATATGGCGGAAAATACCGCATTATTGATTTCCCACTTAGTAACTGCGCAAACAGCGGAATTGACGTTGTAGGTGTTCTGACACAGTACGAATCCGTACTTCTGAACAGCTATGCAGCAGCAGGAAGAAGATGGGGACTTGATGCGAAGGACAGTGGAGTTTATGTACTTCCACCACGTGAGAAAGCCGATGCGAACCTTGATGTATACAGAGGAACAGCAGATGCAATTTCACAGAACATTGATTTTGTGGACATGTTTGCACCAGAATATGTACTGATTCTTTCCGGTGACCATATTTATAAGATGAATTATGATAATATGCTTGATTATCATAAAGAGACTGGAGCAGATGCAACAATCGCGGTCATTGAGGTTCCGATGAAGGAAGCAAGCCGTTTCGGTATTATGAATACGGACGATGAGGGAAGAATTGTAGAGTTTGAAGAGAAACCGGAGAATCCAAAGAGCAATCTGGCATCCATGGGTATTTACATATTCAACTGGAAGACATTGAAGGAAGCATTGATTGCTATGGCAGATCAGCCGGCACTGGATTTTGGCAAGCATGTCATTCCTTATTGTCATGAAAAGGGAGCTCCGTTGTATGCATACGAGTTCACCGGTTACTGGAAGGACGTAGGTACCTTAAGCTCCTATTGGGAAGCTAATATGGAACTGATCGATATTGTGCCCGAGTTCAACCTGTATGAGGAGTACTGGAAGATCTATACCAAGAGTGAGATCCAGCCCCCCGATTACATCGCTGGGGACAGTGTGGTAGAGAGAAGTATCATCGGCGAAGGTTCCGATATCTATGGAGAGGTATATAATTCCGTCATCGGATGCGGCGTAACGATCGGCAAGGGAACCGTGATCCGCGATTCCATTATCATGAACCAGACACAGATCGGTGAAGGATGCGAGATCAATAAGGCAATTATCGCAGAGAACGTTGTGGTAGGTAATCAGGTAAAATTAGGTGTTGGTGAAGAAACAGAGAATGATACTGCACCTCATATTTACAACCACGGACTTGTAACCATCGGTGAGAAGAGCGTGATTCCTGACGGTATCAGCGTAGGCAAAAACTCAGTGATATCCGGAGTGACAGCTGCTGCAGATTATGAGGATTCCCAGCTCGCAAGCGGCAAAACATTAATTAAGGCAGGTGAATAGCAGTGAGAGCGATTGGAATTATTTTAGCAGGCGGTAACAATCACAGAATGCGGGAACTCTCCCAGAAGAGAGCAATATGCGCCATGCCTATCGCAGGCAGCTACCGCAGTATTGACTTTACACTGAGTAACATGACCAACTCTCATATTCAGAAAGTGGCAGTATTTACCCAGTATAATGCAAGAAGTCTGAACGAACATCTGAACTCCTCCAAATGGTGGGATTTCGGACGCAAACAGGGTGGATTGTATGTATTCACTCCCGCTGTGACAGCAGAGAACAGCAACTGGTACAGAGGAACTGCGGATGCTATTTATCAGAATCTCAGCTTCCTAAAGAACAGCCATGAACCTTATGTGGTCATTGCTTCCGGTGACTGTGTATATAAGCTGGATTATAATAAGGTGCTGGAATATCACATTGAGAAAAAGGCAGATATCACTGTAGTCTGCCGCGATATGGAAGCCGGTACCAATGTAGAGCGTTTCGGTACGATCCGCATGAATGAGGAAAGCCGTATCGAAGAATTTGAGGAAAAGCCTCTGCAGGCCAAGACCAATACCATCTCCTGCGGTATCTATGTGGTACGTCGGCGACTGCTCATTGAGATGATCGAGAAGTGTGCTGAGGAAGACCGCTACGATTTTGTAAGAGATATTCTGATCCGCTACAAGGATCTGAAGAGAATCTACGGATATAAGATCAAGGATTACTGGAGAAATATCGCATCGGTAGACGATTATTACAGTACCAACATGGATTTTCTGAAAGCAGATGTGAGAAATTACTTCTTCAAACAGTATCCGGATGTATATTCCAAGGTAGACGATCTGCCTCCCGCAAAATACAATCCCGGTTCCCAGGTGCGCAACAGCCTGGTATCCAGCGGATGTATCGTGAATGGTGTGGTAGAGAATTCCGTCATTTTCAAAAAGAGCTATATTGGCAATAATTGTGTGATCAAGAATTCCATTATCCTCAATGACGTATATATTGGAGATAACACGCATATTGAGAATTGTATTGTGGAGAGCCGTGATACGATCCGGGCAAATTCGTACTTTGTGGGAGAAGGCGAAGTCAAGATCGTAGTAGAACGTAATGAAAGGTATGTCATTTAAGTGATCCGGATCCGAGATCGTTACAGTGCGGAAAAATGCGTAGGGATTACTGCAACAATACCAAGGGGGTTAGCAAATGCAGATTACAGATGTACGTGTTCGTAAGATCACCAAGGAAGGCAAGATGAAAGCGGTTGTATCCATTACACTGGATGACGAATTCGTAGTGCATGATATTAAAGTGATCGAAGGCGAAAAAGGATTATTCATTGCAATGCCCAGCAAGAAGGCAACGGATGGAGAATATCGGGATATTGCACATCCCATCAATTCTTCCACCAGAGAGAATTTACAGAAAGTAATCCTGGAGAGTTACGAGAAAGCATTAGAAGAGCCGGAAGAGGCAATTTAAATCATCAAAAGACATATAAAAACTGCTGTCGTCAGAGAAATCTGCGGCAGCAGTTTTTTATGCGGAAAATTAAAATCTTTGATAAGCACATAATCCATTTTCAAAATGAAGTCTGTCAATTAACTCCAAAGAACCGCCGACTCTTCGGTACAATTCAATGGTTCCGACAGCAGTGCCGCCCTCCCATAGAGGAGCGGGAGAGACTTTTCCATCCGGATTTTCATAGAGCAGGGGCATCATCTGTTCCTTACTGCAGCTTCCTGAGATGCGTATGACGGAAGTACGGTTCTGCGCTTTGAAATGCCAGATAAAACGTTTGTTGGTTTCTTTTACCTTCCATTTGCAACGGGGCAACGTAAGCGGTTTGCCGAAATGATATTCGAAATCTTCTCCGGTATAAGTCAGCTGCATCAGGATTCTTCGCCGCATGGGGAAAAATAAAAACTTCGGACAACAGCCGTCGATGGCGAGAGCGGAATGTTTCAGCTCACGACCACTGCGTTCACTGATCAGATGACCGGAAGCAAACTGCAGCCATGGCTGATTGTAGCTGCGTCCCCAATGCTTGTCTGCATAGCCGTAGGAAGTCTCCGGTGTAATATCATAGGTGACACCGTTTAAATTAACAGTTCCGCGGAAAAAGGTCCGGATTCCCTCACCGTGCCAGAAGCTTTCCAACGCATGAATCACCGTAAAAAACGCATTTGCAATATATCCGGTATGGCAGGCTACCGCCTTGTGCATTTCCAGATCCCATACAAAACTGCCGGCATCGGTCATCAGAGAGCGATGCCGTGCGGTATCCTCGGAGATCTCGATGGCACCACTGATGCGATTTTCACTTAAGACACATTCCTCAATCTGCATATAAAAAGGATCCTGTGCTACCTGTAGAGAGGTCATGGGATAGTAGGACTGCAATTGCAGCCCACCGTCACCGTTCTTAGGGAAAACGCCTGCTTTGATACAGACATAAGAAGGCTTCATGCCATGACGTTTGTAATAGGGGTGTTGTCCGAGAATCGGCTGTGTGGTTCCGAGAGCCGGATTCAGAATACTATATTCCACAAAAAAAGTGCGGGTCTCCTGCGTCGTGGGACAAACGCCCTGGAAAGAATGCCACCAGCGCATGTAACCACGTTTTGCATCAGAACCCCGCAACATATATGCATTTCGTTTCAGATCAGATAAATTCATTGATGAAAGACTCCCCCGCTTTAGTACCCCTTAAAACAACATTTCGTAGATAACGTCTATATTATAATACTATATATTGTGAATGACAAGGGTGTCGGAAGAATCTTAAGAAAGTTTTAGAGATTTTCTTTGATCCGGATATCCACCGCGGTATAATTGTATTCCTTCTCCGGAGTCTCTCCGGTGGTCAGATAGGCGAACAGCAGGGAAAGCGGTTTGCTGCCTTGAATTTTTGGCTGCTGGCAGATAATAGCGGCAATCGTGCCATTTTCCAACATCTGTCTCGTGGTAGGGACCAGATCGAAAGCAATGATCCGGACGGAACCTTTTCGCTCCAAAGCTTCCACACTGCGGCAGCCGCCATAGACACCGCCGGCAGCAAAAAACAGCGCATTGATCTCGGGGTGTTCTGATAACAGTGCAGTGGTCTTCTCGTAGCTTTCCACTTCATCGTCGTGGATCTCCACCGTGTCTATCACGTGGATCCGGTCACGGTAAGGGACTAAGGTTTTCATAAATCCGGCAATGCGCTCCGTATGGCAGAGGATATTGGAAGAACCGGTGACGATTCCAATGTTTACCGTACCGGAAGTCATCAGCTGTAAAAGCCCGGCGGCAGTGGCACCACTGCGGGTATAATTGCTGCCCACATAAGCGAGGCGTCTGGAATTTTCAATGTCTGTATTCAGCGTGACTACGGGGATGCCTTGTTCATATAACGCATTGATACGGTTGCGGATCCGGGCGTCATTATAAGGAGTCATGGCGATGCCGTTTACCTCTTCCGCCAGTAGCTCGTCGATTGTCTGCAGCTGTGCCTCCACACCGAAGGAGATCTTCTTTGTAATTACAGTGCAGTTGTAATTTGCCAGCTCTTCCGCTTTTTCATCGATTCCTGCCAATACATCCTGGAAAAAGGGATTCCCGGTGGAAAACAGAATGACGCCTAACTTCAATCTCTTTTTCTGGGCAGCCAGGACCAGACCGGCACGATTGGGTTTATAGTCCAGTTCTTTTGCTATTTTTCTGATTTTCTCAGCAGTCTCCGGGTTTACTGCACCGCGATCATTCAAGACACGGTCCACGGTGCCGCGGGATACTCCGGCAAGAGCTGCAATTTCTTTGATTGTAGCCATAAAAAGCCCCCTATATTTTGTTATAAAAGTATCACAATTTCCACATAAAGTCAATTAATGTTGCTCACTTGTCCGAGCACGGTTTGGATAGACGGACATCGGGAGCATACAGCTTCATTTTTTAGAGAAAATCATAGGAAAAATAAAATTTCTACTTGAAAATATTTCTCACAGCAGTTATGATTAATACATAGCGTGCACGAGCACATAAAGGCGGCGAAACGGAAGTAAACAGTAAACACAAATAAAATGAAACTTATGGGACAAAAAATGCCGTACAGATTAAAATGGGAGGAAGAGTATGCTATATATTGGGATTGATCTTGGTACGTCAGCGGTAAAACTGTTGTTAATGGATAGTCAGGGGAATATTTGCAATATTGTATCCCGGGAATACCCCTTGTATTTCCCGCATCCCGGCTGGTCGGAACAGAATCCTCAGGACTGGTATGAACAGACCATGGAGGGCATCCGGGAACTTTTAAAAGACGCAGACAAGAATCAGGTGGCAGGCATCAGCTTTGGAGGACAGATGCATGGACTTGTCATTCTGGACGAGAAGGATCAGGTGATCCGCCCGGCGATTCTATGGAATGACGGCAGAACCACCGAGGAATGTGACTACCTGAACAACGTGATCGGCAAGGATAAGCTGTCGGAGTATACCGCGAATATCTCCTTTACCGGTTTTACCGCACCGAAGATCCTCTGGGTGAAAAAGAATGAGCCGGAGAATTTTGCAAGGATCAAAAAGATCATGCTTCCGAAGGATTACATTGCGTATAGGCTGACCGGTGTACATTGTACGGATGTATCGGATGCTTCCGGTATGCTCTTGTTTGATGTGAAGAATCGCTGCTGGTCAAAGGAAATGTGTGAGATCTGCGGTGTGAGGGAAGAGCAGCTGGCGACCTGTTATGAAAGCTATGAAAAGGTGGGCTGCGTATTGCCTGAGGTGGCAGACGAACTTGGACTTCCGCACAATGTAGTGGTAGCGGCGGGAGCCGGAGACAATGCGGCAGCAGCTGTGGGAACCGGAACCGTTGGGGATAATATGTGTAATATTTCTCTGGGAACCAGTGGAACGATTTTTATCTCTTCTGATCATTTCGGTGTGGATCAGAACAATGCTCTGCATTCTTTTGCACATGCAGACGGTCATTATCATCTTATGGGCTGCATGCTAAGTGCTGCATCCTGCAATAAGTGGTGGATGGATGAGATCATCGGAACGAAGGATTACGCAGCGGAACAGGCACAGATCAGTAAGCTTGGAGAGAATCATGTCTATTTCCTGCCGTACCTCATGGGTGAGCGTTCTCCACATAACGATCCCAATGCCAGAGGTACCTTTATCGGCATGACCATGGACACCTCAAGAGCCGATATGACCCAGGCGGTATTGGAAGGTGTAGCATTTGCCCTGAGAGATTCTCTGGAGGTGGCGAAGTCTCTGGGAATCCATCTGGAACGGACCAAGATCTGTGGCGGCGGAGCGAAGAGCCCGCTGTGGAAGAAGATGATCGCCAACATCCTGAATCTGAAGGTGGATGTGATTGAGAGTGAAGAGGGTCCGGCCATGGGTGGTGCCATGCTGGCAGCGGTAGCCTGCGGCGAATATGCAAGTGTGGAAGAGATCGCAGAGAAGTTTGTGAAAGTCACAGGAACCGTAGAACCGGATCCGGAGCTGACAGCGAAGTATGAAGATCGTTATCAGAAATTCCGCCAGATCTATCCGGCATGCAAACCGCTATTTGAGATTATTAAATAACATCATAGAAAAATCAAACAACGACATAACAAAATGAACCTCGTTATTTTCAGATTGTGCTATAATAGAGAAAGGTTGGTAGAGTAGAATGAAAATTTTGTCGGTAAAGGATCCTGCGTTTCGAAAATACGGCAGAGTGATCACCAACGTGAATTTCACAGAACTGGTGGAGGAGATGAAGAAGACTCCGATTCCTGAGGGCGTGGTATATGAGCCCGGAATCAACGCCTTGGAAGCATTGCCTGTGAAAAAAGAACTGGAGACCATTACTTACGGGGAGATGCCCGTGCAGATCGGTTATTGTAATGGTCATAATTCCAAATTAAATGCCGTGGAATATCATAGAAGTTCAGAAATTAATGTGGCGGCAACAGACGCCATTCTGCTCCTCGGACAGTTGGCAGATGTGGCAGAGGATTTTACCTATGATACTTCTAAGATGGAAGCATTTTTAGTACCGGCGGGTACCGGTGTGGAAGTCTTCGCTACTTCTCTGCATTATGCTCCCTGCGGCGTAGACGGACGGGGATTTCAGGTGGCAATTGTATTGCCCCAGGGCACCAATTATCCGCTTCAGGAAACCCATCAGAAAGTGGATCATGGCCGCGCTCCCAGTGAGGATGCACTGCTTGCCGCTACGAATAAGTGGTTGATCGGTCATGCGGAGGGCGGACTTTCCGAGGGAAGCTTTATCGGACTGATTGGAGAGAATTTGGATGTCAGCAAATAGTGGGCATGATGTAGCAGGGTTTGAACGCTGGATTTCGCTCTGTGGATGGGCGGAATCTGCGGTAAAATAAATAATAATCTAGAGAAAAAGAAAACGAAAACAGGAGGATTACAAAATGAGTAATTTACCCGAAGTAAAAATTGGCGTTGTGGCTGTCAGCCGTGACTGTTTCCCCGAGAGCCTTTCCGTGAACAGAAGAAAAGCTCTGATGAAGGCTTATACCGAGAAGTACGGCACCGACAGTGTCTATGAGTGTCCCGTATGTATCGTGGAGAGCGAGATCCATATGGTGCAGGCATTGGAAGATATTAAGAAGGCAGGTTGTAATGCACTGTGCGTATATCTGGGCAACTTCGGCCCCGAGATCTCCGAGACCTTACTGGCAAAGCATTTTGACGGTCCCGCCATGTTCATCGCGGCAGCAGAAGAGACCCAGAACGATCTGGTAGGGGGCAGAGGCGACGCTTACTGCGGTATGCTGAATGCCAGCTACAACTTAAAGCTTCGTAATATTAAGGCTTATATCCCTGAGAATCCTGTGGGAACCGCAGCAGAGTGCGCAGATATGCTGCATGAGTTCATTCCCATTGCAAGAGCTATCGTGGGCTTAAGCGATCTGAAGATCATTTCCTTTGGACCCAGACCTCTGAATTTCTTAGCTTGTAACGCACCGATCAAGCAGCTGTACAATCTGGGTGTGGAGATCGAGGAGAACTCCGAGCTGGATCTGTTCGAAGCTTTCAAGAAGCATGACGGAGATGAGAGAATTCCGGCTAAGGTAAAAGAGATGGAAGCAGAGCTGGGCGCAGGCAATCATAAGCCCGAAGTACTGCCTAAGCTGGCTCAGTATGAGCTGACCCTGTTAGACTGGATCGAGGCGCACAAGGGGTATCGTAAGTATGTAGCGATTGCCGGCAAATGCTGGCCTGCATTCCAGACCCAGTTTGGTTTCGTACCCTGCTATGTGAACAGCCGTCTCACCGGTATGGGAATTCCCGTATCCTGTGAGGTAGATATCTACGGCTGCTTAAGTGAGTTCATCGGAACCTGTGTCAGCGCAGATACCGTAACTCTGTTAGATATTAACAATACCGTTCCCGATGATATGTACGAAGAGTCCATCAAGGGTAAATTTAACTATACTCACAATGATACCTTCATGGGCTTCCATTGCGGCAATACCAACTCCAAGAAGCTGACCTCCTGCAACATGAAGTACCAGATGATCATGGCAAGAACCCTTCCCGAAGAAGTGACCCAGGGTACTCTGGAAGGAGATATTCTTCCCGGAGACATCACCTTCTACCGCTTACAGTCTACTGCAGACAGCAAGCTGCGCGCTTACATTGCACAGGGTGAAGTCCTTCCCGTTGCGACCAGATCCTTCGGCGGTATCGGTATTTTCGCTATTCCCGAGATGGGACGTTTCTATCGTCACGTACTGATCGAGAAGAACTTCCCTCACCACGGTGCCGTAGCATTCGGACACTTCGGCAAGGCTCTGTACGAAGTATTCAAGTACATTGGCGTACCAGTAGAAGATCTGAATTTCAACCAGCCGAAGGGAATGCTGTATCCGACCGAGAATCCTTTCGCATAAGGGACAATTACATAAATAAATAGACACTGATATATGCAATAAACGCCTCTGCCGGGTTGTTCGGCAGAGGCGTTATATTATGCGGAACGCTTGGCAAAATAGAAAAAATAGTATAACAAAAAATGATAAAATCAGCAAAAAAGATATTGCAATTTGGAAACGCTGCGTATATACTCTCAACGATAGAAATAAAGAGCTATGAAAGTTACCGGAAAACCTTGATAAAAACGTAGCTACCAAACCCAGAGAGGATATTACCATGACAAAAGACCTGACAAAAGGCAACCCCATGAAACTTATCATCAGTTTTGCTGTGCCGTTATTATTCGGATTTTTATTCCAGCAGTTCTATAATCTGGTAGATACCATGATCGTAGGACGTTTCTTAGGCGTGGATGATCTGGCAGCAGTGGGTTCCACCGGCTCTGTCAACTTCCTGGTGATCGGTTTCTGCATGGGTGTCTGTAACGGATTTGCCATCCCTGTATCTCATAAATTTGGTGCCGGAGATTATGTAGGCATGCGGAAATATGTGGCGAACTGTGCCTGGCTGGGACTGGTATTTTCCGTGGTTATGACCGTGGTGACGGCAATTCTGTGCCGGAATATTCTGGTCTGGATGAAGACACCGGCGAATATTATTGATGGGGCTTATGATTATATTTTTATTATTTTCATCGGTATCCCTACTGTGTATCTGTATAATATCGTGGCAGGCGTGATCCGTGCTACCGGCGACAGTAAGACTCCCGTGGTATTCCTGGTGTTGTCTTCCATTATTAATATTGTGCTGGATCTGTATTTTATTATCTCCCTGCACATGGGCGTGGCGGGGGCAGCCTGGGCAACGGTGATCTCCCAGGGAGTCTCCGGTGTGGCGTGTCTGGTCTATATGGTGAAAAAGTTCGAGATCCTGCGGATCCGCAGGGAAGAATGGAAAGTGGACGGACATATGATGATGGTGCTGTGCGGCATGGGCGTTCCCATGGGATTACAATATTCCATTACCGCCATCGGCAGCGTTATCTTACAGACCGCCGCCAATACATTAGGCTCAGCGGCAGTTGCGGCCATGACCGCAGGCGGCAAGATCGGTAACTTTTTAGCCTGTCCTTTTGATGCCATGGGTTCCACCATGGCAACCTACGGTGGACAGAATGTGGGCGCCGGTAAACTGGATCGTCTCGGCAAGGGACTGAAAGCCTGTGTGACACTGGGTGTGGGATATTCCGTCATTGCTTTTCTGATCGCCGTATTTTTCGGCGGTCCGCTGGCGCAGCTGTTCGTGGACGGCGGCGAGGCAGAGATCATTGCCAATGTGCGTGCTTTTCTGTTATGGAATACAGCATTCTATATTCCGCTTGCACTGGTGAATATTGTCCGCTTCCTGATCCAGGGCATGGGTTTCCCGAAATTCGCCATTTTAGCGGGTGTCTTCGAAATGATAGCAAGATCATTAGCAGGCTTTGGACTGGTGCCCATCATCGGCTTCACCGGGGTATGCCTGGGCAGCCCCATTGCATGGCTGATGGCAGATGCCTTCCTTATTCCGGCTTATTTCCATGTGAGTAAGGTGCTGCAAAAGAGGATGGTGCCGCAAACGGATGTCCCACAGGCAGTTTGACAACACGACGGTCGTAAGTCACCAGACCGTTGACTTCTTCCTCCACATCGGAGAGCTGCGTGTATACCGCACCGCTCAAGCCCTTTGAGATCAGAGGAAATAACTGTCTGGAAAATAACTGCTTCAGGGCAGCAGCCATTTCTTCCGGGGTGTCGTACTTTTGATATCCATAGACGCGGTTCACACTGGAATGCCCAGCGATATGGCAGGCGTAGCCACCATATTCCGAGATAACGAAAGCCCTTTTTCCATCCAATTTTACCTGTAACGGACGGAAGTAGTTATGAATACTGCGGAAATCCCCGCCTTTCTGGTCAAACCAGCCGCTGGCATGGTCTACCGGACGGGTGGGGTCTTTTTTTGCCACCATTTTCGCGATACGGGCGGCATCGAACTGCCCCCAACCCTCGTTGAAAGGCACCCACACGGCAATGGAAGGCACATTGTACAGATGATCTATGGTGTCTAAACATTCCTGCTCCCAGCTTTTCCGGCCTTCCTCGGAGCTACGGGAGAACAGTTCGTAATGATTGTCCTTCGTGTGGGCGGACATGTGGGGGAACAATGTTGGCATATAACACACCCAGGGCATATGATAGGTAGAGCCACCGCTGACCATATCCTGCCATACGATCATTCCCAGACGATCGCAGTGGTAATACCAGCGCAGAGACTCGATCTTGATATGTTTCCGGAGCATGTTGAATCCCAGGCCTTTTGCAAGGTTAATATCATAGACAAAGGCCTCATCGCAGGGAGCGGTCATCAGTCCGTCGGACCAGTAGCCCTGATCCAGGATCCCATGGAGAAAATAGGGCTTGTGATTCAGGCAGAAGCGGGGGATACCCTTAGAATCTCGCTCTACGGAGTAGCAGCGCATGGCAAAATACCCTTCCACGGTATCACCATCGGCAGTCAGAGTAAAGGGATACAGCCAGGGGTGTTCCGGACTCCAGGGCTTGAAATTCACAGGCTCCGGTGCATCAGCGGGATCTGCTGCGGAATAGGTGACGCTGGCGGGAAAAGAAAGTACTACCGTGGTATGCGTGAGCCCAAAGGAATCCTGTTGCTCAGAAATTTTACATACACGCATCCGCGTGAGTGAACCGGTATTTTCCTGCGCGAGGGTTCCGTCGCAGGAGGGGGTACTTACCCGGAATTCCAGATGGTTGAACGGCTTCGGAGAACACAGAACGAAGGTTACGGAAGCCTTGTTGTACTCCGGAGTGATCTTATAATTGATCACATAGTTTTCCGGAACCCATTCGTACCAGACACTCTGCCAGATGCCGCTCTGGGCAGTGTAGAACATGCCGCCGCGGTTCAGGGTCTGCTTTCCCCTGGTGGCGTAACCGGTGTCGGTCAGATCCCGGACTTTTACGTAGAGGGATACAGGATCCTCATTTACATACTCCGTGATGTCTAAGGAAAAAGGAAGGTAGCCGCCACTGTGGATGCCAAGCTGCTTTGTGCCGAGGAAAACGGTTGCCTCCTGATCTACCGCGTCAAAATGCAGAATGCAGTGCATGTTTTCCTCTTTTTGGGAAAGCTCTTCCGTGGAAAAAGAAAGTTCCCGGTGGTACCACAGGTATTCTTCAGGCTCCAGCCGTCTGTTTACTCTGGAAAGCAGGGCTTCCGGAGAAAAAGGAACCCGGATGATACCCTGAGCGGTAAAATGTGCAGGATCCTCCGAAGCCTTACTTCCATCCGCGGGCACAAAGGCATATTCCCAAAGACCGTTCAGCATATGATAATCTGTACGTCTCATCTGTGGCCGGGGATATTCGGACAGGATATCATCATAAGAACCGGATCGCATCAGCAATTCCCCCCAGGGAGTATAGAGGGGATGCAGGGTATCCTCCGGGTGTGCCTGA
>OIED01000960.1_pt1 | contig 13176 bp, 22 predicted proteins | sample 1581771 | NCBI WGS metagenome assembly OIED01 (sample SAMEA3882546, study PRJEB24775) | human gut metagenome | biome: human-associated habitat; feature: intestine environment; material: feces | place: Netherlands | collected 2009/2010 | reverse complement strand
GTAAAATATACCAAAATGCGATAAATCAGCCAGGGCAAAAGCAGGCCCTGAGAAAAAATAGTGAAGATAACTGGCCAGAAGAAGAAAAACCAATGTTTCTTTACTCTTTTTAATTCATGCTCATGAGTTCCTAATGTAATCATAGTTATGTCCTCCAATTCGTTTTATAATTTCCCACGCAGTTCAACGACTTTTCCCAGAATCCGGACCGGGAGTTCTTCAATTTCCTTGTTGGAGTAGTAATGCGGTTCGTATACGGATATATTATTCGCAATCAGGGTGATGCCGTCTTCCTGCTTTTTCACGCGTTTCACGGTGGCCTCGTTGCCATTGACCAAAACGATGGCGACGTCTCCGGATTCTACATCATCCTGCCGGCGGACAATAACGACGTCGCCTTCCATCATCCGCGGTTCCATCGAGTGGCCGCGGATTTTTAATGCAAAAAATTCGCCACTTGCCGCAAGCTCCGGGGTGATTTCTTCATAGTCTAATATCTCCTCCACGGCCTCTATGGGGATGCCGGCAACGACGCGCCCGAGTACGGGGATGCGGACGCCGCGGCCTACTTTTTGATTTGCTTCTTTGGTGGTCGAATTGCCTAATAAATAATCTGTAGTCGTTCCCAGTATATGTGCCATATGTATTAAAGCATCTCCTGATGGCTCACGAGAGCCTAATTCATAAAAGGAAATGGCTTTTGGAGTCAACGAAAGCTTTTCAGCCAAGTCTTTTTGCGTCAATCCTTTTTCTTCACGTAACATTTTTAATCGTTTTCCGTTCATACAATCACCGCCTTATATTATTACTGTACTGTATGTTCATATTATAGCAAAATAGGACTTGACAATCTACAAAATGTACTGTACAATTTGTACATAGAAAGACGAGGGAGGTGATATGATGGGGAACAGAATTAAAGAATATCGGCAGAAAAAAGGATTGAGTCAGACGGAACTGGCGTATAAAACAGGGGTATCACAGCGATATATAGCGTTTATTGAAGCTAATCAACGAACCCCGTCCTTTAAATTAGCTTTGCGAATTTCAAAGGCTTTGGGTGAAACTGTTGACACTATTTTTTTACCATAAAAGTGTACAAAATGTACATTTAAGGAGGCGCGTAGCATGACGAGCAAGGAAAAGGAACTGTTGAAATCCCGGTTCCAGCAACGCTGGAGTCAGGCCATCTGCGTACAGCAGTGGGCGAAAGAAGGCAAAAATGGTTGGACAAAGGAAAAGGCCAAAGAATTTGCAGGTATCGCTTGCGGGTATATGTACGCTTGCGGGGACGTATTGGAAGCGTCCATGAAGCAAAGTAAGGCAACGCAAATCGTGCGCGGCTGGGCCGATGAAGTAGAAGAAAAGCTTGGGGCATCGTTGGACTAAAGGAGCTGATGGATTATGAATGAACTGAAAATTTTCAATAGTCCGGAATTCGGGCAAGTAAGAACAATCACACTAGACGGCGAACCGTGGTTCGTCGGCAAAGATGTAGCAGACGCACTCGGCTATAGTAACAGCCGTGATGCTCTTGCACGACATGTTGATGACGAAGATAAAACCAGCGTCGTGATTCCCGACACTGGTTCTAACTACAAAAGCAAGGCTACGCTCATCAATGAATCAGGCTTATATAGTTTAGTTCTCTCTAGTAAGCTTCCGACAGCTAAACAATTCAAACATTGGGTCACGTCGGACGTCTTGCCGACGATACGAAAAACCGGCAAATATGCCGTCCCAAAAATCACTCCAAATCCGCATTACCGGACGCGGATGATCAAGACAGCGGTAAAGGATGCGGCCGACACGGCAGCCATGATTGCCGATACCTTCGGCGTCAAGAAGCCAATGGCCATGACAGCAGCCATGCAGATGGTCGGTAAAGCCTATGGCGTGGATATGACACCGCTGAAGCAGTTCATCCCGGCGGAAGACAGTCCATCGACGCTGACACCGACAAAGATTGCTGCGGAACTCGGCATCTTGAACAGCAAAGGGAATCCCAGCCCGCAGAAAGTGAACGCCATGCTGAAGGACAAAGGGCTTCAAGAAAAAGTCGGACCTGACTGGGCGCCAACCGAAGCCGGAAAAGCCTACTGCGAACGCATCCCGTATACCCGTAACAATGGCCACAGCGGCTACCAATTGCTCTGGAGCCATGAGATCCTCGAACTGCTGAAAAGCGAAGACCAGGAAGCGGGGCACTAAAAGGAGGCGGCATGGATGATCATGAAAAAAATACTCTCCTGGTTAAGAAACAAGAGAGTATCAAATGAACCGGCAGGGATTCAGTATTTTATTCGAACAGAAGAAACCTATACATCCCGTGAGGATGCAGAACTGGCCATGGCCATGTTAAGGGAAGGAAAAATTCCATTAAAGAAATTTAAAATAGTTGAGCAATGGAATGTAAAAGCTGTGGAAGAACTGTCGGGAAAAAGTCAGGATACCATTATAGCATGACGGGAAATAGAAAATGTAGATGTGATTGAAAGGAGGGTTCCCTATGAAGCCGGTTATTTCTATCACTGAATTGATGGAACGCTGGGGGCTTTGCCGTACCGCCGTCACCAAAATGGAGCAGGATGGCTTGCTGAAGCGGCTCAAGCTCCCTGGGGTCAAGTACAGCATGAAAAATATCCTTGAACTCGAAGGCATAGACTCATCTGATTGGACGCACAGCCCCTTTGAATGGCGGCGGCTCCAAGATGAGCTGGCACGTACCCAGAAAGAGCTGGAACGGTGCCGGACCTTCATTAGCCGATTGTCGGCTGATATGAGCCAGTTTGAATACGAAGAAAGGAGGGATTCACATGAAGACAATGAAGATTTACGAACATGGGCCAGAGCCAAAACGTAAGCCCAAGTTCCAGGTTGTCCGGGCGGGGCTGGCCCTTGTGGCCGCCTTCGGGATTGGGCTGTACATCGGTAGCACTACACCCTGGTCCCAGGCCGAAACCGTTGCCAATGATACGGCTGCCGTGCATGTCGTGGAACCCGGCGAAACAGTTTGGGATATTGCCCGGCCGGTCGCAGATGCCCAGGGCATGGATATCAGGGAAGTCGTATACCAGCTGGAAATCAACAACAACCTGGACGACGAATGCACCCTGAGGCCTGGCCAACGACTGATTATCAGGTACTAAAAAAGGCCGCTGTCTGCACCACCAGACAACGGCCACATACCAAAAAACTCGATTTCATTATAACAAATATTTTGTTTGAAAAAAAGGAGAGCATTATGAAAATTACTCGGATTCATCTCGAAAACTTCCGGGGCCTTACCGAACTGGACCTGGAACCAGATGGCAAGAATGCCATCATTTACGGAGCTAATGGCACTGGCAAGACCACCGTGGCCAACGCCATTATTTGGACCCTCCTGGATATGCCGGCGACGGGTGAAAAAGACTTCGCCCCGAAGACTGTCGGGGCGCATGACCTGCATCATGTCGCTGAACTGACGGTCCAGGCGGATGACGGTTCCCTTCACACGCTGCGAAAAGACTTCTTTGAAGTGTGGACGCGGAAAAAGGGAGCGCAAAACAAAGAATTTTCCGGGCACAAAACGGAGTACAACATCAACGACATCCCGCACAAGAAAGGGGCTTACAATAAAGCGGTTGAGCGCATCTGTGGGACCTCGCTGGAGAACGTCAAAAAGATGATGGTCTCAGGCCATTTCCTGGATGATCTGAGTGTTGATGAACGGCGGCAGACATTATTCGATATTTGTGGCGATGTCGGCGACGACGAAGTCATGCAGGCCGAAGGGCTGGAAGACTTGCCTTCTTTTTTGGCTATCCCAGGGACAGATGGGCAGACCTATGACACGGCAGAATATTTGAAGATGGCCAAGGCACAGCGTACGCAGCTGAATAAAGACTTGACGCTTATCCCGGCGCGAATCGACGAAGTTGATAAAAGCATCCGGACTGGGCCCCCGGTTCCGGCGGAAGAAGTGGAAACGTATCGGGCGAAGTTGGTCAACCAGCACAAGGCCGTTGCCTTGGAGCTCAATACTATGATGAGCCAGTCGGGTAAGACCCAGGCTATTGCTGCGGCAAAGGGCGCCTTCTCGGATGCGGCTCGGGCGTATGATGAGAAAATTCACCAGCAGAACGCCGGGACGTATCAAAAGCTGGAGGCCATGGCCGCGAAGCGTCGCGAACTGTCTGGCCGGGAAGAAGATTTGCTCAATCAAATTAAATCGCTGGAAAAGGAACATGACCGGCTCTACGACATGCGTAATGACCTGCTAAAGGCCTATGCTGATGTCGATGCCCGGCAATGGGACACGGGCCTGGAAGTATGCCCGACGTGTCATCGGGAGCTTCCGCCGGAACAGATTGCCCAGCTGAGAGATGAATTCAACCAGAAAAAGAGCCGGGAAAAAGAAGCTATCAACGAAAAAGGCCAGCAGTGCAGTAAGACGAAACTGGCGGATCTGGAGCAGAAAATCCTGCCACTATCTGAATCGCACAAATCAGTAAAAGCGGAGCTGGCCCAGCTGATGGAAGACTCGAATCGGCTGAATCAGTCGCTATATAAGTTCCCGCGCTTCGAGGACACGGATGAAGCTAAAGCCCTGCAGGTAAAAATCAAGGAAGCTGAATCCGTGGAAGACGTCACGACAACGGAAGCGTATCAGACTCTGAGCCGACAGGCGGCAGAATTAACGGATAAAATCCGCCATGCCGATGTGACCTTAGCTGCCATCCGGGCCAATGATAATGGCCGGGAACGGTTACGGGAACTGCGTCAGCAGCAGACGGACACAGCGGCCAGCTTGGAACACGTAGAATATGGCATCCACCTGGTCGAAGAATTCTCGCGGAAAAAGGCGGCCATGGTAACCGACAAAATCAACGCCCGATTCAAAAGCGTCCGCTTCGTACTCTTTGAGGATCAGATTAATGGCGGGATGAAGGAAATCTGTGAACCGACCATCCAGAACGACGCCGGCCAATGGGTCCCGTACAAAGCGGCCAATACGGCTGCCAGGGTGAACGCCGAACTGGAAATCATCAGCGTGTTGAATGATTTCTATCACACAAACCTTCCGGTCCTCATCGATCGGGCCGAAAGTATCAGCCGTCCGACCGATATTCCGCAGCAGGTTATCCGGCTGATTGTATCGCCGTCAGCCAGTACTTTACAGTTAATGAAGGAGGACTAATCATGACAGAATTAGCAACGACACAGAACAACTCAATGGTTACGCCGGGCTTTTCGAGCCTGGCCGGGTTTGAAACCCTGCAGCGCATGGCGCATCTTTTCAATGAATCCACACTGGTCCCTAAGCAATTCCAGGGCAAGCAGAACTTCGCGAACTGCGTTGTCGCGCTGAATATGGCCCAGCGGCTCAATGCCGACCCGCTGATGGTCATGCAGAACCTGTATGTTGTATATGGCAACCCTTCCTGGTCGGCCAAATTCCTGATTGCCATGTTCAATCAGTGCGGTCGGTTCAGCTCCATCCATTACGAAGAAGTCGGAAAACCCGGCACTGACAGCTGGGGATGCCGCGCCTGGGCCGCAGAAATCGCTACTGGCGAACGCGTCGAAGGCCCTATCATCACGATTGGCCTGGCCAAGAAAGAGGGCTGGTACGACAAGTCGGGCAGTAAGTGGCAGACGATGCCGCAGCAGATGCTCCGCTACCGTGCGGCCGCCTGGTTCATCCGGACGACGGCGCCGGAATTATCCATCGGTCTGCCGACCCGCGACGAAGCCATCGACATTGGATCAGAAACACTGGGCGTCGAAGAAGCCCAGGAAGCGATGGACCAGGAAATAGCCGCCCAGGCCAATAAGACGCCGCTACCCATCGACGTCCGCAAGGACGTCCCGCAAGACATCCCGGCCACTGCAGCCACCAAACAACCCGAACCGGAACGGGTACAAGGGCCGACCTTTTAAATGAAGATTGATGTTCTCGCATCCGGGAGCACGGGGAACTGCTATCGCGTCAGTGATGGCGTGAATTCCCTGCTCCTGGAATGTGGGATACCCTTCAGCTGGATCCAGCGCGGGTGCCACTATTTTACCAGCAGTATTTCCGGTTGCCTGGTAACGCACCGCCATGGAGATCATGCCCGATGTGCCGCCGAAGTCATCCGTCGCGGAATCCCTGTTTATGGGCCCGAAGATGTCGCTAAGCAATATCCCGGGACCAGAGTTCTGGAGCCGCTGAAGCGGTATGAAATCAACTCGTTCGAGGTCATCCCTATCAGCGTATCACACGACGTGCCGTGCTATGCGTATGTCTTGTATTCGGAGGCTACCCGGGAGACCTTGGCGTATATTACGGATACGCCATACCTGCCCAATACCATTCCTGGCATCAATTACTTGATGGTAGAGGCCAACCACAGCCGAAAACTGCTGCGGGACCATGCCGCGCAAGGACTCGTGCAGCGACATCTGGCAGAGCGGATTGTAAAGACCCATATGAGCATCGAATCAGTTATTGAGCTCATCAAGAGCAATGACATGACCCAGTGTAAGCAGATACACCTGCTCCATCTCAGCGCGGCAAACAGCGACGCCGCTGCGTTTAAAGACAAAGTCGAGAAGCTGACGGGGGCCGAGGTGTATGTATATTAGGAGGGATACTTATGAGCGATGGAATTCAAATTGACCGCGTAAAATATTTTGAAAAAGATGGCAAAATCGACATTGCCTACAAGAAAAAAGAAGACACTTCCGATGCCGTTTTCATTGCTTCTTTCCGGGAGCAGGCATCCCCCGAATTCTATGAAGCCCTGCAGAATTTGGCGCCTTCAGTATGCCAGATTCTGGAACTTCCGGTATCGGTGGAAAACAAGCTCATTCCTTATGGGGTGTCTTTCAAGTATGCCAACGACGGGGCTATGAGTGCCGTCATCAGTGCCAAGCTCAAACTGCCCACCAAGGATACCTGCGTATCCATCAATACGCCGCGGATGAAGTGCCCACAGGACGAAGTAGATGCCCAGGAAAGCACGGCATTGACCAAAGACTCCGTACAGGCGCTTTGGACCGTCGAAAGCGAAGCACAGAAGTATCTCCGTGGCGACCGGGCTCAAATGAAATTGTTCGGAGATAATGGAGAACCGAACGCACAAGGAGCATAAAGCATGGGTACAGATCTATTTTACTGGATAAAGCTGAATATGGACTTCTTCAACCAGGATACCATTGACTGGCTGAAAGAGCAGGACAACGGCTGTGAGTATATCGTATTGTACCTGCAGTTATGCCTGCTATCGGCGAATAATAATGGCGTCCTGGTCCGGCATGTAGGGGAAATGATCATCCCCTACAATGCCAAGAAAATTGCCGAACAGACGCGGTTTTCGCTCGACACGGTGATGGTTGCCATGCGCTTATTTACGAAGCTGGGACTAATTGAAGTGGACGACCGGGGAACGATTACGCTCCCCGCCGTTCCATCCATGGTCGGTAGCCGCAGCGCATCGAAAGAAGCCGTGCGCAAACGGGCTTATCGGGCCCGGAAAAAGGTCCTGGCGCTCACGGCCGCAGGGGACAAAAAAGAGGACATTTCACGGGACAAAATGTCCCATGGTGTGTCCGGGACAAAAAAGGACACGAAAATTGACGCGGACGAAGTGTCCCGGACAGAGGTGGGACAAAGCGTCCCAAAACGGGACATTTGGGACAAAATGTCCACCGAAAATGGGACAAAATGTCCTACAGAGTATAGAGATAAGAGTATAGAGAATAAAAGAGATGATGAAGATGATGAAGAACTCGCGCGCGAAGAAAAAAGGCAAACGCTGGCCAGGGTTGTTTCCTATTATCAAAACAACATTCATCCTGTAGCCAATGAAGCTGAAAAGGATCGTCTTATTGAAATGCTGAACGAATTTGGGGCTGAATGGGTATTACAAGCCATTAAACAAGCAGCACTGAATAGGGCCAGTACAATCCGATATGTAGAAGTAACATTGAACAGCTGGCGAAATTCGGGTAACCCACAGCCATGGAGAGGAGGAAAATCGAGTGGAAGACATGCGGGGAACGGAAATCGTGTTGCGGATCCGGCGGATTCAGCAGCAGATGAAATCGACTGGTCGCAGTACGACGACACCTACCAGCCAGGAACTTGAAGACGCCTGCCAGGTGCTGGGCGTATCTTATGACCCGGTCAGGGCGCCGGCTTCAGCGGCAGATATTCTCGACGCCGTCCGGCAGCGGCAGAAATGCCAGCACTGCACACGGGTTCGGGAGCAGGCTGCGGAATGTGTATGCGTCGGTATCGACTACTGCGACGGCACTTACGTACTGACCGCCAGGCAGTGCCCCAAAGGGAGGGCATACCTTCAGCAGCGTCGCATCGACCGGCTGACCTATCAGTCTGGCGTAGGGAGGCGGTTTCAGAACCGGACCTTCGAAACCTTCCGGAGGACCCCGGGGACCGAAGCAGCCTATCAGGCATGCTGGTCCTTTTGCAGACGCTACCAGCCTCACCGCCGGGGACTTCGCATCTACGGGCGATACGGCTGCGGCAAAACGCATCTGGCCGCAGCCATCGTAAACACGATGACCAGCAAAGGCGTACCGGCCATGTTCGTAGTCACGCCGGACTTACTGCAGAGTATCCGCCGGGGGTATGACAACCCGGATGCCGCTAGAACTGCCCAGGCTATTGTCGATAGCGCCAGGACCATAGACATACTGGTCCTGGACGACCTGGGCAGCGAAAAGCCAAGCGACTGGGTACGCGAGCAACTCTTCGTACTCATCAACGCTCGGTACGAAGCAGAGCTGCCGACGATCATTACCAGCAACTATAGTACCGCCGACCTGGTAGACCGGTTGGGGCAGCGCATCGTCAGCCGGCTGATCGAAATGACGACAGCGATTACGATGACAGCCCCCGATTACCGGATGCAGTAAAAACACATATAAGCCGTTTAAACGTCCTTTTAAAAATCGAACGATAAAATTATCGAGCGGACAATAAAAACGAGCTTAAATGGAAAATAGAGCAAAAATAGAGCAAATTATGAAAGGATGGACGCTATGATTTTCAGAAAAATGTGCCGCCTTTGCGGTGGGGAAATTGAACCTCACGGGTCCAAAACGGCCCGGCTGACGCTCTGCGACGATTGCAGGGCGCGAATTTTGGCCAGGTATACATACCGGCTCGAACACCATGTCACCGGAAGAGAAAAATGCTGTCTGGTTTGCGGGCGGCCAATTCCCAAGGGGTATGGGAGCTATACGACCTGCTCCAAGGAATACCGGACGTTGCTGGCATCCGTCACGGCAGCATATCGAAAACAACGGGTCGCGCAGCAGGGGTACCGGAAATGCGGGGTTGGACACTATATCCCTCCTACACGCTGCCTATCTCCGCTCGGCAGGGCTGAGCAGGAAGCACGCGAACGTGGAATCTCCTATGGCTATTTCATGGCCTCAAAGAAGAGCTTGGTTCATAAATTTTAAAAAGAAAGAAGGGATTTGAGTGATTGACATGAGTATGGAAAAAGTGCGGGCGGTCATCGACCAGGCCTGCCAAAATGGCAAATGTTACGCAACGATTGAAAAAAGCGGGGATGCTGCCGTAGACGATGCCGTCGCCCAGACCATCGACGGCATGGGTTACAAAGTGGCAATCAATCCACAAGAAATTTTAATTAGCTGGTCGTAGAAGGAAGGGAGGAAATCATGGAAGTCATGTACATATCACACCCCTATACGGGGAATGAAAAAGAAAACCGCAAAGACGCTCGAAGAATTACGAAAATCTTGGCCAGCCTGTATCCGGACACGGTATTTTTATCACCACTGGATGCGATGCGGCCGGTGGACGACGCGAACCTTGCCTATTCCGACGTCCTACTGCAGACGCTGGAGCTGATGGACCGGTGCGACGGAGTCATTATGACTGGTGATTGGTTGTGCAGCGAAGGGTGCCAGAGCGAAATTGCGTCGGCCCTTTTATCAAGGAAGCCGGTCTATGTAAGCGCTAAACAATATATCTGCTTCCGCAAGTTAAAGGAGGCGGCCGACGCATGAATACAGTAATGCTGATGGGGCGGCTGACACGGGATCCGGAAAGTCGGGCGACTCAATCCGGGACGGCTGTTGTACGCTTTAGCCTGGCCGTGAATCGCCCCAAAAGGAAAGACAAAAAGCAAGACGCCGACTTTATCAATTGCGTAGCCTTCGGGCGGATCGCCGAGGTAATCCAGCAGTATGTCTTCAAAGGCAACAGGCTGCTGGTAGAAGGGGAAATCCGAACCGGCAGCTATGTCGATAAGACGGGGCATAAGCGCTACACGACGGAAGTAATGGTAAACCGCATCGAATTCATCGAATCCCGGGAAGGGAACGGCACTCACACAGCACCGTCTCAGAATGGTGGATTTGATGCCATGGGGTACGAAGCCCCAGCCGACGAAGAAATCCCATTTTAGAAACTAGGAGGAAACCAAAATGATTGACGATAAAATGGCCAAGATGGCCATAAACACCTTGAAAGAATATTGCAATCTATGTACTAGTTGCGCCGTATATGGATCATGTGACTGCTACTTTAAAAATGTTGATGGTTATGACGACGTCGGCACGATTGAAGATTTACAGAAGTCAGCTAAAAAGCCGATTAAATTCGATGAAACAATGAAAGAAAGCAAAGCTTTTATGGTGTATTTGTGGGCCCTGCTTGAAGAAGTGACTGAAACAACTATCGGAGATTACGATAGACAACACATGGAGATTGACGTAAATAAATACGGGAAAGTGACGATAGATTTAAAAAATAACACTGGAAGGGTAGTTGCGCATGGTGACGCAAGATGCCACCCGAATGACACCTTCAACATTAAAACAGGGATGAAGATAGCTGCCGAACGGATGATTGAGGAGCTTAAAAAGCCATTACATCCCCGAAATGATGATGCTTATTACTATATGGGAGATTACGGCCCTGTACACCGGATATGCAAGGATGAGTTCTTTGATCGTTTAAACGATGTAATGAGCAACTGCTTTAATAACAAAGCAGTTGCGTTGGAACACGAAACGGAAATCCGATATAGAAAAGAAAATATTTTAAGAATCATCGCAGATTACATGAAGAAGCGATGATATGAAGGCTTAAGAAGAGGAGCGTGATTAGACAATGAAAAGACTGTCATGGATGATATTGATAGCCTATGTGCTGGTGTGTATTACAGCATTCATGACATTGCTCGTCATGATTTTCAAGTAAGGTGGTGGACCCATGGAGAACTGGTACAAGCCCGGTCCGGTAGTGATAACTCGCGTAAGCCCTGACCCGCGGCCGAAGAAAGCGAAGCCGAACTGGCGGGATTATAGCGACATCATGGATTACCAGGCCAAATTGATTGAGAAAGTAAGGCGCCGAATTGAGCGCACGAAACACCGTTAGACGAAAGGGGGCTATTATGAGACTAGAAATACCCAAAATCAATATGAAATCACTTACAAAGCAATTCATGACAATTACCGAAAAGCTGCTGGCAATGGTCCCCGGTGGGATGAAGCACTATTTCGGGCTGAAAAGCTGGCAGCGTTCTTGTCGGACTCACGCTGTAAAAAGCCGGGTGCGGCACGCCCAGAGAATGGCCAGGAAGGGCTACCGCTACAAGGGAGGCCGCTAATGGCGAGTAAGATAAACAGCAAGAAAGTCATCGTGGATGGCATCTCCTTCGATAGTCGAACGGAAGCGAAATACTACTGCAGGCTAAAACGGCTGAAAGAGGAAGGGAAAATCTGCCACATCGAGTGCCATCCAAAATATGAGCTACAGCCGGCCTGCGAGCGATACGGCAAGAAATACCGACCGATGTACTACATTGCCGACTTCCTCGTCATCCTGGACGACGGGCATAAAATCGTCATCGATGTAAAGGGGTATGGAATGGAAGACGCTCAGCTCAAGCGAAAACTATTCGCATATAAGTATCCAGATCTGGAACTTCGATGGGTGGCCATGTCCTACAAGTACAGCGATACCGGCTGGATTGACTACGATGAGCTGCAGAAGCTCCGGCGTAAGGCCAAACAGCCGAGGAAGCGAGGCCGCGAATGACATAAACTTGAATAGATAACCTACAAAGCGGACAGGTCGATAAGGCCTGTCTGCTGCTCACGTTATAAAGGAGGGCGCTATGTATCATAACGACTATACTGTGCTGGTAAAAGAATATTTGACTCGATACACTGAATTTAAACAATACGTGGCCAATATCGAAGCAGAAATCGAGGACTACAAAGAGATGTTGAAACTCTCAGCCGCTCCAAAAGTCTCCGATATGTCTACTGCCGGAGGCGGAGGTGGGAGTGGAGATACTCCGCAGGAGAGAGCGTATTTTCGGCGGGAAGACCTGGAAAAACGGCTCGAAGACAGCTATCATGATCTGCTGGAAATGCTGCCAAAGGTACGCAAACTTGAAAGGTCTTTGGACGCGATGAAGGCGACGAACCCCGTGGACTATCGCATCATTCATGCCCGATACATTGAAGGTTGGTCCTGGGAGGCTACAGCCAGCTTTGCGGGTGCCAGCGTGACCTATTGCCGGAACGAGGCACGCAAGGCATTACGGAGACTGACTGGAGCTATGTTCGGCGAGGAGTCTATTCCCATGCAGACGCACTTGGTATTCATCGACAGTAACAAGAACAATGAAAATTGTGGATAACTTTTTTTTCGTGTCGTTTTTTGACAGAATCGCGCAGAAAAAAATATATTTGAATACGGAAAAAGTTGGTCGGGCGTGGTACGATAATAGCGTGAGAGTTGGGGATGACGCGAGGAGCTCGTGTCACGCACCAGTACATCAGCTGCCCTTGCGCATCCCACACACTGTCACCACATGATATGCACCTCCTTGTTTTAGACTGCGGCGCTATGATAAATCATTGTGCCGCCGCATGGCGGAGTAGTTCAGTTGGTAGAGCCAAGGGTTTGCAAGCCCCATCGTCGCTGGTTCGAGTCCAGCCTCCGCCCTCCCCTTTTGGGGCATATCATAGGGACGTAGCTCAACTGGTAGAGTAGTGGTCTCCAAAACCATTGGTTGAGGGTTCGATTCCTTCTGCCCCTGCCAGAAAAAATGGAATGAAGGTTCGCCTTCATTCCCACATGACTCGGTAGCTCAGCTGGATAGAGTGACTGACTACGAATCAGTAGGTCTA
>OIED01000957.1_pt1 | contig 13208 bp, 9 predicted proteins | sample 1581771 | NCBI WGS metagenome assembly OIED01 (sample SAMEA3882546, study PRJEB24775) | human gut metagenome | biome: human-associated habitat; feature: intestine environment; material: feces | place: Netherlands | collected 2009/2010 | reverse complement strand
CCGAAGAAAATGATTGGACTTTCTTTCGCCGCTCCGGCGGCGAAACTCTACGAGGTTCTTTGATAAATTGAGCCGCTCCCGACCGGGAGCGGCTGTTTTGCGCCTGAAAGCTTATTTTTCTTTCTTTGCCGACACGGATTCGGCGAATTCGCGCAGCTGCGGAACCTTGCTCAGTGCAAAGTATAGCGCCAGACCGCCCGCAACGCCGACGGCAGCCTGACAGGCGTTGCCCGGGATCTCGCCGGCGGCGGCCAGACCGTAACCGAGGATGAAGTCCTCAAACACGAAGTAGCCGAGAACCATGATGATCTCACCGCAGATGGCGCTCAGCAGCGCAAAGCCGAAGTTTTTCTTGCGGCAGGCGCGGAAGATCAGCGCTGCGACCACGGCGGCGCACCCTTTGACGACGAGCGTGCCAGGGGCGTAGCTCATGTAACCGGAGATCACGTCTGCAAGGCCGGAGCCGAAGCCCGCAGCAACGCCGCCGTAGAGCGGACCGGCCAGCAGAGCGGCGAGCACGACCACGATGTCGCCGGCATTGAGATAGCCGCCGGTGACGGTCGGGATCTTGATGACGAGCGTTGCCACGCAGCACAGCGCCATGAGCATGGCGGTGTAGACGAGGTTTCTGAGTTTCTGGTTCATAAGTATCCTCTTTTCCTGATGTTGTGACAAGAATACGACATCCGACCAAAATATGCAAGGGTTGAGTTCGACGAAAAATGCTGATATACTGTTTCGAGAAATGGAGGATATGACCATGACCAAGAAACTGTACGATCTGGACAGCCATCGGCGCGATTTTACCGCCGCGGTGCTCCGCTGCGACGCGGACGGCGAGCGCTATGCTGTGGTGCTGGACCAGACCTTGTTTTTCCCGGAGGGCGGCGGACAGGGCGCGGATCACGGCACGCTGGACGGCGTGCAGGTGCTCGACGCGCACGACGTTCGCGGCGAGGTGGAGCACCTGGTCAGCGCGCCGCTGACAATCGGCAGCGAGGTGCGCGGCCATGTGGACGCGGCGCGCAGGCTGGACATGATGCAGCAGCACACCGGCGTGCTCGGCGGTGCGCGCGTGCTGGATGTTCAGATCACGCAGGAGGCGATCGTGCACTATACCGACGCACCGCTCACGCCCGGTGCGCAGGTGCGCGGAGAGATCGACTGGCCGCAGCGCTTCCGGCGTATGCAGGGGCACTCCGGCGAGCATATCATCTCGGGGCTCATCCACAGCGAATACGGCCTTGACAACGTCGGCTTCCACCTCGGGCAAGACACGATCACGATGGACTATAACGGCGAGCTCACGTGGCCGCAGCTCATGCACATCGAGCAGCTAGCCAACGAAGCCGTGTATCGCAACGTGCCGATCCGCACGGAGTACCCGTCTGCGGAGCGGCTTGCGCAGATGACCTACCGCAGCAAGCTCGACCTCACGGAGGATGTGCGCATCGTGACTGTCGAGGGCTATGATGTCTGCGCCTGCTGCGCGCCGCACGTGTCCTGCACAGGCGAGATCGGCGCCATCAAGTTCACGTCCGTCATGCGTCATCGCGGCGGAATCCGTGTGACGATCCTGTGCGGCGCGGACGCGGAGGTGGATTATCGGGAAAAGAGCGCGCAGGTCGCGGCGCTCTCGGCGCAGCTGTCCGTGCGGCAGGCGGACGTTGTTTCGGCTGTGCAGCGCCTGCTCGATGAGATCGTGCAGCTCAAGACTGCGGCCGCAGAGCTCGAGCACCGGCTCAACGCGCAGCGCCTGCAGCTGCTGCACGAGACGCCCGGCAGCATCTGCGTCATCGACCGCTTTGACGATCCGGTCGCCATGCGCGAATTCGTCAATGCCGGTATGCTGCTCGCTGGCGGCGTCTGCGCCGCCTTCACCGGCAGCGACGCGGAGGGCTATCGCTATATCATCGGCAGCCGCACGCTGGATCTGCGTGCCGAGGCAAAGACTATCAACGCGGCCATCAGCGGCCGCGGCGGCGGCAAGCCCACCATGATCCAGGGCTCGTGCACTGCACCCGCGGACGCGATCAAGGCGTTTTTCGCCGCTTATCCCGGAAAATAAAATGTACATCTTTGCTCAGTATGTCAAGAACCTCGTAGAGTTTCGCCGCCGGAGCGGCGAAAGAAAGTCCAATTATTTTCTTCGGCGACATGTGCGTCGAAGAAAATACTGCTCGGCCTGCAAACGTGCGCGCCGTCCGCCCAAGGCAGACGGTGCGTGCGATGCAGTCAGGCCGCAAGCCCCTTTGTCAAAAAGTAACACTTTTTGACAGTCTCAACAGGGCCGCGGAATTTCCGCGGCCCTGCTTTTTGTTGCTCAGGATGGCAGCAGCTTACTGCATGCCGTTTTCGTAGGCGGCGATCATCTTTTTGACCATCTGACCGCCGATGCTGCCGGCCTGACGGGACGTCAGATCACCGTTGTAGCCCTGCTTGAGGTTCACGCCCATTTCGGCGGCAGCCTCCATCTTGAAGCGGTTCATCGCCTCGCGGGCATTGGGGTTGACCAGATTGTTGCTGTTGGAAGTAGCCATTTCGTTTTCCATCTCCTTTTCGTGTTTTGGGTTTCTTGACCCGCTCCTATTTTTTGCGAAGCATGCGGAAGTATGCAGCGCGGTAATATGCAATTTCTGCAAGCTCTTTTTTCTCGTATTCTGCTTTCAGTGACCGTTTTATTGGACATGTGATGCTGTATATTAAAGACAGAAAACGAATCCGCGATGCGCGCGGATGATTTGACCCGGAAAGGAGATGCGCGGTATGTACGTTTTGCTGTTTCTGGTGCTCCTGCCTATTGACGTCTTGATCGAGCTATTGAAGCTCAATAAATAACCGGCTGTGTGTGAAAACAAATAACAAGCTATGGAGATTTTAAACGGGGGCGATATATGCTTCCCACTTTGGATGACATGAATTATATATCCTAAGCAACTTTTGGGGGCAAAAATGGTCAACTTGTGGCTAAAACCGATCTTTTAAAAGAAGAAAAAGAAAGACTTTTGGATGTCGATGAAAGAAATCTCATAACTTATGGTGCGCATTTAATTTTGAATCACATACGCGTGCTGTGAAACCGAAACTTGACACGAGCCGCCAAACGGTATAAAATTTAGCATGCTATTTTGGCATTCTGTACGTATTTGCAGGGTGTCGGCATAGAATCAGGATAAGACGGATTTTTATAGAACTATAAGGAGAACCGACTATGTGTGGAATTGTTGGATACGTCGGCGCGCAGCAGGCTGCGCCGATCCTTCTCGAAGGGCTGCAGAAGCTCGAATACCGCGGCTATGACTCGGCCGGCATCGCCGTGCTCGACGGCAGCACGATCGAGCTTGCCAAGGCCTGCGGCGAGATCAAGAATCTGCTGGCCAAAACGCATGACGGTAGCGATCTTCACGGCTATATCGGCCTCGGCCATACGCGCTGGGCAACGCACGGCGCGCCGACGGAGGCGAATGCCCATCCGCACGTGAGCAACGACGGCAAGTTCGCCATCGTGCAAAACGGCATCATCGAAAACTTCATGGAGCTGCGCGAGATGCTGCAGGCCAAGGGGTTCCGGTTCCATAGCGAGACGGACACGGAGGTCATCGTTCACCTGCTGGATATGTACTACACCGGCGACGGCAACCTGAAGGACACCGTCATGAAGACACTTGGCCGTCTGGAGGGCAGCTATGCGATCGGCATTCTGTGCGCCGACTGCCCGGAGCAGATGTTCCTCGCGCGCAACGGCTGTCCGCTGATCATCGGCGTCGGCGCGGGCGAAAACTTCTTTGCCTCTGACGTGACGGCGCTTGTGTCGCACACGAAAAATGTGGTCTATCTTGACGACGGAGAGCTCGCTGAGGTGCGCGCCGACGGTTATACCGTCTTTGACTGCACCGGAAAGCCCGTGCACAAGCCTGTCTCCCGCGTCGCGTGGGACATCGAGGCTGCCGAGAAGGGCGGCTACGAGCACTTCATGCTCAAGGAGATCATGGAGCAGCCGCGTGCCATCAAGTCCACGCTCGACCCGCGCGTGAAGGATCACCGCGTCGCGTTTGACGAGCTGAAGATGACCGACGAGCAGCTCATGGGCTTCAACAAGATCATGATCACGGCCTGCGGCTCGGCGTTCTACGCTGGTCAGGCGGGCAAGTATGCGCTTGAAAAGCTCACGCACATTCCGGTCGATGCTGACCTTGCGAGTGAGTTCCGCTACCGTGACCCGATCGTGGACGAGCATACGCTCATGATCATTATTTCGCAGTCCGGCGAGACGGCGGATACCATCGCCGCCATCCGCGAGGCGCAGTCCAAGGGCGCGTATGTGCTCTCGATCGTCAACGTCGTCGGCAGCACGATCGCCCGCATCTCGGACGATGTCATCTACACCTGGGCAGGCCCGGAGATCGCCGTTGCGACCACGAAGGGCTACACCACGCAGGTGTCGGTGCTGTATCTGCTGGCGCTCTATCTGGGCGAAAAGCGCGGCTGCCTGAGCAGGGAAGAGGCGGCAAAGCTCACGGATGACCTCATGATCCTGCCGCAGATGGTGCAGCGCGCCATCGATCTCAACCCGCAGATCGCGCAGCTTGCCGAGCGCTATAAGAATAACCCGTCGCTGTTTTTCATCGGCCGCAATGTGGACTACGCCGTCTGCATGGAGGGCTCTTTGAAGCTCAAGGAGATCTCCTACCTGCACTCGGAGGCTTATGCCGCGGGCGAGCTCAAGCACGGCACGATCGCGCTCATTGAGGAGAACCGTCTCGTCATCGCCGTCGCGTGCTACGAGCCGCTGTTTGATAAGACCATGAGCAACGTCAAAGAGGTCAAGGCGCGCGGTGCGCGCGTGCTTGGTGTGGCGCTCGAGGGCAATCGCGCCATCTATTCCGAGGCGGACGATGTGATCCTCGTACCGCGCATGGACGACCTGTTCGTCGTCCCGGCGGAGATCGTGCCGCTGCAGCTCTTTGCATATTACGTCGCAAAAGCCAACGGCTGCGCGATCGATAAGCCGAAAAACCTCGCGAAATCCGTTACTGTCGAATAAGGAGAGCGTCATCCATGCCGAATCAGTCTGTCATCGTCCTCGATTTCGGAGGACAGTATAACCAGCTCATTGCGCGCCGCGTGCGCGAGTGCAATGTCTATTGCGAAGTCAAGCCGAACACCATGACCGTGGAAGAGATCCGCGCCTTTGACCCCATCGGTATCATCTTCACCGGCGGCCCGCAGAGCGTATACGCCGAAGGCTCACCGCAGGTCGATCCGGAGATCTTCCGGCTCGGCATCCCCATCCTGGGTATCTGCTACGGCTGCCAGCTCATGGCGCAGTATCTCGGCGGGGAAGTGACCGCCGCCGGCAAAGACACCGCGCGTGAGTACGGCAAGACGGAGACATGGTTTGACACCGATTGCCGTCTGTTCCGCGGCCTGCCGGAGCAGAGCATTACGTGGATGAGTCACGGGGACTACATGGCCAAGGTGCCGGAGTCGTTCCGGCTCGTGGCGCATTCGGATGCCTGCCCGACGGTCGGCATCTGCGATGAGGCGCGCGGCTTCTACGGCGTGCAGTTCCACCCGGAGGTCAACCACACTGAGTATGGTCAGGCCATGCTGCGCAACTTCCTCTATGAGGTCTGCGGCGCGACCGGTGAGTGGACGATGGGCGACTTCATGCGCAAGTCCATTGAGGACATCCGCGCCAAGGTCGGCGACGGCAAGGTGCTGCTGGCGCTTTCCGGCGGCGTGGACTCCTCCGTTGCGGCGGCGCTGCTGGCCGAGGCCGTCGGCAATCAGCTCACGTGCATCTTTGTCGATCACGGTCTGCTGCGCAAGAACGAGGGCGACGAAGTCGAGGCCGCGTTTAAAAACTGGGACATCAACCTCGTGCGTGTCAACGCCGAGGAGCGCTTCCTTACGCGCCTGAAGGACATCTCTGACCCGGAGACCAAGCGCAAGATCATCGGCGAGGAGTTCATCCGCGTCTTTGAGGAAGAGGGCAAGAAGATCGGCTCGGTCGACTATCTGGCTCAGGGCACGATCTATCCCGACGTGATCGAATCCGGCACGAATGTCGCTGCCGTCATCAAGAGCCACCACAACGTCGGCGGCCTGCCGGACTTTGTGGATTTCAAGGAGATCATTGAGCCGCTGCGGCTGCTGTTTAAGGACGAGGTGCGTGCGCTCGGCCGCGAGCTCGGCCTGCCCGAGTATCTGGTCATGCGCCAGCCGTTCCCGGGGCCGGGTCTGGCCATCCGCTGCCTCGGCGCGGTGTCCAAGGATAAGCTCGACATTCTGCGTGACGCGGACTTCATCTTCCGCGATGAGATCGCCAAGGCACACCTTGAGCAGACGATGAACCAGTACTTCGCGGTGCTGACGAATATGCGCTCTGTCGGTGTCATGGGCGACGGCCGCACGTATGACTATACGCTTGCGCTGCGCAGCGTCACGACGACGGACTTCATGACCGCCAACTGGACGCGTATTCCGTATGACGTGCTCGACCGCGTCTCTGTGCGCATCGTCAACGAGGTCAAGGGTATTAACCGCATCGTCTACGATATCACCTCCAAACCGCCCGCCACGATCGAGTGGGAGTAGTCGCCGCTTACCCGAAAACCCTTTATTTTCAAGGGTTTTCGGGTTTCTTTTTTGCCCCGGGTACACGAAAGGTACACGGCGGGTACACGAAAAACTTATGCGAAAGCCTCCAAACGGTCGGCAACTTCCCCGTGTTTTGTCGGGTACAGGTGGGAATAGATCTCCAAAGTTGTCGTCACGCTCTCATGCCCGAGGCGTTCGCTGATCAGCAGTGGTGCAAACCCAAGCTCGATCAGCAAGCTGGCGTGGCTGTGACGAAGATCGTGCACCCGTATCTCCCGGAGTCCGGTCTTCTTGCAGCCTCTTTCCATTTCGTGTTTCAGATAATGCTTCGTTACTTCGAACAGTCTGTCTGACGGATCGTAGCCGTACAATCTGTCGGCATAATCCTTTACCATATCGCAAACGAATTGCGGCAAGGTAATCTTGCGATTGCTTTTTGGCGTCTTTGGGTCAAGGAATAAGTCCTCGCCGTCTATACGCGCATAGTTTTTTGTAATGGAAACCGTCCGTTCCTCAAAGTCGAAATCGTTCAGGGTCAAAGCCAGCATTTCTCCGGATCGCATTCCTGTCCAGTAAAGCAGATTAAAGATGACCTTGGACTGCAGCTTATCACTGACGGCATCAATAAAAAACTTGAATTCGTCCGCTGTCCAGATCTGTTCCAATCCGGAATTCTTTTTACCGATAGTTCCGCTTTTTTGTACCGGATTGCTGCTGAGGCCGTAATACTTGACTGCAAAATTGAAAATTGCAGACAACTGGCTGTTCAGTGTTCTCAGATAGGTTGGCTTATAATTCCTCTGATTGTTCATCAGCTCGGTTTGCCAGCGACGCACATTCATCGGCTGGATCTCATTGACTTTCAAATTCTTGAAATACGGCATAATATGTACCGCAATGATGTCCTCTTTCCCTTTGTAGGTAGTCGGTCTGATTCTGGCTTTGCAGTCATCCATATAGATCTCTACCATATCACTAAAAAGCATATCGCAGGAATTTGATGTCTTGCTCAGAAAATCCAGTTCATACTGCTTGGCTTCTTTTTGCAGTCGAAAACCTTTCTTCTTTTTCTGCTTTTTGGTGCCTGTCCAATCTGTGTAAACAAATTTACAGTACCATAACCCTGTCTTTTCGTCTTTGTAGGTCGGCAATGATTTCACCTCCGATCCGTAAAAGTTTCATCGCCCGGATACGGTTTCCCTCGTCACTTACAGGTAGGTATTCTCGTAAAAATATTTGGCAGATACCTTACCTGCCACAGTCAGCTTTCCGGCTTTCTCCAACTCACTGTTGAGTCGTTTGATAATGCGGTATGCTGTGCTGCGGGAAACACCGAGTAATTCGGCAACATCCGTTGCTGTCAAGTATCTTTTGCTCGTCTGTAATGCTGTCGGTTTGTATTCCGCCATGTTTTCCTCCTTTCTGACAGCCTGCAGCAGCGGAGTATCCTTGCGATATTGTCATTATACTACTTTTCGCAATAGATCCCGTGTGAGGGCTGTCCGCATATATTCATATTTAGTTTGTGTTCAAATTAAAAACGCCTGTCCGCCGGGCCATTTCCTGCGCCCATTTCAGCCGCGTATTGGCAAGCTGCCGCTATGCGGCAATTCTTCTGTGGGCACGCTCCGAATCGATCATCGTGGCATACTGTCCGCAGATCCTGTATAACTCCCGGCGGAAGGATATTCGGTTTTCAAGGTGCATAAGCGGATAGAGCTTCTTCCTCTATCCGTTCACTAATAAACACGGGGGTATACCCGCCTTTTCTGCAATCAAAATTCAAAAAAGCGAAATTTCCTTTTCCGTATTGCCACCCGCATAACTATATATAGTTTCTAAATTCTTGACAAACACGATATATTGTGCTATACTTCTTCTGTAATTGATTTTTGTGCGTTGTCCGTAAGGACCGGCAGTACGCTTCTGCATTGCACATATCGTTAAGTTTGCAGTATGTCAGTAGTATAACTGTGCCGTGAGGCCGGTTATGTACTGGCATTTTTTATTTTTTCAGGATATTTATATCCTCTGCGAGAATGACACCTGTTCGTAATTCATTACGGACATGAATGCCTGAAAAGGCATCGGCTGTTGTTCTCGCTTTTTTTATGCCCAAAAAGCCTTCGTGCTTTTGGAATACATTTTTAGAAAGGCGGAAACCGAATGAAAAGACGAACCCATCGGCACTCGCACAGAAGAGTGTCCAGACCTGCTGTGTTCAAGCAGCAGGTAAAAAGAAAGGAGGCAAGAAAGCTTGCAAAGTACCCGCTGAAAACGGTATATGTCCCTCACGCAAGGCTTTATCAGCCTCAGAATCGAGGTGCATAATATGCCGAATACAACGAGTACCTACGAACCGCTGGTTTTGGTTGACACGGCAGATCTGCCGGAGGAGGAATGGCTGGAATATCGCCGCAGAGGAATCGGCGGAAGTGACGCCGCTGCCATTTTAGGTGTGTCCCCATTTGCGACCGCCCGCGACCTCTACTACGACAAACTCAAAGTCGTATCGTATGAGGACGGCGAAAGCAACTGGGTGCAAAAGAAGGTCGGGCATTTGCTTGAGGATCTGGTCGCTGAGATTTTCCATGTGAAAACAGGTTTTGAGATCTATCAGGTGAAGAAGATGTTTTATCACCCGGTCTACACCTATATGCTGGCAGACATTGATTACTTCATCCGATTGCCAAACGGCAAAACGGCGATCCTTGAGATCAAGACCACAAACTACAACGCCAAGGATCATTGGTGGTGCGACGGACAGGAGATCGTTCCCGTCAACTACGAGATCCAGGGCCGCCATTATATGTGCGTGATGAATATGGATGAGGTGTACTTCTGCTGCCTTTACGGCAATAACGAAAATGAAGTCATCATCCGGCACATTGATCGTGACCCGGATTACGAGGCGGAAATGATCGCTCTGGAGGGCAACTTCTGGAACGACCATGTTCTGACACAGACACCGCCGCCGTACACAGAGGACGGTGAGCTGACGATTGAAAGCGTTCGGCGTCACTTCGGCCCTGCCGACGAAAACGCCCCTGAGATCGAGCTGAGCGTGCCGCTGGCAAGCAGTCTGGTGCGCTATACCGAGCTGCAGGCGGAAAAGTCGGAATTGAACCGTGAGGTCAAGCGGATCGAAAACGAGATGAAACGGCTACAAGGGCGCATTGTAGCGGAAATGGGACGAAGCTGCACGGCTACGGCAAACAGCGGCGGCGTTTTCTATTCCATCAGCTACAAGCCTACGAGAAAGCCCGACATCGGCAAGGAAGGGCTGATACGGCTGAAAGCACAACATCCCGATATTTACGAGGATTATGTGACGGTATCGGAAAGCCGCCGCTTCTATGTAAAGCGCAAATATGACGAGGCGGCATAAACGGAAGAAAGGATGGTGCAGATGAAAAACGATGCACAGAAAGAAAACGATAAAGGAGTGGTGAACCGTGGGGTATGTCGGGACTTATGACCGGACGATCTTCTATAATCCGAGCAATAAGTATTGCATTATCAGCGTGAAAACCTCCGACCAAAGCGTACCGCAGCAGGCACGGAGTGCTTACCGTCACCGGGACAATATGATCCGGTTTATCGCCGTCGGGTATGAATTGCCTCAAACCGATAAGGTGAGCATGATCCTGGACGGCGAATGGGAGAACGGAAAACACGGTGTTCAGCTGCAGGTCGATAAGTGCGAGGAGATCGTGCCGCAGACCAAAGAGGGCGTATACGGTTATCTTTCCTCCCGGCTGATCAAAGGCGTCGGTGAAAAGACTGCCGCATTGATCGTAAATCGCTTCGGTGCCGACGCATTGCGTGTGCTGGAAAACGAGCCGGAGCGACTGCTGGAGATTCGAGGAATCACCCCGGATAAGCTGGAGGACATCAAAGCCTCCTATGCGGAAAGCCGGTGCGTGCGGGATCTGATGATCCTGCTGACCCCATTTAATGTCACGCCGGTAACGGCCATGAAGATTTATGAGCATTTCGGCTCCCGCAGCGTAGACATTCTGCAAAAGAACCCCTATGAATTGTGCCAGGTATCCGGATTCGGATTTAAGAGAGTCGATGCCATCGTCCGCAAGGGCGATCTGCCGCTGAATTCTCCTATGCGGATCCACGGCGCCGTATTTGCGGCATTGGATACGGGGCGCAACGAAAAAGGCCATCTTTTTCTGGAAGAAGATGCGCTTGCGAAAACGGGTGTGAAGCTGCTCAATGAGAATATTACCGATGGACAGGTCAAGGTCACGCCCGAGGAAGTGGACGCCGTTGTTCAGGATATGATCCTCAAGGGTGAGATCGTTTCAAGCAACGGCAACATCTATCAGAGCAATGTTTTCGTGCAGGAGGATGAAACCGCCCGGAAAATTGCGGAAATGCTGGCTGTACCGCCGGTCACGCTGGATATATCCGAATCACTCGAATACGTCCGCAAAAACCTCGGTCTTGCCCTTTCACAAAGGCAGAGCGAGGCGGTGTATATGGCTTTTCGCAGTAATCTGTCTATCATCACAGGCTCTCCCGGTACCGGTAAAACCACAGTCTTGCGGGCGATCATTGAGGTCTTTCAGATGCTCTGCCCCAAGGGGAAGATCCTGCTTGCCGCTCCGACCGGACGAGCCAGCCGAAGAATGGCAGAAAGCACGGGTAGAAACGACGCCAAAACGCTGCACAGCCTTTTAGGGCTTCTGGGCGACAGTGGACCGATCCAAAAGGATAAGCAAAAAGAACCGCTTGACGCCGACCTCATCATCGTGGACGAAAGCTCCATGATCGATATGTGGCTGGCAAGGCAATTCTTCAGCCGTGTCCGTATGGGTACGAGAGTTATCCTGACCGGTGATGTGGACCAGCTGCAAAGCGTGGGCGCCGGCGATGTCTTCCGTGAGCTGATCGACAGCGGACTTATCCCCGTTACGGTACTCAATGAGATCTTCCGTCAGAAAAAAGGCAGCCTCATTGCCTACAATGCAAAGCGCATCAATGAGGCCAACATCGACCTTCAGTACGGCGAGGATTTTCAGTTTGTCAAGTGCCAGACACAGGAAGATGCCGCTGACCTGATTTGCAGGATCTTCTGTGAACAGGTTGCTTTGCACGGAATCGAAAAGGTGCAGATACTCTCTCCGTTCCGTTCGGAAGGGCCGGCCTCGGTCGAGCAGCTTAACGCCGCTATCCGAGAGCTTGTCAATCCGGCGAGGGACGAGTTTGCCGATCTGAAGGTCGGCAGCCACTACTTCCGTGTGGGCGACAAGGTGATGCAGACAAAAAACAATGCGAAGGCATCCAACGGCGACATCGGCTACATTCGCAAAATGGGGCGCAATGCAAAGAACGAAATGGTCGTGACGATCGAATTTTCCGGCGACCGCATTGCCGAATACGGTATGGAAGAAATGGGCCATATGGAACTGGCTTATGCGACTACCGTACATAAGGCGATGGGCTCGGAATTTGATATTGTGATCATGCCTATTCTTCGCAGCCATTACATTATGCTGAATCGGAACATCGTCTACACGGCGATCACCCGTGCGAAGGAGCAGGTCATCCCGGTCGGTCAGAAGAAAGCGCTGATCATGGCGATCCTCAAAAAGGCCACCGGAAAACGAAATACGCAGCTTGGCGAGCGTATCGGCAAATATCTGAAAGCCTTTACCCGCCAAAATGAATTGAAAAAGGTCAGTTGATACGAAGCGGCTTGCAGAAAAGTGCAGGAGTGCTTCGTGTTTATTTATGAAAGGAGATTTCCCGTATGAATACAAATCAAAGTGCAACGATGTATGAATCTGTCCCTGTGGTTTCCGAACTGAACAAGGTGCAGGGCTTTGACCCGCTCAAATTTCTGCGCAGAACGACCAAGGGCGAAAAGGTTCTTGACCTCAAATACAAAAAGCTCTGGTTCCGCCTGAAATATCCGAACGGCAGGATCAAGCTGTCCTCCCTCAAGATTACGGATCAGCTGGCGATCATCGAGGCCCGTGTGTATTTCGACAAGAACGACGCACAGCCGAGATCCAGCTTCATTGCCCAAAGAGAGGCGAAAGCCACTCCGGGCGGTCTGTATATCGAGTCAGCGCAGCACGCTGCCATCGACCAGGCATTGTCGGACGCCGGTTTTGGCGTACAGTTTTCTGCTGCCGCTCCTACAGCGAACGCAGAGAAAGCGGCTGAAACCGTCAAAGAGCAGCCGACAGTAGCGGAAACCGCCACGGCGGAGCAAGTTTCCACAGAAGTGCCGGTTACGGTTGCCGAAGCGGCGACAGAGGTAATCAACGAGCCTATGCAGGAAGCCCCTGTTGTTCAGGAAACCGTTGCAGAAGCTACTGCCGCAGAGGTCATGGAATCTGCGGCTCCTGTTATGGAAGATGCTGAGGGCGAAGAAATTGAGGAAGAAACTGCCGATACCGATACGGCAGCGCCGACTTATTCCTCAGATATGCCGGTCGATGAGATCTGCTCTATGATGACCTACGAAGAGGCCGGCAATGTGATCGTGCCGCTCGGCACCTGCAAGGGCTGGGCGATGTCGCAAGTGGCTGACCGCCGCCCTGCGAGCCTGAAATGGTACATCAACGGCTATTCCGGCAATG
>OIED01000934.1_pt1 | contig 13467 bp, 10 predicted proteins | sample 1581771 | NCBI WGS metagenome assembly OIED01 (sample SAMEA3882546, study PRJEB24775) | human gut metagenome | biome: human-associated habitat; feature: intestine environment; material: feces | place: Netherlands | collected 2009/2010 | reverse complement strand
CGACGTCGTCAAACGAGACGAGATACGCCAAAGCCAGCGCATCGTCGATGCCGGTGTCGACATCGAGAATCATCTTGCGTTTGCCGGAGGGTGTGAGCGTCATCGGCCGGTCTTTCTCTTAGGGGAATCCGTTATTTCAATATTCGCTTTCTTAAGCAGGATTCGTTTCTTAAGAAAGCTGTTATTTCAAAATCCGCTACTTCAGGAATTCGTCGGTGGCGAGATCCTTCGACTGCGGAGCCTGGTGAATCACCTTGCCATGCGAATCGGTGTACGCGTCGGCTTTGGCAAGGAAGTCGAAATATTCCTGCGTGCCCTTCAGATCGTTGGTGCCGAAGGTGAACGAGCCGTCCTTGATTTTGGTCGGATCGCCCCAATATTGGCCGTCCACGATGGTCTTCATGCTCTTCTTGACGAAAGCCGGCTTCAGATTCGCGTCCGGAGCCTCCTTGACGAGGATTCCGGCGGCATCGTCAGGATGCGCGTAGGCGTACTCGTAACCCTTCTTGGTGGCCTGCACGAACTTTCGCACCAGATTCGGATTGGACGAGATGGTCTTGGTGTTGGTGATGATGCCGATGGCGTCGGCGTTGCCCGGCACGCCGTAATCAGGCTCGCTGAAGCAGTTGAGCTTCGGGCCGTACATGTCGGCCTGCACGCCCTCCCACGTGGCGTAGAAGCCACCGAAATCGGCTTTGTCGCTGGACAGCGTCTGGAAGGTGGACGTGCCGACGGTCACCTTGTCGAACGTGCCCTTGCCGCCGTCGGTCTGAATCATGCGGCGGATCACCGCGTCGGATTCGTTGGAGCCGAACGTGGCGAAGGTCTTGCCGTCGAAATCCTTCGGGGACTTGATGTCCTTGTTCGACGCGAGCGAACACCAGATGGCGCTCGGCTTCTGCTGCACCTGCATGACCTGTTTGATTTTCGCGCCCTTAAGCGTGTAAATGCCCACGTTGGTGAGGTTGGACAGCGCGAAATCCGCCATGCCGTTGTTCACGGCCTGCTCCGCGCCGGCCTGCGCCACCGCCACGATGTCCACGTCAAGACCGGCCTGCTTGAAATAGCCTTTGTTCTTCGCCACATACACGCCGATATGGTTGGTGTCGGGCGCCCACGAAAGCATGAACGTCACCTTGGTGAGGCCGTTGCCGTCCGCCGCGGTTTTCGTGGAGCCGTTGCTTTGCCCGCATGCGGCCACGCCGACGAGCATGGCGATCGAGCCGAGGATTGCGATTGCTTTGCTGAAGATGGTCTTCTTCATACCTTGCGATTTCCCTTGAATCTTGCTTCTCTACCGTTTTCTAGGGATGACGCTGCGGGCGGGGTTCGGGCAGAAAACGATACGAAGGGCTAAGGCCCCCGCTCGTCCAATGCCCCCGACGTTCCTTATGATGCCTGCCGCCGCCCGGTTGACCGTTTGACGCCGAAGCTGTGGAACATTGCCGGTTTGCCACACATTGGCTAAACAGCGAGTCCTATTATACGGGTGTGCATGACGATGACGTGGGCCACAGTGGTGATTGTTGCGTTTTCACTGGTCCGCGTCCGGATCGGCGTCCGCGTCGGCTGGGCCGAGCAGCAGGCGTTCGCTGAGATTCACGAGGCACATGAGTATGCCGGTGATGACGATGATGACCAGCGTGGCCGAGAAGATCAGCGGCGTGCGGAACGAATTGTAAGCCGCCTGCAGCCAGATGCCGAGGCCCTTGCGCGCACCCAGATACTCGGCAGTGGTGGCGGTGGCGAAGATGTATGCGGCGGATACGCGGATGCCGCCGTAAATCTGTCGTGCGGCGACGCGAAGCTTCACATGCCACAGTGTCCATGCGCGGGTCGCGCCGCATGTCAACGCCACATCGGAATAGAACTGCGGCACCGCCTCAAGCCCGCGAACCGTCTGCACGGCGATCGGAAACAAGCCGAACACGGCCACGATCACGATTTTGCCGGAAATCTCGAAACCGAACCAGATCAGAAACAGTGGCGCGATTGAAATCAACGGCATCGTCTGCGCGGCCGACAGCAGCGGGAACAACGCGGCATCGGCAATACGGGAGCAGTACAGCAGAATGCCGATCAGAATGCCGCATGTCACGGCGAACAGGAAGCCGACGGTGCCTTCCAACAGCGTGACTTCGGTCGCGGGCCACAGGGTCGGCCATGTTTCGACGGTCGCCTGCGCGATTTCGCTGGGGGTGGCGATCATCGTGGATGGCACGTGTCCCAATCGCACCCATGCCTCCCATACGACAAGCAGTGTGATGACGGCGATCAGCGTTGGAATACGACGCTTCGCCATACCGAGTAGTTTGTGTTGAACGTGCGATTCCGCCATCGTTCACCTTGCTTTCTGCGTCAAAGTGGACGCGCACGTGACCGACTGCGGGAAATCAGTAAGGTGAGGAGCCTGCCCGCCAATCGGCCAGAAAAGATTGTTACCGGCTCGCCAGTATAGACGGTGGGGCGGAACGTAGGCAAACCCGCACAGCAAGTACGGCAGTAACGAGAGATAACGTGCGTTGGATACCATCCCAGATATCACTTTAGATATAGAGAGACAGATATAGAAAGGCCTCCGCACCCTTCCGATGCGGAGGCCTTCCCATATACCCCTTGCTACTGCCTTATGGTTGTTTGCCTGTCAACCATGACAGACGTCTATCATTCCAGTCCGATGGACTTCATGTGGTGAAGCACCAGGGACTTGACCTTGAGCGTGCCGGATTCGGCCACGAGCTTGATGGCGCGCGGACCTTCGGACGCGTAGCTGTACGAGCTGAGCACCTGACGGCCGTCGTTGACGTACACCTCCACGCAGCCACGGTCCACGTACACGCGCAGCTTGAGTTCGCCGGCGGCAAGTTCGGCTTCGGACAGCGGTGCCGTACGGTAGCCGCGATCGCCCTGAGCGTTGGCCTGACGGTCGACCACCACGCGGCCGATCTGATCGTCATACGCAACGGACGTGTAGGCGCCATCCTCGGTGGCGTGGACACGCAGGCCGGCACGCTCGGCGGTGGAGTTGGCCAGGTCGATGGTCATTTCGATTTCCACGGCTTCGGCATCGTCCACAATGGTCTTCTCGCCGCTGACGTCCAGATCGATCGCACCGAAATCGACGGTATCCTCGCGCAGGCCTTCCATTTCGGCCACCGGCGCGGTGTGCAGGTCGCCGTCGGCGCCCAGCGTGATCTCACGCGGCAGGGTGAGGTTGCCGCACCAGCCGTCGTCCTGCATCGGAATCGGCTCAACGAACGGGCTCATCCAGCCGTATACAATCTGACGCTCGCCGTCATTGAACGATTGCGGAGCATAATAGTTGTGGCCGCAATCCCACAGACGGAACTCGGTTTCCGGCTGGAATGCCTCTCCCGGAGTCCACGTGCCAATCATGTAGCCGGCGTTGGAAACGTTGCGGTTCATAAAGCCGGAAGCCTTGGCACCCATGGCGGAGAAGCCGATAACCCACTTCTCGTTGCCTTCGGCGTCCTTGATCGGGAAGAAGTCCGGGCATTCAAGCATAAACACGTCCGGATCCGGATGCTCGAACAGCACCTGCTCATAGGTCCACTTGACCATGTCGTCGGAGGAGAACAGCCACATCTGGCCGCGCTTCTCGGCAGAGGAGACACCGAAGGTCATGTACCACTTGTCGCCGGTCTTCCAGACCTTCGGGTCGCGGTAGTGGTGGTTCACCTTGTCGGTCGGGCAATCAATGACCATACCGCGCTTAGTGGCGCTGGTCAGCTCATCGTTGTCTGGTTCGGCGAGCATCTGTACCTGCCAGTCGCCGCCGGTGTTGTCCTTGCCGTTGGCCCAACGGTGGCCGGTGTAGTAGAACTTGAGCTTGCCATCGTCGCCGATCACTGCGGAGCCAGAGAAGACGCCGTCCTTTTCTTCTTCCAGAGACGGGGCGAACATAATCGGCTCACGCTTCCAATTGACCATGTCGGTGGAGGAGACGTGACCCCAATGCATCGGACCCCACTGGGTGCCATACGGGTGCAGCTGGTAGAAGACGTGCCAACGGCCCTTGTAGAAGCACAGGCCGTTCGGATCGTTGATCCAACCGCCATTGGATGCGATGTGGAACTTCGGATACCAGCGGTTGTTACGCTTGGCTGCGAAGGCCGCGACGCCGGCCTCTGCCTTGGTGAGTTCCTCGCCATGGTTCTTGATTTCGTGCAGGACAGGTGCGTCCGGAGTGAAGCCAGTCATCGTTGAATGCCTTTCTGAATCTGGGTTATGAATTGTTGGGTAAAAAGCTTTTTGAAGATGGTGCCCAAAGCGGAAAAAGGGAAACGCTTCGGACACCACGATTGTTGTTATGACGCGTACGGTACCGATGATGATCGCGGGAGAAGGGATGTAGGTTGCGACCACCATCGACGCCGTACGCCGACTTAGTACGGGGGCTGAGACTCAGGCCTTCACTTCCGCATCAGCGGCCTTCATGGCCTTGAGCTGCTTGTCAGTGTAGAACGGATCGCCGCCGACTTCCTGATCATCCTTCTTGATGACGAAGAAGCCGTAGACCAGAGCCGCAAACACGATGGCAGAGATGGTGAAGAAGGTCGGACGGTCGCCCATGGCATCATGCAGAGCACCCATCGGGGTGGAGAAAATCACCTGGCCGACCTGGGAAGCGATCTGGAAACCAACCATGTACAGGGTGGCAGACAGCTTCGTGTCGAAGTGCAGGGTGAAGTAACGGAACGCCGGCAGGCAGAACAGCGGTACCTCGATGGAGTGGAACAGCTTGACGATGGAGACGGAGACCGGGTCATGGAACACGCCGCACAGACCGATACGGGCGAACATCACGGTGGCGCCGAGCAGCAGGGAGTTGCGCACGCCGATCTTCTTCATGATGATCGGGACGACGCCCATCATGGCGGACTCAAGGAACACCTGGAAGGAGTTCAGGGTACCGTAGGTGGCGTTGCCGATTTCAGTGGTCGGGAAGAGGGAAGCGTAGTAGTTCGGGAACATCTGCTGATCGAACACGGTGTAGAAGGTGTTGGTGAACAGCATGAAGACGATGAGCACCCACAGAGTCGGCATCTTCAGGACGGAGACCATTTCCTTGAAGGACGGGTTGGTCGGAGCCGCGTTCGGATCGGCCTCCTTCTTGAGTTCTTCCTTTTGCTCGGCCGGAACCCAGAAGGCGTAGACGCACAGCATGCCGAGGCCGCAGATGGAACCAACCCAGAAGTTCAGCAGCGGGTTGATGTTGAACAGGAAGCCTGCGCACAGTGCCACGACAGCGTAGCCGAAGGAGCCCCAAGCGCGGGACTGACCGTATTCGAAGCCGAACTTACGGGAGTAACGTTCGGTGACGGCTTCGAACAGGGAGCAGCCGGCCATGAAGCCTGCGGACAGCACGATGGAGCCGAGAAGCACGCCGATGAATCGGGTGGTGCCGCCGGCGGTCAGCATCGGCTGGTACACGAACTGCACGAACGGGCCAACGCATGCAGCGACCGCAGAGATGAAGATCACGAGCTTACGCTTGATGCCCAGCTGGTCCTGAATGGTGCCGTAAACGAACATGATGACCAGGGTGGCCAAGGAGTTGATGGAGTAGATCTGGCCCTGTTCCGCGGAGCTCATGCCCAGACCGTGGGTCGGGTCAGTGAGCCAGCGGGAGAAGAAGGACCACCAGATGCCCCAGGAACAGAAGAACATGAAAATGCCGAAGGAGCTCTGCAGATAGGAAGGATTCTTCCATACAGAACGTGTTTTACTTGCCATTTTGATTCTCTTTTTCTCTTCGCGGTGCCGCTGCCGCGCGGCATCGATCGCTTCCGATGTTGTTTTGGCTTGCGCCTGCTCGGATTTCAGCTGCCGTGCCGAAAAGCGAACATGGCTTCAAGATAGCATGTTGCAACTGCTTCGTCAATCGTTTGACGTCAATCGTTTGACGTCAAACGATTGTAAGGATTTGCGGATAGTTGAAATTAAGCCTGAATCAACTGCTGGCGGACTGTTGGCACGATTGCTTTATTCGGCGTGTCGTGAACAAACGCACAATTTTCATGTATAGAAAATGGCTGTGCGAACAATCGTAAGCATTTGAATCGTTGTAAAAACAGAAAAATCAGGATATGACGGAATCTTTTTCCAACAATGCGCAGTGGATCTTCGCCGGAATCGGCGCATCAAGCGGCGGCAGGGAAGCTCTGGCGGATGGACATGAACTGATATCCACATCCTTGCCTTCAATCATGGAAATCAGCTTGCAGGCTGACCAATAGCCCATTTCGTAATGTGGCAGTTCGACGGTGGTCAGCTGCGGTTCAAGTGTCTCTGCGAACACGCGGTGGTTGTCCACGCCGACCACGGAAATATCCTTGCCTACCGTAAGCCCTCTTCTTGCCGCGCATTCGTACACATACCAGGCGCGCGCATCATTGAAGCAGAAGAAGCCGTCCGGATGCTCGTCGTCGAACAACTTGTTCACGGCGCGTAAAGCTGGACCGTTGTGCACTACGTTGCATACCAGCGATGGGTTGAACGCACGTCCGGCCTCCTGCAACGCGGTGCGGTAGCCGGCAAGACGACCGTCCTGCGCGATCATGTTTTCCGCGCAACCCACGTATGCGATGCGTTTGCATCCGGCCTGGATCAGCCGATTCGTGGCGTCGTAGCCGATCATGAACTCGTCCGGCTCGATGCTGGGCACTTTGTTCTCGTGGTCGGTGGCGTCCACCATCACCACGGGGTATTCGTTCAACGATTCGGGAACATGTGCGATGCGGTTCGACATCTTCGAATAGAAGAATCCGTCCACGCCGTACCTTTTCAGTGTGGCGATCTCGTTTTCCTCGCTCGCCTTGCCGTCGGTGCTGACGGTGAACAGCATGTAGCCGTAGGCACTGGCCGCATCCTGTGCGCCCAGAATGATGCCGCCTGCGTATGGTGTGGTGGCAACTTCCTCGCTGATGAAGCCGAGGATTCGGGTTTTGTTGGTACGCAGGCTTCGCGCCAACGGATTGATTTTGTACCCGAGCTCGGTCGCTTTGTTGCGTACGAGTTTGGCGAGCGCGGGATTTACCCTGCCTTCGTCGCGTCCGTTGAGCACCAGGGATACAGTGGAGATGGATACCCCCGTTTGTTCGGCGATTTCCTTCATTGTCGTCATAATCGCAACACTATACCCAAATAAACGCGAAAAGCGCGCTTTTCCCAGAAAAACGCGCCTTACGTGTGGAATGCCCTGTTCCGTCAGGGGTTATTTCGACAGAATCTCGTTTACCAGTTCCTGCTTGGCGTGGATCTGTCCTTCGAAACCGGGGCGGATGTCGAGACGGATCACCACGTCGGTGCGGTATCCCTGGCCGGCGAGCTTCATGGTAGCGTCGCGGATCACCTTGAGCACATCGTCGATGTCTCCTTCGATGTTGGTGAACATGGCGTTCGTCTCGTTCGGCAGGCCGGATTCACGGATTACGTCCACGGCCTGCGCCACGTACGTGGACTTCTCCGGGCTGGCGCCGGCGGGGGAGATGGCTACTGCGGCAAGCGTGTTGATATACGGTTTGCCGGTTTCCGGATTGACGGGCACTTCCTGCTTTTCTGCGTTGCGATCGAGCGTCATGATTACCTTTCTCAGCGTTGTCTCGTGTGTTTTCGTGCGATTACTTGTTGTACTGTTCCAACGGCTGCCATGGTTCGCGTGGTTTGCGTGGCTTGGTTCAACGCCACTTCCACGCGTGGTCCATCGGACCGGAACCATGTCCAAGATCGAGCTGCGCTTCCAAAGCGCCGGTCAGGTACAGCTTGGCATGGTCGACGGCCGTCGGCAGCGCCTCGCCAAGAGCCAAATGGCTGGCGATGGCGGAAGACAGCGTGCAGCCGGTGCCGTGCGTGTTCGGGTTGTTGATGCGACGGGAACGGAACCAGGTGATCTTGCCATCCGGCTCGACAAGCACGTCACTCGCGTCATGCGTGCCGTGGCCGCCCTTGACGAGCACCGCGCAGCCGAAATGGCCGGCGAGCAGATGACCTGCGGTCACCATGTCGTTCTCGGTGGAGATGGATTCGCCGTTCTCATAGTCGATTGCGCCCGCACCCTGCTCTACGGCCAAGTCGCACAGTACCTGGGTCTCCGGCATGTTCGGCGTGATCACAGTGGCCAGCGGGAACAGTTTGGACGTCAGCGCCGCGATGGCATCATCCTCGATGAGCTTCGCGCCGGACGTGGCCACCATCACCGGGTCGAGCACCACGTTCTTCGCGTTGTGCGCGGTCAGACGGTCGGCGATCACGGTGATGAGCTCGGCGCTGGACACCATGCCGATCTTCACCGCCACCGGCGGAATGTCTTCGAACACCGCGTCGATCTGCGCCGCAAGCATTTCCGGGGGAGTGTTGGTGACCATCGTCACGCCGGTGGTGTTCTGCGCGGTCAGCGCCGCGATCGCGGTCATGCCGAACACGCCGTTGGCGAGCATGGTCTTCAAATCCGCCTGAATGCCGGCACCGCCGGACGAATCCGATCCTGCGATACTCAATACCGGTGGCAATGTGCTAGTCATGGTAACTCTCCTTATTAGGCTCACTGATTCATTGATTATCTTCACTGAGCTCACTGATACAGTGTAGAACCACCCTTGCGGAACTTCTCGCTCATCTCAGCGGGCTTGTCGATTTCCTGTACGACGGACTACTTCACACGCGGCGCATAGCCGTGCTTCGCGTCGCCGCGCACCGCCTTCCAGCGCGTCACCATTTCGCGGGTGGCCGCTTCCGGATCGTCGGCACCGGCGATCGCGGACACCACGAACCAGCCGGCCGCCTTCGAACGGGCCAGCATCTCCATATCGTCGGCATGTACGCCGCCGCCGACCACTACCGGGAACTCGCTCGCCGCGCAAATCGCGTTGATCTGTTCCTCGTCAAGCGTATGCCCGGAACCGTCGTTGCCGCCCACGGAAGCCTCCGGCTTGGTGGTGGACACATGTAGCGGGCCGGCGCCGATGTAGTCGATGCAGCCGCTCGGCAGCTCGTTGATAAGCTTCACCAGACTTTCGGTCTCGGCGGACAGGCCCACGATGGCGTCCTCGCCGAGCAGTGCACGGGCTTCGCGCGGCTCCATATCGGTCTGGCCGATATGCACGCCGTCTACTTTGATGCCTTTGTTGCGTGCCTGCCACACCACATCCACACGATCGTCGATGACGAATGCCACGGTGTCTGATTTGCCGTCATCCTCGATGATCTGCGCGATATCGCGTGCCATCTCGGTGATGTCCTTCGCGTCCGCGTCCTTGGCGCGCAGCTGGATGAACGTGGCTCCGCCACGCAGTGCGTCATCGACTACGTCGGTGATCGGACGGCCTTTGCAATCCTGCGGGCCGACCACGAAGTACGCGCTCATGTCGAAACAGTCTCGCATGGAGGCGTATGGATAATTGCTCATTGTGTTCCCCTTTGTTTTTGGTAAGTGCTCCGGAAGCTTGATGATGCTGTATATATTTCGTATATACGAATGATGGATATGCGAGCTATACCGAGATGTTGTCGGATATGCGATATCAGGCGGTTTCCATGATTTCGGACGAAGCCACCTGATCTGCGGTGACGTTCCACAACGCGTCGAGTAGCGCCACTTGGAATGAGCCGGGCCCCTGTGATGTGGACTCGGCGATTTCGGACGCGCGGTTGTACAGCAGTGATGCCGCGATGGCCGCGACGAGCGGCCCGGCCACGGCAAGATACGTTGCGGTCACGCCGCCGAGCGAACAGCCGGCGCCGGTGATCTTCGTCATCATCGCGCTGCCTCCGGGCAGGCGGAACGTGCGCTCGCCGTCGGTCACCAGATCAACCGCGCCGGACACCGCAACCGCGCCCTTGCCGACGGGGGAGTGCTTCGCCAAATGGCGGGCCACACGTTTGGCCGCGTCGATGGCCGCGTCGACCTCGTCAACGGCCTCCACTCCAGCCGGACGCGTGGTCGGATCAGTGCTGTCGGCGTCGGCCAGCCCCCACATCGCATCAAGCGCGATGACCTCGCTCGCATTGCCGCGCACAATGGTCGGAGGCGCGTCACGGAACGATTCAAGAATGAACGTGCGTGTTTCGCCAATGCCCGCAGCAACCGGGTCTAGCACCCACGTCTTGCCGTTTTCGTGCAGTTTGCGCGCGATTTCCGGCAGCGCGTCCTTGAAGAACGGCAGCAACGTGCCCACGTTGATGTAGTTCGATCCGGCGATTTCGGCGGTGGCGATCACATCATCCGGCAGATAGCTCATGGCCGCGGTGCCGCCCGCCGCAAGCTGTGCGTTGGCAACGAGATTGATGGTTACGAAATTGGTGAAAGACTGCGCCAACGGGGTCTGCTCATGCACGTCCGTGACGGCCTGCTTGATTTTCGTACGAATCGGGTCGGTTGCGGAAACGGCCGCTTCGCTGTCGTTGCGTTCGACGCCGTCGCTGAATGAGTCACTGCTCATATATCTGCTCCCTACGTTTGTTCTAACCAACAGGTTCAAAGGGTCAGGCCTTGGCCTATCTCAGCTTGCCGGTTTCCGCCGCCAAGCACCCCTGCATGTTCAAAACGATATTTAATGTATTCGTCCCTATTGACAGCGTGTTTTCCTATCATCCGCAATTGCCGTCGTGGATGGAGGCGGCGATCTGGTCGCTTTGCGCGTCCATCGCGTATTCGGCGACTCCCTGTTGTTCCGTGGCGATGCGTCCGCGATCGGCTCCGAAATACAGCGCGGAATAGGAGTTCGTCACCGCTTCCGTACGGTTGCCGGCGATCGCCGGCTGCGTGGTGCCGCAGGAGATCATGATCGAACGATGCGAAAGCTCATGCTTGACCATATCCACCAGCCACGGGCTTCGCGCGGTCTGCGTCCAATTCGGGTGCGTGGTGAGGATATGCACGACATCCCGTTGCGTGCGGTCGGGCATCTGGCAGTAGTACGCCGCCACGAATCCGTTTGGATTCTCGCCCGCCTGGCCTCCGCAGCTGAATTCCACGGTCTGCTCGATCTGCACGCCCATCGTCGACGCCACGTTTGTGGCAAGCGTGTACCATCCGGCCGGGTCGAGGTCGCCATTTCGTTCGGGCACTGCGATCGCCGCGGCCGTGGCTTCCGTATCGTGCAGTTTGCCGACCGCGTCCGACACTTGCTGCTTCACGTCTTCGCGCAGCTTATGCAACGATTGCAGATCGGTGAGCAGCTCCCGCATTGACGCGTAGTTGCGTTGTTTGCCGTACCGGTCGATCAGCTCGTTCACCTGTGTCGGATCGTCCACCTGCAGCAGCCATTGCCCGGCATGCTGGGTGAAGTCGTCGGCCATGGTCTTGTCCACGGCGTCAAGCAGTTCTTTGGTTTGCGTGTCGAGATTGTGCGCTGTGGTCTGCATGCTGTCAACGAGGTGCTGCTGGTCTTTGTGGTGGAACATGCGGAGAACACGGTCCGGCAGGCTTGTCGCGGTGAGATATCGATATGCCGGCAGTTTCGTGAAATAGTCGTAGTCGCTCATGTACTGCTGCACGTTTTCGATTTGCGCGGCATACTGATCCGGATTCTCCATGCTTTGCGCGAACGTGACGCTGTCCTGCGCGGTCTGCCGAATGCCTTGCATGGTTGTCATCTGCGGCTCGAGATCCTGATATGTGTTCGACGTGGTGTTTTGAACGAAGTTCGCCGCGGACACAATCACCGCAAGCGTGACGATCGCGCTCAATATGTTTTTGACGATACGCGAGCCGCGCGAATTCGGGTCATACAACAACATATGCTTAGCTTACCTTTTGAGGGTTGGACGATGCGCTTTATGATGCGTGAGATAGGTTGGCATAAAAATGGTGGTCCCATCACCTTCTTCGTTATGGAACCACCATTGTTTGCATGTTGTGCCAGGTGTGCCGGATGCGTCAGCTATGTCATCTTGGGTTAGAAGGACTTGCGTGCGCCGCAGAGCTTTTCGAATTCCTCGCGCACCTGCACCTTCACCAACGCGTCCTCGAATGTGATGACGCCCATGTTCACCAAACGCGCCAGATCCTGGTCGAGCGTGTGCATGCCTTCCTTCTCTCCGGACTGCAGCACAGTGCGGATCTGATGCGCCTTGCCGCTGCGAATCAGCGCGGCGACGGCAGGATTGTTGATCATCACCTCGGTTGCCGGCGCACGACCATGGCCACTGGCACGCGGAATCAGCGTCTGCACGATTACGGCGCGCAGGGTGGAAGCCACCTGCACGCGAATCTGCTGCTGCTGGTTTTCCGGATACACGTCGATCAGACGGTCCACGGTGGAACCTGCGTCCTGCGTGTGCAAGGTAGCGAACACCAAGTGGCCGGTCTCCACTGCGGTCAATGCGGTGGAGATGGTCTCCAGGTCTCGAAGCTCGCCGACTTCGATGATGTCCGGATCCTCACGCAGAGCGCGCTTCAACGCTTCCGCGAAGCTCTTCGTGTCGGTGCCCACCTCACGCTGGCTCATCACGCAGCGCTTGTGCTGATGCACGAATTCGATTGGGTCTTCGATGGTGATGATATGGTCGGCGCGTTCCGCATTCGCCTTGTCCACAATCGCGGCCAACGTGGTCGATTTGCCGGAACCGGTCGGACCAAGCATCAGGATATTACTTTTCTGCAGTTCTACATCCAGATCTTTTCCTGCAAGGATTCTCTTGTAATGATTGTAAACAGCAACAGAAAGTGCTTTTTTGGCCTCATCCTGTCCGATCACATAATCATCCAGAAATGCCTTGATTTCTTCCGGTTTCAGAAGATTGATATCATCATATGCATTTTCTTCTTCATAACCAAGTTCATCTTCAATGATCTCAGTACATACATCCACACACTGGTCGCAGATAAACACCCCATTTGGTCCGGCGATCATCTTGCGTACCTGACTCTGTGGTTTATTGCAAAAAGAACATCTTACGATTTCTTCATATTTTCCTGCCATATTCTTACCTCGCACTTTTTTACACGTAAAGGGAATGTCCCAATAAGGACATTCCCTTTTCCCGTTAACGGCTTGTAATAACCTTATCAATCAATCCATATGCCAAAGCTTCTTCGGCAGTCTTCCAGTTATCTCTTTCCGTATCTGCACAAATTGTCTCATAACTCTGACCTGTATTTGCAGCCATCAATCTGTTCATTCTTTCTCTGATCTTCAGAATATGCTGTGCATTGATCTCAATCTCAGTTGCCTGACCCTGTGCACCGCCTGAAGGCTGGTGAATCATGATCTCTGCATTCGGAAGGGCATATCTCTTTCCCTTTGCTCCGCCTGCGAGAAGGAAGGCTCCCATACTTGCAGCCATTCCCATACACATCGTAGAGACGTCACATTTGATGTAATTCATAGTGTCGTAGATCGACATACCTGCTGAAATTGATCCGCCAGGACTGTTAATGTAAAACTGGATATCCTTTTCCGGATCTTCTGCTTCCAGAAACAGCAGATCCGGAAAAGGATATCC
>OIED01000933.1_pt1 | contig 13497 bp, 9 predicted proteins | sample 1581771 | NCBI WGS metagenome assembly OIED01 (sample SAMEA3882546, study PRJEB24775) | human gut metagenome | biome: human-associated habitat; feature: intestine environment; material: feces | place: Netherlands | collected 2009/2010 | reverse complement strand
AGCCCGGCAAGCGGATTTAACGCAATGTCCCGTATGCGTCGGGGTCCACGGGTTCCAGCCATTCATTCGTCACGTCGCCCGTGCCATCCGCAATCATGAACGCCAAATGGCTGAAAGCTTCGTGAGGGGCGGCGCCGTGCCAATGCTTAACATCCGGCGGAATACGGACGGCCTGTCCCGGTTCAAGCTCCTTCGGCTCTTCGCCCTCAAGCTGGTAGTAGCCACGCTCTCCAACCGCAATGAGAATCTGGGCCGCGTGATGGTGGATATGCCAGTGGTTCCGGCATCCAGGTTCGAACGTCACATTGTGGATTGACACTTCAGGCGCGTCAAGTACCGGCGCAAGACAGCTCTGTCCGTCGAAATACTGGGCGAAACCGTCATTTGGTTCCCCAAGAGGGAACGCACTGGGATTGTTCATATGGGCTCTCCTATCCATCATTCTGAACATCGGTTCAGAAAGCACCATACAACCTTGAAGCCGCTTGAAGTCAAATCACAGCACTCTGCGGAATGCTCATCGTTCCGAATCAGCCCGGAACACGCAAGCCCTACTCGAAGTCTTTGGCGGTAAGCAGCGCGATGAGTTCGCCGCTGTGCAGCTGCCACTGGTTGAATGGCTCGTTCGAGCCGAATACGGCGATCGAGGCCGGGGACATGCCGAGATTCAGCAGGTCAAGCAACGTCGGATCGGATTCGGTGCTGGCCAGCCATTGGCAGGCGATCGAAATGGTCGGTTCGTGGCCAAGCACGAGCAGCGTGCGATGCTTTTCCTTGGTTTGCGCGAGCTCGTCGAACACGGATTGCACGCCGCCTTCGTACAGGCTTTGCCGGTAGTCGACTTTCGGATCGTCGCCGAACACCTTGAGCATGCGATCGCAGGTCTGACGGGCGCGGGTGGCGCTGGAGCATGCGATGCGAGTGGGCACCATTTTGAACGCCGCCAATCCTTTGGCCACGGCTTTGGCCTGCTTACGTCCTTTGTCGGTGAGCTCACGTCCCACGTCGCTGCCGTTGCCGCCGAACGGCTCGGTTTTGGCGTGGCGCATCGCCAGCAGCACATACTTGTATTCCTTGGCCTTTTTAGCGACCTTCTTCAGGCTCGTTCCCATAATCGCACGCTCCGATCCGGTTCCAGCGCCGCATTTCAAATGTCTAATGTCCATTGTCTCAGATTTTCCGCTGGGACATGGCATGAAACGCTCTAAATCTACTCCTTTATGGCTTCGACCTGCGCGTCGAGGTCACGCAGCACCTTGCGCAGCTTGCGATCGGAAATGTCACGCAATTCCAGATCCTCAAGCTGTTCGGCACGCTCCTCGGGCGTCAACGAATCGATGTCGGTCGTCGTGTCCTTCGTGGCACGGTCGCGTTTACGCAACGCCTGGAAGCCCGGAGCCATCGCGCGAGAAACCATGAGGAAACCGGTGTGTCCAATCATCTGGTGATCGGGACGGATGGCCAGTCCTTGCGCCTTCCAATTACGTTCCAAAGTCTCCTGAATGTCCGGCTCGGTCCAGCAGCCGGCCTCGCGCAACGCTTCGGCAAGACGGCTCAACTGCGTGGTGGTGGTGACGTACGCGACAAGCACGCCGCCAGGCGCGATCACGCGATACGCCTGTTCAAGACGGTTCCACGGGTCAAGCATGTCAAGCATGATGCGGTCGAAGGAGTGTTCCGGCAAACCAGCCGCGACCGAATCGAAATCGCCGGTCCTCAAATCCCACCATGCGGGACGTTTGCCAAAGTAAACCGTCGCGTTGGCTTCGGCGACGCGCGCGAATTCCGAACGCATCTCGATGGTGGTGAGGCTTCCGCCCTCCCCCACGGCATCCAGCAGATTGATGCTCATCGCGCCCGAACCGGCTCCGGATTCCAGCACGTTCATACCGGAACGAATATCACCGAGCTGGATGACCTGCGCGATGTCCTTCGGATACATGATCTGCGCGCCACGCGGCATGGACAGCACATAGTCAGCCAAGCGCGGACGCATGACGGCGAACTCCCAACCACCGATGGCACGCGTTCCCTTCCACGGCTTGTTCGCGTCGCGTTCCGGATGCGTCTGGTTGACCTGAGCCTCACGTTTCGCACTCACCGTCACGACAACGGATCCTTCCGTCTGGCCAATCACATCATCATGCAGGATGATGCCATGCGAGGTCTGCGTCACACCACCCGGCACCAGCTGATCGGTGATTTTATTCGACCTGCGGTCCGTGAACTGCACTTTTTCACCGGCGGCAAGCGGCCCTCGACGCATGGTTTACGCTCCTTCGTACGTTCGTTCAGTATGCGATTTCACGACTGTGGATTACGATTGCAGACCGCATTCCACAGACAGCAACGAACCTATGCTACCGTATCCGCCGTCATACCGGCAGACGGCACGAAGCGACGGCAATGTGACGGCGACGTCAACATCACACCGCGTACGCGTTCCAACGACCATTCGCATGCGTGACCTTCAAATCCAAACCAAACACCTGGCTCAACCGTTCAGAAGTAAAACCATGCTCCAAATCACCCGTATATACGATAGTGCCCGGCGCCGGATCGTTGCCGGCGACGTTATCGGCATACGCGTCCGCCTCGTTGCCGGTGATACGTCCCATGATCGCCACATGGTCGAAGCCTTGCGGAATCTCCTCAAGACGGTGCGTCACCAGAATCACGGCGCGGTCAGACTGCTCCGCACCAACACGACTCAACGCACGCAAAGCAATCTCACGCCCACCCAAATCAAGACCCGTGGTCGGCTCGTCAAGAATCAGCAAATCGGGATCCGCCATCAACGCACGGCAGATAAGCACGCGAGTGCGTTCGCCTTCGGAAAGCTTGAACATCATCTTGCCTTCCAGGTATTCGATGCCGAATTCACGCATCAATGAGCGGGCTTTGGCGTAATCCTCGTCAGTATAGGTGTCGCGCCAACGGCCGGTGGTTGCGGTCAGCGCCGTCACGATGGCGTCAAGAGGATCTTCCTGCGGTGGGAACGCGCGTCCGAGTTCGGCCGAGCTCAAACCGATGCGGTTGCGGTAGGAGAACACGTTCACTTTGCCCAGACGGTTTCCCAGAATGTCGACTGTGCCTTCGGATGGGAATCCACGGGTGCTCATCATCTGCACCAACGTGGATTTGCCGATGCCGTTGGGACCGAACAGCACCCATTTCTCGCCTTTTTTGACTTCCAGATTGACTTTGGTGAGAATTACGCGCCTGCGGCGACGGAATTCCACATCGTCCAGTTTCAACGCGATGTTCTGTTCGTTCATGGTCCCCTCCATTTTCACAAACCACTTGGATACGATGATGCCTCCTGCCAGCATAGTGCGTCGGCAGGAGGCATTTCAGGATTATTCTGGCTGTCGATCAGCCGGATCGGTTATCCGCGATCAGACAGGTTCGGTTCTACTTCCGTTCGGCAAGCACGTCCTCGTAGACTTTGACGGTCTTGTCTGCGATGGACTCCCAGCTGAAGTGGTCGCGGGCGCGCTCGTAACCGGCCTGTCCCATCCGCTTCGCCTTTTCAGGGTCAGCCATGATGCGGTTGATGGCGTCGGCCATATCGTGCACGAATTTGTCAGGGTTGGTTGGGGTGCCAGTGCCGTCATGCAGTTGGTCGACCGGCACCAGATATCCGGTCTCGCCGTCGACGACGACTTCCGGAATGCCACCGGTCGCAGAGGCGACCACCGGCAGACCGCATGCCATGGCTTCCAGATTCACGATGCCGAGCGGCTCGTAGATGGATGGGCAGATGAATGCGTCGCAGCCATGTTCGAGTGCGTTGAGTTCCGGCTTCGGCAGCATCTCCTCGATCCAGATGATGTTGCCACGTTCCTCGTCGAGCTTGGCGAAGGCGGTTTTGACCTCTTCCATGATTTCCGGCGTGTCGGGAGCGCCGGCGCACAGAACGACCTGGATGTTCGGGTCCACGAAGTGCAGTGCCTGAAGCAGGTACGGCAGACCCTTTTGACGAGTGATGCGTCCGACGAACAGCAAGGTCGGTTTGCTGCGGTCGATGTTGTAACGTTCGAAGACCTTCCAGCCCGAATCGTCATCCGCCGGGGTTTCAAACTGGCTCATGGTGATGCCGTTGTGCACTACGACCACCTTGTCCGGGTCAAGGTTCGGATAGGCGGTGAGGATATCCTCACGCATGCCCGCGGATACGGCGATCACGCGGTCGGCATGCTCGTAGGCGTCTTTCTCAGCCCAGGAGCTCAGATTGTAGCCGCCGCCCAACTGTTCACGTTTCCATGGACGGAACGGTTCAAGCGAGTGCGCGGTGATGACCAATGGGGTGTCATGCAGCATTTTGGCGAGATAGCCGGCAAGGCATGCGTACCATGTATGCGCATGGATGATGTCGGCATCAACGTCGTTGGCGATTTGCAAATCGACGCCAAACGTCTTCAGCGCACCGTTCGCATCCTCAAGCTCCTTCGGCACGTCGTAGCCGACGACCGTGAGCGACCCTTTCGGGTCGGTTCCGGAAATCGCGGGAATGTCGGCGGCCGTGCGCGGCCCGTCGAATGCGCGGACCGTCACATCGACACGTTCCGCCAGCACCTTGGAAAGCTCTTCGGCATGCACCCCCGCGCCGCCATACACCTTGGGCGGGTATTCACGCGATAGAATGTCAACCTTCATGTCTGTAATCTCCTCCTCGAGTCTTCCAGCGTTTCCTGTTCTACTGTAAAACATCAGACACGAAAAACACTCATTGTTTTCATCGTTTTTCAGAAAGTTCCATTCTTTTTCTGAAAAACGATGAAACAGCATTCTCGCATACCCTTTACGGTTAGTCGAAGTCAAGTAGCGCATACCTAAAATCCGATAGAAAAAGCGGTGAGACAAATGCTTCTGGTTGTCTCACCGCTTTCCATCGTTTTTGTGATCAGACGGCTGTTCCGTTTTGGTCGAGATTCGGATTGTGCTTCGGGTTGCCGGCCGTGAAGAACAGGCTCAGCACACCGACTGCGAAGACGATGGCGACTGTGGAGATGAGCCACATCGGATGCGACGGCAGCCACATGACCACGAGGAAGGCGATGGCCGACAGCGCAATCAGCACCCAACTGGCCACACGGAACCATTGGCGGACGGAATGGGGTGCCTTGAACATCTTCGGATTCTTGTAATCAGGATTGGTGTTCAGCACGTTTTCCGTTTCCGTGATCGTACTGGCACTCGGCTTCCATGGCCCATCGGTGCCGTCCTGCAGACGACGTGACTTTTCCTGCAGCTGATACTCGTCCAACATGCCGGAACGTGCGCGGCCTTGGGTTTGGTCGTATTGCTGTGGCACTCCCCTGCGATTGCGCTTGGCCTGGGCACGTCGTTCTGCGCGATTTGGCATTAGTCACTCCTTTGTTGCATGGTGCTGGGATTACTTTACCGCATTTCGGGTGAAAAACAGGTAGCCCGGCTCACTATTCGCGAACCGGGCTACCTCGTTCATACCCTTACAACAGTGTTGTCTATCGCGGCAGCATCATCGGACGCTTGGAAGCGACGATCGGTGCCGGCAGTTCGGTGGAGCCGGTAAGGTACTCGTCGACCGCGGCAGCGCAGGAGCGACCTTCGGAGATGGCCCACACGACGAGGCTCTGGCCACGTCCGGCGTCACCGCAGGCGAAGACGCCGTCCTGGGAGGTGGCGAACTTGTCGTTACGCGCCACATTGCCTCGACCGTCAAGGTCGACCGGCAGCTGATCCACCAACGTGGTGGTGTCAGGGTGCAGGAAGCCCACGGAGATGAGCACCAGATCGGCGGGAATCACTCGTTCGGTGCCTGGCTGGCGGGTGAACGGCCCGTTCTCTCCTGGAGCGACGTTGACGACCTTCAGACCGGTGACATGTCCGTTCTCGTCGGCGACGAAGCCTTCGGTGGCGGTGGAGTTCTCCACCTTCACCTTGGCCTTGTCCTCATCGGAGCCCTCGAAGTTGACCGAGTCGGTGTTGTACACGTATTCGGCGCGCTGCGTTTCGAAACCTTCCTCCATGGAGGAGGTTTCCTTGTACAGGCGGGCGAAGGTCGGCCATGGCTGGTTGGCCGGACGCTCCTTCGGTTCCTGCGGCATGATCTGCAGCACGGTGACGTCCTTAGCGCCTTGGCGCAGGGATGTGCCGAGGCAGTCGGAACCGGTGTCGCCGCCGCCGATGATCACCACATGCTTGCCTTCGGCGGTGATGTCGTTGACCGGCTTGACACCGTACACGCGACGTGTGGCGTCCGGCAGGAACTCCATGGCGAAATGGATACCCTTGAGATCACGGCCTGGAATCTTCATGTCACGCGGCACGGTGGAGCCGATGGCAACCACCACTGCGTCGTAGCGGGAACGCAGGTCATCCCAGGAGATGTCCTTGCCGATTTCCGCGCCGGTACGGAACACGGTGCCTTCGGCTTCCATCTGCTCGACTCGGCGGTCGATGAGGCGCTTGTCGAGTTTGAAGTTCGGAATGCCGTAACGCATCAGACCACCGATGGCGTCATCACGCTCGTATACGACCACGGTGTGGCCGGCACGGGTGAGCTGCTGGGCGCAGGCGAGACCGGATGGGCCGGAACCGACCACGGCAACGGTCTGGTCGGTCAGACGCTGCGGCGGCAGAGGCTTGACGTAGTCAAGGCTCCATGCCTGATCGATGATGGTGCGTTCGTCGTTCTGAATCATCGTGGCCGGCTGATGGATGCCAAGCACGCAGGCGGCTTCGCACAATGCCGGGCAGATGCGACCGGTCACTTCGGGGAAGTTGTTGGTTTCGGACAGACGGTTGTACGCGTCCTCCCACTTCTCCTGACGGACCAGATCGTTGAACTCCGGAATGATGTTGCCGAGCGGGCATCCGCTCATGCAGAACGGAGTGCCGCAATCCATGCAGCGGGCCGCCTGCTCGGTGGTCCAGGACTGCAGGCCGGATTCGGTGTGAACGTCGAACCAGTCCTTGATTCGCTCTTCAACGGGGCGTTCGGCCAGTTCGCGACGGGTACGGACCTTCAGGAATCCACGAGGATCTCCCATGTCAGCGCGCTCCTTCCATAACCTGCTCGTACACCTGTTCCCAGACGCCGGGCGTATTGAAATCGATGTTCTTCTCCTCGGCTTCCTTCATCGCCTTCTGCATGGCGAGGAAGTGCTTCGGAACGATGTGGGTGAATCGCTTGGCGCTGTTTTCCCAGTCGTCAAGCAGGGCCTTCGCGAAGGCGGAGCCGGTCTCTTCGGCATGCTGCTTGACGAGACCGTGCACCAGCTTGTCGGCATCGGCGTCAAGCGGCTCGAACAGCAGCGCGCCGTTGGTGGCGGCCGCCGGGTTGACCTGCTTCATGTCGAGGTCGAGCACGTACACGTTGCCGCCGGAGAAGCCCGCGCCGAGGTTACGGCCGGTGGAGCCGAGAATCACGACCGTACCGCCGGTCATGTATTCGCAGCCGTGGTCGCCCACGCCTTCCACCACGAAGGTGGCGCCGCCGTTACGTACGGCGAAACGTTCGCCTGCGCGGCCGGCCACGAACATTTGGCCGGAAGTCGCGCCGAAGCCGGTGACATTGCCTGCGATCACGTTCTCGTGCGGATCGAAGGTGATGCCGTCCTCTGGACGGACCACCATGCGGCCGCCGGACAGGCCCTTGCCCGCGTAGTCGTTGACTTCGCCGTAGACGCGGATGGTTTCGCCACGCGGAATGAACGCGCCAATGGACTGGCCGCCGGCACCATGGAACGTCATGCCGATGGTGTCGTCCGGCAGACCTTCCTCGCCGTAACGCTTGGTGATCTCATAGCCGAGCATGGTGCCGAGCGTACGGTACACGTTGCGGATCGGCATTTCGATACGCACGGGCTCCTTCTTGTCAAGGGCTGGCTGGGCAAGCTCGATGAGCTTGTTGTCGAGCGCCTTGTCGAGCTCATGGTTCTGATCGATCGTCTTGTGCAGGATGGTTCCCGGAACCGGACCCGGCTGCATGAGCACGTTGCTCAGGTCGATGCCGTCGGACTTCCAACGCTTGATGGCTTCGTCCTGGTCGAGGCATTCGACATGGCCGACGGCCTCTTCCAGCGTGCGGAAGCCGAGCTGCGCGAGCAGTTCGCGGACTTCCTCGGCGATGAACATGAAGAAGTTGACGACATGTTCCGGCTTGCCCTTGAAGCGTGCTCGGAGCTCCGGATCCTGGGTGGCGATACCCTGCGGGCAGGTGTTCTTCTGGCAGGCGCGCATCATGACGCAGCCTTCGACGATCAGCGCGGCGGTGGCGAAGCCGAATTCCTCGGCGCCAAGCAGCGCGGCGATCACCACGTCGCGACCGGTCTTGAGCTCGCCGTCGCACTGCACGGTGATGCGGGAACGCAGGCCGTTCAGAACCAGCGTCTGCTGGGTTTCGGACAGGCCGATCTCCCACGGGGTGCCGGCATGCTTGATGGCGTTGAGCGGAGCCGCGCCGGTGCCGCCGTCATAGCCGGAAATCAGCACCACATCGGCATGGCACTTGGCCACGCCGGCAGCGATGGTGCCGACGCCGAATTCGGAGACGAGCTTGACGTGGATGCGGGCCTTCGGATTGGCCATCTTCGCATCGTTGATCAGCTGCTTCAGATCCTCGATGGAGTAGATGTCGTGGTGCGGCGGCGGGGAGATGAGGGCCACGCCGGGCGTGGAATGCCGCGTCCGCGCGATCCACGGCCAGACCTTGCTGCCGGGCAGATGGCCGCCCTCGCCGGGCTTGGCGCCCTGCGCCAGCTTGATCTGGATCTCCTTCGCGCTCACAAGATATTCGCTCGTCACGCCGAAGCGGCCGGAGGCGACCTGCTTGATGGCGGAGTTTTCCTCGGTGCCGAGCCGCGCGGGCTCCTCGCCGCCCTCGCCGGAGTTGGACTTTCCGCCCAGACGGTTCATGGCGGCGGCCAGGCAGCGGTGCGCCTCCTCGGAGATGGAGCCGTAGGACATGGCTCCGGTCTTAAAGCGCCGGACGATGCTCGAGACGGGCTCGACCTCGCTGAGCGGGATGGCTTTCGTCTCATCGAAGCGGAAGCCGAGCAGACCGCGCAGCGTATGCGGCAGCTGCTCGTCGTCGACCATGGCGGAGTAGCGGCGGAAGCAGTCAAAATCGCCGGTGCGGACCGCCTGCTGCAGCGTGAGGATGGTCAGGGGGTTATACATATGGTCTTCCATGTCGCTGCCGGAGCGGAGCTTGTGGAAGCCGGAGGAATCGACGGTCAGGTCGGCGGTCAGATCCATGGGATCGTACGCCCGGTCATGCCGCCAGAGGACGGCCTCGTTGATCTCCTGCAGACCGATGCCGCCGACGCGGCTGACGGTGTTGGTAAAATAGCGGTCCACCACGTCCTTGCAGATGCCGACGGCCTCAAAGATCTGCGCGCCCTCGTACGACTGCATGCTGGAAATGCCCATCTTGGAGGCGATGCGCATCACGCCGTCCAGAATCGCCTTGTTGTACGCGTCGACGGCGGCGTAATAGTCCTTGTTGAGCGCCCCGCCCGCGATGAGCTCTCCGATGCAGTCCTGCGCGAGATAGGGGTTGACGGCGCTCGCGCCGTAGCCGAAGAGGGTGGCGAAGTGGTGCACATCGCGCGGCTCTGCGCTTTCGAGGATGATGGAGATCGCGGTGCGCTTCTTCGTGCGCACCAGATACTGCTGCACGGCGGAGACCGCCAGCAGCGACGGGATGGCGATATGGTTCTCATCCACGCCGCGGTCGGAGAGGATGAGGATGTTCGCGCCCGCGTAATACGCCTTGTCGCAGGCGACGAAAAGCCGGTCGAGCGCAAGCGCGAGCGAGGAATTCTTGTAGTACAGCAGCGAGACCTTTTTCGCCTGCAGGCCCGGCATATGGAGCCCCTCAATCTTCATGAGATCGCGGCTGGAAAGGACGGGGTTGTTGATCTGCAGGACGCGGCAGTTTTCCGCGCAGTCGGCCAGCAGATTGCCGTCGGAGCCGGCGTAGACGGTCGTATCGGTGACGATCGCCTCGCGCAGCGCGTCGATGGGCGGGTTCGTGACCTGCGCGAACATCTGCTTGAAGTAGTAGAACAGCGGCTGGTGCTTTTCCGACAGCACGGCCAGCGGGATATCCGCGCCCATGGAGGCCGTCGGCTCCGCGCCGTTTTTCGCCATGGGCAAAATGGCCGAGTGGATCTCGTCGTAGGTGTAGCCGAAGATCTTGTACAGGCGGCTGCGCTCCTGCGCCGTGTATTCCGGGACCTTCCGGTTGGGGATGGGGATATCGGCCAGCTGCAGCAGCTCCTGATCGAGCCATTCGCCGTAGGGATTCTGCGCGGCGTAGCGGTGCTTGATCGCCGCATCCTCGAGGACCGTCCCGGTCCGGGTGTCGACGAGCAGCATCTTGCCCGGCTGCAGGCGGGATTTGCGCACGATCTTCTCCGGCGCGACCGGCAGCGCGCCGACCTCGGAGGCGAGGATCAGATACCCGTCATTCGTGACCAGATACCGCGCCGGGCGCAGCCCGTTGCGGTCGAGCACGGCGCCGACCTGCTCGCCGTCGGAGAAGAGGATGGCGGCCGGGCCGTCCCAGGGCTCCATCATGGTGGCGTAGTAGTGGAACATGTCGCGCTTTTCCCGGGACATGTTTTTATCTTTTCCCCAGGGCTCGGGGATGCAGAGCATCACGGCCTTCGGCAGCTCGATGCCGCTGTACATGAGAAATTCCAGCGTGTTGTCGAGCATGGAGGAGTCGGAGCCGTCGGTCTCCACGACGGGGTAGGCGCGGGCGATCGTGTCGCCGAGGACGGAAGACGCCATCGTCTCCTCGCGGGCGAGCATCCGGTTGATGTTGCCGCGGATGGTGTTGATCTCGCCGTTGTGGAGGATGATGCGGTTCGGGTGCGCCCGCTTCCACGAGGGCGTGGTGTTGGTGGAGAAGCGGGAGTGGACGAGCGCGAGGGCGGAGGTATAGTCCGCGTCCTGCAGATCCGGGTAGAAGCTCCGCAGCTGCCAGACCAGAAACAGGCCCTTATAGACGATCGTCCGGCTGGACATGGACACGACATAGGTGCCGGAGACGGAGTGCTCATACTCGCGCCGGGCCAGATACAGCCTGCGGTCAAAATCCAGCCCGCGCGCCGCTGTGTCCGGGCGGCGGATGAAGCACTGCGCGATGTAGGGCATGCTGCTCCGGGCCTTTTCGCTCAGGATCTCCGGACAGACCGGCACGTCCCGCCAGAACAGCAGCTCCAGCCCCTCGCGCGAGAGGATCATCTCCAGCAGCTTCCGGCTGCGCATGCGCTTGAGCGGATCCTGCGGGAAGAAGATCATGGCCGCGCCGTAATCGCCCGCGTCCGGGAGCGTCTGCCCCGCCTGCTGCGCTGCCTTCTGAAACAGCGCGTGCGGCAGCTGCGTCATAACGCCGACGCCGTCGCCGGTGGTGCCGTCGGCGTCCTTGCCGGTGCGGTGCGCGAGCTTTTCGACGATCTTCAGCGCGCCGTCGAGCGTTTCATGTGTTCTTTGTCCGCTGATATTGACAACAGCGCCGATGCCGCAGGCGTCATGCTGCGGCTGCTGCTCCAAAGGCCGGTACTGGTGCGGCTGTTTCATGGCTTTGGCCCCTTTCTTTATGATTATAATGCGTACATCCGGATAATGGTCTCTGCGATCTCGCGTTTTTTGACGCAGCGGTCCATGGCGGCTTTTTCGATCCAGCGGTGCGCGTCGGCCTCCGACATGCCGAGCTGGTTCATGAGCAGGCTCTTGGCCTTTTGGATGCGCTTCATGTCCTGCAGCTGTGACTGCAGCTGGTCGGTCTTCTCCTGCATGGCCCGCAGGCTCTTCTTTAGCAGCAGCAGGTTCCGCAGCGTCTGCCGGAAGACCTCCTGCGGCGCCGGCCAGCTCATCACGCAGATCCCGGCCGCCTGCACGAACTGCCAGGCCACCTCATACGTGCCCGGGCGGACCAACAATAAAAAGACCGCCTCACTGCTTTCGGCAAGCCGGACGCACTGCCGCAGCGCCGGCAGCCCCGGCGCGTCGCACTGCCAGACGACGAGCGCCGGATCGAGCTGCGCGAGCTTCCGCTCCGCCTCGTCCAGACCGTCCGCCGTGACGAGCGCCAGCGCCGGCTGCTCTGCGGCGAACGCGCCGAGCGCCGCTGGTTCCGCCGCGGAGTCCTGCACGAAAAGCAGCATGCTTTTTCGTGGTTCCTGCATCGTCCTGCCTCCTTTGTGTTTCTTCCAAACATACACTTGTCTGCATGGCGAAGAATTTTTGGTTCTATTTTAGCGAGCTGCTTCGTTGATGTCAACAAAAAGCCACTATCATTTTTATTGATTCTGCTGAGCGCAGGGATAAGTAAAACGAATACCATTTTTTTGCGGCAGACGCTTGACATTTTCCGCCGCGGCGCGTATAATGCGCTCAAACAAACGGCTTGGGTCCCGCCGGATCCGGTTCACATGGAAACGTAAAAACGGCAAAGGCGTCGTACAGCATCGATTCTGTGCGTGCCTTTGCCGCTTTTTTAGAAAGTGAGGAGTTTCTTATGCAGACTGTATCGGATTTCTTTGGCTGCCATGTGTTCAGCGAAGCCGTGATGAAGCAGAAGCTTCCGAAGGCTGTTTTTAAAGATGTCTACGCCGCCATCCACGAGGGCAAGCGCCTCGATCTGGCCGCGGCCAACGTCGTCGCCAATTCCATGAAGGACTGGGCTATCGAGCTCGGCGCGACGCACTTCACCCATTGGTTCCAGCCCATGACCGGCATCACGGCCGAAAAGCACGACTCGTTCATCTCTCCCACCGCTGACGGCGGCGTGATCATGGAATTTTCCGGCAAGGAGCTCATCCAGGGCGAGCCGGACGCGTCCAGCTTCCCCTCCGGCGGCCTGCGCGCCACGTTCGAGGCCAGAGGCTATACCGCGTGGGACCCGACGTCCTTCGCGTTCATCAAGGATCAGGTCCTGTATATCCCGACCGCGTTCTGTTCCTACGGCGGCGAGGCGCTCGACAAAAAGACGCCGCTGCTGCGCTCCATGCAGGCCATCAACAAGCAGGGCCTGCGTATCCTGAAGCTGTTCGGGCATGACGAGGTCAAGGCCGTCCGCACGACGGTCGGCCCGGAGCAGGAGTACTTCCTCATCGACGAGGCGCTTTACAGCAAGCGCAAGGACCTCATCTATACCGGCCGGACCCTGTTCGGCGCGAAGCCGCCCAAGGGGCAGGAGCTGGAGGATCATTACTTCGGCACCATCAAGCCGCGCGTTGCCGCATTCATGCACGATCTGGACAAGGAGCTGTGGGAGCTCGGTGTGCTCGCCAAGACGGAGCACAACGAGGTCGCGCCCGCGCAGCATGAGCTCGCTCCCGTCTTCACCACCACCAACATCGCCGCTGACCACAACCAGCTCACCATGGAGCTCATGCAGAAGATCGCCCGCAAGCACGGCATGGTCTGCCTGCTGCATGAGAAGCCCTTCGCGGGCGTCAACGGCTCCGGCAAGCACAACAACTGGTCCATTTC
>OIED01000920.1_pt1 | contig 13650 bp, 10 predicted proteins | sample 1581771 | NCBI WGS metagenome assembly OIED01 (sample SAMEA3882546, study PRJEB24775) | human gut metagenome | biome: human-associated habitat; feature: intestine environment; material: feces | place: Netherlands | collected 2009/2010 | reverse complement strand
TCTACTTCCCCGGTCACGTCGTGCCCATGCTGCCGTTCGCGCTGTCCAACGGCATCTGCTCGCTCAACCCGAACGTCGACCGTCTCGCCTTCTCCGCGCTCATGGAGATGGACGCGAGCGGCCGCCGCTTCGGTGCGCGCTTCTCCAAATCCATCATCCGCTCCAAGGCGCGCATGACGTACAACAAGGTCAATAAGATCCTCGCCGGCGACAAGGGTCTGCGCGAGGAATACGCCTTTCTCGTCGAAACGGCAGAAAAGATGAACGATCTCGCCCACGCGCTCTACAAGCGCCGCATTGAGCGCGGTGCGCTCGAGCTCGATATTCCGGAGGCGGAGATCCGCGTGGATGAGGCCGGAAAGCCGGTCGAGATCTGCTTCCGCGAGCGCGGCGAGAGCGAAAAGCTCATCGAGGAATTCATGCTTCAGGCCAACGAGGCAGTCGCGGAGTTCATGTGCAAGCGCGAGCACCCGACGGTCTACCGCGTGCACGAAAACCCCGACCCGGACAAGCTGCGCGCGTTCGCGCAGTTCGCGCGCCCGTTCGGCTACCGCATCGACCCGTCCAAGCCCGAGGACACCGCCCAGTTCCAGGTCGTGCTGCGCGGCGCGAAGAACGACCCGAAGCAGCGCGTGCTGCCCACCCTGCTGCTGCGTTCGCTCGCCCGCGCGCGCTATGCGGATGAGTGCATCGGCCATTACGGCCTCAAGGCGAAGTTCTATCTGCACTTCACCTCCCCGATCCGCCGCTACCCCGACCTCATCGCGCACCGCATGCTGCAAAAGGCGCTCACCGGCGAGGAATTCACCGCCGCAGACGAAAACATGTGCGCCGAGGCCGCGCAGCAGTCCACAAGCCGCGAGCAGGCGGCAGATAACTGCGAGCGCGACATCGACAAGCTGTTCATTGCCGCCTACATGAAGCAGTTCATCGGCGAGGAGTTCGACGCCGAAGTATCCGGCGTGCAGTCGTTCGGCATCTTCGTCGCCCTCGCCAACGGCTGCGAGGGTCTGATCCGCGCCGAGCTGATGACCGGCGACTTCTACCAGTACGACGAGGAGCACATGGCGATGGTTGGCCGCCACACCGGCAAGCGGTTTACGATCGGCACGCCGATGCGTGTCAAGCTGCTTGCCGCAAGCGACACCACCGGTCAGATCGACTTTGCACCGGCAGACGGCTCGCTTCCGGTTTCGGAAAAGCTGGATCGTCCGCGCCGTGAGGACACCGACCGTGCTCCGAGAGGCAATCGCGCGGAGCGCCGCCGTCACAGCGGCAAGGGACGCGGCGGCAAGCCCGGCAAGGGCCAAAAGCCGCCCACGCGCAAGAGAAGATAAGGCAATACCGCATAATTGAACAAGAGTGATTTGCGAGTAAATTTTGCGTACTGACGAGGCACAGTTTTGCGGTAATACTTGATGTATTACCGTGAAACTTCGGCAGCGCGGACGGAACTCGCGCAAGGAACCGAAGCCAAAGTCAGGACACAAAATTTCCGCAAAGCGCCGCGGCAGTGCGACCGGAGCCTGCACAAGGAGCCGCAGCTTTAATTGTGCGGTGTTGCCTTAGCAGCCCATGATTTCCAAAGCCTTCTTGGCGGCAAGCTGCTCCGCTTCCTTTTTGCTTCGGCCGGTGCCGGAGGCAAATACGTTGGAGTTGAGCAGCAGCTCCATGGTAAACCGCTTGTCGTGATCCGGGCCGGACTGACCGGCGAGCCGGTACTCCAGCGTTTCCTGCTTGTTCTTCTGCACGATCTCCTGGAGCATGGTCTTGTAGTCCTTGAACGCACCGCCCGCAATGGCGACGTCTACCTTGTGCGGGATGAAGCGCAGCACGAACGCGCGCGCCGGCTCGATGCCGCCGTCCAGATAGATCGCGCCCAGAAGCGCCTCGGTCGCGTCGGCCAGGATAGACGGACGCGTGCGGCCGCCGCAGCTCTCCTCGCCGTTGCCGAGCTTTAAGTATTTTCCAAGCTCCAGGCGCTGCGCGACCTCGTGCAGGCTGTCCTCGCACACGAGCAGCGCGCGGATGCGCGTCAGCTCCCCCTCCGGCGCGGTAGGATGCTTGGCAAACAGATACTCCGCCGTCACAAAGCCGAGCACGCTGTCACCCAGGAATTCCAGGCGCTCGTTGCTGAAAAAGTTTGCGCCGCGGTGCTCGTTGGCATACGAGCTGTGGCGCAGCGCCTCTTCGAGCAGCGCCGGATTTTTGAAATGATATTGCAGCTTTTCTTCCAAGGCCTGCATGGTTTTTCCTCCTGATAAAAGGACGCCCCGCGCAAAGCGGGGCGGCTTTTTTCTTCTTAACCGAGCTTCGTGCTCAGGTAGCGCACGCAGTCGCCCACCGTCTTGAGCGAGGTGAGCTCCTCCTCGGGGATCTCATCGAGCTCAAACTCTTCCTCCATGGCCATCACCAGTTCGACAAGATCCACGGAGTCGGCGCCAAGATCTTCCTCAAAAGAGCTGTCCATCGTGACCTCATCGGGGTCGAGCGCGAACTGCTCGACGATCAGCTTCTGCATCGTTTTGAAAATTTCTTCGGGGCTCATAAGTCTTATACTTCCTCTCACGGTTTTGGTTCTTCCAAATGATACGGCAAAGGCACTGTACTGTCAATACCCATTTTGCCGCTTTTTGGCATTCGCGTTATTCTGCCTTCTGTTCAATACGCATCTTGTCGATATTTTGCGCGATGTCGTCGATGATACCGCTGCGCGCGACCTCCATCGCCTGACGGACCGCATTGCAGATACCGACCTCACTCGCGCTGCCGTGCGCCTTGACGACCGGCTTCGAGATGCCGAGCAGCGCCGTACCGCCGACCTCGTTCGCGTCGAGCATTTTCTTGAAATCGCCGAGCTGTCCCTTGAGCAGCAGCGCCGCCAGCTTCGTGCCGGTGCTGTGCATCAGCATTTCCTTCAATTTGATGGAAAGAAGCTTGCCCGTGCCCTCGATGCTCTTGAGCATGATGTTGCCGCTGTAACCGTCGGCGACGATGACGTCGCACTCACCGAGCATCGCTTCCTTGGCCTCAATGTTGCCGGTGAAGTTGAGATGCCCCGCCTCGCCCGCTTCCTTGAGCTTCTGATACGTTTCGCGGCGCAGCGTGTCGCCCTTGCTCTCCTCCGCGCCGATGTTCAAAAGACCGATGCGCGGATTTTCGACGCCGAGCACCTTCTGCGCGTAGTAGCTGCCAAGATACGCAAATTGCAGCAGGTATTCGACCGTGCACTCGGCGTTCGCGCCGCAGTCGATGAGTACCGCCTTGCCCTTGGCCGTCGGGATGGTCGGCGCGAGCGCCGCGCGGCGCAGGCCGCGGATGCGCTTGACAAGAAGCGTCGCGCCCGCGAGGAGCGCGCCCGTGCTGCCCGCGCTGACAAAGCCGTCCGCGTCGCCCGCGTGCAGCATATTGAGCCCCACGGTGAGGGACGAATCCTTCTTGTGCTTAAAGGCCGTCGCCGGATCGTCGCAGATCTCGACCACCTCGGTCGCGTTGGCGATCTCCATGCCCTTGGGGAGCTCCTTGCAGCCGCACTGCTGCAGGGCCTTCAAGATCTCTTCTGTTTTTCCGGTCAGGACGATGTCCACGCCGTACTTCTCCTGCGCCATCAGCGCGCCCTTGACGGGCGCGAGCGGGGCGAAATCGCCGCCCATGGCGTCGACGATGATCTTCACGGGGTCACTCTCCTTTCCTGTCACTCAGCACGTCCTCGCGCATCGCGTCGATCTTTTCAAGCGAGCGCGCGGCGAGCTGCGCATTTTTCACGCGCTTGCCGCCCTTGATGCGGTAGCCCAGCGGCGGCATGATACCAAAGTTCACGTTCATCGGCTGAAAGTCCGAGACCGTCGTATCGCTGATGTAAAGCCCCAGCGCCCCGATGGCCGTCTCGCGTGGGAAATCGACGGGCGGTTTGCCTTCGAGTCTTCTTGCCATCTCGATGCCCGCCAGAAAGCCCGAAGCCGCGGACTCGATATAGCCCTCCACGCCGGTCATCTGCCCGGCAAAGGCGATGCGGTCATCCGCGATCAGGCGATAGTAGCGGTCCAGCATCCCCGGCGAGCGGAGATAGGTGTTGCGGTGCATCACGCCGTAGCGCACAAACTCCGCATCATGCAGCGCGGGGATCATCGAAAACACGCGCTTCTGCTCGGGAAAGCGCAGATGCGTCTGGAAGCCGACAAGGTTATAGACGCTGCCCTGCGCGTTGTCGCGCCGCAGCTGGACGACGGCATAGGGTTCCTGCCCCGTCTTCGGGTCTCGCAGACCGCGCGGCTTGAGGGGGCCGTAGCAGAGCGTATCGTGTCCGCGGCGCGCCATGACCTCGACGGGCATGCAGCCCTCGAAGACGTTTTTATCCTCAAAGCCGTGTACGCTCGCTTCCTCGGCGGTCGTGAGCGCCTGCCAGAAGGCATCGTACTCCTCCTCCGTCATCGGGCAGTTGATGTAGTCCGCCGTCCCCTTGTCGTAGCGCGAGGCGAAAAACGCCGAATCCATGTCGACGCTCTCAAACGTCACGAGCGGCGCGGCGGCATCAAAAAAGTTCAGCGTGTGCCCGTCGCCGATCTTTTCGGCGATGGCGGCGGCGAGCGCGTCGCTCGTCAAGGGGCCCGAGGCGATGATGACGTTCCCCTCGGGGATGGCCGTCACCTCGCCGGGGACAACCGTGATATTGGGATGCGAACGGATCTTCTCTGTCACGAGCTTTGAAAAGCCGTAGCGGTCGACCGCCAGCGCGCCGCCCGCCTCCACGCGCGTCGCGTCCGCGCAGGCAAGGATCAGCGAATCGAGGCGGCGCAGCTCCTCTTTGAGAAGGCCGACCGCGTTTTCGATCTGGTCCGAGCGCAGCGAATTCGAGCAGCAAAGCTCGGCAAAATCCGCCGTGTGGTGCGCGGGGGTGGTCTTTTCGGGTTTCATTTCATGCAGCGTCACGCCGATGCCGCGCTGCGCAAGCTGCCAGGCAGCCTCGCAGCCGGCAAGGCCGGCGCCGATCACAGTTACTTGCATCAGTTCTCTTCTTTCTCCGCGGTCTTTTTGGCCGCGGACTTGGCGGTCGTCTTCTTAGCGGCCGCCTTTTTCGTGGTCGCGGTCTTCTTTGCCGCCGTCTTTTTTGCGGGCTTTTCTGCACCATCCTCGGCTGCGGCCTTCTTTGTCGTTTTCTTCGCTGCGGCGGTCTTCGTCGCGGTCTTCTTGGTGCTCGCCGCTTTTGTGCTCGTTTTCTTTGCGGTGGTGCTCTTCTTAGCCGTCGTCTTCCTGGCGGCGGTCTTCTTTGCCGCGGTCTCCGCCGCATCGGCGGCTTCGGCGCTCTCCGCGCCCTCTTCCGCGGTCTCGGTGGTCTTCTTTTTCACATAGCCGCGCTGGTCTTCCGGCACAAAGCGCGAACACGCGGGGTTGATGCAGTACGGGCGCTTAAAGCCCTTGCCCGCCTTTTTGAACATCGTCTGGCCGCACTCGGGACAGTCGTCCTTCGTCGGCACATCCCAAGTCATGAAGTCGCACTTCTTCTCGGGATCGCTGCTGGTGGAGAATTCGCAGGCGTAGTACGTGTACTGCTTGTTCGTCTTCTTGCTCACGCCGGTGCGCTTCATCATGCGCCCGCCGCACTTGGGGCAGCGGCCCGGCATTTCGATGACAAGGGGCTTGGTGAACGTGCACTCAGGGTAGCCCGGGCAGGCCAGGAAGCGGCCAAAGCGCCCGCTCTTGATGACCATGTTGCGGCCGCAGACGTCGCACTTCTCCTCGCTGACCTCATCGGGGACCTTGAGTCTCACGCCCTCAAGCGCCTTCTCGGCGTTTTCAAGGTCGCGCTCAAAGCCGCCGTAAAAGTCGCGGATGACGTCCTTCCACGCGGTCTTGCCCTCTTCGACGGTATCGAGCTTTTCCTCCATGCGGGCGGTGAACTTCATGTCCACAATGTCGGGGAAGCGCTCTTCCATCAGGCCCGTCACCACCTCGCCGAGCGGCGTGGGACGCAGGTATTTTCCGTCCTTGATGACGTATTCGCGGTCTAAGATCGTCGAGACCGTCGGCGCGTAGGTCGACGGGCGGCCGATGCCGTTCTGCTCCATCGCGCGGATGAGCGTCGCGTCCGTGTAGCGCGCGGGCGGCTGAGTGAAGTGCTGGAGCGGTGTATATGCCTCGAGCGTCAGGCCCTGCCCCTCGACAAGCGGCGGCAGCGTGCCCTCCTTTTCCTCCTTGCTGTCGTCGTCGCGGGATTCCTCGTAAACGGCGGTGTAGCCGGAGAATTTCAGGTTGCTGGCGCTCGCGTGGAACTCGTGTCCGCCCGCCATGATCTGCGCGCTCACGCTGTCATATACGGCGTTCGCCATCTGGGAGGCCAAAAAGCGGCTCCAGATCAGGCGGTACAGACGATATTGCTCGCCCGTCAAATCGCCCTTGATCTGCTCGGGCGTCAGGTTGACGTTCGAGGGACGGATGGCCTCGTGCGCGTCCTGCGCGCCGGCCTTGGCCTTGTAGTGGCGGGCGGTCTTGGGATAGTAGCTCTGCCCGTAGCGTCCTAAAATAAACGTCTTCGCTGCGGCGATGGCCTCTTCGGAGATGCGCAGCGAGTCGGTACGCATGTAGGTGATGAGACCCACCGTGCCCTCGCCCGTGATGTCCACGCCCTCATAGAGCTGCTGGGCGATGGCCATGGTGCGGCGCGGCGTCATGTTGAGCTTGCGCGAGGCCTCCTGCTGTAAGGTGGAAGTGGTGAACGGCAGCGACGGGGAGCGCTGCTTGTCCGTGCGCTTGATGTTCGTCACAGTAAAGGACTTGTCGCCGATGTCGGCAATGATGCCGTCCACCTGCTCGCCGGAGGCCGGCTCGACCTTTTTACCGTCCTTGCCGTAATAGTGCGCCTCAAAGGTCTTGTGCGTCGCCTCGTCGGTGAGGTCGGCGTCAAGTGTCCAGTATTCCTGCGCCTCGAAGGCCTGAATTTCCTTTTCGCGGTCGTCGACCATGCGCACAGCGACGGACTGCACGCGGCCCGCGGAGAGGCCGCGGCGGACCTTCTTCCACAGAAGCGGGCTCAGCTGATAGCCCACGATGCGGTCGAGCACGCGGCGCGCCTGCTGCGCGTCGACCAGGTCCTGGTCGATGGCGCGCGGCTCCTTGATGCTCTCGGAGACGACCTTTTTCGTAATCTCGTTGAAGGTCACGCGCTTGGCCTTTTCATCGTCCAGATTCAAAAGCGCTTTTAAGTGCCACGAGATGGCTTCGCCCTCGCGGTCCGGGTCCGTTGCAAGATATACGGTGTCGCTGCTCTTGGCGGCCTTTTTGAGCTCGCTGATGAGCTCCTCTTTTCCGCGGATGGGCTGATAGACAGGCTCAAAGTCGTGCTCGATATCAACGCCCAGCTTGCTTTTCGGCAGGTCGCGCAAATGACCCATGCTGGCCTTGACCTCGTAGTCTTTGCCGAGATATTTTCCAATGGTTTTCGCCTTTGCCGGAGACTCGACGATCACCAGATGCTTTTTTGCCATGAATGTTATTCCTCCAGTAGTGTGACGGTCAAAGAAAAATGCTTGCCGCTGCCCTGCTCGACGTAGCCCTCAAGCTCCATCATCGTCAGCGCGGAAAGAACACGGCGCGTGGGGATCTGCGTCTTTTCGATCAGATCGTCCACCTGCAGCGCGCCGTCTTTCAGCGTGCGCAGAATGGCGATCTGGTCGTCGGTCAGCCCCGCGTCGTTGGTTTTCAAATTCAGTGTCGGCAGCGACAGTATTTCCTCCGCCGCGGCCTGCTTGGCGCGCGCTTGCTCCTCGCGCGCCTGATAGCCGAGCGTACGCGGAAGCTCCACGCGCTCGCCGAGTATTTTATGCGGATAGATGGCCTCGTACTCGCGCAGCACATCCCAGCTGTCGGTGATGAGGCCCGCCGCGCCGTCCGCGATCAAACGGTTGCAGCCGCGGCTGAGTGGCGCGTCGATCGGACCGGGAACGGCGAAAACATCGCGTCCCTGCTCAAGCGCGGTATTCGCCGTGATGAGCGCGCCGCTCTTTTCCGGCGCTTCGACCACGATGGTGGCGAGGCTCAAGCCGCTGATGATGCGGTTTCGCACGGGAAAATGCCACGCCTCGGCCGCCGTCCCGGGCGGATACTCGCTGATGAGCGCGCCCGAGGCCGCGATATCGCGGTACAGCCATTCATTCTCCGCAGGATAGACGACGTCGAGCCCGTTGCCGAGCACGGCGATGGTCTTTCCGCCCGCGCGCAGCGCGCCGCGGTGAGATGCGCTGTCCACGCCCGCCGCCGCGCCGGAGATCACGACCGCGCCCTGCTTGCACAGGCCGTAGGCGATCTTCTCCGCCGCTTCGATGCCGTAGGGCGAGGCCTTGCGCGTGCCGACCATGGCGACAGCGACCTCCTCGTCGATAACGGGGAGCTGGCCTTTGACATAAAGCAGGCACGGCGGCTCAAAGATATTGCGCAGGCGCATCGGATAGTCCGCGTCCTGCATCGTGAGAAGCCGCAGCCCCAGCCGTGAACACGCGCCGAGGATACGGTCGGCGTTTTCCAACGATTTTTCCGCGAGCAGTGCGATCTGCCGCGGCTCGATGCCCTCGACGAGGCGGTACTCGTCCTCGTCGGCATAGTAGACGTTCTCCGGCGTGCCGAAATAGTCGAGCAGCAGAAGCTTTGAGCGGTTTGTCAGTCCCTTGACCTCCGAGAGCCACACCCAGTATTTAAGGCCCGCCATGAAGAGCACCTCCTTGTTTGTTTCAGCGATACATCTCCCACAGAACGACCGTCGCCGCGATGGCCGCGTTGAGCGACTCGCAGCGCGGGCTCATGGGAATTTTGAGCGTTTTGGCGCACTCATCCAGCATTTGCTGCGACAGTCCGCGCCCCTCGCTGCCGATGGCGACAGCGGCTTTGGACAGGTTCGCGTCAGACAGCGGCACGGTGTCCTCGCGCAGCGCCGTGCCGTAGAGCGGGACGCCGCTTTTACTGAGCAGCGCGAAAAGCTCCTCCGGCGTGACGCTGTACGCCTCGCGGCGGAAGATCGCGCCCATCGTGGCGCGCGCCGTCTTGGGATTGAAGAGGTCGGCGCAGGCGTTGACTAAGAACACGCCGTCGCACTCAAACGCGTCCGCCGTGCGCAGGATGGTCCCCACGTTCCCGGGGTCCTGCACGCCGTCCAGCACGAGATAGTGCTTACCCGCAAGCGTTTCGGGCAGCTTCGTCTCGGGAAGCGCGACTGTAAACAGTGCGCCCTGCGGCGTCTCCATCGGGCTCACCGAGCGCATCAGGTCTTCGCTCACGCGCACGGCGCGCACGGTATCGGGAAGCGTTGGAATCTCCACACCGTCAGAGAACACCCCCGTTTGGACCGGCGCGCCCCACTTGAGCGCTTCGTCCAAGAGCTTTGTCCCGTCGCAGAGATATTCGCCGCTCTTTTTGCGGTAAGACCGGGAGGAAGCGAGCTTGCGCAGGTGCGTCATCAGCGGATTCTGCCGGCTCGTGATGGTTTCCACGTTCATTTTTCCTCTTCCCTCCCAGTTTCTTATTTAATATGTATCACACTATATTATCAACTGCCGCCCTTTGTCAAGCAAAAGAATCTTTTGCACCGTTTCACTTTTGCGCGGATCGGTGCGCCGCGGCTTTACAGTTCGCCCCCTTTTGTGGTACACTGAGCGTGAAATATCACGCAGCATGACTGCAAGGAGGTACCCCAAAATGGAATCTGCCAAATCGCGTTTTCTGCGCTATGTGACCTATTACACCACCTCGGATGAATTCACCGGCACCTCGCCCTCTACGGAGCGGCAGAAGGACCTCGGCCGCGCGCTGATGCAGGAGCTTGAAGCGCTGAAGCTCGAGGACGTCCACATGGACGACTGCGGCAACGTGCTCGCAACGCTCCCCGCGAGCGAGGGCGTGGACGCGCCCGTCATCGCGCTCATCGCGCACATGGACACCGCTCCCGACGCTTCGGGCGAAAACGTCAAGCCCCGCCTCGTGCGCTACGAGGGCGGCGAGCTGAAGCTCAACGGCACTGTCTCCCTCACCGAGGCGCTCTGCCCCGGCCTTGAAAGCCATGTGGGCGAAGAGCTCATCGTCACCGACGGCACGACGCTCCTCGGCGCAGACGACAAGGCCGGCGTCGCCGAGATCATGGCCGCGGTCGAGACGATGATTGAGAAAAACGTCAAACACGGCGAAGTGCGCGTCATCTTCACGACCGACGAGGAGATCGGCAACGGCGTGGACGGGCTCGACGTGCAGGAGCTCGGCTGTGACTACGGCTACACCGTGGACGGCGGCCCGCTCGGTGAGATCGAATTTGAAAACTTCAACGCCGCGTCCGCCGTTCTGACGGTGCACGGCGTCGGCGTCCACCCCGGCAGCGCCAAAAACGTCATGATCAACGCCGCGACCGCAGCGATGACCTTCCACGCGATGCTGCCTGAGGACGAAGTGCCGGAGAAAACCGACGGCTACGAGGGCTTTTTCCACCTGACCGAGATGAGCGGCAGCGTGACCGAGGCGACGCTCCGCTATATCATCCGCGACCACGACCGCGAGCGCTTTGAAGAGAAAAAGGCGCTCTTTGCCGACTGCGCCGCGCGCCTCAACGAAATTTACGGCGACGGCACAGCCGAGGCCCAGATCAATGACAGCTACTACAACATGAAGGAGAAGATCCTCCCCCACTTCCACCTCATCGAGCGCGCGGAAAACGCCTTCCGCGCCAACGGCGTCGAGCCGCAGTGCGTACCCATCCGTGGCGGCACGGACGGCGCGCGCCTGTCCTGGGACGGGCTGCCCTGCCCCAACCTCTCCACCGGCGGCTACAATTACCACGGCGTGCGCGAGTGGATCCCCGCGGACAGCCTTGAGGCCATGACGAACGTGCTCGTCACGCTGACGGAGAGCTTTGCCGAATGAGGCAATCGTTATCGTAACAAAGAATTGGAGTGATTTTGTGATGAATCCTGTCGAAAAGCTCGCACTTTTGCGCGCGGAGATGAAAAAGCGCCACTTGGACGCCTACGTCGTCGTGACCGACGACTTCCACACCTCGGAATATGTCGGCGCGCACTTCAAGGCGCGCGAATTTCTCTCCGGCTTCACCGGCTCTGCCGGTACGCTCGTCGTGCTGCCGGACGCCGCCGCACTGTGGACGGATGGCCGCTACTTTTTGCAGGCCTCGCAGCAGTTAGAGGGCAGCGGTATTGAGCTCATGCGCATGGGCCAGCCCGGCGTGCCTGAGATCCCCGCGTTCCTGCGCGACCACGTTCCTGAAAACGGCTGGATCGGCTTCGACTCGCGCACGATCAGCAACGACTTCGCTCGTTCGATCGGCGAAAAGACGCGCGAGAAGCACATCCGCTTTGCGGGCGGCGAGGACCTTGTCGACCTTGTGTGGGCGGACCGCCCCGCGCTCTCGTGTGAGCCGGTGTGGGAGCTGAACGTAAAGTATGCAGGCCTGACGCGCAGGGAAAAGCTCGCAATGGTGCGCGGCAAGATGAAGGAGATGGAAGCAAGCGTGTTCGTCATCCCGTCCCTCGACGAGGTCGCGTGGCTTTTGAACCTGCGCGGAAACGATGTGCTCTTCACGCCCGTGTTTCTCTCGTATCTGCTGCTTGAGCAGGACACGGCCACGCTCTGCGTGCAGAGAGAGGCCGTGAGCGCAGAGATCGAAGCACATTTGAAATCTGACGGCGTAACGCTCGCCCCCTATGACGACATCTACCGCCTCGTCGCGGCGCTGCCCACGGGCACCCGCGTACTGCTCGACGGCGAGCGCGCCAACTACCGCATTCTGCAAAGCGTGCCGGAGAGCGCTGAAGTCCTCGACCGCACGAGCCCCATTCAGCTGATGAAAGCGGTGAAGACGCCCGCGGAGCAGGAGAACGAGCGCCTTGCCCACATCAAGGACGGCGTGGCCGTCACGCGCTTCATCTACTGGCTCAAGCACACGATCGGCAAAGAGCCGATCACCGAGCTCAGCGCGTCGAAAAAGCTCGAATCTCTTCGCGCCGAGAGTGAGCACTATCTTGAGCAGAGCTTCGACCCCATCCTCGCCTACGGCGCGCACGGCGCGATCGTCCACTACGAGCCGACCGAGGAGACCGACATTCCCATGGAGCCGCGCGGCCTCTGCCTCGCCGACACGGGCGCGCAGTATTTGGAGGGCACGACCGACATCACCCGCACCATCGCGCTGGGGCCGCTCACGGACGAGGAAAAGCGCATCTACACGCTTGTCCTGCGCGGACACATACAGCTGGGCGCGGCCAAGTTCCTGCACGGCTGCATGGGCGAAAACCTTGACATGCTGGCCCGCACGCCGCTGTGGGAAGCGGGCCTCGACTTCAACCACGGCACGGGCCACGGCGTGGGCTTCGTCCTCGGCGTGCATGAGGGCCCTGAGCGCGTACACTGGGATGTGAAACGCCAGAAGCGCCACTGCGTCATTGAAGAGGGCATGATCTTCTCGAACGAGCCGGGCATTTACCTTACCGGCAAGTTCGGCGTGCGCATTGAGAACCTCGTCGTTGTACGCGAGGCTGAGGTCAATGAGTACGGCCGCTTTCTTGCGCTCGAACCGCTGACGCTCGTGCCGTATGACCGCGATGCGATCGATCTGTCGCTGCTCTCGTCGCGCGATGTGGAGCTTTTGAATGCTTATCACGCTAAGGTCTTTGCGGCGATCTCGCCGTATCTGAGTGGGGATGAGCTGGAGTGGCTCAAGGAGGTTACTAAGCCGGTTTTGTTCGGCTAAACCGAAGGGAAAAGGCAGCGCCGATGGCGCTGCACGGGGCAAAGGGGGAAATTCTCTTTCAAAAGAGAACCTCCCCCTTTGAATCCCCCAAGAGAAAGGCAGGGGGCGTTTCGATTTCGCCCCCTGCACCCCCTAACGACCAAAAGGGAGGGGCGCAGCCCCTCCCTTTTTGGATTATCCTCCCCGCTCTTCTGACGGCGCGGCATTGCTGCGCTCGCCGCTTTGGCTGAGCACCAAACTACAACTTTTCTATTTCGATACGAAAAGCGTATTTTTGATAGACAGGAACTTCTTCTTTCTCCACCCTCATAAAATGTTCACAGCATTCAGAATCCGCCTGTAATTTCTTGCGTCTGCGGGCAACGCAATGTCCATAATTCAGCGGCATATATACCCCTGCACTAAGTACATAGTGCTGACGAAAATGCGTGCAATCCTTACAGGAATCCATATCGATCACCTCGAATTTATAATATGCGATTTTCGCATATATGTCAATATGCGTTTATTGCATATCCTATAATTATTGCGAGGTGAGAATGATGTATCAGCGACTTCGGGATTTGCGAGAAGACCACGATAAAACGCAAAAGGATATTGCCTCGATGCTCAATATCAGTCAGACGACATATTCCCGCTATGAAAGCGGAGCGCTCGACATTCCCAGCGCCACGATCATTCGTCTTGCACGGTTTTATCATGTCAGTACCGATTATCTGTTCGGACTGACGGATGAAGACCGGCCTTACCCCTGCGGAAAGTATGGTGGTTAACGGCGGCGAGCGCAGCAATGCCGCCTTGGCAGGCACTATCGAAACAGAATCATCCGAAGTAGGCGCAATGCTTACCGGAAGTGCCATGGGGTGGATAATCCAAAAAGGAGGGGCAAGGCCCCTCCCTTTTGGTCGTTAGGGGTG
>OIED01000910.1_pt1 | contig 13713 bp, 8 predicted proteins | sample 1581771 | NCBI WGS metagenome assembly OIED01 (sample SAMEA3882546, study PRJEB24775) | human gut metagenome | biome: human-associated habitat; feature: intestine environment; material: feces | place: Netherlands | collected 2009/2010 | reverse complement strand
CGTATATCCAATGCGGGCTGCACCCGCCGTATGGCTGGAGGAGGGGCCGATCATCACCGGCCCGAGAACGTCGAACAGACGCATGAGGTGTACACTTCCTTCCGTTTTGCAGCGCCCGGGATTCCATTCGCTGACAAAAGAACAGATTTTCTTTCTTTTTATTATACCGCTTTTGAGCTTATTGTGCTATAATAACTTCATAATGTTTTGAATCTTGCCCTTTCAGGGGGCAGCACGGAGGGTAGAACCTATGAAACTGGTAAGCGTGGAAACTCCCGAAAAGAGTGTCTGCAAAATGACTTTCAGCGCTTCGGCTGAGGAGCTGGAAGCTGCGTCCAACGCCGTGTACGAGCGCACCCGCGCAACGTACACCATCAAGGGCTTTGCCAAGGGCGAGGCTGACCGCGCCCAGATCGAGGCCGACCGCGGCGAGCACACCTTCTGGTACGACGCCATCAACGATTTGATGGACAAGGACGTCCCGGCCCTGTACAACGCAGCGATGGCAGAACACGGCTTCCACGCTGTGGACGAGCCGGTCTACGACCTGGTCAGCGTGAAAAAGGACGAGGGCTTTGTGGCCACTGCCACCACCGCCCTGCAGCCTGAGCTGAACCTGACCCAGACCACCGGCTTCAAGACCGAGTGCGTCACCCCGGAAGTGACCGACAAGGAGATCGACGCTGTGCTGGAGCGCCGCCGCGCCATGGCCGCTGAGCTGGTGCCTCACAAGGGTCCGGCCGTCAAGGGCAACATCGTCCACATCGACTACGAGGGCCTGCTGGAAGGCAAGCCTTTCAACGGCGGCACCGCCCAGAACCAGACCCTGCAGCTGGGCAGCGGCCGGATGATCCCCGGCTTCGAGGAAGGCATCCTCGGCCACAAGGGCGGCGAGGAGTTCGACATCTTCGTCACCTTCCCGGCCCGCTACCACGTCAAGGACCTGGCCGGCAAGCCCGTGGTCTTCAAAATCAAGCTGCACGACGTCTGTGTCCGCCAGCTGCCCGCACTGAACAGCGATTTTGCCAAGAAGGCTGCCAATGTGGACACCATGGACGAGTTCCGCGCCCAGATCCGTCAGCAGCTCCACGACAATAAACACGCCGCCGCGCTCAACCGCGCCAAGGACGCCATCCTCACCCAGCTGGCCGCAGCCGCTGAGGGCGAGCTGCCCAGCGTTCTCGTCGAGAGCGCCTATCAGCAGGAGATGGAGCAGATCCAGCAGCAGCTGCAGATGCAGCGCCTGAGCCTCGACCGCTACCTGAGCCAGATCCATCAGACCCGCGAGAGCTTCACTGCCGCTGTCCGCACTGCTGCGGAGAAGAACACCCGCGCCCGGATGGCCCTGCTGCAGATCGCTCAGAACGAGAACCTCGTTCCCACTGAGGAGGACATCGACAAGACACTGTCTGAGCGCGCTGAGCGCACCAAGAAGACCCTCGAGGAAGTCAAGGCTGCATCCAACGTGGAGGCCATCCGCCGCAACGAGGGCATCCGCCGCGCTGCCGACTATGTCATCGAGCACTCCACCATCGAAGAAAAATAATTTATCCTGCTTTTGCGCCTGCACCACTGTGCAGGCGTTTTTTATTGTTCATTTTTTCTCTCTTGACTTTTTTTCTCTGCTGCGGTATTTTTAAGGTGAGAAATTCTATCCGAGCCGCAGCTGCGGCCCGGACGGATAAAGTAAAATCTTCTGCGGGACATTCCGCTCATCTATTTTATTGCGACAGGAGGTTTTCCTTATGAAAAAGTTTCTTCTCGCTCTTCTGACAGCTGTCACGGCGGCTGCGCTCTTCTGCGGCGCGGCAGCACCTGTGGCCACTTACAGCGCCAGCTATGACGCACCGGCCGGCATCAACGCCATCGTGGTGCAGGACAACAGCGCTGCGGTCATTCTGCAGGCCGCCGACATCGACCACATCCGCGCCGATTACACCTACACCTCGAGCTACGCCTTTGAAAGCTCCAAGCTCTACGACTTCACGGTGGCGGGCAGCACCCTCACCGTGACCAAGACCCGGGAGCCCAACGCTTCCCTCATCATCCAGAGTGAGGACACCCGCAGCTGCACCCTGACGCTGCAGGTACCCCGCCAGACGCTGGCAAACATCACCGTCAGCACCACCAACGACAGCATCACGCTGGACGGCGTTTCGGCACAGACCGCCAGCCTCACCACTGACAATGGCCGCATCGAGGTATCGAACTTCAACGGTTCCACCCTGAGCGGCACCACCCGCAACGGCAAGATCACCATGAGCGGCGTCACCTCCCAGAATGTGGCTGCCACCATCCAGAACAGCGGCACCCTCAAGCTGGAAAACATCTCTGCCAACGTCTGCAACGCCAAGGTGCAGAACGGCAGCATCACCGGCTCTGTGATCGGCAGCGGCAGCTCTTACGGCTTTGAGCTGGCCGCAGGCGGCGGCAAGATCCGCGTCTCCGACGCCAGCGACAAGAACTTCCTCTTCTTCGGCAAGGACACCCTGCAGCAGAATGCAGATGCCCCCAATAAGCTGAACCTCGCCACCAAGAACGGCGACGTTGAGGTCGAGTTCGTCCGTTAAAAGAACATTAAAAATGCCTGTGCAGCATCTGCCGCACAGGCATTTCTTTTTGTCCGGATACGGTCAGCTGAGCCAGTTGAAGCCCATGACCACCACGCCGAGGATGACGAGGATGATGCCGGTGGCGCGGTTGAGGGTCTTGGCATCGGCCTTATTGGCAAAGACCGCCGCAATGCGCGCCCACAGCAGGGTAAAGACGACGCAGAGCGCCCAGACGTGCCAGATCGGCGCACCGCCGATGGCGAAATGGCTGACAGCTCCGGTCAGGGCCGTGAATGTCATGATGAACACGCTGGTACCCACAGCCGTTTTCAGCTCGTAGCCGAGGACGCTGGTGAGGATGAGGAGCATCATCATGCCGCCGCCTGCGCCGATAAAGCCGCAGATGAAGCCGATGAGGATGCCGCAGACGATGGACTGGATGGCCCGCTTCTTTGCGCTGACCCCCTGCATGGCCTCTTTGGTGGTCATAACGGGCCGGACGATGAACTTGATGCCCAGCAGGAAGGTCATGAACACCGAGAAACTGCCCATCGTGGCCGAGGGGAGCAGGCTGGCCACCCAGCTGCCCACCACCGTGAACACCAGCACGCTCACCATCATGATGAGGCCGTTTTTGATGTCGAGGTTCTTGTTTTTATGGTAGGTGTAGGCCGATACGGCGCTGGCCAGCACATCCGACGAGAGGGCGATGCCCACGGCCATATAGGGGTCCATATGCAGAAAGGTGATGAGCATGGGGCTGATGACAGCCGCCGCGCTCATGCCCGCAAAGCCGGTGCCGAGGCCCGCGCCCATGCCGGCGAAAAAGGTGACTAAGATCGTAAATAAAATGTTCATGCTTCTCCTTCCAGAATGGCGTCCAGATTCTCATTTATAATGTCCATCGTCTCGAAGAACGCCTTTCGCTGTGCTTCATTGGTGTGTTCCAGCAGACGCGCACCAAATTCCTCCTGCAAGGCCCGGCCCTGCTCAATGATGGGGCAGGCTTTTTCGGTGCAGCGCAGCAGGGTGCGGCGGCGGTCGCCGGGGTCAGCCTCGCGGACGAGGTAGCCCTCCTGCACCAGACGGTCTACGTTCACCGAGACGAGGTTTGCTTTCAGTTTGCGCACCTCTACCACGTCGCTGGCGGTCTGGTAGCCGGGGTTGTTGGCGAGGAACATCAGAATGTCAAAAGCCGTCTGGGGCAGATGGAGCTTCTGGCACAGGGGCTTGCAGAGGGCGGCGTAAGCCGCCGAGGTCTTCCGCCCGAATTCGATGCCCGGGGTATTCATGGGACGCCTCCTTGTGATTCAAAATTGTATCATTCAAATTTGAAGTAATAATAGCACAAAAACGCAGCGATTGTCAAGAGAAAAGGAGCGGCCCGCATCTTGCAGGCCGCTCCCTGTTTCCGTTTTCTTTGCAGCATCATGATGAGCCGCGTGCCGAAGGCCGCCAGCCATGCTACGATGCACTGATTTGCCACCATGATAAACGCCCACTTGCCGCCCAGCTCCCGCTTGACCGAGGCCACCGCCGCGATGCAGGGCGTATAGAGCAGGCAGAACACCAGCAGGGGTGCAGCCGCCGCCGGGGACAGCGCGGCGGCAAAGGCCGCAGAGGAGCCATAGAGGATGGTGAGGGTCGAAACGACGCTCTCCTTGGCCATAAAGCCGGTGATCAGGGCCGTAGACACCCGCCAGTCGGCAAAGCCCAGTGGCGCAAACAGCGGCGCGATACCGCTGGCCAGCCATGCAAGGATGCTCTGCTGCGGGTCAGCGGTGAGGCTGAGCCGCAGGTCGAAGCTCTGCAGGAACCAGATGATGATGGTTGCCACAAAGATGACCGTAAAGGCGCGCTGGAGGAAATCGCGGGCCTTTTCCCAGAGCAGCTGGACCACATTCTTGAGGCCGGGCAGGCGGTAGTTGGGCAGCTCCATCACAAAGGGGACGGCCTCGCCCTTAAAGACACTGCTCTTCAGCAGGATGGCCATCAGAATGCCCACCGCAATGCCGAGGAAATAGAGGCTGACCATCACCAGAGCCGCGTGCTCCGGGAAGAAGGCCGCCGCAAACAGGCTGTAGATGGGCAGCTTAGCCGAGCAGCTCATAAAGGGGGTGAGCAGGATGGTCATTTTGCGGTCGCGCTCCGAGGGCAGGGTGCGGCTGGCCATGACGCCGGGGACGGTGCAGCCGAAGCCGATGAGCATTGGCACGATGCTGCGCCCCGAGAGGCCGATGCGGCGGAGAAGCTTATCCATCACGAATGCCACGCGGGCCATGTATCCGGTATCCTCCAGCAGAGAGAGGAAGAAGAACAGGGTCACGATGATGGGCAGGAAGCTCAACACACTGCCCACACCGGTGAAGACGCCGTCGATGACCAGCGAGTGGACGGCTGCGTTGACGTTCCACGCCGTGAGGGTGGAGTCCACCGCGGCGGTCAGGGCATCAATGCCCACTTCCAGCAGGTTCTGGAGCGCCAGACCGATGACGCCGAAGGTGAGGTAGAACACCAGCGCCATGATGCCCACAAAGGCCGGGATGGCGGTATAGCGGCCCGTGAGGAACCGGTCGATCTGGGCCGAGCGGAGCTGCTCCTTGCTCTGGCGGGGCTTCACGACGGTCTGCTCCACCAGCTGGTGGATGAAGTGGAACCGCATATCCGCGATGGCGGCGGCGCGGTCCAGACCCCGCTCCTGCTCCATCTGGACGATGATGTGCTCGATCATCTCTTTTTCATTCTGGTCGAGCTTCAGGGCCGCCTCAATGCGCTGGTCGCCCTCCACGAGCTTTGTGGCCGCAAAGCGCACCGGGATGCCTGCGGCCTCGGCATGATCCTCGATCAGGTGGATGATGCCGTGGATGCAGCGGTGGACTGCGCCGCCGTGATCCTCCTCGCTGCAGAAATCCATCCGGCCCGGCCGCTCCTGATACTTTGCGACATGGAGCGCATGATCCACCAGCTCGTCCACGCCCTCGTTCTTTGCCGCAGAGATCGGCACGACCGGGATGCCCAGCATGGCCTCCATCTTATTGATGCGGACAGTGCCGCCGTTGCCGCGCATCTCGTCCATCATGTTCAGCGCCAGCACCATCGGCGTATCCAGCTCCATGAGCTGCATGGTGAGGTACAGATTCCTCTCGATGTTGGTGGCGTCCACGATATTGATGATGCCCGTGGGCTTCTCGCCGATGATGAACTGCCGGGTCACGATCTCCTCGCTGGTATAGGGCGACATGGAGTAGATGCCGGGCAGGTCTGTGACCTCCGTATTCGGGTTATTCCGGATCGCACCGCTCTTGCGGTCCACCGTCACACCCGGGAAATTGCCGACGTGCTGGTTGGAGCCGGTGAGCTGGTTGAAGAGGGTCGTCTTGCCGCAGTTCTGGTTGCCCGCCAGCGCAAAGGTAAGGGTCGTGTCGTCAGGCAGAGGGTTCTCGCCCTTTTTGGTGTGGTAGCGTCCGCCTTCGCCGAGGCCCGGGTGCTCCACCGGCTTTTCACTTTCTGCCGCCGCCTTTTTCGCCGCCGGGGCTTTGGCCAGAGTGACCCCGATGCGGGCGGCATCGTCCAGCCGGAGGGTCAGCTCGTAGCCGTGGATGCTCAGCTCCATCGGGTCGCCCATCGGGGCAAATTTGACCAGCGTGACCTCCTCACCGGGGATCAGCCCCATATCCAGAAAATGCTGCCGCAGAGCACCTTCGCCGCCCACGGTCCCGACCACGGCAGTCTCGCCGATGTTCAAATCTTTCAACGTCATATGGAATGTTCCTCTCGAGCGTGTTTGTTAGTTTGCATTAACAACAGTAATATAGGCTAACTTTCCGGCGTTGTCAAGAGAAACGGGGCTGTTCTGAACTGCTCTCTGAAAAAAAATCATGTCGCCTTCCTCGAATATCAGAAAAAATGCAAAAAATAAGAGCCTGTACCCGGGAAGTACCCGCCGTACAGGCTCTTATCGTTTTTTTATTCAGTTCGCGGTGTGGTAGCCGTCAGGGTTCTTCTTCTGCCAGTTCCAGCTGTCGGCGCACATTTCCTCGATGCCGTACTCAGCCACCCAGCCAAGCTCATTCCTGGCCTTGGTGGGGTCAGCATAGCACTCGGCGATGTCGCCGGGGCGGCGGGCCTCGATGACGTAGGGGATGGGCTTGCCGCAGGCCTTCTCGAAGGCGTGGATGACATCCAGCACGCTGTAACCCTTGCCGGTGCCGAGGTTGCAGATGAAGAGGCCGCAGTTCGTTTCCAGCTTCTTGATGGCGCAGACATGGCCGCGGGCCAGGTCCACGACATGGATATAGTCACGGACGCCGGTGCCGTCGGGAGTGGGGTAGTCATTGCCGAAGACATGGACCTTTTCCAGCTTGCCCACAGCCACCTTGGCGATGTAGGGCATGAGGTTGTTGGGGATGCCGTTGGGGTCCTCGCCGATGAGGCCGGACTTGTGGGCGCCGATGGGGTTGAAGTAGCGCAGCAGAGCCACGTTCAGGGTGGGGTCCGCCTTGCAGACATCGGTGAGGATGCGTTCGGTCATGGCCTTGGTGGTGCCGTAGGGGTTGGTGGTGGCACCCACGGGGAAGTCCTCGGTGATCGGCACACTGGCGGGGTCGCCGTAGACAGTGGCGGAAGAGCTGAACACGAAGTTGTGGCAGTTGTGCTTGCGCATCACATCCAGGATGACCAGCGTGCAGTTGAGGTTATTGTAGTAGTATTCGATGGGCTTGGACACGCTCTCGCCAACGGCCTTATAGGCTGCGAACTGGATGACCGCCGTGATGTCGGGACACTCGGCGAAGATCTTCTCCACATCCTCGTGTTTGGTCATATCGGCCTGATAGAAGCGGAAGTCCTTGCCGGTGATCTGCTTGACGCGGTCGAGGACCACAGGGGATGCATTATAGTAATTGTCCGCCACGACGACGTCGTAGCCGGCATTCAGGAGCTCGATGCAGGTGTGGCTGCCGATGTAGCCTGCGCCGCCGGAAACCAAAATAGCCATGTCCAGTACCTCTCTTGTTCCAAATGTTGCTTCGCACAGAGCCCTTGTGCTCTGTCTGCCTAAAGGATACCGCTTTTTGCACAGAGAATCAAGTACCGGCTTTTTTATTAAAATGTATTTTTGTTGCATCTTTTCAGCCAGTCTGATGAACTGCAAAGATTTTTAGTCCGCAAGGCATGGAGAGGACACGCAAAAAACAGCAAAGGGCAGCTCCCGCAAGAGAGCTGCCCTTTGCTGCGGCTGATATTTGCTTACAAACGGCCGCACTGACGGCCGGTAAAGAAGCGGAGCGTAGTGTTGGCGCGGAAGACTTTGCCTGCCCGCAGCACCGTCGTCGGGAACTCCGGGTGAGAGGGGCTGCAGGGGAAATGCTGGGTCTCAAGGGCAAAGCCGCCGTACTTTTCCAGCGGGACGCCGCCCTTGCCGGGGGAGGGGCAGTTCTGCAGGAAGTTGCCGGTGTAGAGCTGGATGCCCGGCTGGGTGGTGTACATCTTCATGCTGATGCCGGTCTTGTCGCTGGACGCCCATGCGCAGAGGCTCTGGCTGGCACCCCGGGGCCGGTCGAGGACATAGCAGTGGTCGAAGCCGCCGCCCGCCATGGTGGTCTGGTAGAAGCCGGTATCGAGGTCGCGTCCCAGAGGCTTTCCGGTGCGGAAGTCCATCGGCGTACCGTCCACAGGCAGGATCTTACCCGTGGGGCAAGTCTCGTTGTTGCCCTCGAGATAGTTGGAAGCGTAAATGCGGAGCTTCTGGCCCAGCACATTGCCGCCGCCGTCGAGGTTGAAGTAGGTGTGGTTGGTCAGGTTGATGATGGTGTCCTCGTCGGTGGACACACGGTAGTCCATCCGCAGGGCGTTGTCCGGCGTGAGGATATACCGCACACTGACCTTCAGATTTCCGGGGAAACCATCTTCGCCCGCCGGGCTTTCGGTCTCCATCAAAAGGGTGTCGCCGAACATCTTCACATCGTAAATTTTGCGGGGGAAGGTGCCGTGCAGGTGATTTTTGCCATTGTTGGCTTCCAGCTTGTAGGTCTTCCCGCTGAGAGAAAATTCCGCATTTTCAATGCGGTTGGCGTACCGGCCCACGAACGCACCGCAGCAGGTGCTGCCGGATGAGTTGAAATCCGCCTCATAGTCGGCGAGGGTGTCGTGTCCGACGACCACATCCACCGGACCCGTTTTTGTAGGGACGAAGAGATTTTTGATCACACAGCCATAGTTCAGCACGCTGACCTCAAGTCCACCGGGATTGGAGATGATGTATTCATCCACCTTATCGCCGTTTTTGGTCACACCAAAGGGCTTGGAGCGGAACTGTGCCATAAGGCTCGCCTCCTTCTTCATTATTTTCGGTCAGGGCAGCGCAGCCCCGACCTCGTCCATAATTATGATTATAGCACAGTTTTCCAGACTTGTGTGAGAATGCTTTTAGATTTATCTTCCAAAATTTCGAGAGATTTTTTGGACATATTGCGAAACAGAAAAGGGAGCTGCTGCAAAATGCAACAGCTCCCTTTTGAATCTGTATAAAATTATGCTTCCGGCTGAGCCTCGGCGGCGTTCGACTGCGCGATATACTCGGCGGCATCATCGGGGATGTCGTCCATTCCGTCGTCACCTACATCGACCACCAGCGGCGGCTTCTTGAAGAGGATGTCGTAGAGGATGGGGACGATGTACAGGGTCATCAGGGTGGCATAGCTCAGGCCGCAGATGATGACGATGGCCATGCCGCTCATGAGCTGGCTCGCCATATCGTTGCTGAACACCATCTGCAGCATGGCCAGAACGGTGGTCAGGGTGGTCATGAGGATAGGACGCATACGGGTCTTGCCGGTGGCGACAAGGGCCGCACGGCGCTCCAGACCGCCCAGACGCAGCTGATTGGCGTAGTCCACGAAGACGATGCCGTTGTTGACGACGGTACCCATCAGGACGATAAAGCCCATCAGAGAGATCATGGTCAGCTGCTGGCCGGTGACCAGCATACCCAGCAGGCCGCCGGTGAAGGCCAGCGGCACCGTGAACAGGACGATGAAGGGGGACAGCAGGCTCTGGAACTGAGCCACCATGACCAGATAGACGAAGGGCAGGGCCAAAGCCATCCACTGCACCATCTCATCGACCATCAGGTTGACGGTGGAGGACTCGCCGCCCAGCGAGAAGGAGCAGCCCTCGGGCATCTCATCGGTGAGGGCGAAGGCGTCCAGCGTCTTCTGCAGCACGCGGGACTGGACCGTGGTGTTGTAGCCGTCCAGCGTGTCTGCCGTCACCGTGATGTAGCGGGTCTGGTTCTCGCTGGTGATGGAGTCGGGGGCAGTACCCGTCGTCCAGGAAGCAATATCGCCCAGCGTGCAGGTGCCGGTGGTGGTAGTGCCGGTGGCGTCCATGACACTGGTGGTGAAGGTCATGTCCATCATGTTTTCCTTGGTCATAGGGTCAAGATTATCGCTGATCTGGACTTTCATGGTGGAGCCGTCTACCGTGACGGGCGTCTCCGCCGTCGTGGTGGTGGTGAGCTTGGCGGCGATCTGCTGGTAGACCTGCGCAACAGTCAGGCCATAGGCGCGGACCTTGTCGCGGTCGATGTCCAGATTGATGGTCGCATCGCCCTGACCGAGGCCGGTGGCGGCATTGGCGAAGCCCTCGGTGTCGTTGACCATCTGGACGACCTTATCGCCCAGTGCAGTAATGGTATCGGCGTCGGGGCCGTAGATCTTGACAGAGAGGCCGCTGCTCAGCTGGCTGGTCAGATCCTGCATACCGCTGATCTCGACGGTGCCGGTGCAGTTCCCGACGCCGGAAACGGCATCATTCAGGGCCTGCTCCACGGCGGCGATCCGGGTAGAGGACAGTGACTCGTCCAGCATGACGTTGAACTGGTAGCTGCCGTAGCTGTTGGCGGCGCTCAGCAGGTCGGTAATAGCGCTGGGCAGGCCCAGCTGGCCGATGTCGATGCCGGCCACAGTGGTATCGGTGGTGACGCCCACCTCTTCCACGCCGTCCACGGCCATGACGGCCTCGACGACCTGTCCGGCCACACCGTAGGATTCCTCTTTGGTCAGGCCGTCGTCGGTGGAGAGGGCGATGGTGGCCTCATTGCTGGAAATTTCGGGCAGAAGGACGACGCCCATGGAGAAGACCTTCCAGCCGCAGAAGGCCAGCAGCACGACAGCGGCCAGCAGCGGCAGAGCGCGGTGCCGCAGGCACCACTCGAGGCTGTGGGCATACTTATCCTGAATCTTTTCGAACCAGACCAGACGCTTCGGCTCAGCCTTTTTCAGGACAGTGGAAGCAGCGGCAGGCACGACGGTGATGGCTACGATGAGAGAGGCCATCAGGCAGTAGCCGATGCACATGGACATGGGCTGCAGCAGGCTGCGCACCGTACCGGAGGCGAACACCACCGGCAGGAAGACGCAGACCGAAGTAAGGGTGGATGCCACGACCGACATTCCCACCTGACGAGCGCCCTGCACGGCGGCGCGGGCCGCCGGTACGCCCCGGCCCCGCAGACGGTAGATGTTCTCGATGACGACGACCGAGTTATCCACCAGCATACCGACACCCAGCGACAGGCCCGCCAGCGTCATGATGTTCATGTCGAGGCCGGTGAAGTACATCAGAACGACGGCGAACAGGACGGACAGCGGGATGCTGACGCCGACCACGAGGGTGGGCTTGATGTCCTTCAGGAAGATGGCCAGCACGATGATGGCCAGCGCAGCGCCCACCAGCATACTGCTGATGATGCTGTTGACGATGATGGTGATGTAGTTGCCCTGATTGGACAGGACGACGACGTGAAGGTCAGAATACTGAGCCTGCAGCTCCTTGAAGGCATTCAGGCAGCCGTCCGAGACGCTGCTGGCGCTGGAATTGGCGTTGCGGAAAATTTTCAGCACCACGGCCCGCTCCCCGTTCAGGCGGGTGTAGCTGGCCTCGGCGTTGTCGATGACGGCCACGTCGGCCACATCGGAGAGGCGGACATCGCCGAAGCCATCGACGTGGAGCAGAAGTGCGCCCTCGATGTCCGAAACGCTGTCGTACTCTTCGCCGACCTTCAGCAGCCAGGACTCGCCGCTCTTATCGGCGACGTAGCCGGCAGGCATCGAGAAGTTCTGAGCGTAGATGAGCTGGGCGAGGGTCTTGATGTCCAGCTGCTTGGCCACATCGGCGCTGGCAAGGGCCTTTTCCTTGCTCTCCTCGTAGAGCTGCTTGGCGTCTTCCAGCTGGTTCTCATAGTCCTTGAGCATCTCGCGGGCCTCGGTAAAACGCATATAGGCGCTGAGCTGCTGGCTGGAATAGCTGCCCAGAGCGACGGAGAACTGGTTCATCAGGCCGGGGACATTGTCCATGGCTTTGATGACCTCGTCCAGAGTCTTATAAATGGTGCTCAGGCTGTTGGAGACTTCCAGCTCGTCGGCAAGGTCGGAGACGGTGCCGTCGCTGGTACCCAGACGGCCCTGCAGCTCCTGCAGAGCGGCGGTGAGCTTATCGGTGATGTCGCGCAGCTCGCCGACGATCTCGATGAGGGAGTCGATGTCGCGCATACCGGTCTGGTTGAACTGGTCCACGACGCGCTGCAGGCCGTCGCGGACGTCGATGAGGGCCTGCTGGATCTCCGGCTCATTGACCACGCCGATGAGCTGGTTGACGCTGTTCAGCAAAGCCTGCGCCTGGTCGCGCACGACGGTGACGGCGTCGGCCACCTCCGTACCCATCTCTGCCATGACCGTATCGGAGACGGTGTTGCCGAAGTTTTTCAGCTGTTTTTCATACTCGGCGCGGCCCTCGGCGATTTGCGCCTCCGCGGCGTCGAGCTGAGCGCGGGCGTCGGCCAGCTGGGTGTCGATGAGTTCCAGCAGGCGGGCGTTCACTTCGTCTATCTTATCCTGATTCAGCTGCACCTGCACCATCTTTTCGATGAGGCCGTTGGCCGACACGCTGGAAACGCCGCTGGTGCGGCCCACATAAGGCACGAGGGTGTTATCCACGAAGTCCGACAGATCGTAGACATCGCTGCCCTCCCGGCTGACAGCCACCGTCATAAAGGCGTTCATGTTCAGGCTGTACTCGATGATGGAGGGGGTCAGACAGGTGCTGGGCAGACTGGTCGCGGTCTGATCCACCTTGTTGGAGGTCTTGACCATCGCGCTGTTCATGTCGGTGCCTTCGGCGAATTTCATGAGCAGAAGGCTGTAGTTTTCTGCCGAGGTCGCTGTGATGCTCTCGACGCCGGACACTGTACCCAGCGCGTTCTCCATCACATCGGAGACTTCTGACTCCACACGCTCCGGGCTGGCACCGGGGTAGACGGTGACCACCATGAGGTATGGCGTGCTGATGTCGGGCAGAAGGTTCGTCTGCAGGTTCGTGATGGACACGAAGCCCAGCAGCAGGACCATGATGACCGCAACAAGGATGGTGAACGGCTTTTTGACACTGAATTTTTCCATGATTTCCTATCCATTTCTTTTTTATGCCGCCGCGCGGCAAGAGGTACGCCGCAACCACAGCAGTACCCTCTGAACGCTTCTTATCATTCCTATTATACACAAGGGAATCCCCCTTGCAATAGTCCTGAAGTCAATCTTTAACAAAACTTTCCTTAAATCACCTTAGTTTAGGAAGTCAATGGGAATATCCCGGCTACTTTCTTGCCATATTTCGTGGAAATACGGGCCGGATTATGCTATACTAGAATGCAGAATGGAATTTTATCGCAATTTCAGGCACAGCGCCTATCCAGACTGCATAAGGCCCATTTTCCGGGCTTATATACGTTCGATACGACCCCAAAGAGGAATGCTATGAAGAAAGTTATATCCGTCCGTTTCAAGGACAACGGCAAGACCTATTATTTTGACCCCGCAGACACCCCCATCAAGACCGGCGACTATGTTATCGTCGAGACGGCCCGGGGCGTGGAGTGCGGCGAAGTGGTGCAGGGCGTGAAGGAGATCGCCGACTCCGCTGTCCCCAAGGCCCTCAAGCCCATCACCCGGATGGCCGACAGCGTGGATGTGCGCCGGATGCGCCAGAACCGTGAGGACGAAAAGCGCGCCTACCACACCTGCCAGGAGTGCATCGCCCGCCACGGGCTGGAAATGAAGCTGGTGGAGGCCGAATACACCCTCGACCGCTCCAAGATCATGTTCTA
>OIED01000909.1_pt1 | contig 13735 bp, 10 predicted proteins | sample 1581771 | NCBI WGS metagenome assembly OIED01 (sample SAMEA3882546, study PRJEB24775) | human gut metagenome | biome: human-associated habitat; feature: intestine environment; material: feces | place: Netherlands | collected 2009/2010 | reverse complement strand
GGGTGTGCCGCATCCGTAAGGCAGCAGAGCCGCCAACGGCTGCGCAACAGCGGATAATAGAAGCAACTCAAATCATATAGCAATGCTAACGCGGCAACGCCGCGCTATGGGCAGTGCAATCGGCAAGCATTGCAGCTCTTCGAGCTGCTCGCTTGCAATGAAAGCCTTTCTCTTGGGGTTCCAAAGGGGGTATTCTCTTTTGCGAAAGAGAATACCCCCTTTGACCCTGCCGCCCGCAGGCGGCATTTCTTTCGCACCTGTGCGAACAAGAGGGAGTCTTTCTTTGAAAAAGAAAATCTCCCTCTTGACAATATCGATATTCGATAATATACTCTCCTCAAGAATATCGAATATCGATAAAAGGAGGCTGACGATGGCGCGGGAGAAATTCAGCACGCTGACCGAGCAGATGTTTTACATCCTGCTGTGTCTGCGCGAGGAGTGCTGCGGCATGGACGTGATGGCGCGCGTGAACGAGTTGACGGGCGGGCGCGTGGCCGTCGGCCCGGGGACGCTCTACAACCTGCTCGAGCAGTTTCTGGCGGCGGGGTATATCGTCGAAACGCGCGCGGAGGGGCGGCGGCGCAGCTATCAGCTCACAGCGGAGGGCGAAACGCTGCTGCAAAACGAGGTGGAGCGCCTGCAAGCACAGGTGCGGGACTACGAGAAGCTATTTGAGAGATAACGCCCTATCGTGGGCGGCGAGAAATGAGAGAAAGCGAGGTTTTTCTGATGCGCAACACCAAACGGGAGCTGAATCCCTATTCTTTTTACGACACCGAGGGCCTTGCGCGCCACTTTGAGCGCATGGCGGCGGAGGGCTGGGCGCCCGACCGCGTGGGCCTGTTCATCCGCTACCGCCGCATTAAGCCGCAGAAGCTGCGCTTCGCCGTGGCGTTCTACCCCGACAGCGATGACACGCCCGAGGGGGAGGATGTGTTCATCGACTACTGTGAACAAGCGGGCTGGCAGCACGCTGTGGGCGCGGGAGCGCTGACATTCTGGGGGGGCAATGTGGATGGCGAGGGCGGCAGCCACTCCGGACGCTCGCGCCACGTGTTCTGCACGGCAGATGAAAACGCCGTCGAGATCGACACCGACCCTGTTTTACAGGTGGACGCGACGCACCGCGGGCTCAAGCCCTACTGCCACTGGCTGGTGGCATTTTCGATTCTGCTGATCACGCAGCTGGATACCATTGCCGATGGACTGCGGCGGGATCCGTTCTCGGGAATTGCTTCCGGCGCGAGGCTCGTAATGCTCGGGCTTTGGATGATCCTCATTGTGATCTGCCTGTCGCAGTGCATCGGCTACTACCGCTGGTATGGCAAGGCAAAGCAGATTGCGGCGAAAGAGGGGCGATTCCTCAGGCCGAAGTCGCGTCCCTGGCTTCAGACACTATGGAGATTGATCCTGCTTCTGACGATTTTCAGTGCGGTTGTTGTCATCTTGATGGGGAATGACACCAGCGGACAGGCGAGGCTCTACTATGTCACGCTGCTGATCGTTTGCGGCCCGATCGCCGCGGCGTTTTTTGCGTATTCCTCCATGGAGCGCGCGGGTGCAAAACGCGGCGAACGCTGCGTGATCACGGCCCTCGTGATGGTACTGACTGTGGCGGCTGTGGCAGGATTGAGCTACACGATGAAGCAGAACGGCCTATTTGAAGACGGAAACGCCAACGCGGAGTGGTACAGCGAAAACGGCGCTCATTTTACGATCTATCACGATCCGCTGCTGCTTTATCTCTCTGACCTTGGCGTGGAGGACGGGGGAGCGCGCTGGTCTTGCCGGAGCTGGGAGGTCTCCTCACCCCTTGGCGCGCAGCGCAGCGGCAGGCAGGAGGACGCCCTTTGCTATCCAGACCCGAATGAACCGAGACAGTACCACGGGGTCACAACGAACATGTGCTATGTGGTCAGTGATGTGTATGCCGAATCGCTGTTTGCCCTCTGTCTTGCCGCGCAGCTTGACTATCAGAAAAGATACTCATGGTCGGACGCTGTCTATCGCGAGGTCGACGCTAAGCCGTGGGGCGCGGAACGAGCATGGCGGCTCTGCGATGAAAAAGACGGGCAGTACAGGGACTACTGGCTCATTACGCGCGGGACGCGCATAGTGGAGTTTGTCTCAAATGATCTGGAAATGACCGACGCGCGCATGGCCATCGTCGGCGAAAAGCTGCTGAATGCAGACATAAAATAACGCAAAAAAGGAGCACCCTTTTGGGTGCTCCTTTTTCATACCGTAGGAACAGCAATTACTGCTTGTCGTACAGGTCGATGAGCTTGGTGAGGTGCTCGTAACGCTCCTTGGCCGCGTCCTCGTTGCGGGTGAAGAGACCCTCCGCACGCTCGGGGAACTCGCGGGTCAGGCGGCTGTAGCGCGCCTCGTTCATCAGGAATTCACGGTAACCGCCGGCGGGAGCCTTGGAGTCGAGCGTGAACTTCTTGTCAGCCGCGGGATTGAAGCGGAACAGGTTCCAGTAGCCGCACTCGACAGCCTTCTTCATTTCCTTCTGGCAGTTGATCATGCCGCCCTTGATGGAGTGCATCTCGCAGGGGCTATAGCCGATGATCAGGGACGGGCCGTTGTAAGCCTCAGCCTCGGTGATGGCCTTGATGGTCTGGGCCGGGTTGGCGCCCATGGCGACCTGAGCGACATAGATGTAGCCGTAGCTCATTGCGATCTCGGAGAGGCTCTTCTTCTTGGTCTCCTTACCGGCAGCCGCGAACTGAGCGACCTGACCGATGTTGGAAGCCTTGGAGGCCTGACCGCCGGTGTTGGAGTAGACCTCGGTATCGAAGACGAAGACGTTGACGTTCTTGTTCTGAGCAAGCACGTGGTCCACGCCGCCGAAGCCGATATCGTAAGCCCAACCGTCGCCGCCGAAGATCCACACGGACTTCTTGGAGAGGTAATCCTTCTTGTCGAGGATGTCGCAGGCCAGCTTGCAGGCGTCGCAGTCGCAGAACTTCTCGCCCTTGGCCTTGAGCTCGGCGGCGTGCTCAGCGAACTTGGGCACAGCGGCCAGCTCGTCGACGGTGGCGATGTTCGCCTGCAGAGCCGCGACGTATTCCTTCGTGGCCTCGGCGTTGGCGTTGCCGTCGTCCTTGGTGTCGAGCCACTTCTGAGCGGCTTCCTTCAGCGCGGGCTGTGCCCACTCGATGGCAAGGAGCTGCTCGGTCTTGGCCATCAGATCCTCGCGGATCTTCTCCTGGCCGACATACATACCGAAGCCGTGCTCGGCGTTGTCCTCGAAGAGGGAGTTGCACCATGCCGGGCCGTGGCCGTTCTTATCCGTGCAGTACGGAGAGGTAGCGCCGGGGCCGCCCCAAATGGACGAGCAGCCGGTGGCGTTGGAGATGTACATACGGTCGCCGAAGAGCTGAGTGACGAGACGGGCATAGCTGGTCTCGGCGCAGCCTGCGCAGGAGCCGGAGAACTCGAGCATGGGCTGCTTGAACTGGCTGCCCTTGACGGTGAGATCCTGCATATCCTTCTTGTCGGAGACCTTGGAAACGCAGTAGTTGAACACATCCTGCTCAGGCAGCTCGGACTCCTGGCCAACCATCGTCAGAGCGCCGACCGGGCACTGGCCGACGCAGACGCCGCAGCCCATACAGTCGAGCGGGGAGATGGCCATCGTGTACTTGTAAACACCCTTGCCCTTGCCGGCCTTGATGTCGACGATCTTGGCATTGGCAGGAGCATTCTTGGCCTCTTCCTCGGTGAGAGCGAAGGGACGGATGGTGGCGTGCGGGCAGACATAAGCGCAGTTGTTGCACTGGATGCACTTCGTCTCGTCCCACGTGGGAACGGAAACGGCAACGCCGCGCTTTTCGTAAGCGGCAGCGCCGAGCTCCCACTGGCCGTCCACGTGAGGCATGAAGGCGGAAACGGGCAGGCTGTCGCCGTCCATCTTGTCCACGGGATCGAGGATGTTCTTGACCTGCTCGACGAGCTCGGGCTTGCCCTCGTAGGAGACGGCCTCGTCAGCGTCGACAGCGTTCGCCCAATCGGCGGGAACGTCGATCTTGGTGTAGGCGGTGGCGCCGAGGTCGATGGCCTTGTGGTTCATATCGACGACGTCCTGGCCCTTCTTCAGGTAGGAGTGCGTTGCGGCGTCCTTCATGTACTGGATGGCCTGCTCTTCGGGCATGACCTTCGCCAGGGAGAAGAACGCGGACTGGAGGATGGTGTTGTTGCGCTTGCCCATGCCGATCTTGATGGCAAGGTCGATGGCGTTGATGGTGTAGAGCTGGATGTTGTTCTTGGCGATGTAGCGCTTGGCATCCGCCTTGAGGTGGTGGTTCAGCTCATCGAAGTCCCACTGGCAGTTGATCATGAACACGCCGCCGGGCTTGACGTCGTTGACCATCTTGAAGCCCTTGATGATGTAGCTGGGGTTGTGGCAGGCGACGAAGTCGGCCTTGTTGATGTAGTAGGGGCTGCGGATGGGCTTGTCGCCGAAGCGCAGGTGGCTGATGGTGACACCGCCGGTCTTCTTGGAGTCATACTGGAAGTAAGCCTGAATGTACTTGTCAGTATGGTCGCCAATGATCTTGGTGGAGTTCTTGTTTGCGCCGACAGTGCCGTCGCCGCCGAGACCCCAGAACTTGCACTCTTTGGTGCCGGGAGCAGAGGTGATCGGAGCGGGCTTGACTTCGGGCAGGCTCAGGTTGGTGACGTCATCGGTGATGCCGATGGTGAAGCGAGGCTTCGGATCAGCCTTCTCCAGTTCGGTGTAGATGGCGAACACGCTGGACGGCGGGGTGTCCTTGGAGCCCAGGCCGTAACGGCCGCCGGTCAGGACAACATCGTTCATGCCAGCTTCACGCAGGGTGGTGGCAACATCCAGGTACAGGGGTTCGCCCAGGGAGCCGGGCTCCTTGGTGCGGTCCAGAACTGCGATCTTCTTTGCGGTCTTGGGCAGAACCTTCAGCAGAGCAGAAGAAACCCAAGGACGATACAGACGAACCAGAACCAGGCCAACCTTCTCGCCCTTAGCGGTCAGGTAGTCAACAACTTCTTCGGCAACGTCGCAGATGGAGCCCATAGCGATAATGACGCGGTCTGCATCGGGAGCGCCGTAGTAGTTGAACAGGTCATAGTTGGTGCCCAGCTTTTCGTTGATCTTGGCCATGTACTTCTCGACAACTGCGGGCAGTGCCTCGTATGCCGGGTTGCAGGCTTCACGATGCTGGAAGAAAACGTCGCCGTTTTCGTGAGAACCGCGCATCTTGGGATGTTCGGGGTTCAGAGCCTTGGCACGGAACTCCTCAACAGCCTCCATGTTGCACATTTCCTTCAGATCAGCGTAGTCCCACTTCTCGATCTTCTGGTACTCGTGAGAAGTACGGAAGCCATCGAAGAAGTTCAGGAAGGGAACCCGGCCCTCGATTGCTGCCAGATGGGCAACAGGGGACAGATCCATAACTTCCTGCACGCTGCTCTCGACCAGCATTGCGAAGCCGGTCTGGCGGCATGCCATAACGTCGCTGTGATCACCGAAGATGTTCAGGGACTGGGTAGCAACGGTACGTGCAGAAACATCGAACACGCAGGGCAGCTGCTCAGCAGCGATCTTGTACATGTTGGGGATCATCAGCAGCAGGCCCTGAGAAGCGGTGAAGGTGGTGGTAACAGCACCTGCACCCAGAGAGCCGTGCACAGCGCCGGCAGCGCCGGCCTCAGACTCCATCTCGACGACCTTGACCTGGTTGCCGAAGATGTTCTTCTGACCGGCTGCGGACCACTGGTCCACAGAGTCAGCCATCGGAGAAGACGGGGTAATGGGGTAGATAGCAGCCACGTCCGTGTAGGCGTATGCTACATGAGCGGCAGCGGTATTGCCATCCATGGTTTGCTTTGCTCTAGGCATTTTTCTTCCTCCATTCAGAATTTGGTACCTTCTGCGCGGGGCAAACGTCTTTTTACCGGAGCCGGAGAACTCCTTTGAAAAACGTATTGCTCAACTGATAAGCGCCGCACTTCGCCGGAGCCGGAGAACTCCACAAAAGCACACGCTCATCGAGGGCAATAGCCCTGCCCGGGGCCGGAGAACCCCATGAAGGCACTATTGCTCATCTAATATAATAGCAAATTCCGCCGGTAAAGGCAACGCAAACCGACTGTAAAAACACAACAAAAATTCAAGAAATTTTTTAGCGCTTTTTTACAGATGTGTTCTTTGCTGCATCCATGACGGTGTTATGCTCCAAAATCCAGTATCCATGAGGCTTTTTCTTACAAAATTCTAAATTTATAATTGACATTTGTACAGATTCTGCCGTAAACTTTATCTATAGTATCATGCGCTGCACAGCGCAGGGGAGGACAGGCACAAAACGATGGATGCTGCACATTTTGAAAAGACGCTCTCGAGCGAAGTTCTCTTTGAGGGCCGGGTTGTCACGCTGACCAAAGACGTGGCTCTGCTGGAAAACGGTGAGACTTCTATCCGGGAAGTGGTCCACCACCACGGCGGGGCCTGCATCGTACCGTATTTTGAGGACGGCACCCTCTGCATGGTGCGCCAGTTCCGCTACGCCATGCAGCAGGAGCTGTGGGAGCTGCCCGCCGGCAAGCTGGAAAAAGGGGAGGACCCCTTTGAAGCTGCGAAGCGGGAGCTGGAAGAGGAGTGCGGCCTGACCGCCGACCACTACACCTCGCTGGGCGAGTTCTACCCCACCGTGGGCTACGACACCGAGATCATCTACACCTGGGTGGCCACCGGCCTGCACGAGACCCACATGCACCTGGACGCGGACGAGTTCCTGACCCCGGACCGGGTGCCGCTGGAAAAGGCCTACGAGATGGTCATGCGCGGCGAGATCAAGGACGGCAAGACCATTGCCGGCATCCTGAAACTGAAAGCCCTGCTGAACGAGGGCAAGCTGTGAATATCCTGTACGAGGACAATGCCCTTGTGGTGATGGACAAGCCTGCGGGGCTGTCCAGCGAGGAAGGGGTCCCGGCCGCCCTGCGGCAGTACTGGGACACCCCGGATGCCTTTGTGGGGGTGGTGCACCGGCTGGACACCGGCGTGTCCGGCCTGATGGTCTTTGCCCGCACCCCGGCGGCCGCCGCAGCCCTGAGCCGACAGATCACCCAAAGCCAGGAAGCCTATGCAGTGCAGGACGGCCGGGCCGAGGGCAGGGCAGAGGCTCCCTGCTTTGTCAAGCAGTACCGGGCGGTGCTTTCCGGCGGGCCAAACGACGCCCTGCCTGTGGCAGGCACCCTGCGGGACTGGCTGTTCAAGGACAGCCGCAGAGGCCGGGTGTTCCCGGTCAGCCGCCCGCGCAAGGGCGTGCGGGAAGCCGTGCTGGAATACCGCATTGTCCGGCAGACGCAGGATGCCTGCCTTGCTGAGATCACCCTGCACACCGGCCGTACTCATCAGATCCGGGTGCAGTTTGCCTCCCGGAAGCATCCCCTGTGGGGCGACGGCAAATACGGCAGCCGTGTGAAGGGTGCCATTGCCCTGCAGAGCTGCGGTCTGCAGTTCGTACACCCGGACACCGGCAGGATCATGAACTTCACGCTGCCGCTGCCGGACACCGCCCCCTGGAATCTGTTCGCGGAATGATGCCGCGCCTTGGTGAAAACGATGGAACAATACAAAACTGATGCTGAGATCTATGCAGTGCTGGAGCGGGAGATCATCGACCTGACCATCCGTCCCGGCTCCCCCCTGAGTGAAAACCCGCTGTGTGCCCGCTTCGGCGCACCGCGCACCCTGATCCGGATGGTGCTGCAGCGCCTGAAAGAAAGCGGTCTGGTGCGCATCGTGCCCTACAAGGGCACCACCGTCACCCGCCTGAACCGCCGCATCGTGGATGAACTGATCTACGAGCGCACGGCGGTGGAGGCCAAGGTCCTGCGGGACTTCACCCCCAAATGCACCCCGGAGCAGCGGGCGCTGATCCGGGTGCGGGTGGATGCCTATGAAGCCCTTGCACGGGCTGAGGCCCCGGACTACAACAAGCTGTACGAGGCCGACCGCCTGCTGCACGAGACCTGGTTTGCGGCTATGGATAAGATGTATTTGTGGAGCACGCTGCAGAACGCCCACGCGGACTACAGCCGCTTCCGGATGCTGGACACCATGACCACCGGCGGACTGGACGAGGTGATCGCCGACCACCGCAACCTGCTCAACGCCATTGAGCGGTGCGACCTGGCTGCCTTTGAGCCGCTGGTGGAGCGGCACCTGTACGGCGGCATCCGCCGCCTGGGCTCCAAATTGACCGGCGAATACGCCGACTATTTTGAGCCGGAACCCGAAAAGTAAAAAAAAATGTTCCACGCGGAACAATAAAATGGGGTGCAGCTTGGATGCCCAGCGTGACAAGCTGCGGAAGTATGCGGCATACGAGGATATGATCGTTGCCAGGGAGTATTCTGACGAGGGCTTTTCCGGCAAGAGCATTCAAGGACGGCAGGACTTCCAGTGGATGCTGAACGATATCCAGGACGGCAAAGATAAAGAAGGCTCTTACTTGTTGCTCTGCTGCAAAATATCGTCTAAGTTTGGGCAAAATCAACAAAGCGAAAAAGAAACCCGTTTCTATCTTGACACACAGCAAAGAATATGGTACGGTAGTCATGCATAGAATAAATTATGATTCAAGTGCTTAATTTGTCTGTGCCTTACAAAAAAGAAAATTGTACGTGAGCAGCGTCGTTGGATTGTTACCGTTTGGCGGGCTAGACCAACTCTGCATAGCACAAGCCGAAAGCGTGTTTCAGCCTTCGGTATGTTTGCTGTGTCAAGAGTGGTCTTTTTTTATTGCCTTTTTCAACCTGAGGAGGAGAAACAATGCAATATACCGTCAAAAAACCGATCAACAACAACATCCTGCGCGTGGTGGACCCCACGGGCTGTGAGCTGATCGTCACCGGGCGCGGGCTGGGCTTTGGCGCTAAGCCGGGCTATAAAATCGAGGCCGAAACCGTGGAGCACAGCTACCGCATGACCAGCCCTGCCGTGCAGCAAAAGTTGGTGGAACTTCTGGAACAGATCCCCTATGAGCATCTGCTGCTTACCGATGAGCTGGTAGAAACCATCCGGCAGCGGCTGAAATACCCGCTGAACGAAAGCCTGCTCATCACGCTGGCCGACCACATCAGCTTTGCCATTCAGCGCAGCGAACAGGGGATTCGCTTTTCCAACCCGCTGATGGCTCCCATTCGGGAATTCTACCCGGAAGAATATCTCCTTGGCATGGAGTGCCTTGCTGCCATCCGCCAGCGCTGCCATGCAGACCTTTCGGACGACGAGGGCGGTTTCATTGCGCTGCACATCGTCAACGCAGAGCTCAACACCACCATGAGCGTGGTGAACGATGTCACCCGCTTTGTGGATGGCTGCGTGCAGGTAGTGGAATGCTTTTACAACTGCCATTTTGACCGGGATGCACTGGATTTCAGCCGCTTTACAGTGCATTTGCGTTTTTTTGCGCAGCGCGTATTTCAAGGAAAACAGGAGCAGGAAAACGATCCCCATGACGAAGTGTTCCGCGCCCTGATCGCCCGCAATTGCAGCGAACACTACAAATGCGCCTGCTGCATTGCGGAGTATGTGCGCAACACCTGGCACAAGGAGCTTTCGGACGAGGAACTGGTGTTCCTTACGATCCATCTGAAACGGATCCGGATGGGAAAATAAGCTCTTTTGCTTCACCTTTGATTCTCCACAGGTCTTTCCTGTGTGGATATATATGCTGGATACGAACTTGAGAAAAGGAGAACTGAAGATGAAAGACAAGATCTTTGGCGTGCTGCAGCGCGTGGGACGCAGCTTTATGCTGCCCATTGCACTGCTGCCTGTAGCGGGCCTGCTGCTGGGTATCGGCAGCTCGTTCACCAACGAAACCATGCTGGCGGCCTATGGCCTGAACAACGTCATCCATCCGGGCACCCTCATTTATACCATTCTGGACGTGATGAGCCAGACCGGCAATGCGGTGTTCAGCAATCTGGCGCTGCTGTTCGCCATGGGCGTGGCCATCGGCATGGCCCGCAAGGAAAAAGAGGTCGCGGCACTGTCCGGTGCAGTGGCTTATATCATTATGAATACAGCCATTCAGGCCATGATCAATGCGGCAGGCGGCGTAGAAGCGATGCCTGCCAACTCCACCACCACCATGCTGGGCATCACGACCCTGCAAATGGGTGTGTTCGGCGGTATCGTGGTCGGTCTGGGCGTGGCAGCGCTGCACAACAAGTTCTATAAGATCGAGCTGCCGCAGGTGCTGGCCTTCTTTGGCGGCACACGCTTCGTGCCCATCGTCAGTTCGATCGTGTATCTGGTGGTCGGCATTGCCATGTTCTATATCTGGCCGGTGGTGCAGAGCGGGATTGCCGCGCTGGGTGCACTGGTGCTGGCTTCCGGCTACGCAGGTACCTTTATTTACGGCCTGCTGGAGCGTGCGCTGATTCCCTTTGGACTGCATCATGTGTTCTATATGCCGTTCTGGCAGACCGCTGTGGGCGGCACCGCCATCATCGACGGCACGACCGTGACCGGCGCACAGAACATCTTTTTTGCCGAGCTGGCTTCCAAGGCCACCACGGTGTTCTCGGTCAGCGCTACCCGCTTCATGGCCGGTAAGTTCCCCTTTATGATGTTCGGTCTGCCCGGCGCAGCGCTGGCGATGTACCAGTGCGCCAAGCCGGAAAAGAAAAAGGCAGCAGGCGGCCTGCTGCTGTCTGCTGCCTTGACGGCTTTCCTCACCGGCATCACCGAGCCGCTGGAATTTACCTTTATCTTTGTGGCACTGCCCATGTACGCTGTGCACTGCGTGCTGGCGGGCCTGTCCTTCATGCTGATGCACATCCTGAATGTGGGCGTGGGCATGACCTTCTCCGGCGGTCTCATTGATCTGGTGCTGTTCGGTGTGATGCAGGGCAACGCCAAGACCCACTGGGTATGGGTGGTCGTAGTCGGTGCGGTGTACTTTGTACTGTACTACATCATTTTCCGCTTTATGATCTCCAAATTCAACTACAAGACCCCGGGCCGCGACGATGCCGAGGAAGTCAAGCTGTACACTCGTGCGGACGTGAACGCCCGCAATGCTGCTTCCGGCAGCACCGCCCCCGCCGGGAATGACCCGGTCAGCGCCCTGATCGTGGAAGGTCTGGGAGGTGCCGCGAATCTGTCCGATGTGGACTGCTGCGCCACCCGTCTGCGCTGCACGGTCAAGGACGCTGCGCTGGTCAAACAGGATGTGCTCAAGGCTTCCGGTGCTTCCGGCGTCATCTGCAAGGGCAACGGCGTGCAGGTGGTGTACGGCCCCAAGGTGGCGGTCATCAAGGCAAAGCTGGAAGATTATCTGGAAAATGCACCCAAGACCTCGGCAGCGACCGCAGCACCCGCCCCGACAACGGCTCCCGCAGCCCCGGCAACGGCTCCCGCAACCCCGGCAGCAGCCGCAAAGGATACCGTGCTGTCTGCCTGCCTGAACGGCACCGTCGTCCCGCTGGCCGAGGTGAAGGACGAAGCCTTTGCCAGCGGTGCGCTGGGCGACGGCATTGCCATTGAGCCCATCGACGGTGAACTGGTGGCACCTGCTGACGGTGAGATCTCCTCCACCTTTGAGACCCACCATGCCGTGGGCATGACCACCGTTGACGGCGCGGAACTGCTGATGCACATTGGCATCGACACGGTCAAACTGGGCGGAAAGCACTTTACCTACCTCGTCAACGAGGGTGACAAGGTGAAGAAAGGTCAGCCGCTGATCCGCTTTGAACTGGAAGCCATCAAGGCCGAAGGCTATCCTGTGACCACACCGCTTATTGTCTGCAACACCGATGACTATGCCGCTGTCGCGGCTAAAGCCAGTGGCACCGTAAAGCAGGGCGATGCGTTGCTGGAACTGAAGCACTAAGCGTTTTTCTTCAACGGTAAGGCAGGGTTGTTATAAAGGAAAAGGGCAGCTGCACGAACTTGTGCAGCTGCCCTTTTGGCTTTATGCGCAGAGCACCCCGGAGATGAAAATCTCCAGACCGATGCCGATGAGGATGACGCCGCCCAGGATGGATGCCTTGCCGGAGAGCTCGGTGCCGAACTTCTTGCCGATGTTCAGGCCCGCCATGCAGAGGAAGAAGGTGACCACCGCAATGATGATGGATGCTGCCAGCGCCATCAGCCAGCCGTATTCCGAGATGGTGAAGCCCACCGAAAGCGCGTCGATGCTGGTGGCTACGCCCTGCATGAACAGGGCACCGGCACTGAGCTCGGTGGCCTCCTCGGCCTCCTCGCCCTTGATGCCGTCCACCAGCATCTTGCCGCCGATGTAGCCCAGCAGGGCCAGCGCGATCCACGGGATGAACGTTTCAAAGGACGAGAACAGCTCCACGATGGTGTGCACACAGATCCAGCCGGTCATGGGCATCACGGCCTGGAACACGCCGAAGGTGCCCGCGATCCTGCACATGGTTTCTTTGCCCATTTTGGGGTCATGCAGACCGTTTGCCATGGACACCGAAAACGCATCCATCGCCAGACCTACGCCCAGCAGGGCACTGTTGAGGAAAAACACAAAGCTCCATTCCATCTTGTCTGCCTCCTGTTTGTTGACCGTATTCCAAACAATACAAAAACCCGGTCCCGGGCGCGTTGTACGTCCGGGACCGGGTGATTTTTTTGAAATCCACTCCATGTGCACGGGCGCAGCAAACACGCACCAAAACACATGAGTCTCGCAAATGAAAGCAAGCCAGACCGAAACAGTCATTGTGTTGACTTGCTGCGCTCTGCAAAAGCGCCTGCTACTCCCCCACGGGTATTGTGATTTTGTTTATTCTAGCACAGTTTCAAGGCAAAGTCCAGACAAACCTGACGGCAGGTCAATCATTCCTTCTCTTCCGGGTCTGCCTCCGGGGTTTCGGTGGCGGCTGCGGCATCGGCCGCTTCCATCTCAGCCAGCTGCTCGGCGGTGGGCTCTGCCTCGGCCTCGGAGGCGTCGATCCGCTCAGTCTGTGCCTCGTCGTCATGGTCGGTGCGGGCCAGCACCATCACCTTGTCGTTCTCGCCCAGACGCATCACCCGGACGCCGGAGCCGTAGCGGCTCTGCAGCGGGATCTCGTTGACGTGCAGACGGATGATGATGCCCTCCTGGCTGCTCAGCAGCACATCGTCCACGTCGTCCACGATCTTCACGGCAGCCACCTTGTCCTTGGAGGCATCGTAGTTGCGGATGCCCTTGCCGCCGCGGGCAGTGATGCGGTAGGTGTCGATGTCGGAGCGGCGGCCCTTGCCGTTTTCGGTCACGGTGAGCACCGTGCCGCCTTCGCGGCAGATGCACACGCCCACCACTTCGTCGCCTTCGGCCAGCTTGATGGCGCGCACGCCGTGGCCGCTGCGGCCCATGGGACGAGCATCCTCTTCATTGAAGCGGATGGCCTGACCGTTGCGGGTGGCAACGATGAGCATGTCGTGGCCGGAGGTCAGGCGGGTCCATGCCAGCGCGTCGCCCTCGTTCAGGGCAATGCCGATCAGGCCGGTCTTGCGGATGTTGGCGTACTGCTCCAGCGGGGTGCGCTTGATGAGGCCCTGCTTCGTAACCATGGTCACAAAGCCGCCCTCGGTGTCGGCGTCCTTGCTCTGGCAGATCATGTTGGTGACCTTTTCGCCCTCGGCCAGCTGCAGCAGGTTGACGATGTTGCTGCCCTTGCTGGTGCGGCTGCCCTCGGCGATGGTGTAGCCCTTGATGCGGAACAG
>OIED01000897.1_pt1 | contig 13865 bp, 10 predicted proteins | sample 1581771 | NCBI WGS metagenome assembly OIED01 (sample SAMEA3882546, study PRJEB24775) | human gut metagenome | biome: human-associated habitat; feature: intestine environment; material: feces | place: Netherlands | collected 2009/2010 | reverse complement strand
CCCTCAGCGATGTGTACGAGTGCGACCGCATGGCACGAGAGTTCGTGCGCGCACATCTTTGATCTTTAGGAGACGCAATGTCAATTTTTATCACCCTGATCGCCGCATTGATCGTGTTCAGCGCCGTGATCGCCATTCATGAATTCGGGCACTTTACCGTGGCAAAGCTCTGCGGCATTCAGGTCAACGAGTTTTCCATCGGCATGGGGCCGGCTTTGTGGAAGAAAATTTACAAGGGCACCCAGTACAGCCTGCGTGCATTGTCGGTAGGCGGCTATGTGGCGCTGGAGGGCGAGGAAAGCCCCGAGAGCCAGCAGGCCGAAGCGGCCCGCGACGAACGGGAAGCAGAGGACGAAAACCCTGTCCCGCCGGAGCAGCGCACCGGCATCCCTTTGAACGAGGCACCGGTATGGCAGCGTGTGCTTGTGATGGTGGCAGGTGCCTTCATGAATTTCGTGCTGGGCTTTGTGGTGCTGGTCATTCTTGTGGCAGCACAGGAAGGAGCCATCACCAGCAAGACCATCTATTCCATTGAGAACGATGCCCTCTGCGGCCAGACCGGCCTGCAGGCGGGGGACGAGATCGTTGCCGTGAACGGCAGGCGCTGCTTTGTGGCCAACGACATCCTTTATGAGCTGGTGCGCACCGAAGCCTATCGCGCCCGGTTCACCGTGAAGCGGGACGGCCAAAAGGTGGAACTGCCGGACGTGCAGTTCGACACCTGGCAGGACGAGAACGGCCAGACCCATATGACCCTTGGCTTTACGGTGTACGGCATCAAAAAAACACCGCTCAATGTGTTAAAAGAAGCATGGAACAGCACCCTGTACTACGGACGCATCGCGTTTATCTCGCTGGCAGACCTTGTGCGCGGACGTGAGAGCATCAACAATCTGTCCGGCCCGGTGGGTATCGTGACAGCGATCGGTCAGGCGGCAAGCTACGGCTGGCAGGATCTGCTGGAGCTGCTGGCCCTCATCACCATCAATCTGGGCGTGTTCAATCTGCTGCCCTTCCCGGCACTGGATGGCGGCAAGGTGGTATTTTTGATCATTGAGGGCGTTACCGGCCATGCAGTGCCGGAAAAGCTGCAGGGTACACTGACCATTGCGGCCTTTGCACTGCTGTTTGGCCTGATGCTCTTTGCAACCTATAATGATATCATCCGGCTTGTGACCGGTGCAATGTGAGCAAAAACAGAAAGGGGAACTTTATGCGGCAGTTAAAACGGGAAGTGAAAATCGGCAATGTGACCATCGGCGGCAAGAATCCTGTTGCGGTGCAGACGATGCTCAACGTGCCGGTGGAGGATATTGAGGGCAATGTGGCGCAGGCAAAGCGGTGCGAAGCTGCTGGCTGTCAGATCCTGCGCGTGACCTGCCCCAGCCCGGCGGATGCAAAGTGCATCGAAGCCGTCAAGAATGCGGTGAACATCCCCATTGTGGCAGACATCCATTTTGACTACAAGGCGGCTCTGGCCTGCGCAGATGTAGGCGTGGATAAGATCCGCATCAACCCCGGCAACATCGGCGACGATGACCGGGTGAAGGCTGTGGTGGATGCCTGTCAGCGCAAGAACATTCCCATCCGCATCGGCGTGAATGGCGGCAGTCTGGAAAAGCACATCCTTGCAAAATACGGCGCACCCACGCCGGAGGCCATGGTGGAGAGTGCACTGTACCATGTGCGCCTGCTGGAAAAATTCGATTTCAACAACATCGTCATTTCCATCAAGAACTCCAATGTGCCCCGCATGATGGAGGCCTACCGCCAGCTCAGCGCTGTGACCGACTACCCGCTCCATGTGGGCGTCACTGAGGCCGGCACTTACCAGATGGGTCTGCTCAAGAGCGGCATGGGCATCGGTGGGATGCTGCTGGAGGGGATCGGCGACACCATTCGTGTCTCGCTGGCTGCTGACCCTGAGAAGGAAGTGGAAGCAGGCTACAATATCCTGCGCGCTGTCGGCTTCCCGGTGGCCGGCCCGGAGGTCATCACCTGCCCGACCTGCGGCCGCACCCAGTACCCCTGCACTGAAATCGCAAATGAGGTGGAGCGGCGGCTTCAGGGTTGCAAAAAGTCCATCAAGGTGGCCGTCATGGGCTGTGTCGTCAACGGTCCCGGTGAGGCCCGTGAGGCTGACATCGGCATTGCCGGCGGAAAGGGCGAGGCAGTGCTGTTCGTCCACGGAAACCCCGTCAAGAAGCTGACGGGGGATAATATCCTCGACCAGTTCATGGAGGAGATCTATAAGATCTGAGAGAAAACCCTCTCAGTCTCGCTGCGCTCGACAGCTCCCCCAAAGGGGGAGCCAACGCATCTGCAAGGGGAGAGGGCGCTGAAGGCTAAACCTCTCAGCCGTCGCTATCGCTCGGCAGCTCCCCTAGTAGGGGAGCCCTTGGCAGACCGTCGCGCTTTCGTGGTCTGACGCTTCGCTCCTGTTTGCCCTGCTGGCGCAAAGTCTTATCCTTGCGACAGATGTCGGTTTTGGAGCGTCAGCGATCATTGCGAAAAATGAACCTTATGCCAAGGCCTCCCCTATTAGGGGAGGTGGCAAAACCGACAGGTTTTGACGGAGAGGTTTAACCCCGTCAGCACCCCCAAAAGGTCATGCTGCAATAGCCTCTCCCTTTGGGAGAGGTGGCATCCCGCAGGGATGACGGAGAGGGCGCAGGCGCGAAGCGCCTGAGAGGTTCAGAAATAACATCAAAAGGAGTAACCCATCGTGACACCACTTGTATCTCAGCTATGGCCGCAGTTCATGGCGGACCCAGATTTCGCGGCCAGTTTCGGGCGCGTGATCGTGGAGCATGCCCGGATGCTGCGGCAGGAGCGGCAGGTCGTTTTTACCCTGCGCAGTGCCGCCCCGCTGGACAAGGGGCTGTGCGCCCGGCTGCTGGCCTCCCTGCAGCCGGATTATGAGGGCTTTGAACTGAAGATCGACAACCTCTTCGGCTATGCCACGCTGGACGAAGCCGCCCTGCGGGAGCTGATGGAGGAGATGAAGCGGGACGGCATCCCCATCAACGGCTTTCTGGACCGGTGCCGGATCACCATCACCGGCCAGAACATCACGGTGGGGGTCTGCCACGGTACCAAGTTTTTGCAGGAGATGGAGTTTGAGCGCCTGCTGGCGGACCGCGTTGCCGCCCACACCGGTGTCAGGCCCAAAGTCACCCTGACAAGCGCGGTGGGCGAGGCCGAACAGCGCCAGATGGAGGAAAAGCTGGAGCGCAAGATCGCCCCGCCGGTGGTCAAGTTCGAGAAAAAGAACACCGCCCCCTCCATCAAGGTGGAGGGCCTTGACCTGACAGACAAGCCCGTGACCATTTTCCACGGCAAGATGTTTACCCCCAAGAACCTCACCCCCCTCAAGGACCTGGGCGGCGAGGGCGGCAAGTGCGTGATCTGGGGCGACGTGTTCTTTACCGAGGTCAAGGGCAACTACCGCAAGATCTACACGGTGTCCATCACCGATTACACCGGCTCCATCAACCTGAAGATCCGCGCGCAGGAAGGGGAGGACTGCTCCAAGTGGGAGAACATCGCCAAGGGCACCACCCTGCTGGTGCGCGGCGACTGCACCTACGACAAGTACGAGCACGACTACATCGTTTACCCCTACGATGTCCTGTTCGTGGAGCGGAAAAAGCGGGAGGACAACGCCCCGGAAAAGCGGGTGGAGCTTCACCTGCATACCAAGCTGTCCAGCATGGATGCCTTCTGCGACCCGGGCGGCATCGTCAAGCTGGCTCACCGGATGGGCCACCCTGCCATTGCCATCACCGACCACGGTGTCTGTCAGGGCTACCCGGAGGCCATGCTGGCCACCGACGAGATCCACAAGAGCGACCCGGATTTCAAGCTGATCTACGGCTGCGAGGCCTACTTTGTGGATGATATGGTGCCCTGCGTCTACGGCGTGAAGGACCAGCCGCTGGACGGCGAGTTCTGCGTGTTCGACACCGAGACCACCGGCCTGGACCCCGGCGTGGAGTACCTGACCGAGATCGGCGCGGTGATCGTGCGGAACGGGGAAGTGGTGGAGGAGTTCGACACCTTTGTCAAGCCGGGCAAGCCCATCACCCCCAAGATCACCGAGCTGACCGGCATCACCAACGAGATGGTGGCCGATGCCCCCGGGGAGAAGGAAGCGCTGGAAGCCTTTCTCCGGTTCGCGGATGGCCGCATCCTGGTGGCCCACAATGCCCATGCGTTCGATATCCGTTTCCTGAAAGCCGCCGCCAAGCGCAGCGGCATTTCCTTTGAGCCGACCTATATCGACACCCTGACCATGGCACAGGCCATGTATCCGGGCCTGCACAACTACAAGCAGGGGACCATCAACAAGCATCTGGAGCTGCCCAGCTACGAGGCCCACCGCGCCTGCGAGGACTCCGCCGCGCTGGGCCGCATCTTCTGCGTCATGCTCAGCGACCTTGCCGAGAAAGAGGTCACCACCGTGGAGGGCATCAACACCGGTCTGGGCGGCAACCGGGAGGTGCTGAAAAAGAAGTACTTCCACCTCATCATTCTGGTCAAGAACCAGATGGGCCTGAAGAACCTGTACAAGATCGTGAGCGAGGCCCACGTCAACTACTTCTTCAAGAAGCCCCGTGTGCCCCGCAGCCTGCTGAACAAGTACCGCGACGGCCTGATCCTGACCAGCGCCTGCGAGGCTGGCGAGCTTTACCGTGCCGTTGTGGAGGGGCGCTCCTACGAGGAATTGAAGAAGATCGCCTCCTACTACGACGTGCTGGAGATCCAGCCCCTGGGCAACAACGAGTATATGGTGCGGGACGGCAAGGTGGAGAGCGAGGAAGTCATCAAGGACTTCAACCGCACCATCATCCGGCTGGGCGAGGACCTGCACAAACCGGTCATCGCCACCGGCGACGTGCACTTTACCGAGCCGGAGGATGCCATCTACCGCACGGTGCTGCAGGCGGGCAACGGCTTCAAGGATGCGGACACCCAGCCCCCGCTGTTCTACCGCACCACTGAGGATATGCTGAAGCAGTTCAGCTACCTGCCCAAGGAAAAGGCCTACGAGATCGTGGTGACCAACCCCCGCAAGATCGCGGCCACCATCGACAACAACGTGCGGGCCATCCCGCGCGGCACCTACCCGCCCAGCATCGAGGGTGCGGAGCAGCAGCTGCGCGATGCCACCTGGGAACACGCCAGGCGGGATTACGGCGACCCCCTGCCCAAGATCGTGGAGGACCGCCTGAAAAAGGAGCTGGACTCCATCTGCGGCCACGGCTACGCGGTTCTGTACGTCATTGCCGTCAAGCTGGTGGCCTACTCCAACGCGGGCGGCTATCAGGTGGGCAGCCGTGGCTCGGTGGGTTCCTCTGCCGTGGCCCACTTCTCGGGTATTTCGGAGGTCAACAGCCTGCCGCCCCACTACCGCTGCCCCAAGTGCAAGTACAGCGAGTTCATCACCGACGGCAGCGTGGACGACGGCTTCGACCTGCCCGATAAGGACTGCCCCCACTGCGGCACCCGGATGCTGGTGGACGGCCACGACATCCCCTTTGAGACCTTCCTGGGCTTCTACGGCGACAAGGAGCCTGATATCGACCTGAACTTCTCGGGCGAGTATCAGTCCAACGTCCACCGCTACACCGAGGAGCTGTTCGGCAAGGCCAATGTGTTCAAGGCGGGCACGGTGTCCGGCATTCAGGACAAGACCGCCTACGGCTACGTCAAAAAGTATCTGGAAGCCCGCGGCAAAACCGTCAACCACGCCGAGGAGAACCGCCTGACCCTGGGCTGCACCGGTGTCAAGCGCACCACCGGCCAGCACCCCGGCGGCATGGTGGTTGTGCCCGACACCTACGAGATCTACGATTTCTGCCCCATCCAGCACCCGGCGGATGATGTGGCGGGCGGCCTGCTCACAACGCATTTCGAGTTCAAGTACCTCCACGACACCCTGCTCAAGCTGGACGAGCTGGGCCACGATATGCCCACCTTCTACAAGTATTTTGAGGAGTACACCGGCATCCCCGTGGACAGCATCCCCATGAACGACCCCCGGGTGTACAGCCTGCTCACCAGCCCGGAGGAGCTGGGCGTGACCCCGGAGCAGATCGACAGCCAGACCGGCACCTTCGGCATCCCGGAAATGGGCACCAACTTCGTGCGCGGAATGCTGGTGGAGGCCCGGCCCCGGAACTTTTCGGAGCTGATCCAGATCTCAGGCCTGTCCCACGGCACCGATGTCTGGACCGGCAACGCCGACGAGCTGATCCGCAGCGGCACCTGCACCATCGCGGAGGTCATCGGCTGCCGTGACAGCATCATGCTCTACCTGCTGCGCAAGGGGCTGGAGCCCAAGATGGCCTTTGATATCATGGAGGCTGTCCGTAAGGGCAAGGTGGCCAAGGGCGGCTTCAAGCCCGGCTGGGAGGAAGCCATGCGGGAGCACGAGGTGCCGGACTGGTACATCGAGTCCTGCCGCAAGATCAAGTATATGTTCCCCAAGGCCCACGCTGTGGCCTACCTGATGAGCGCCATCCGGCTGATGTGGTTCAAGCTCTACCGCCCGGCAGAGTTCTACGCCGTTTACTTCACCGTGCGCGGCGATGATATCGACTATGAGGCCGCTGTGGGCGGTGCGGCTGTGGCCCGCGCCCACATGGAGGCGGTGAAGCGCCGCCTGAAAGAGGAGAAGAACGCCAAGGACGAGGACGTGCTGGTCAGCCTGCAGCTGGTCAACGAGATGCTGTCCCGCGGGTATGCGTTCCTGCCCATCGAGCTGGGCAAGAGCCGGGGCAACAAGTATATCGTGGAGGATGGCAAGGTGCGCCTGCCCTTCTGTGCCCTGAAAGGCGTGGGCGGCACTGCCGCCGCCTCGCTGGAGCGTGCCACCATCGACGGGCAGGAGTATATCTCCGTGGAGGAGCTCCAGCAGGCCACCGGCGTGACCAGCGCCGTGCTGGAAAGCCTGCGCACCGCCGGTGTGCTGGCAGACCTGCCCGAAAGCAGCCAGGTGAGCTTCTTCTGACCCCTTGACTTTTGGGAGAAGGCGGCATATAATAAAGATGTGAATGAGAATGTGAACTCTTCACGGGTTCACCAAATGCAACAAGAAGCCCCTCCGGTATCCCTCAATACCGAAGGGGCTTCCTGTTGCCTAGGGGTTAGTGCTTACCGGCCTTGAACTGAGCGTCAAGCCACTTGCAGATGTAATTGCTCGTTACGCCTGCTGCGACGGACAGTATGAATGAGAATAACAGCTCCACGGGTTATCACCTCCTTCACCATAAAATGGTGTCGGAAGGCCGACACTTACAGAATACCATAAAGTTAGACAATTGGCAACGAAAAAACCTCTGCATTGACGTAATGTCTTTGCAGAGGTTTTGCGATTTTGCTACAATATCTGAGCAGCAGGGCATTGGCCCCTTTACGCTTCCTTTTCCATCGCGGCCAGCGGGGTCAGGTACTCCTTGCAGCACTCCTCGTACATGAGGGAGTATTCCTTGCTGGGGTTGTGGTGCATCAGGCTCTTGAGGGTGTGGGAATCGTAGTCATCGCCCTCGCTGGTGCCCACCAGACGGGCCGCCACGTTGGAGCAGTGGTCGGAGATGCGCTCCACATTGTTCAGCACATCCAGGAATACCACGCCGGTATCAATGGAGCAGATGCCATCCTTCAGGCGCTTGATGTGGCCGTCGCGGAGCTTCTCCACCAGAATGTCGATGACCTCTTCCAGCGGCTCCACCTGACGGGCCAGCGCGATGTCATCGTTCTCAAAGGCATCGTTGGTGCGGGTCAGGATCTGCTCCAGCGCGGAATCCAGCAGCTTCAGCTCGTTCTTGGCGATGTCGCTGAAGGAGGCCTCTTTCTCGTAGAGCTCCACAGCCTTTTCCTGAATGTTCACGGCGTAGTCACCGATGCGCTCGAACTCGGTGACAAAGTTCAGCAGCTCGGTCACGGCGTGGCTCTCGTCGTCGCCCAGCTCCTGGTCGGTCATCTTGATGAGGTAGTTGGAGATCTCCACCTCCATCCGGTCAATGAGGTTCTCCCGCACATTGATGGCGCTCACCACGTCCTCATCCATCTTGAGCAGCAGGGGAGTGGAGAGGCTGACGTTGCGGGCGGCACGGCGGGACATCTTAACCACGGCGCTCTTGGCCTGCTGCAGGGCCACGGCCGGGCTCTTGAACAGACGCTCATCCAGCACGGGCATACTCATCTCCTGTGCTTCCTCGGCACTGTTGGGCACGGTGAGCATGGCCAGCTTGGAGAGCACACTGCTGAAAGGCAGGAACAACAGCATGGCCGCCACACTGGAAAGGGTGTGGATGTTTGCAATGGTGCTCTTGTTCATTACGTCGCCCCACACCGGGATGCCGATGGTGTACCGCACGGCGTAGATGGCACCCAGCAGCACAAAGCTGCCGATGATGTTGAAATACAGGTGGATCAGGGCGGCGCGCTTGCCGTCCTTGGAGGAGCCGCCGATGGTCAGCAGCGGGGTAAAGGCGGTGCCGATGTGGGCACCCAGAATGATGGGGATGGCGCTGCCAAAGGTGACAAGGCCGGTGCTGGACAAGGCCTGCAGGATACCCACCGAGGCCGAGGAGGACTGGATGATGACGGTGACGACCATGCCCACCAGCACGCCCAGCACGGGGTTGGTCATGCTGACGAACAGCTCCTGAAAGGCTGCGCTCTCCCGCAGAGGGGACACGCCGGTGTCCATCAGGCTCATGCCCGTGAACAGGATGCCGAAGCCCAGCATGATCTGGCCGATGTTCTTCTTTTTGGCGTTGCGCAGGAACACATAAAAAATGCAGCCGACAAATGCCACCACCGGCGCAAACGTCTTGGGCTGGATGAGGGTCAGCAGAAGGCTTTCACCCGAGATATCCGCCATGCGGATGAGCTGACCGGTGACCGTGGTACCAATGTTTGCACCCATGATGACACCCACCGACTGCGTCAGGGTCATAATGCCAGAGTTGACAAGGCCGACACAGATGACGACTGTGCCTGCGGAGGACTGGATCACGCCGGTGATGAGGGTGCCGAAAATGACACCCTTGATGGTGGAGGAGGTCAGCTTTTGCAGCACGCCCTGCATCTTGCCGCCCGCCAGCTTTTCCAGGCCGGCACCCATGATCGACATACCATAGAGGAACAGCGCAATACCGCCCAACAATGAGGTGATGTGTGTGATATCCATCTCGATACTCCTAAAAACTTCCTTTTGCTCTTAAAACAAACCAAGGACGGCCGCCCGGGGCTTCCTGCCCTGAACGCCGTCCTTTTTATTATAGCATTGAACTCCCCCGGACAACAAGCGTTATTTTACATGTTTTTTGCATTTTTACTGCATTTCCGCGCCGTTTTGTCCTTTTGTCAACTGTTCTTTTCTTATATTTTACAGGTATTTTACATTTGAGCTTTCCACGCGCGCTCCTGACGTGTTTCCGGGAACTGCCGGGAATATGTCATGCGGCCTCGTCCAGCTCCTCCATGGCCTCCCGCACCGTGTCCGCCGAAAAGAGGAACACCCCGCCCCGGGTATAAACCTCCACATGGCCGCCTACAGATCGGATCTCGTACTCACTCATGGTGTTCCCTCCTGTTCCTGCGGCCCGCCTCCGGGCCGCTCCTGTTTTGTTCGACAAGAGGAGTATACCAGATACAGGGTACGATAATGGGGACTTTCAAGCGGTCCGCTTGACTTTTTTCATAAGCCAGCATATAATGAATATGACACCACATACGACACCACAAAGACGAGGGAATAAAAGATGTCTCAATGGGATAAGCTGCTGGCACGCATTTGTGCGCTTTCCAAAGACCTGCGGTTTGATGAGCTGCGCAAGGTGCTGGAAAGCTACGGCTATCAGATGACTGCCCCCCGGAGCGGGAGCAGCCACTATACCTTCCGCAAAGCAGGCTGTATGCCCATTACGATACCCAAGCACGAACCGATCAAGAAAGTATATGTGGAAATGGTGCGTCAGATCGTAGAGAGTGAGGCGAAAAACGATGAAAACGCTGAATGAATATCTGGCTCTTCCGTATCGGATGGAGATTGTAGAGGACAGGGAAGAGGGCGGCTATGTTGTCTCCTATCCCGATCTGCCGGGGTGCTTGACCTGCGGCGAGACCATTGAAAGCGCTGTGGAGAATGCACGGGATGCTAAGAGGGTCTGGCTGGAGGCCGCACTGGAAGAGGGCGTATCCATTCCGATGCCGGACAGTCTGGAGGATTACTCCGGGCAGTTCAAGCTCCGCCTGCCCCGCAGCCTGCACCGCGCTCTGGCGGAGCACTCCCAGCGGGAAGGCATCAGCATGAATCAGTACTGCGTTTACCTGCTGGCAAAAAATGATGCCCTGCATGCAGGGTAAAAGGAAAGATTTCCGGCCCTTCGCTCTGGTGAGCGGGGGCTTTTCTTATTTTCTCCCTCTTTTTTCGCATTTTTCGCGCGAAAAATCGCCGGAACATACTCGTTGACGACACAACCAAAAGGTGTTACACTTTGGGTAACAAAACAACGCTGTGTAATGCAAAAGAAAGAGGTGTTTCCATGAACGAAATGAAGGAAGCAGTGGGGAACTGGCGGGAGGCAAAGCAGTTCAGCCCGGCGGACGAGAACGATTTCCTGCGGTGGCTGGACAAGGCCGACACCGAGGAAAAGCTCTTTTCCCGGCTGACCTTCTGGTTTACCTTCCGGGGCCTGCCTGCGGACCAGAACCAGCGGTATCATCTGGTGCAGGAGCGGGCCCGGGAACTGCGGCTCTGGAACGGGCTGGAGCTCAAGCTCCGGCGCTGGCAGGACCGCGTGGCCGACGAGTACGAGCAGATCGGAAAGGAGGCGTTCGCGGCCCGCATCGGCGAGGACTACGCCGATTACATCAACAGCCTGACCGACCCGGAGGCCGCCCCGCAGCAGGCTGCCCCGGAGCCGGAGACCGCAAAGCCTGCCGGGGTGCAGGCGTGGTCGGCCCGGGAGCTGTCTGAAATGGTGCTGCCGCCCATCCGCCATGTGGTGGAGGGCCTGCTGCCCATGGGCATGGGGGTGCTGGTGGCAAAGCCCAAGCTGGGCAAGAGCTGGATGGTGCTGGACCTCTGTCTTGCCGTGGCACAGGGGGAGCCGTTCCTGGGGTTCCCCACCCGGCAGCACGGCACGCTCTACCTCGCCCTGGAGGACGGCAAGAGCCGGATGCAGACCCGCCTGCGCCGCTTGCTGGAGGGAAGGCCCGCCCCCGCCAACATGCACGTTATGTTTCAGGCCCAGCGGCTGGGCGAGGGCCTGCTGGAAACGCTGGGGGAGCATCTGGATGCCAACCCGGACATCCATCTGGTCTGCATCGATACCTTATCCAAGATCAAGCCCAAGGCAAAGCCCTTTGAAAATGCCTACGATGCCGACTACGACTACATGGGCAGGCTGAAGGCCTTTGCCGACAGCCGGGGCATCTGCGTGCTGCTGGTGCACCACACCCGCAAGAGCAAGAACCCCGAGGACAGCTTCGACAACATCAACGGTTCCACCGGCATCCTGGGCGCGGCGGATTTCACCATCGTGCTGGACAAGCAGAGCCGGATGGACGATGAAGCAGGCTTTCTGCTCACCGGCCGCGACATCGAGCAGTGCGAGCGGGTCATCCGCTTTGATAAGGCCCGCTGCCGCTGGGTCATGCAGGGCACGGCGGCCCAGCTGGCCGCGCAGCGCCGGGTGGCCGAGTATGAGGCAGAGCCCATCGTCAAGACCCTGCGGGTGCTTTTGCAGCAGGGGGATGGAACGTGGAGCGGCTACTCCAAGAACCTGATGGAGATGGGCCAGCGGTACGCCCATACCGAGCTTGCACCTACCTCGCAGGCATTGGCCAAGCGCATCACCGAGCTTGAGCCGATGCTGTGGGAGAGGGATGCGGTGAAGCACTGGATGCAGGACAATGGCAGTTCTGCAAAACGCCATTGCTTCAGACAACAGCGTATCGATAACACAGTTGCAGATTCATCATCTGCACAGTTATCGTTAAGACATAAGTATTGTTGATTTTGTTGTTTTTGTTGGTGCTTGCAACAGAATCAACAAATCCAACAAAAATAGAGAGTATAACGAGAACCCCCTCCGGTATGGTGTGTACCGAAGGGGGTTCGTTGGGGTTTGACTTCAGCAGCTGCTTACGCCTTAACCCCCCAGTCGCCTGCGGCGACAGCCCCCGCTAATAGGGGGGCCTTTGGCATGGCGTAAAGTTTACCCTCCCGCCGCAAGGCTGCCTTTGGGGCAGGCATCCGGGGCGCTCTGGGCCTTCCGGGCCTCGGTGCGGGCCTTGTCGTAGCAGTAGCGGATGATGGCCTGCCGCCGCACGATGCCGATAAAGATGCCCCGGTCGTCCACCACGGGCACAAAGTTCTGGTTCATGGCCGCTTCGATCAGCTGGTCCATGCTGGTGGTGACAGTCACGGCCTTGTAATCCCGCTTGTGGGCAAAGCTCGAGATGGGCACATCCTCGGCGGCTTCAATGTCCAGCCCGTGCTGCTGTTTCAGCCCCCAGAGGATATCCCCCTCGGTCAGGGTGCCCACATACTCGCCCTTGCGGTTGAGCACCGGGATGGATGCGTAGCGGTTGTTCTCCCATTTTTCCAGCGTCTGCCGCAGGGTGAAGTCATCGTAGACATACATCAGGTCCTGCTTGGGGGAAAGGAAAAACAAAATGTTCATCAAACAGCTCTCCTATCGTTATCCTATCGTAAACAGTGGTTCTGCCGTAAGGGCGCAGCTCCCGTTTCTCTGCTTTGATTTTAGCACTTTTCCACAGGCGGATAAAGTCAAAAATCATACTTTTTAGAATTTATTCACAGTCGCACCCGGCCTTTTTGCAAAACATGCAGGAAAACCGTGCACAGGGCAGGGTTTTGTGGTATAATAGGAACACGAATCGGCTCACATTGCCCGCCCTTTGGAAATTGTGCTGTACACAGGGCGTGGGAAGTTGTATAATAAGGATACCGATTCCTTTCCCGGTATGCGGCGGGTTTGCCGCGGCAAGCCGGGCCACCCCAACAAGATTTCAAATAAAGGAGCAGAGCGACTATGATCACTTCCCGTTTCCCGCTGGGAGATGTCAGCTTTTCCGCCGAGTACTTCTCTACGCTGGTAGGCGAAGCAACCAAACAATGCTACGGCGTGGCCGCAATGACCCCCCGCGACCTGACCGACGTGGTCAAGAGCGTGGTGCGCGGCAACGATTACTCTGAAAAGGGCGTTCGTGTCACACAGGAAGAGGGCCGTCTCGTGATCGAGCTGCACATTGCCGTCAGCTACGGGCTGAACATCTCCACCGCCGCGCGATCCATCTCGCACCGCGTGAAGGACGAGGTTGAGCAGGCCACCGGCCTGAAAGTCGCCCGCGTGGTCGTATCGGTCGATGACGTGGTTGCCTGATGAGACAAAGCCCGCCCGGGGGTACCGGGAAGATATAAGGAGTAAAAAGCAATGATTTCTGGTAAGATCCTGCGCGACGCCATTATTTCCGGCGCAAACAACATCAACAACCAGCGTTCCCGCGTGGACGAGCTGAACGTGTTCCCCGTCCCCGACGGCGACACCGGCACCAACATGGGCATGACCGTCGGCGCAGCCGTCCGTGAGCTGCAGGCCATGGACGACAGCTGCACCGTGGGCGAGGCCGCAAAGACCGCCGCCTCCGCCATGCTGCGCGGCGCCCGCGGCAACTCCGGCGTCATCACCAGCCTGCTGTTCCGCGGCTTCTCCAAAGCTCTGGAGGGCAAAAAGGAGGCTGACGCCGCCGACATCGTGGCTGCGCTGCAGAAGGGCGTCGAGGGCGCTTACAAGGCTGTCATGAAGCCCACCGAAGGCACC
>OIED01000895.1_pt1 | contig 13893 bp, 10 predicted proteins | sample 1581771 | NCBI WGS metagenome assembly OIED01 (sample SAMEA3882546, study PRJEB24775) | human gut metagenome | biome: human-associated habitat; feature: intestine environment; material: feces | place: Netherlands | collected 2009/2010 | reverse complement strand
ACTGACGATCTTCGCCGTGACAGGGCGACATGTTAAACCGCTACACCACGGGGCCACTTTCTTTCGTTCTTTCGAGGCCGCTTCGGTATTTCTTAGTGCCTCGAACAAAAATTATTCTACTACAAGAAAAGGGTTTTGGCAAGTACTTTTTTTATTTTTTTCAAACTTTTTTTGACGGCTAAAAAAGAGACGCCCCGCAATGGCCGAAACCACTACGCGACGCCTCTCTATAGTTCAAAAAAGGTTATTTTGCATAATCCACCATCCGCGTTTCACGGATGACGACGACTTTGATCTGGCCTGGGTATTCCAGTTCCGCTTCGATGCGTTTGACAATGTCATGGACCAGCAGGACGCAGTCCGATTCATCCAGCTTGTCCGGTTTGACCATGACCCGGATTTCTCGGCCAGCCTGGATGGCGAAGCAGTCTTCGACGCCATCGAAGGATTCGGCGATTTCTTCGAGCTTCGTCAGGCGCTTCAGATAGTTTTCCAGCGTTTCCCGGCGGGCACCCGGACGGGCAGCCGAAACGGCATCTGCCGCCGATACCAGGACGGCTTCGACGCTGTGCGGCTCTTCATCACCGTGATGGGCGGCGATGCAGTTGACGACCAGCTTGGATTCGCCATATTTCTTGGCGATTTCCGTCCCAATCGAAACATGGGTCCCTTCCAGCTCGTGGTCCAGGGCTTTGCCGATATCGTGGATCAGCCCGGCCCGTTTGGCCAGGTTTTCATCGACGCCCAGTTCAGCTGCCATGATGCCGGCCAGCTGAGAGACTTCGATGGAATGGCGCAGGACATTCTGGCCATAACTGGTACGATAGCGCAGGCGGCCGAGGATCTTGATGAGTTCAGGATGCAAACCGTGGACGCCCGTTTCATACGTCGCCTGTTCGCCAGCTTCGCGGATTTTCTGATTGACTTCTTTGCGGGCCTTTTCGACCATTTCTTCGATGCGTGCCGGATGGATACGGCCATCGGCAATCAGTTTTTCCAAGGCAATGCGGGCGATTTCGCGGCGGATCGGGTCAAAGCACGACAAGATGACCGCTTCCGGCGTATCGTCGATGATGAGGTCGACGCCGGTCAGCGTTTCAATAGCCCGGATATTGCGCCCTTCGCGGCCGATGATGCGGCCTTTCATTTCATCGTTCGGCAGAGACACGACAGATACCGTCGTTTCGGCGACGTGGTCGGCAGCACAGCGCTGGATAGCCATGGAAATGATTTCCCTGGCCTTGCCTTCGGCTTCTTCCTTGGCCTGTTCTTCCAGGCTCTTGATCATCTGTGCCGTTTCGTGCTTCACTTCGGTCTGGACGTTGTTCAGGAGCAATTCCTTGGCATCTTCATATGTCAAGCCGGAAATCCGTTCCAGTTCAGCCATCTTCTGTTCATGAAGGGCTTCGATTCTTTCCTGCATCTGCGTAACTTCATCTTCTTTACGCTGCAGGGCATCTTCTTTCTTCTCCATGGAATCGGATTTCTTGTCCAAATGTTCTTCTTTCTGCAACAGGCGCCGTTCAAAGCGCTGCAATTCATTGCGGCGTTCCTTGTGTTCCCGTTCTGCGTCGTTGCGCATCTTGTGGACTTCTTCTTTCCCTTCCAGGACGAGTTCCTTCTTGCGGGCTTCAGCGTTCTGCTGGGCCGTCGCAATGATGCGCTGCGCTTCGACTTCAGCCTGGCCGATCTTGCCTTCGGCGATTTTCTTGCGGTAAAGATACCCGGTGCCACGGCCGATGAGACCGCAGGCGACTGCTGCAGCAATAATCGTTAGCATAGTAATGGATTCACCTCCCCTTTCACAAAAAAAAGCCGAACTCCCAGTCCGGCTTTTTTTATGAGTATGTAAAATTTACTTCATGTTCAAAAAACCTACAATTATGCAAAATATAGACCAGTATATCAAACCGGCTCTCTTAATTGTAAATTTTTTTTATATCAATGTCAAGATAGACTTGACGTTTCCGGCACCTTGTAATCACCCATCGTCCTCTTCATCGCCACCGGTGAAGTCTTCCAGGATGTCCCCTATGACAGACGGCGAAAAGCCGCGGTACTGCAAAAAGCGGGCTGCCTTGCGGGCTTCATCGGCACGATAGGAAAATTTCCGCCCTGCCAGGGCCTGAGCCAGGGCGTACTCATCAGGCCGCTCGACGTCTTCCGGTACGGGCAGGCCGCGGCGGCGCAGGCGGTTGGCGATGTACAGGTGGCCGTACTGCCCTTTGCGGGCATAATAGCGGTACACGTCGCCGGCCAGGCGCTGGTCGTCGAGGAAATGTTCTTCCTTCAGGGCGGCGACGACTTCGTCCAGGACGGCGTCAGCGGCACCGCGGCGGCGCAGCTTGTCCCGCAGTTCCCTTTCGCTGAGAAAGCGGACATTCAGGAGCTGCAAGGCCTTTTCATAGGCTTCGCGGTACTCCATTTACGCTTCGTCGCTGCCGGCTGCCGGCGTATCCGGTGTTTCCAGTGCTGCCGTATCCTCTTCTTCCATGGCTTCGTCGAATTTTTCCGGTTCCGCTGCCAGCGTATCGCGGATGATCTTTTCGACTTCGTCTGTGATTTCAGGATGTTCCTTCATGAATATCTTGACGTTTTCCTTGCCCTGGCCCAGGCGTTCGCCTTTATAAGAATACCAGGTGCCGCTCTTTTCGATGATATCCATGGACGTGCCCAGGTCGAGGACGGTGCCTTCGCGGGAAATCCCCGTGCCGTACATGATGTCGAATTCGCAGTGTTTGAAAGGCGGTGCCACTTTATTCTTGACGACTTTGACCCGCGCCCGGTTGCCGATGACGTCGCCACCGGATTTGATGGCTTCGCCCTTGCGGATTTCCATGCGGATCGACGCGTAGAACTTCAGGGCCCGGCCGCCTGTCGTCGTTTCGGGATTGCCGAACATGACGCCGACTTTTTCACGCAGCTGGTTGATGAAGATGACAATGGCCTTGGACTTGGAAATGATGCCTGTCAGTTTGCGCAGGGCCTGACTCATGAGACGGGCCTGGAGGCCAACATGGGAATCGCCCATTTCCCCTTCGATTTCCGCTTTCGGGACCAGGGCGGCTACGGAGTCGACGACGATGATGTCGACAGCGCCGCTGCGGACGAGTTCTTCCGTGATTTCCAGGGCTTGTTCGCCATTATCCGGCTGGGAAATGAGCAGTTCATTCGTGTCGACGCCGAGGTGGCGGGCATAGACCGGATCCAGGGCGTGTTCGGCATCGATGAAAGCGGCAATGCCGCCACTCTTCTGGGCCGAAGCGATGGCATGCAGGGCCAGGGTCGTCTTGCCTGATGATTCAGGGCCGTAGATTTCGATGACGCGGCCCCGGGGATAGCCGCCGACGCCGACGGCCAGGTCGACGGCCAGGGAACCGGAAGAGATGACTTCCAGGTTCATCTTGTCGGCAATGTCTCCCAGGCGCATGATGGCACCTTTGCCAAAATCCTTTTCAATCTTGCGCATTGCATTTTCAAGTGCTGTCTGTTTTGCGTCCAACTTCATTCCTCCTAACTAGGCTTTCTTTGTATGATTCACTACATAGTGTACTAAATAATAGATGGCCCGCAGGGCAGCCCGCCGTTTGACTTCGGCCCGGCCGCCGTGATAGACGTCGCGGTGGGTCACGGTTCCCCAGGGGCCGCTGATGCCCGTATAGACCAGGCCGACGGGCTGGTCCGGCGTACCTCCGCCGGGACCGGCGATACCCGTCGTACTGACGGCCAGATCCGTCCCATACAGGCGCCGGCTGCCATCGGCCATTTCGGCCGCCGTCTGGGCACTGACAGCCGTATACGTTTCCAGCGTATCATGCGAAACGCCGAGTATCTTTTCTTTCATCTCATTGCAGTACGTCCCGGCAGAACCGCGGAAATAATCGGAAGCGCCAGGGACATCGGTGATGAGCGAACCGACGAGTCCGCCCGTACACGATTCGGCAGCACTGACGGAATAGCCGCCCTGACGGACGACGTTCCCCAGGACATGGGCCATCGTGTCGTCATCAAAGGTGACGATCTGTCCGGCCAGCCGGCGGCGGACTTCCTGTTCCAAGGGAGCCAGCAGTTCCCGGGCCTGGTCTTCGCGGTCAGCCCGGGCTGTCAGGCGGACTTCGACGAAGCCCGGCCGGGCATACATGGCCAAGGTCGGGTTCGATTGCCCCTGGACCAGATCCATGAGCTGTTCTTCAATAAAAGCTTCGCCCAAGTCGTAAATCTTGATGTACCGCGAAGCGATGCATCCCTGGCTGCCAAAGGTCTGGAGCAGCCACGGTTTCAGACGGTTTTCATACATCCAGCGCATCTCTGTCGGCGGCCCCGGCAGGTGGACCAGGGTCTTGCCGCCTTGCTGCATGGCCACGCCCGGTGCCGTCCCGGCGCCGTTATCGAAGAGTACCGCACCTTGCGGGACCATGGCCTGGCGCTTCTGGTTCTCGGTCATGGCCGCGCCGCCATGATGGATGCAGACCCATTGGCGGACCGACTCGGCAATAGCGTCGTCATAGACGAGGGGCATCCCCATGAGGCGGGCGCCAATGATTTTGGTCATGTCGCCCTGGGTCGGTCCGAGACCGCCCGTCGTGATGACCAGGTCGACGCGGGACAGAGCCACTTTCAGCGCTTCTTCCATGCGCTGCGGGTTGTCGCCGACAGTCGTATGATAAATGACAGAATAGCCTATTTCATTGAGTTTCTTCGATAAGTAAGCGGAATTATAATTGGTAATTTCACCTAATAACAATTCGGAACCTGTCGTAACCAGTTCCACTAACATACGCCATCACCTCGGTTAATCGATCCGTTCGGCTACGAGATCGTAAGCAAAGCCCTGGGCAATGCGGACGGGAATCATATCGCCTGGCTGCACGCCCTGGGCATCTTCCAGATAGGTCAGGCCATCGACATCGGGAGCCTGGATTTCAATGCGCCCGACGGCCTGACGGATACCCTTTTCTTCTTCTACTTTTTCGACGAGCATCGTATGGACAGAGCCTTCCAGTTCCTGGTTGCGGATTTCCGATACCTTGGCCTGGATGGCCATGAGCTGGTGATACCGTTCTTCCTTGACTTCTTCCGGTATCTGATCGTCCATAAGGGCGGCCGGCGTCCCGTCTTCCTGAGAATAAGTGAAGACGCCGACGTCGTCAAATTCCGTTTCCTTGACAAATTCACAGAGTTCCTGAAATTCTTCTTCCGTTTCGCCGGGGAAGCCGACGATGAACGTCGAGCGCAGGGTCAGCTTGCGGCCGTGGCTGCAGAGCTTCTTCATGAGACGGCGCACATCCTCTTCCGAATCGCGCCGGTTCATGCGCTGCAGGACGGTCTGGGAAATATGCTGGAGCGGCAGATCGACATAGGGACAGATTTTTTCTTCCTTGACGATGAGATCCATCAATTCGTCCGTAAAGTAATGGGGATAGAGATAGAACAGGCGGATCCAGCGGATGCCATCGATTTTCACCAGCTGGCGCAGCAATTCCGGCAGCAGGGAGTGCCCGGCCAGGTCGACGCCATAACTCGTCGTATCCTGGGCGATGAGGTTGATTTCTTTGACGCCGTCAGCAGCCAGCTGCTGTACTTCGGCTACGACAGAGTCGACAGGACGGCTGTACAGCTTGCCCCGTACATGGGGGATGATGCAGAAAGAGCAGCCGTTGTTGCAGCCTTCGCCGATCTTGACATAGGCACTGTATTTCGGCGTCGTCCGCAGGCGGCTCGTATTCTGGTTATAGAGATGACTGACGTCATCCATGTAGCAGGCTTTGCGGCCTTTCTTGACCGTATCGATGGCTTCCCAGATGCGGTCCCACGAACCGGTCCCCAACAAGGCATCGATTTCCGGCATTTCTTTCATCAGGTCCTGTTTGTACTGCTGGCTCAGGCAGCCCGTGACGATGAGGATCTTACATTTCCCTTCTGTCTTGTAGCGGGCGGCCTGCAATATCGTATCAATGGATTCCTGCTTGGCTTTTTCAATGAACGTACACGTATTGACGATGATGATATCCGCCTGGGACAGGTCTTCCGTAATCTCCATATGGCGGTCACGAAGGATGCCCAGCATGACTTCCGTATCAATAAGGTTTTTGGAGCAGCCTAAGCTGACAAATCCGATTTTTTCCATGTATCTTTACTTTTCCTTTCCGAAGCGAACTGATTTAATCCACCAGGCCTGCAAATCGCGGCGGCCTTGATCAGAATATTGTTTTTTTACGGGGAATAAAGCGATTTCCTGGCCTTTGGCATCGACTTCCGCCTTAGCCGGCGGCAGGGCATCGCTCAAAAAAATGTGTTTTTGCCACAAGACGGCATTGGCATTGGACGAATAGAGCCAGTCGATGAAGGCATTCGTCAATTCACCGTCTTCGCACCAGTTGGTAACGGCCACCCCGGTCAGCCAATATGACGTGCCGTCCCGGGGATAGAGAATATAGATAGGCGCCCCGTCATGGCGGTACTGCCGGGCGACGGCGGCGTCGGCTACGCCCATATCAGCTTCGCCGCTGGCTACGCGGCGGACGTTGGCCGACATCGATTTCGAATAGGACGCTACATGGCCCTGGAGGGAGCGCAGGTAGCGTTCACTGTCTTCAATGCCTCTCATTTCTACGAAAGAACAGAGAAATTCGCCAGCCATGTCCATAGACGCCAGGTCCGGGAAGGCCAGGACCATTTCGGGATCCGTCAGGAGGTCGTCCCAGGTGCGGATCTGCATGCCCCGCCGTTCATAATAAGACTGGCTGACGATGAAGACCATCGGGTTATACCACAGGCCATTCCACAGCTGTTCCGGGTCCTTCATGGACGGCAGCACCTTATCGGTGACGGGCGACGCATAGGGCTGGAGGATGCCGTTTTTCTTCTGTTCCCGCAGATTGTCTTCCGACGCGATGAGGATATCCGGCTTGACGCCGCTGTCCGTTTTCAGGGCCTGGCGGATATCGCCGTCGCTCTTGGAATAAATCTGGACGCGCAGATGTTTCTGTTCATAAAAAAGCTGAGCCAGTCCGTCGTTGACATCCTGAGGCAGGTCGGAAAAGACGACGAGATGGCGTTCCGCTTCATAAGCCCGCTGAGCCTCTTCCTGCTGGCGCTTCGTCAAAATCGGGCCGCACAAGCTGAGGAGCAGGATGACGAAAAGGCTGAGGACAATAAAAGGCACGAATTTCTTCATTAGATTCACCTGAATTTTCTAGTCTTAGCCGTTCCCCTTCCCTGCCTGCGGGATGGGGCAGCAGGACGGCCGGCTTTATCAGGCCGCCGTCCTGCCTGATGGCGCCGCGGCGCAATAAGGCATTTCGGGCCATAACCGATGAGGTCCCGCCGGCCGGCCAGGCACAGAGCCTTATAGACAATATCATAATTGGCCGGGTTCTTATACTGCATGAGGGCCCGCTGCATCTGTTTTTCTTCCGGCCGGCGGGCGACGTAGACCTTTTCCCCCGTCAAGGGATTGAGGCCGGTATAATACATGGCCGTCGACAGGCTCCCCGGCGTCGGGATGAAGTCCTGCACCTGTTCCGGCTGCATATGCATGTCCCGCAGAAATTCAGCCAGGGCCACGGCATCCTTCAGGGTACAGCCGGGATGACTGGACATGAAATACGGGACGAGGTACTGTTTCTTTCCCAGTTCCCGGTTGGCCTCATCGAACCAGTCCTTGAACTTCAGGAAAGCCTGGACGTCGGCCTTTCCCATGAGGTCCGTCACGTGTTTGACGACGTGTTCCGGAGCCACTTTCAGCTGACCGCTGACGTGGTACTGGCAGAGTTCCTTGACGAAGGCCTTGTTGTGATCGGCCAGGACATAGTCATAGCGCAGGCCCGAACGGACGAAGACCTTCTTGACGCCCTTGACGCTGCGGATTTCCCGCAAGAGCTTGACATAATCATCATGGGACGTATCGAGGTTCGGGCAGGTCTCACTGCCGATGCAGTGGCGGTTGCGGCAGGCACCGTCCTTGAGCTGCTTGGCACAGGCAACGTGACGGAAGTTCGCCGTCGGGCCGCCGACGTCATGGATATAGCCCTTGAAGCCCGGCAAATGGGTCATGCGCTCCGTTTCCCGGACGAGCGATTCATGGCTGCGATGCTGGATGATACGCCCTTGATGGCTGGCGATGGCACAGAAATGGCAGTGGCCGAAACAGCCGCGTTGGCTGGTCAGGCTGAACTGCACTTCATGGAGAGCCGGTACGCCGCCGGCGGCATCGTAATCGGGATGCCAGCGCCGCTGGAAGGGCAGTTCGTAAATGGCATCCATCTCTTCCGTCGTCAAGGGCAGGGCCGGCGGCGTCTGGACGACGAAGCGGTTCTCTGACGGCTGGATGAGGGTCTTGCCGTAAAAGGGGTCCTGCTCTTCATACTGCATCTTGAAGGCCCTGGCAAAAGCCAGTTTATCGGCCTTGACCTCTTCATAAGACGGGCAGACGACGGTCTTATCCGAAATGGGCGGCCTGCTGGTCACGTAGCAGATACCGCGGATATCGTACATTTCAGCGACCGTCTTGCCTTCGGCCAGGGCGTCGGCGATTTCGACTACGGAATGTTCCCCCATACCATAGCTGAGGATATCAGCCTTACTGTCCAGGAGGATAGAATGACGCACTTTATTGGACCAATAATCGTAGTGGGCAAAACGGCGCAGGCTGGCTTCAATGCCGCCGATGATGATGGGCACGTCTTTATAAGCTTCCCGCATGCGGTTGGCATAGACAATCGTCGCCCGTTCCGGCCGACGGCCGGCTTCTCCGCCGGGTGAATAACTGTCGTGGCTGCGGAATTTCTTGGCCGCCGTCTTTTCATTGAGCATGGAATCCAGATTGCCTGCCGTAATCAAGGCAGCCAGCCGCGGCCGTCCCAATTGCTTGAACGGTTCGGCACTGTGCCAGTCGGGCTGGGAAATGATACCGACACGATAGCCCCGGCTTTCCAATACGCGGCCGATGAGGGCTGCGGCAAAACCGGGGTGATCGACATAAGCATCGCCATTGATGTAGACAAAATCGAGTTGGTCCCAGCCGCGGCGTTCCATGTCTTCCCGGCTGGTTACTAAAAATTTCTCGCGCATATTGCTCCTTATTTAAATTAAAATCCAAATGATGAGCAGCAGGAAAATGATGATACCGGCAATGATAGTGATTTCCGGCCATTTCCCCTGGCGCTGCTTCTTCTTTTTAGTACTATCTTTACGGATTTTCTTCTTTTTCACGGGCATAATAGTCCGCACTTCCGGCTGCGGGGTCCGCTCTTCGACGTTTTCCTTATATTCCCGGGCCAGGGCAACGCCGTCCAGTTCCAGGAAATTGCCATAGTTGCGGAGGAAACCTTTGACGAAGACGGCACCGGGGATGGCATCGTATTCGTCTTTTTCCAGGGCTTCCAGGTATTCCCGCTTTATATTGAGGGCATAAGACACATCCTGCAGCGTCAGCCCCTGTTGTTCTCTTGCCAGTCGCAATACTTCGCCAATCGAAGATTCATTCACAGTTATTCCTCTCCCTACTCTCTATAATCGTATCTTTTATTATATAACAGATACGGCAAAGGGTACAGGGGGTCAGCTCAAATACTTCTGCTGGACCTCATCGGCCGTCATGAGGATTTCCCGCGGCTTGCTGCCGTTATTGGGGCCGACGATGTGCATGGCTTCCATCATGTCGATCATGCGGGCTGCCCGCGTATAGCCGACGCGGAAGCGGCGCTGGAGCATGGACGTCGATGCCTGCCCCGTTTCCAGGACCATGTCGATGGCCTGGCGCATGAGGTCGTCTTCAAAGAAATCGACGCTGTCTTCGGGATTTTCCGACTGGGCCTTCTGGACGGCTTCATCATACTGAGGACCGCCCTGGGCTTTGATAAATTCTACCATCTCATCGATTTCCGAATCAGAAATGAAGGCCCCTTGGACGCGGAGCGGCTTGGATGCGCCGAGGGGATAGAAGAGCATGTCACCCTTGCCGATCAGTTTTTCGGCACCGGCCATGTCGAGGATGGTCCGCGAATCGACCTGGCTGGAAACGGCAAAGGCGATACGGCTGGGGACATTGGCCTTGATGAGGCCGGTCAGGACATCGACAGACGGCCGCTGTGTAGCCAGGACGAGGTGCATCCCGCAGGCCCGCGCTTTCTGACCCAGGCGGATGATCGACTTTTCGACGTCGTCCGATGCCGTCATCATGAGGTCTGCCAATTCGTCGATGATGATGACGATGAAAGGCATGGCATCTTCCGGATGGAGTTCATTATACCGGGAAATATCCCGCGTATGAGTGATGGCGAAGCGCTTGTAGCGGTCGTCCATTTCCCGGACAGCCCAGCGCAGGACGCTGGCGGCTTTCTTCGGATCCGTGACGACTGGCGTCAGCAGGTGAGGAATACCGTTGTAATTCGATAATTCGACGACCTTCGGATCGATGAGGATGAGCTTGACGTCTTCCGGCCGCTGTTTAAAGAGGATGCTGGCGATGAAGGTGTTGATGCAGACACTCTTGCCGGAACCGGTCGAGCCGGCTACCAGGAGGTGAGGCATCTTGGTCAGGTCGGCGACGATGGGATTGCCGGCAATATCCTTGCCCAGGCAGACCGGGACGCCGCCAGCGGCCTTGCGGAACGTATCCGTGTCGATGACGTCGCGCAGATTGACGCCGGTCAGCTTCTTGTTCGGCACTTCGATGCCGACGGCAGCTTTGCCGGGAATCGGCGCTTCGATGCGGATATCCGTCGCAGCCAGTTTCAAGGCCAGGTCGTCGGCGAGATGGACGATTTTGCTGACCTTGACGCCAGCCGCCGGTTCCAGTTCATAGCGCGTAATGGACGGCCCCTGGCTGGCATTAAGTATCTTGGCGTCGATATTGAAGCTCTGCAGCGTTTCCTGGAGGATGCGGGCATTTTCCCGGACTTCATCGCTCAGGCCGACGGCGTGCTGCGGACCCGGTTTCAACATGCTCACCGGCGGCAGATGGTACGTCTTTTCACCGGCGGCTTTGGGAACGGCACTGCTCCCTTCTTCGCTCGTATCGACGGCGACGCTGCTCTTTTCGACTTCGATGGGTTTGAGGTCGTCCATGTCATGACGAAGGACATCCGTTTCCTGCGCCAGCGGCGTTTTTACTGGGGCGGCAGGCTGGACATCGTGGGCCGTCGGTTCCGTATCGCCGACGATGGTTTCATGGATCTGGCTGAGCTTTTGCGGTTCCGGTGAAGATTCTGCTTCTTCAAAACCGTCGCTGGCCCAGTCATACGGGACGTCTTCTTCGATGGGGCTGGCGTCGAAACGGACTTCTTCCACGCCGTTTCCCAGGTCGCGGGCATCGGATATGGTCGTCGCTGCGGGATGGTCCGAGTTCTCGGGATGATTGTCGATTACGGGATTCCCACAAGCGGGCCGCCCTAACGGGTCGTCCCCTACAACCGCCTGCAAATCGAAGATGCGGCGGCGTTCGTGCCACTGTTTCAAGGACTGGGATGCGTCCTGCAGGCCTTCGACGGCCTTGCCCGATACTTTGGCCGCTTCCTGTCCGGCCTTATCGGCTACGACAGCCACAGGCTTAGAAATAGACCAATTCTTCCAGACCAGGAAGGTGACGATGCAGGCGCCGGTAATAGCCATGACAGCCCCAAAAAATCCGAGAAACCGGCGCAGGACCGAGGCCATGACAGCCCCGACGACACCGCCGCCGACGGACAGACTGTGCGGCAGAAATTCCGTCCCCTCCGGAATGACCAATAAATGGACCAATCCCAGGAGGAGGACATAGATCCAAGTCCCGACGGCCCAGGATTTCGTAACCGGGCAGGCCTTGCGGATGACGATATACTTCAGTCCCAGGACGATGAGGGACAAACTGACGACAATCCGGCCCAGGCCGAAAATATACGCTAAGATATCATCGACGTTGTGGCCGATGCGGCCTGTATCGACGCCGATGAAACCGACCGTCGCAAAAAGGCCTACGAGAATACAACAGATACCAATGATTTCATATTTCAAAAGCGGCGATGTCCCTGCCTTCCTGGCAGTCTTCGCCTTCTGACGCGTACCAGCAATCCGCTTGGAACGGCTGGTTTTACGAGTCTTTCCTTTCGCCAAAACATTTCACCTTCTACTAATAGATTACTTGCCGCCGCGGCGTTTGTGCCAGGCAGCCGTCATAGATTGTTCCTGCCCGTAAGGCCGTTCCTTGTAATACGACGCCTCTTTCAAGGCATCCGGCAGATACTGCTGGGCCACCCATCCCCCATCGAAATCATGGGGATACCGATAGGTCAGGCCATGGCCCAGAGCGGCTGCGCCGCTGTAATGGCTGTCGCGCAGATAATCGGGCACATCACCGCAGTCTTTGTGGCGGACATCGGCCAGAGCCGCATCGATGGCCAGATAGGCACTATTGCTCTTCGGCGCACAGGCCACGTAAATGACGGCTTCTGACAAGATGATGCGTCCCTCCGGCCAGCCGACGAACTGGACGGCCTGGGCAGCGGTATTGGCAATGACCAGGGCCTGGGGATCGGCCAGTCCGACGTCTTCGGCTGCACAGATGACCAGGCGGCGGGCAATGAAGGACGGCTGTTCGCCGGCTTCGATCATACGGGCCAGGTAGTGCAGGGCCGCATCGGGGTCGGAGCCGCGCATGCTTTTGATGAAAGCCGACACCGTATCGTAATGGGCATCGCCTTTTTTATCATACGTATAGACTTTATGACCGGCTACCTTTTCAATGGCGTCGTGCGTGATATGGCCGCCAGCCGGTACGACCAGGCAGACCTGTTCCAGCAGGTTCAGGCCGACGCGGGCATCGCGGTCAGCCAGACGGGCCAAGGTCCCCAGCATCTCATCGCTGGCGGAAATCCCCAGCGAACCCAGGCCTTTCTCCCTGTCCGTCAGGGCCCGCCGCAGGACGGCTGTGACGGCCTGTTCCGACAGGGGTTTCAATTGGATGACGCGCAGGCGCGACAATAAGGGGCGGTTGACTTCGAAATAAGGATTTTCCGTCGTCGCCCCGATGAGGATGACCGTCCCGTCTTCGACATACGGCAACAGGACGTCTTGCTGACTTTTATTGAAGCGGTGTATTTCATCGATGAAGAGAATCGTCCGCTTTTGATATAGATGGATGGCATCCTGCGCAGCGGCAATGACCTTGCGAAGTTCTGCCGTGCCTGCCGTGACTGCGTTGAGGGTTACGAAACGGCTGTCCGTTTCATTGGCAATGACATGGGCCAGTGTCGTCTTGCCGACACCGGAAGGACCGTAAAACAACAGGGACGGAATGGTGTCCTTTTCGATGAGGGTCCGCAAAAAACTACCGGGCCCGATGAGGTCGTCCTGGCCATAGATGTCATCCAGAGATTCCGGCCGCATGCGGACGGCCAGCGGTGCATAGCCCTGGCCGCTCCGTTCATCAGCCATAGAAAATAAATCGTCTCCGCTCATTTGTTTGCTCTCCAGACTAAATAGAACGCCGCTAAGTCTCCTCAGCGGCGGACAAGTAACTAAATTCTCAAATAAGAAAAGAGCCCCACCATGCCGTTTATAAACCGAGTTTTGAGCCTGCCTAAGCAGGTGGGTGTTCTCCTATAAAGGTCGACAGTCCAGTGAAGGCATTGCCTAACGATATAGAGCCCGAACTCCCAATGTAAAAAGTGTTGGTTCAAAACATCGAGACCATTTACGCACACAGTAGGGTTTCTTCTTGTTCTTAGTATAATAAAATACGCAAGAAAAATCAAGCCTTGACAAATAGAAAAGGTGCTCCTGCATAAGCAGAAGCACCTTTTCGTGGTTCGTGGTTCGTTTGGCGTTTGGCGAAGTGGCACACAAATACCGTTTTTGGATGTCCACAGGACTCAGGCGGGCCGCCGCTATGGCGGCCCCTACGATCCACGATCC
>OIED01000890.1_pt1 | contig 13944 bp, 8 predicted proteins | sample 1581771 | NCBI WGS metagenome assembly OIED01 (sample SAMEA3882546, study PRJEB24775) | human gut metagenome | biome: human-associated habitat; feature: intestine environment; material: feces | place: Netherlands | collected 2009/2010 | reverse complement strand
ATCAGGGAGTTTTCACGGAAGTACACATTGCCATCCACCACGGTATAAGAGAAATTCTTTACATCCGGGGTTGCAGGAATGGTTTCGATTTCCTTACCCTTGTCAGCTTCGGGAAGCTCCACAGCCTGATAGGTTCCTTGGATGTGGGAAACCGCTTCTTTCAGAAGTTCGGACAGTTCCATGCCCTCAATCGGACGCACCGTAATATCCATGCCGTAGGCGGTACTTTCTTCCACCGTATCGCCCAGAACCATTTCAGGATGAGCGACAAAGTAGCTGTTCATGGTGTGTCCTTCTTCGGTGCGGTCAAGGTTTACCCATTCCGGTACAATGTCAATCGGATGGTCACGCTTTTGCAGGAACAGGATGTCGGACACGACTTCTGTGCCTGCGTTTTTCTTAAAGGCATCGTTTGGCAGACGGATTGCACCAAGCAGTTCCGCCCTCTGCGCCATATATCGCCTTGCGTCAGAGTTCTTGGAATCCATGGTGTAACGGCTTGTCACAAAAGCGACCACGCCTCCGGGACGAACCTGATCCAGAGCCTTGGCGAAAAAGTAGTTGTGGATGCTGAAATTCAGCTTGTCATAGGCTTTATCTCGAACCTGATACTGGCCGAAAGGCACATTACCAATGGCAAGGTCATAGAAATCTCGCCTGTCGGTGGTCTCAAACCCGGCCACGGTGATGTCGGCCTTGGGGTAGAGCTGCTTTGCAATCCGTCCACTGATGGAATCCAGCTCCACGCCGTACAGACGGCTGTTTCGCATTTTCTCCGGCAGCATACCAAAGAAATTGCCCACACCCATAGACGGCTCCAGAATATTTCCGGTCTCAAATCCCATACGGTCCACCGCTTCATAGATGGCCTGAATGACCGTAGGGCTGGTGTAATGGGCGTTGAGGGTAGAGCTTCTGGCGGCGGCATATTCCTCCGGGGTCAGCAGTTCTTTTAGCTGGGCATACTCTAAAGCCCATGCCGGTTTCTCCGGGTCAAACGCATCAGAGAGACCGCCCCAGCCCACATATCGAGAAAGAACCTCCTGCTGTTCGGGGCTTGCCTGCTGTCCGGCAGCTTCCAGCTCTTTCAGCAAACGAATCGCATTGACATTTGCCTGGAACTTGGCTTTCGGACCGCCTTCGCCCAAATGCTCATCGGTAATGCGGAAGTTTTTTGCATTGCGGCGCAGGTTAGCCTTGTATTCCTCATAAGATGCTTCCTCGGCAGCTTTGGCATTGGGGAAGGTCTGCCACTGGCCATTGACCTGAATGGAAACCGGGTGTTCGTCCAACACTTCCTCAAAGGTTTTCTCCGGCTCTGTCACAGGTACTGGTGGCTCCGGCTCCTCGATATGCAGCCGTTCCACCACCACATCATAAGGCAGATTGTTCTTATCGCCCGGATAGACGGCCATGGTCTCGGAATGGAAGGTCGGGGATTCGGTAGCCGGTTGGGGCTGTTCCTGTCCAAAACCGTCCTGCTGACGGGCATACATCCCGCGCAGCAAAGGCGCAACCTCATCCCAGCGGAAATACAGCATAGCCAGACGCTTTTCCTCTGCATCCATGACTTCCAGTTCTATGCCCTGTGCCGTGGTACGGTAATCGGCAATATCGCCGGTCTCCAGATTCAGTGTCTCGATCTCACCGGAATAGGCTCTGCTCAGCCAGTAGGCGATCTCGCTGTTGCTCCTGCCGGATTGCAGCAGCGTGGAAATCTGCTTTTTATCCGCTTCATCCATCAGTCCATGAGCCAATACATCCCGCAAGTCCTGATCTGCCTTGTCCGGGTCAATAGGAAGAAACTCGGTATAGTAAGCATTGCGGCGGTCTGCCCGAAGCAGCTGCTCGAACTGTTCTTTGCGCTCTGCCCGGTAGATGGGATATACCATCCCGGTGGGCAGAAGCTGTACGGTGTCCTCCCGCAGCTCGGTGATCTGATAGGCGTCATCCTCGATATACACGGTATCGCCCACGGCATAGACCGGGGCGGCTGGGTCATAGGAGGTTCTTTGCGGAATTGGGCGGCGAACTGCGTCATATTCCTCATCGGAAATGGAAACTTTGGAAGTCTGCTCTGTCTCGGCATCTGCGATCTGCCCTACATCCGACACCACCTGTTGGATAAATGGGTCATTGTCCAGTTTTTCCGGGTCTGCCACCTGTCCGTTGACAATCCCTCTTTCCTCCAGGGCTTCCCGGATGGCGATGGGGTCGATGTTGTCAAAACGTTCCTGTTCTTCTTCGGTATAGAACCGGTCCTCCTGAATCAGCTGGGCAAGCCTGCGCTGTACCTTCGGCCAGGGCAGCTGCGTTTCCTCCGGGCTGCCGGCACGGACAACGAACAGGCTGTTGCTGTTACTGCCGCCGTATTCCTGAGCCAGCCATGCGGCGGTATCTTTTTCTCTTGCATGGTCTTTCATATAGCGGACAACAGCGTGTTTACTCTCGATATTGCCGTTCCATGCACAAAGGGCAGTATCAATATCTTCCTGAGAAAGAGGGCGCAGAAGCTCATGGAGCTTTGGATAGGTCTCGTCGATCACTTCCCGGTGTAAACGCTGACGGAACTCCGGCACATCCGAATAGAGTCGGATCAGCTCCATATCCTTAGAACCAAGGACCGCACGGCGCACAGCGGCATTACCCTCGATGACAGCATTTTCACGGTCAGAATGACCGCAGGCATTGCGATATGCGGTATCCTCGGAAATGGCGGCAGTCACCACAGGCTTATACTGCTCAAACTGCTCCCCAAGGGTAGGCTTTGGCGTTTCTTCCTCCATCTCCGGCTGCTGGGCTTGAATGGCATCTTCTTCGGCCAGTTCCTTTTCAGACTGGATTTTGTCATACTGCGCCTGTTCCTGTTCGGTAAGATAGCGGTCTTTCTGGACAAGTGAGGTAATGCGCTTGGCAACCTTTTCCCAGTTCAAGTGAACATCCGGGCAGTCCTGCTTTTTATAGTGCAGTCCTTTCCCATCGTGATCTTCGCCGCTGTGTGTTGCGCCGGACAGGGCATGAGAGCGTCCGCCAATGCCATACTCGTCTTTGAGGAATCTCACTTTCTCCTTATCCGTATGGTTTGCCATGAAGAACGCATAGATACGGCCTTTTCCTCCGGCGAAACTGCTGCCGCCGGTCATAGCGGCGTCGATCTCATCCTCGGTAATGAAGTGCTGGACGGTTGGCACTTGGGAAAGCTCTGAAGAAAAGGTCCTGCGGGGCAGGTCAAGGTCCTTCAGGTTCTCCCAGATCTCCCTCGGTCTATGATAGTGAAAACGCAACAGGTCACGGTCCTGCTGATAGGCAGTCCAGAAGGCGGCGTATTCTTCCTTGAGGGTCTGGCGGAAAGCCGGGTCACTCAGCTGCTCCGTCAGGCGGCGGGTCTCCTCCGGGAAACCATTGCCTTTGATCTCTGACAGGCAGGACAAATATCCGGCTTCTCTGGCACCCTCACTGAGATCGTGATACAGATACCAGAGCTTTTCTGCAAGGAGGGAGCGTTCATAGCCTGCCGCTTCTGCAAGCTCCACATTGGAGGCAAACTGACCACTTTCCAAAAGCTCCCCGATACGCTCTGCGGCGCTCTCCCAGGAAATGACCTGGGCAGACCTGTCATAACGGACAGACTTCCCATGGGAAAGATGGATACCATCCTCGGCATACCATGCGCTCACACTGCCAAGGCCATTGCCGCCGTGGTACAGCGTTTTCAGTATCTCGGCAATCTCAGCGGTGGTTTTCTGCTTTTCAAAGGCTGCAACCACACGCTCCCTTTGACGGTCTGTATTGCCGCCCAAACGCAGCACATGGTCGATGTCATTTTGGGCAAAAGAAAAAGCAGAGGATGTATGCGCTACATTCTCTGCTTCATCTATGGATTGGATCTGTTCCGCTTCGGAGAGGAACAGGTTTAGAGTCAGCTGTTGATAAGCTCCGCCATCAGGATTTCCTCGGCCTGAGCTTTGCAGGTGTTCATCAGCCCCACCCACTTCATGGGATCGCTGGCTTTCAGTTCCTCGGTGGCTCCCGCTTCCTTCGCCAGCTGGGGCATCATCTGCTCCAGTCTGCTCTGGGCGGTCTCGTCGATCTCCAGAAGGTGCGGGTACAGCTTCTCGCTCAGCAACATCTGGTTGTAGAGGATGGGACGGTGTTCCTTCAGGTAGGTTTTCCTCATCCTGCCGTACTTGCCCAGGGGTTTCTCCGGCTGCTGGCTCAGCTTCAGGTCGGGAATCAGATAGTCTCCGTTCTGGATATAGGTCATGGGATTGTTCATCTTGTTTGCTCCTTTCTTGGTTGGCTTCGCGCTCTGCATTTCGGACGGTAACGCCGATCTGCCGCAGCACCTGCTGGTTGATCTGGCTGACCGCTGTTCCCAGCGCCCCGATGGTGGACGGGGTGTTGAAATCAAAGATTGCCATGAAATCTTCGTGGTCGAAGTAGCGTTCCGGCTCCAGTCCGCAGCGGGACATCAAAGCGTAAGTGATGCTGACGGTGGCTGCTGCCTTGAACTGTACTCCGATGTTAAACTCATCATATTCCTCCAAAAAGGAACCGTCAACGATATAGAAGAAGTCCTGCTGATGCTCCGTCCAGTATTCCTCAGCCAGTTTTCCGGCTACCTCGGTGAGCTGTCCGGCAAGGTCATCACCGGAAACATCATAGGTGCGCTCAAGCATGGCCTGCACCGAATCCAAATGGCGCTCCTCCAGCTGCCACAGCCAGGGAGTGCGGGAATGTTCACGGGTTCCGGTGTCGGAAATATCAAAAACATAGCGCAGGCGGGGCCTGTCCCCGGAATCGTCCACCAGAGCAATTCCCTTGGAGCCGCGCCTTACATACCGGCCCATCTTTTCATTCCACAAATCGTACTCTGCACAGGCGGTGGCGTCCGGACGCTGGGCGTAGATCATCAACTGCTCATGGAACGGGTACTTGTAAAGGCGGGAAGCAGTGGTGAGAAACCCTGCCCATTCCTGCCAGCTTCCCGTGAGCTGCGTTGTTACCTTCTCCGCCATCTGTGCATATAGTTCAGCTTTGGTTGGCATAGTGTTCTGTCCTCCTTTCAGTTTTGGGGTAAAAGAAAAGCAGGAAACCTAAAAAAGATTTCCTGCTTGTTGCTTTATGGCTTCTTATGCAATATTCTTCTTTTTCTTGGCCACAATAAATCCAATTATCATAAGCACATTCAAAACAAATACTACAACACTGCCTTCAATTTTATAAATTCCACCAGATAGCAGTTGATTGCCACCGAATGTCATATTAAACAAATGCGGATAGTCCTCTGGAAGTGATACTCCTCCCAAAATAATCGCTCCTACACTATTCCAGAGAAAATGAATGATTATAGGGGCAATCAAAGAATTTGTATATTCCAAAACTGCTGTCATAAACAAACTCATTGTCAAAACATTCAAAACAGGGAGAATTCCCGCTTCAAATGCACCTCCATGTGCAAAAGTAAACAGCATGGTAGACACAACAGTTGCCGCAACTACATTGTAGTTTCTCTTTATCATCTGATATAGATAACCACGAACCAACATTTCCTGCATAATTGTGTTGATAAAGGCTGATAGTATCCAGAGCCAAAGCATAGAAATATGATTAGTATCTTCTATCCGCGCAGACCCGGTAAAAAGCAAAATACCAACAGATATACCTAACCAGCTTAGACCCACTATCCCTCCTAATGTACTATTATAGACGAGGCGTTGTGTGAGATGTAACTTGGTTTTTTTATGATCTACAAACCAAAAAATGACGGTCACAACAACAATCGCTAAAAACGGTATTAGTTCTGCAAAAAACCTCCACAACGCTGCATTGGCAATATCAGGAATCGGTATAACTGATGCGCAAATTGCCCATCCAACAAAGAAAATGATAGATTTTAATGATACTTCTATTAGCTTTTTCATATTTCTAAAACTCCTTGGTACTTTCTAATTTACACAAAGTATATTATACATCACCTTGTCAAGGAGTTGCATCCTTTTTTTGTAAAACTCTACTCCAAAAATAGTAGCATAAATAGCTTTCTGTCCCCTACAAAGAACAGCTTTAGGCTTACTAGTCAAAATCCGGGTACAATTCCAATTCCGCAAATTCATCATCCGTCATGGTTTGAAGCTTGCAAAGGGCGCTGTCGGTCAGCTCCCTCAGTTCCGTTTCCTCTGGCGAAAGCTCGCCGCGCATCTCACGCAGGCTGTCGATCAATCCGGTGCGGCTACCGGTATTGTAAATGCACATCAGGTTCATTTCCTCAAAAGTAAAGTTTCCCATATCAAATCTCCCTTTCCGCACTCTTTTTGGGCGCTGTCTTTTTGTGTTCTGCCTTGGGCTGGCTTTTCAGCTGCTCCATGACGGACTTTTTCTTTTCCCGTTCCTCCCGATGGGCAGCGGCAGCCAGATCCATCAGGGAAATGGGCTGCCCGCTGCGGGCCTGCTGTTCCAGCTCTGCCACCGTAGGCTCTTTTGCGCCATTGTTGATGATACCGTCGATCATGCCGTAATCGTCCTCCACGGCCATCTCCGCATTTTTCAGCGGATTTTCCGGCAGGAATCCGGGGATCTGGGTAAAACCAACACTGTCACAGTAATGACAGGATACCTTACCGTCCTGCTTGATCGCAACGATGTCACTGACACTCATAGAAGGACTGTGAAAATCCGCCGGCTTTTGCAGATTAAACTGCTCATATAGTTTTTCCAGCTGCTCCGGTACCGTGCCAGACTCCCTCAGCGGAGCTGTGTAAATGAGGTCATAATTGCTGCGGTCTATGGAAATGTCATGGGACTTTAGCCAGTCCAGATTCATAAAGCGCACATTCTGCGGATCGTCACGGCTCACCTGATAGATGGCAAAGCAATCTCTGTTCTGGGATAGAAATGCCTGTTCGCGTTCCTGCTGATGTTCCTGACGCTCCATGACCTTTTCGTGGAACTGAGGGCTTTTCTCCCATTCCTCACGGTCCACACCGAAAAGGCCGCCATGATCCATGATTTCCTGCGAGTCAAATACCATACTCTCCGTATTGTCCTCATGCAGCACATAGACAGTCAAACCAGCGGCATCCAGTTCCAGCGCCCGTTCTCTGGTGACAGGGAGCATCCCATCATAGAAGTAGCCGTATTCCTGCATATCTGGTGTGGAGACCTGCTCATCCGGCATGGGGTATTCATCCAGTGCCTGCTCCTGTGCTTCCGGCAGCTGGGAAGAAGCAGCCATCTGACTGACCTCTGCCTGCATCTGCTGGTAGGCAGCTTCCTGCAAGGTCTCAATCATGGACAACGGTGCGTATTTTACCGAGTCTCTGCCCAAATCGTTGTCATCACAAATCTGGAGAACTGCCTTCATGCGGGAAATCTCCGGCATATCCAGCTGACCACCATCCAGCTCTTTCATGGACGCGGCATCGTAAAGGGTATAGTCCCAGCCGCTGTCACAGGACTGGATATGAAGATAGGTGGCATCGTCAATCAGAAACAAAGCCTCCTGCTGGTTGGCGTCCGCCCCCAGCACTTCCATTTCTGGCATTGCCGCAGCCAGTTCCTTTACCGCTTTTTGCACCAGAGGATTATCACGGTAATAGTCGATTGCCTGGATGGTGTCCAGGTCAATGGTCTGGCCGGTCAAAATCGGAAAAGGTCCTTCATAGTCGCTTCCGTCTTTCAGCTCAAAACCAATGCCCTTGATCCCGTTCATTCGTTCTGCCGGAATCTCCTGATAAATGCGGACAGCTTCCTCCAAAGACAGGTTATCGTGGTATTCTCCGAGGTTTGGAAATTCCATGCACTCTGCTACATAGTAGGTCAGATCGCCGGTCTGCTGTCTATCAGATACCTTAGCGGCATCTTCTGGCTGCTCTATCGGAGCGGTTTCCGGCTCTACCTTTGCATGAGGGGCGATTCCGCGCTCTTTGCAGATTTCCTTATAGTGGCGCTCAATGTCGGAGATCAAAGTGCCGGAGGTTTTGTTGATGGTCTCCAAACTGGCTCTCAGCTCTTTCAGTTCCTTGCCCTGACTCCAACTGGCAATATAGCCAAAGCTGTTTTCTCCTGTCTCAATTCCAAAATATTTGCAGACTGCATAGGAGATGCTTTCAGCCTCCACTTCTTCCGTGTGACGGTTTTTGATTGCCTGTTTTTCTGCGGTTGCATCTTCCTCAACTGCAAGACGCCATTCAAACTGATTTTCGTCCACATAACGCCAATCCATATCAGAAGCAAACTGTTCGGCTTCTTTTTCTGTGGCAAAATCCAACTTGAAATCATGCTTGGTTCCACCTTCACTCTCCTGCACAACCTTCCATGACGGTAGCATTTCATATTTTTTAGGGTCATGGAGCTTGCTGTGGGCAATCTCGTGTACTGTGGCTGAAACCGTCTGAACCTCACTCATGCCCTGACGAATGGCAATTTTCTGATGATCAGCAGAAAAATAGCCGTCCGTATCAGCGGCCATTGCTTCAAAAGTAATCGGCACCGGTGCGCTGCGGCGCAGGGCCTCCATGAATGCCTCATAATTTGGCACATTGCCGGAAAGGGAGGAAGCAAGCTCCGGCAAAGGTTTCCCGTCGGTCTGGCTCACATCAAAGACCTTGACCGGGCGGAACATGGGAATCTCAATTTCTTTTTCCTCTGTAACGATCTTTCCGTCTTTATCCAAAATCGGAGCCTTGGTATCCGGGTCCAGCTTCTGCTCCTCGATTTTCTTCTTATACGGTGTGGGAGCGATGATGGTAATGCCATGCTCGCCCTTTTTTACATGACGCTCAAACTGGTCTTTCCACTTATTGTATCCGGCTACCAATGTGGCGTCCGGCTTCTGCATATAGATGAGCATGGTGTTGTTTACCGAATAGCGGTGGAAGCGGGACATGACGGACAGATAGCGCATATACTTTTCACTCTCAAACAGTTCTTTGATGCCCTGCTCGATGCCATCTGTGATTTCCCTTAGCCGTTCTCGGTTGGTGGGTTTGTTCTCAGCCATGATTTTCAATCTCCTTTCCAAGTGTGTGATTTCTGCTGTGTGTTCTGCAATCCATGCCTTTTGTTCTTCTTCACTTTCATAAAGAAAAAGGTCCAGCAGGTACTCTACATAGGTTTTCTTCTGGATTGCTTCCACAAAGCGGGGGTGCGGTTCTTCCTCCGGTGTCCTGGGAGAACGGTCGGCTTCCCATTTTTTCAGCAGATAGTAGTAATCGGACAGTACGCGGTAACAGCGCTGTCGATCCTCCCGAAACTTCTGTGCCTCGGTTTTTTGCCGGACATATCTCCTGCGGGGCGGGGCCTGACTGTCATAGATCAGGCCAAAGTCCTGTGCCAGTTTCTCCGCCGCTTCTTTTGGGGAGAGGTTAAAGAGCTTTGCGGTAAAGTCGATCACATCCCCATCTTCACCGCAGCCAAAGCAGTGGAACCGCTGGTCTACCTTCATGCTGGGGTTCTTATCATCGTGAAAGGGACAGCAGGCCATACCATTTCGTTTGACCTCGATCCCATAAAACGCTGCCGCTTCTCTGGTGCTGACCGACTGCTTGACCGCTTCAAATACATTCTCTGCCATGTGCCTTTAACTGCCGGACTTTTTCACAGGGGGCTGGTATCCGGCGGCTTTCGCACGCTCACTGGCAGCTTTGCGACGCTCGGCGCTGTATGGCTCCCGGACTGATACACACCGCTTGGGGACGGTAAAGTTATGGGCGTCCTTTCGGGTGATCTGGTCGGGGTGCTTTTTTGCCAGCAGTTCCAGCTTCTCCATCAGACGGGGATCGTGGGTGTAGACCTCAGCCATTGGTTCTGCCTGGTTATAGAGGAGAATGGTTTCCCGTTCCACTAAAGAGAGCTTCATCGGCTGCCTCCTTTCCGCTGGTCAAATTCCAGCTTGAAGTTGGCATACTGTCCATCGTCCTCCAAAACCACAGTGGCATCGTAGGTCTTGCCGGTTTTCTCCGAATATAGCCCCGTCACACGGACACGGCCATCGTTCAGCAGCGCAGACACCACAGCCTTGGTCGGCTGTTTTTTCTTGGCAGCCCACCATTTGTTGTTTTTCCAGATTGCAAATTTGCAAGAATCATTCTGACAGAAGAAGCCTTTTTGCAGTTCTGCAACTTCACCGCCGCAGCGAGGGCATTTGCCCACCACCTCACGGGGCGGAGTGAACAGGTACTCGGTTCCCTTGATGACCTGATAAGTTCCCACCAGGTCTTTCAGCATGGTGCTGATCCCGGCCAGAAACTCCTCTGGGGCAAGCTGCCCGCGCTCGATCTCGCCCAGACGGTACTCCCACTCGGCAGTCAAAAGCGGAGATTGCAGCTGTTCCGGCAAGACTGTGATAAGGGAAACTGCATCGTGGGAAGGGAGAAGCTGCACCGTTTTCCTGCTCTTTTTTCGTTCCAGAAAACCGGCAGATACCAGCTTTTCCAAAATACCGGCACGGGTGGCCGGTGTCCCCAGACCTTTTCGCTCGGCGTCCTCCGGCATATTCTCTTTTCCGGCAGTCTCCATTGCGGACAACAAGGTATCCTCCGTAAAGTGCTGAGGCGGACTGCTTTTGCCTTCTTTGACGATTGCCGCAGAAACCGAAAGGGTCTGTCCTTCGGTCAGCTCCGGCAGGGCTTTCTCTGCGCCCTCTTTTTTCGGCTCTGCATCCTTCATTTTGGCACGGTAAGCGTCCTCCAGTGCTTTCCATCCGGGGTGCTTCACCGTTTTTCCTTTTGTGGTAAACTCCCCACCGGCACACGCTGCAATCACAACGGTTTCCGAATAGATATGGGGCTGGGCTACGGCGCACATCAGACGCAGGGCCACCAGCTCCAGCACCGCTTTTTCTCCCGCAGGAAGGGCAGAAAGGTCTGCATCCTTGAGATTTCTGGTAGGGATTACTGCGTGATGGTCGGTTACTTTCTTATCGTTGATGACCGTATGCGGATCACAGGTAATGGCGATCCCTTTGCGAAACGGCATAGCACTGGCAACCAGATTCACCAGCACCGGCAGGCTGTCTGCCATATCACCGGTCAGATAGCGGCTGTCAGTACGGGGATAGGTGCAGAGCTTCTTTTCATACAGGCTTTGCAGATAGTCCAGGGTCTGCTGGGCTGTAAATCCAAGCAGGCGGTTGGCATCTCTTTGCAGGGTAGTCAGGTCATAGAGGGCAGGCGGCTTTTCGGACTTTTCCTTGCACTCCACCTTTTTGATTGTGACATTTGCACCCTGACAGGCTTCTTTCAGCTGCTCGGCAGCGGCCTTATTCGCCATGCGCTCCCCGGATACGGTAAGACCGGGCAGCTCCAGCGCCACGGTATAAAAGGGAATCGGCTGAAAGGTGTCGATCTCAGCTTCTCGCTGAACAATAAGCGCCAGCGTCGGGGACATCACGCGCCCGATGTTGAGGGTTCGGTGATACAGCACGGAAAAAAGCCTTGTCGCATTGATCCCCACCAGCCAGTCGGCCTTGGCACGGCAGAGGGCAGCATCTCGAAGTCCGTCATAGTCCGCACCGGGGCGCAGGTTTGCAAAGCCTTCCCTTATGGCGGAGTCTTCCATCGAAGAAATCCAGAGCCTTTTCATCGGCTTCTTGCAACCTGCCAGCTCATAGACACTACGGAAGATCATCTCGCCCTCGCGTCCGGCATCACAGGCATTTACCACTTCCGTCATATCCGGGGCATTCATCAGCTTTTTGAGAATATCAAACTGCTTTTTCTTATCTTTTCCTACCACCATCTGCCAATGTTCCGGCAGGATAGGCAGATCATCATATCGCCACTTGGCATACTTTGGGTCATAGCTGTCTGCATCCGCAAGACCGGCCAGGTGGCCCACGCACCAGCTGACACGCCAACCGTTGCCCTCCAGATACCCGTCCTTACGGACGGTTGCGCCGATCACCGCAGCCAGACTTTGTGCAACCGATGGTTTTTCAGCAATCACTAAATTCATAATCTTCAACCTCCCATTCTTCCCGCACAGGCGTGTGCAGTTTTTTCTCTATGCTGTTTTCCTCATCCAGTAACAGGTTATAGCCAAACCGATAATCATAGCGGTACAGTTTCCCCAGCAGGTCATTGATGATGATGCGGCAAGCCAAAATGATACGGGGCTTATACACCTGCATCAGCTGGTAGCGTTGATAATTGCTGTAATATTCTTCATGACGGTGGGTATTGCTGACGGTATCTTCAAACAAAATATCTACTGCATCCCGGCAACCATCCTCTTTTTCCCCCTCCATACAGTTCAAAAGTTCCATTACCATAGGGAAGCTCTGTTCATCCATAGGAGCTTCTGCTGCAAGAAAACCAATCAGAGCAGATAAGAGCAGACAGGCTGCTGTCTGTTCCTGATCCGTCAAAACAGCCATTGTTTTCTCCACATTTGGCAGGATCTTTTCTTTCACAAAATCTGCCGCATCACCGGAATAAAGCTGACGGATAGAATCTATGGACAATGAAACTGTCACGGTATCTAAGGAGAAATCAAAGGGGTCATCTTGCTTTGGCGTTCTCCGAAGTTTGTTTAACATGGTAGAAAGAATGTCGCCGCCAAAATACACGGCGATCACCAGCAGGTCAAAAACAGCAATCAGCTTGATAAATATAATCAGAACACTCATTTTTTTCGTTTCCTTTCTTTAAGCCAGCGTTCCATCTCTCGGTGACAGATACCTACGCAGGGTCTTCCATAATTCCCGCAACCATAGCAGGGGTGGCTGTGGGGTAAAGAAGGAGGACGGGAAGTTTCCTTCCCGCCCTCCGGCCTGCGTGTCATCATGCGTTCATAGGGACTGTCTGTGAAACGGGTCATTTCACACTGTCCTCATCATCTTCTTCTGTGCTGCCCCCGTCAGCATCCGGTTCTTCCGACTCCTCATCCTCGGTTTCCCATTCCTCGGAATCTTCCTCTCCATAATCATAATCGTCCAGACTGTCATTGCCCTTGGTCTTAGGCTTGTTCTTAACGAGCTTCAAGTAGGCAAATACGCCACCGCCACCAAGCAGAGCCAGCAAAAGGACCAGCGCAGCCGGGTTCAATCCGGCAGGCTTCTCTTTTTCCGGCTCCGATGTTTCTGCCGGAGGTTCCGGTGCTTTGCCCGTACATTTACTCTTATCAGTTGCGCAGACCGGGCAGGCCGTATTGACTGCCCCTGCTTCACATTTTGTTGAACAGCTACACACAGCAGCCGGCTCCTCTTTGACATTTTCATCTTCCATCAGTGCCATCAAATCCGCTTCATCCACCTGGTTCAGAAAGTGAACAGCAGTCTTTTTATCCTCATTAGCCCTGTCGATCAAAATGTAAAAATAGTTGCCAGCCTTGGTGGTAACGGTAATGAGCTGCTTATTGCCACCAAAATCATCCACCAGAGCGGCATTGCCATCTGGTGTAAGTGCCGGTGCCGGTTCTGTTTCTTCCACAATCACATTGCTGTCATTGGTAGAATCCTCTGCCGGTGCCGCCGGAGCCTGTTCTGACCCCTGTGCGAAAGCAGGGATCGTAAAGCCAAATGCCACAACCATTGTCAGGCAAAGGGCGGAAAGTGTTTTGCAAATTCTTTTATTCTTCATAAGCGGTAGCCTCCTGATTATTTGATTCCGACAGTGCTGTATCTCTGCCGTGGTTCATTCCACCGGAAAGCATAGCGTTCAGCTGTGCTGGAGTCATGCGTAACGCACGAACCATCTGAACGATTTCCAGATTCTCTGCCTCCGTTTTCTGTGCTTCCAGGGTCTTGAGCTTTTCCTGATATTCCGCAATCTTCTCACGGGTTTTCTCAATTTCCTGGTCGATACGTTCAATTTTGTTTTTTGCCATAACCGTTCACTCCTTTCCACAAAGTCTGTTACCAGTTCATCAGGCCGTAGCCCTTAATACTTTGATAATTCAGGTCATAACTTTTGATCTTGCAGGCATCGCCGGAATTTCCCTCCA
>OIED01000889.1_pt1 | contig 13998 bp, 13 predicted proteins | sample 1581771 | NCBI WGS metagenome assembly OIED01 (sample SAMEA3882546, study PRJEB24775) | human gut metagenome | biome: human-associated habitat; feature: intestine environment; material: feces | place: Netherlands | collected 2009/2010 | reverse complement strand
GGAGATGTAGGGGTAGAACATACGGGTCTTGATCTGGCGCTGGGCCTCGGGCCGCACCACCTCGATAGCGCTCTCCACCGCGTCCAGCAGAGCCTTTTCCTTGGCCGTGCGGCCGGTCATCTCGATACGGGCACTGAAGATGGAGCCGAAGAACACCACCACGGCGGGGGACTTGTCCTCAGACCACTTCCATGCCTCCTGCACCACACGCAGGCCAAACAGCCGCAGATCCAGCTCAGGATCGTCCTCATGCAGCTTCACGGTGAACTCGTGAATGGCTTTCTTGAATGCCTCGCCGTGCACGGCGGCCAGCTCGTTATAGAACTCGTTCCAGGTGTAGACACGGGTCTTCCAGGGCAGTTGATGGAAGTCCACCTTGCTCAGCTCGCAGAAGCGCTTGTACTGGGCATTTAGGTACTCCACCGTCTCGTCGAAGGCCTCCACGGCCATCTGCTTGCTCTTTTCCAGCACGATGGAAGGACTCCAGCCGTGGGTGAAGAAGTTATAGTAGCCGAAGGCCGTCAGCGCCGTCTGCACGGTGTAGGGGCCCTTGGTGTCCATCTGCTTCAGAGAGATGGGCGGGATGGCGACCTCACCCTGGGCGATGTCACACAGGTCGGTGTTCAGGGACATCTTGCGCGTGATGTTGGCCAGCACCAGGTTGGGGTCCAGCGCGCTGAAGGCCTGGCCCACATGGGCCTCCTTACCGAACACGGCGAAGCAGGGCAGCAGCTTGCCGATGCTGCCGTAGTAGATGTAGCGGTTCTCGTCGCCGGGAGCGTAGTTGGTGGAGTAGTCCGCGTTGATGCACGCCACATACTCGAAGTGCTCCTTCTCCTTCAGCTCCTCCAGCAGGTCCAGGGCGGTGATGATGCCCTTGGAGTTGTCCTCCTCGTCGCACTCGCCGATAGCCAGCAGGTTGCCGTCCAGCTCCTCGGGATGCTCAGAGAAGTACTGGATCAGGTACATATGGCCTGCCACACCGGACTTCATATCCAGCGCGCCGCGGCCGAACAGATACTCGCCGGACTCGATATCGTCAATGACCTCCTGGGGCAGCACGAACGTCTCGCGCAGCTTGGCGGGCAGCTCCTCGCAGCGGAACGCGTACTCGCGGATGGTGCCGAAATCGTCCACGCCCACGGTGTCGATGTGGCCGATGAGGATGACCGTGCGGTTGGAATTGCCCTTGGTGCCCTTCACATAGGCCAGCGTGCTGTGCCGCACCACAAAGTCGTTCTTGGTCTGGAAGCACTTGACCTGCTCGGGATGTGCCTGGAAGTAGGGCAGGGACATATAGAAGTCCTGTATATAGCGGGCCACGGCGCTCTCGCCGCCCGGTTCCTTGTTGATGCTGGGGATGGCGACCATCTCTTCCGTCAACTGCTTGACCTTGTCAAAAGAATTTAATTTCATGTCTTAGCTCCTTTGTTGTGCTGCGCGTATCAGTCGCGGTGATATCTCTCGATGCCGGCCATATAGGTGTTCAGCACCTGGATGTCCTTGATGTCGTTTTCGGGAATGTGGAAGATGTCGCGGTCGATGACCACCATGTCGGCGAACTTGCCGGCCTCGATGGTTCCCATCAGGTCCTGATCGCCGTTGGCGTAGGCCACGTTCTTGCTGTACATACACACCGCGTCATACACGGATACCTTCTCGTTGGGGTGATAGCCGCCCACGGGATAGCCGTCCATATCCTGACGGGTCACGGTGGCGTAGATGCCGATCCAGGGATTGAAGCTCTCCACCGGTGCGTCGGAGCCGCCGGCCATGATCAGTCCCGCGTCCAGATACGTCTTCCAGGGATAGCTCAGCACGGCGCGTTCCTTGCCTACGCGCTCCTCGATCCAGTGCAGGTCGGTCATCAGGAATGTGGGCTGGATATCCAGCACGATCGGCAGCTTCTTCATGCGCTCGATCAGCTCCGGCGTGGCCATCTGGGCGTGGATGATGCGGAAGGGGAGACGCTTGGCCTGCTCCTCCGGCGTCATGCCGTCCTTCAGCCCCTGCTCAAGGCAGTACTCCACCGCGTCCAGAGTGACCTCCAGCGCCTTGTCACCGATGCAGTGGGTGGCGGGCTGCAAGCCGTGGCGGTATGCCTTGTACATTCTTTTGGCCAGGTCCTCGGGGCTGATGACCAGAATGCCGGTGTTGCCGGGATCGTCCGCGTAGTCGGTGTACAGCTTGGCGGAACGGGAGCCCAGGGAGCCATCAGAGAAGCTCTTGAAGCTGCCCATCCGTGCGGCACGATAGGGATCATTCCGCTGCTCGGGTGTCAGGTTTTCCGGGTCGAACATATAGTCCAGGCACACGGCCATACGCACCGGCAGCTCGCCGCGGTCGCTGCGGGCCACATAGTCGGCGAAGTCCTCGTCATAGTGCCAAATCTCCGCGGCGTAGGTGTGCATCATGGTCACGCCCAGGCTGGAGGCCAGCGCCAGACCCTTCTTCATGCACTTCTCACGGGTGGCGGGCACCAGGAACGGGTCGGGGATCAGATTGTCGTAGATCTTGGAGGCCTGCTCACGGAAAATGCCGTTGGGATTGCCGTCGGCATCCAGCTCCACCAGGCCGCCGGGGCCGTACACGTAGCCGTTGGTGATGTTGGCTTTTTCCAGCGCCATGGTGTTGGCCACCGCCGTGTGCAGGCACACGCGCTTGATGACGATGGGGTGATCGGTGCTGGCCTCGTCCAGATCCAGACGGGTGGGCAGCCGGTCTTCGCAGTCCTTCCACTTGGACTGGTCAAAGTTGGAGCCCTTGATCCACTCGCCCTTGGGCGTCTCCGCCGCGCGGTCACGCAGCAGCTGCAGTGCCTCGGCGCGGGAGGTGGCGCCGCCCAGGTCCACCGTGGTATAAGTCTGGCAGAAAGCGAAGAAGTGCAGGTGGGAGTCGCCCATGCCAGGCAGCACAGTCTTGCCCTGCAGATCAATGCACTTCGCACAGTCAAAGCGCTCCAGCGCCTCTTCCTTTGTGCCCACATAGGCAAATTTGCCGTCCTTCAGCACCACTGCTTCCTTGCAGATGCCCGGCGCTTCCATCGTGTAGATCTTGCCGCCATAAAACAACGTATCAGCTTTGACCTTCATTTTGTACACCTCTCCAATTTCAGCGTAGTATTATTGTGATTTTGTACAGTTTTGCGTACGTAAGGTTTACCTTAGTTGCCATTATAACGGAAAATGGACCGGGTGGCAATTTGCCGCCTGTTCCCCCTGCGGAACAATTTGTGCAAATTATGTTTCCCGAACGGAACGTTTGTTGACATATTTGACGTATTTTGCTATAATCGTTAAAAACCAGCGAAAAAATGAGCCTGAATTGATTTTGAGGAAATCACCTATGGACACTGCAAGAGAAAATATCACAAGAGAAGTCGGCAGCCGCATCCGCTACGCCCGCAAAAGCCGGGGTATGTCGATGGACGAGCTGGCTCAGGCCATCTACAAGACCCGTTCGGCCATCTCCAAGTACGAGAACGGACAGATCTCCGTGGATATTGCCACGCTTTACGACATCGCCAACGCCCTGAAGGTCAGCATCTATGATCTGCTGTACCGCAATACACCGGATATTGACCAGGAGTACAACGCGGAGGTGCCTGCCTTTTTCCGGGAGGTCTCCCAATTATATATGTACTTCTTCGACGGCCGGGTCAACCGCGCCCAGTGCACCGTGATCGATATATTCCTCACGGAGGAGAGCAGCACGGCCGAGGTGCTCATGTACATGAACATCAAGGACCTGGCCCACTACCGGGTCTGTGAGAGCACCTACCACGGCACCCTGACCCACTACGAGGCGTTCAGCGCCATGCTGTTCCAGAATGACGATATGCCCATGGACAAATACCAGATCGGCATTCCCCAGCCCTATATGGACGACGACCGGAAGTGGGTGCTGACCTATGGCATCTCCTGCCGCCCGCTGATGCCCTCCGCCGCCAAGCGCCTTCTCAGCAAAACACCGCTTTCCATCGACAAGGCGCTGGTCCAGGAGCTGAAGATATCCAAGGAGGATATCCGCCTGATGAAGCATTATAATATGTTCGTCATGGTGTAGCCGGCATCGCCTTCTGTATATGTATGAACAGTCTTACCCGAAAAGGACGCCCCGGCGTCCTTTTTCCATAGGGAAACACGTTTTTTGAAAAAATTTTCGGTTTTCCTGTCCGCATTTGCTCCGCTGCGGCGTTTATATAGTGATGACACAGGGCGGCCGCCTGTGTTATGATGAATGCAACAAGCTGCGGGGAGGTGGGCGTTTGACGGTGTGCATGACGGCGCTGGAGAGCGCGGAGGAGCGGCGGCTCTTTGAGGACGTATACCGCGCCTGCTGCGGGCGGATGCTGGCGTTGGCGCGGCGGAGGCTGTCCGCTCAGGCGGACGCCGAGGACGCGGTGCAGCAATCGTTCCTGGCACTGGCGGAGCGCTTTTCCCGGCTGGCGAAGCTGCCGGAGACGCAGCTGGAGGCCTATCTGGTGGTGACCGTGGAGCGCAAATGCATCGACATCCTGCGGCAGCAGGCCCGCCGTGACGGCGTGCCCTTTGACGAGAACACCGTTCTGGTCACGCCACCGCCTTGCGGCGACCCGGTGGCCGACGCTATGGGGCGCTTGCCGCCCCGCTGCCGCGAGGCGCTGTTGCTGCGCTACGGCTGCGGCTACAGCACCCGTGAGACGGCGTCCCTGCTGGAGCTGTCCTTTGCCGCGGCCCAGAAGCTTCTGCAGCGGGCTAAGGCCGCGCTGCGGCAGGAGCTGGAAAAGGAAGGATTGACTGTATGACAGATATCACATACGAACGTGTGCTGCGGCAGGGCGCGCAGCGGATGGCGGCGCTGCTGGCATCTGAGCTGCCGGAGACCGATGCCCCGCCTTCGCCGGAGTTCACCCGGCGGATGGAGCCGGTGGTACAACAGGGCACGCGGCGGCAGAGCCGCCGGAGAATGTGGCAGAGAACAGCTGCCGCGCTGGTGACGGTGTGCCTGTCCTGCGGGGTAATACTGGCGGCCAGTCCGGTGGCGCGGGCGGCGGTAAGCCGCTGGTTCGTGCAGATAACGGAGCTGGTGACAGCCTACCGCATCACCCCGGCGGATGCCGGGGACACGGTGCAGGACTACACCCCCACCGCCCCGCTGGGCTATGTCCTGTCGGGCGACTTTACCGGCAGGGAGAACGGCATCCGGGTCATGCGCTGGACGTCCTCACAGGGCGATCTGCTGTTTGAGGCCGTGCCCATGACCGGCGACGAGCCTATCAGCGTGGAGCTGCGAAGCAGCAGCACCGGCGGCCTCTCCTCCACGGAGACGGGGCAGCGTCCTACGGGCGGGGCGGGCGAGCCGGAGGACTACGAGACGGAGAATGTGACCGTACATGGCCTGTCCGCGCAGCTGTACCGCATATTGCCCGCGGAGGGCACCTCTCCGCAGGTGCAGCACGGCTGCGGCCTGTGGTTCTATCGGGGAAGCGACCCCGTGCATTTCCATCAGGTGTCCATCCCGGAGGGCGCTGCGGCGCTGGTGTGGGTGGACGAGCGAGCCAACTGCCTGTTCCTGCTGATCGGCGGTCAGTCCCGGCAGGAGCTGGTGTCCGTGGCGGAGAGCATATATGAGAGCGAAAGGAGTTAAGACCATGAAAAAAATCACCGTTATCGCGTGCCTGCTGGCGCTGCTGACGCTGAGTGCCTGTGGCGCACAGACGCTGCCCGCCGATGAAAAGGACGTGCCGCCGGTGGAGGGCATCTCCCAGACGCAGGAGGACGGGCAGACCGGCACGAGGACTACTCCGTGGTGTACTACGACGCCCACCTGAACCGCACTGTGGAAAGCGGCGGCGACCTGACCGAGGAGGAGATCAACAGCCGGGAGGACATCTTCCCGGAGGAGATGTACACCATAGCGGCGGAGCCCAACACCAAGGTGGAGTATGACCTCCACGGGTTTATCCAGAATATCTACTACCGGGGCGGCGATGGGGAGTATTACCTTGACCCGGCCACCGCTGCCGCCATGCAGCCCTGATGCGCTGAGCGCAAAGGCCCGCCCCGCAGGGGCGGGCCTTTTTGTACCTCCTTATTGCTGTGCCAGCGCTGCGGCCACAAAGCCGCGGAACAGGGGATGGGGCCGGTCCGGCCGGCTCTTGAACTCCGGGTGGAACTGGCAGCCCACGAACCACGGGTGGTCCGGTATCTCCACCATCTCCACCAGACGGCCATCCGGCGACGTACCCGCCACCCGCAGGCCCACGGCCTCCAGCTCCGGCCGGAACACGTTGCTGCACTCATACCGGTGACGGTGGCGTTCCCATATCTCCCGCTGGCCGTAGGCCTCCCGGGCCTTTGTTCCCTCCGCCAGCACGCAGGGATACTTGCCCAGCCGCATGGTGCCGCCCTTGGCGGTCACGCCCACCTGGTCCGGCATCAGGTCGATGACCGGATGTGCCGTCACGGCGCTGAACTCTGCGCTGTGGGCATCCGCCCACCCGGCTGCGTGCCGCGCAAATTCGATGACCGCAATCTGCATCCCCAGGCAGATGCCCAGATAGGGGATACCCTTCTCCCGCGCGTACTGTGCCGCCAGGATCATCCCCTCAATGCCCCGGTCACCGAAGCCGCCGGGCACCAATATGCCGCTGCACCCGCAGAGCGTTTCCGTGAGGTTTTCCGCCGTCAGGTGCTGTGAGTCTACCCACCGGATGTCCACCTGTGCGCCGCAGGCGGTCCCCGCGTGGAACAGCGACTCCGCTACGCTGAGATAGGCGTCGTGCAGCTCCGTGTATTTGCCCACCAGCGCGATGGTCACATGATGCTGCTCCGCCGCGTGTATCTGCGTCACCAGCTCTTGCCAGTGCCGCATATCCGGCTCGCCGGCGCCCAGTCCCAGCATGCGGCACACCACCCGGCACAGCCCCTCCCGCTCCAGCAACAGGGGCACCTCATACAGGGTGGACGCCGTCAGGTTGGGGATGACGCAGTCCTCACTGACATTGCAGAACAGTGCGATCTTCTTCCGCATGTCCTCCGGCAGCGGGCTGTCGGTGCGGCACACCAAGATATCCGGCTGGATTCCCACGCTCAGCAGCTCCTTCACGGAGTGCTGTGTGGGCTTGCTCTTCAGCTCGCCGCTGCCGGGGATGGAGACCACCAGCGGCACGTGGATATACAGCACGTTTTCCCGTCCCTGCTCCGCCGCCACCTGACGGATGGCCTCCAGATACGGCTGGCTCTCGATGTCACCCACCGTGCCGCCGATCTCCGCGATGACCACGTCCGTCTGTCCGTCATCCATGGCGTACAACCGCCGCTTGATCTCGTCGGTCACATGGGGGATGATCTGCACCGTGCCGCCCAGATAGCCGCCCTGCCGTTCCCGGTTCAGCACCGACCAGAAGATCTTTCCGGAGGAAACGGAGCTGTCGCCGGTCAGCGCCTCATCCACGAAGCGCTCATAGTGCCCCAGGTCCAGATCCGTCTCCGCTCCGTCGTCGGTGACGAATACCTCGCCGTGCTGGTAAGGGCTCATGGTCCCCGGGTCTACATTCAGGTACGGATCGAATTTCTGGTTTCGCACCCGCAGACCGCACTGCTTCAGCAGCCGCCCCAGCGATGCCGCGCAGATGCCCTTTCCCAGCCCGGACACCACGCCGCCGGTCACAAAAATATACTTCATCCCGCCATCTCCCCTGTAAAAAATATGCTCCGATGGTACACCCCCATACCTCCGCTGTCAACGGTGCAAAACGCAGATATTTCATCGGAATTATCATATAATATATAGAATTAGAGAGAAATTGTTGCAGAAGCGAAAGTTCTTCTTGCATTGGCGGGCGGATGGTGGTATGGTAGTATTGGACTCACCTTAGGTGAGGTTCCTCACAGGAAAAAATAAGCACCCGGAGGCTTATGCCTCCGGGTGCTTCTGCTTATGTCTCGTCGGTGATCTCGCCGCCGGACGCTTCCCGCCGGACCACCTTGATCTCGCAAGTGCGGTGATTGTCCACCCGCGTCACCAGCACGTCCAGATCCTGGCAGCTGAACCGGTCGCCTACCTCAGGAACCCGGTCGCACTGCTCCATCACCCAGCCGCTGACGGATGTCATCTCCGTCTCCTCATTCAGATGGAAGAACTCGGCAAAATCGTCAAAATCCATGGCCGCGTCCACCAGATAGGTGTCCTTGTCCACCTTGCGGATAAAGACCTCCTCCTCGTCGTGCTCGTCCCAGATCTCGCCCACCAGCTCCTCCAGAATGTCCTCCATGGTCACGATGCCGCAGGTGCCGCCGTACTCATCCACCACCACGGCCATCTGGGTCTTGGCCAGCTGCAATTTTTTCAGCAGCAGGCTGATTGGCTCGTTTTCCAGCACGAACATGACCGGGGAGAGTATCTCTTCCAGCGGCTTGTCCGTTACGCCGCAGCCCACATAAAAGTCCTTCTGGTGTATGGTGCCGATGATGTGGTCGATGTCCTCCCGATAGATCAGCAGCCGGGAATACTTCGTCTGGGTGAACAGATCCGCCACCTCTTCCTTGGTGGCGTCCACCGGCAGTGCCGCCAGGTCCACCCGATGGATGAGGATGTCCTGCGCCTCCTGCTCGGAAAAGCCGATGGCGTTCTTCAGCAGGTCGCCCTCGTCCTTGTCGATGCTGCCCTCCTGCTGCACCTCGTTCACCAGCATCAGCAGCTCCTCCGGGGACATTTTGTTGTCCCCATCCAGATGGAACATCCTGGCCAGCAGCTTTTTCCACAGGGAAAACAGCGCGTTCAGCGGCATCAGCAGCCAGATCAGGCACCGCAGAAACGGCGCAGCTGTCATGGCCCAGTTCTCGGCGCAGTCCTTGGCGATGCTCTTGGGGGAGATCTCGCCGAAGATCAGCACCACCACCGTTACCACGATGGTGGACAGCGTAGCGCCGGCATCGCCGAAGCTTTTGACGAACAGTGCCGTGGCCAGGGATGCCATGGCAATGTTCACGATGTTGTTGCCGATGAGAATGGTGGACAGCAGCTTGTCATAGCGCTCCAGCAGCCGGCACGCCAGCGCGGCACGGCTGTTGCCTTTTTCCGCCAGCATTTTCAGCCGCGTGACATTGGCCGAGGAGAACGCCGTCTCCGTGGCCGAGAAATAGGCGGACAGCAGCAGGCATACCGCCATAATAATGATATATGTAGTCGTTGACACGATCAATAGCTCCTTTTTCTGTCATCTGTTTCTGTGATCCACACTGGTCTAAAGGCGCAAAAAAGCACGTCTGCCCCGCGTCAGGCGGCGCAGATATGCCGCAAAAAACAGATGGCAGCCCGGCAAGTTCCCGGGATGGTCGCCGCTGTCGGTATCCATATCGCCCTGTATCCTCCTTTTGATATAAATCCTGCCTATTATATACAAAACCACCCACCCTGTCAAGTCCGCTCTTTTCCGCAGAGCGCGGGGCTGGTTGGACAGCAAAAGGGCCTCCCTGTGGGAAGCCCTTTTGAATGCGCGTGTGCATTACAGCGCCCGCAAAAACTCCGGCTTCAGGTCCCGGCGACCGTCCAGCGCCGCGGCGATCTGCGCCAGCAGCGCCTTCCGGTCGCCGTTCAGTGTGCCCTTCAGCGTCAGATAGTTGCTGGCATGGTTGGCGCGGAACACGGTTCCTTCGCTGTCCACGTGCTGTAAAAACAGCTCTGTTTCCTTCAGTACCTCCAGGGGGCTGAGCAGCGTAAAGCTACCCTCCCGCACCCAGGCCTCCAGCGGCGTTCCCGGCTCCACCATCAGCGTCAGCAGCCCCAGATAGTCCGGCTTCATTTCGCTGACGGCTCTGGCCGTGTCCGCGGCGTGCTCCCGCCAGTGTGCCACGCTCCCCAGCCCGGAGATGGCCGTCACCGACAGCGCCAGCCCGCACCGCCGGGCCTTCTGCCCCGCCGCCACGATCTCCGCCGCCGTGTGGCCCTTCTGCATCTTCTCCAGCACCGCGTCGCACCCGGACTCCAGCCCCATATACACCATCTGCAGGCCCTTGCTCCGCAGCAGGCGCAGCTCGTCCTCGGATTTGATCTGCAGGCTGGTGGGGGAGGCGTAGCATGTTACCCGCTGGCACTCCGGAAACAGCCCATAGACCAGCCCCAATATCTCCACCAGGTCGCCTGTCCTCCGCATCAGTGCGTCCCCATCCGCCAGAAAGACACGCTCCACCCGGCGGTATACCCGCCGTGCCAGCTCAAAGTCCTCCCGGATCTCGTCCATGGGCCGCATGGCAAAGTGCTTGTCGTCGTACATATCACAGAAGGCGCACCTGTTGTGGCTGCACCCGTAGGTCACCTGCACGATCAGGCTGTACGCCTCGCTGGGCGGTCGGTATACCTTTCCCTTATAACGCATGGTCATCACTCCTTTTGCTGTATTATGCCATACTTTGAACGCTTTGAAAAGGGGGCATATTCCCGCCCCGCTCCACATAGGCTGTGACATCTCAACAAACGAGGTGTACTATGGAGCTGAATTACAACCGCGTGGAGCTGCGGGGCGTGGCCGAGGACGCGCCGTTGCTGTCCCATGTGAACCACGGCTGTGCGTTCTACCGCTTTACCCTGTCCGTCCTGCGCCTGTCCGGTCAGGCGGACAAGCTGCCCGTCATCGTCCCCCGGCCGCTTCTGCTGCTGACGCCGGTGTCCCCCGGCGACGGCGTACATATCACCGGCCAGCTGCGTTCCTTCAACAACAAAAGCGGCCAGGGCAGCCGTTTGGTCATCTCCACCTTCGCCCAGACGCTGACCCATGACGCCGGCGAACCGCTGAACCGCATTTTCCTCAGCGGCGTGCTGTGCAAGCAGCCCGCCCTCCGCCGTACGCCCCTTGGCCGCGAGATATGCGACATGATCCTGGCGGTGAACCGTCGCTACGGCCGCGCCGACTACCTGCCCTGCATCGCCTGGGGCGCCGTGGCCCAGCAGGTGTCCCTGCTGCACACCGGCGCCCGGCTCACCGCCGAGGGGCGGGTCCAGAGCCGTGTCTACTCCAAAACGGAGAACGGCGTCACCACCGACCGCACTGCCTATGAGGTGTCCATCATGCGTCCGGCGGACCGGACGGAATTCCCGGAATAACGCGCTTCCTCCGTCCATTCCCGCCCATTCTGCGGCGCTGTCCGCGCCGAAAAACCGGCATTCTCCCTGTTGCGCCCCGGCTGGTATTATGGTAAAATTCCTGTAAAGAAGTATGTTACAAGGAGAGCCTCCATGCGCCATTCCAGCCATCTGCATCTGCACTTCCACACCCACCACCGCGCCGCCCGTTATGACGTGGACATGACGAAGGGCAGCATCACAAAGCATCTGATCAACTTTGCCCTGCCGCTGATGGTGGGCAATCTTTTTCAGCAGCTCTACAACATGGTGGATACCTGGGTGGTGGGCAACTACGTCAGCAACGAGGCCTTTTCCGCCGTGGGTACCGTCACCCCTATTATCAACACGCTTATCGGCTTTTTCCTGGGATTGTCCAGCGGTGCCGGCGTGGTCATCAGCCAGTATTACGGTGCCGGCCGCGAGGATAAGGTCCGCCAGGCGGTCCACACCTCCCTGGTGCTGACGCTGCTGATGGGCGCGGTATTCACCGCCGCCGGCATCGCCATGACGCCCCTGATGCTCCGCCTGATGAAGACCCCCGCCGAGGTGGCACCGGAGCAGACCACCTACCTGACCATCTACTTCGCCGGCGTCATGGGACTGCTGCTCTACAACATGGGCTCCGGCATCCTCCGCGCCGTGGGCGATTCACGCCGCCCCTTCTACTTCCTGCTGGTGTCCGCCGTGCTGAACACGGGATTGGACCTGCTCTTCGTGCTGAAATTCGGCATGGGCGTGGAGGGCGTGGCCTACGCCACCATCATCGCTCAGGCGGTGTCCGCCGCACTGACCATCTGGGTACTCATGCGCGCCGCCGGCTGTATCCGCGTGGAGCTCCGCGCCCTGCGTATGACCTGGTCCGTCCTCCGTCAGATCGTGTCCGTGGGTATACCCGCCGCCCTGCAAATGGCCATCACCGCTTTCTCCAACGTGTTCGTCCAGGGCTATATCAACTATTTCGGCCCGGATTGTATGTCCGGCTGGACGGCCTATACCAAGGTGGACCAGCTGGTGATCCTGCCGGTCCAGTCCATCGCCATGGCCGGCACCACCTTCGTGGGCCAGAACCTGGGCGTGGGCGACACGGCCCGGGCCAAGAAGGGCGTCCGCACGGCGCTGTACCTGTCCTTCGCCGTCACGGCGGTGCTGTTGGTGCCGGTACTGCTGTTGGCCCCGGACCTGACGGCGTTCTTCAACAGCAAGGCCGAGGTGGTGTCCTACGGCGCGTTGCTGCTGCGGCTGCTGTCGCCCTTCTACTTCTTCTTCTGCATCAACCAGATCTACTCCGCCGCCCTCCGCGGCGCGGGCAACAGCCAGGTGCCCATGTGGATCATGCTGGGCTCCTTCGTGGTCTTCCGCCAGATATACCTCTACATCGTGGCCAACTATGTCTCCAACGAGATCATTCCCATCGCCATGAGCTACCCCGCCGGCTGGTTCGTGTGCAGCGTGGCCACGCTCATCTACTACCGCTTCTGCAAATTCGACAGCCACCGGCTGGTGGAGGACGTATGATGGACAAGTGTGAGACCTGCGTGTGGTACGTCTATGACGAGGACTACGACGATTATATCTGTGACATGGATCTGGACGAGGACGAGCTGGCCCGTTTCCTGGCCGCCGATACCCGATCCTGTCCCTATTGGCGCCCCGGCGACGACTATATCACCGCGCGAAAGCAATAAAAAGCACCCCCGGACTACCGGGGGTGCCTGCTTGTTCCGCCGAAAAAAACACCACCCATTGGGTGGTGTTTCCTGTTTTCTGCGGTGCCGCGTCAGGCCTCACGCTTGCGGCGGCGCAGCAGCGCCGCGGTGCCGGTGTAGCTTATCAGCGCCGTTACCGCGTAGGGCGGCAGTTCCGCGTCCACCAGCGTCTTTCTGCCAGCAGAATGTAGTAAGCTTTGCGTTCGAGCCTTCACTGACGTTGGGCGAGCTACTGTAGTTTCAAGTCTGCCCGCTGGGAAGCTTCGACCAGTCCGGCGTATAGGCGTGCTTGCCGGTGTCCGCATACGGCAGCGTAAGCGCGACGGTGTCAAGACTGTCGCCGGCGGCCGGATTCACCGTTACATCGATGTCGGGCGCCCGTATCTCGTAGTGCGTTTCGCCGGTGGGCGTGACTGTAGCGCCAATTCTGAAGCGTGAAGATTTGCCTTGTGCGGAGACTTTTGCAGTTTCAAAAATTGAAGAGGGAGCTTCTGATTTGAAATGGACCGACTCAACGAGTACGGTCCATTTTCACACGCATTTGACGCTTACATCTGACCTGCCAGCCTTGGGATTTACGCGCACTTAGATTTGATGGTTACAGAAAAGTATGCGGCGGCACATCACCTTGTGGAGAGATGCGCCGCCATTGCCGTCATTATTCTTTCTGTGTTTCCGACTCCTGCTGTTCCGTCCGCATGAGCGCAACGCAGAGCTGAAGCTGCCGCACCTTGTGGATGCCGGTCTTTTCATAGACCCTCTTGCGGTATGTATCTACGGTGCTGGAGGCGCAGCCGATCTGCTCCGCACATTGGCGGGTGCTCAGGCCGCTGACAAGAGCCTCGCATATTTCGAGCTCCTTTGTGCTCAGCTTGGCGTAGCCCTTTAAGAATTTATCATAGTCAGCCGGATCAAGCTCCTTCTTTCCGAGGTGCGCCAAACGACGGATCTCCGCAAGGGAATCGTCCAGCTGCCCCTGCATACCCTCTACCTGCTCTTCAAGCCCCAGCTTTTCGCCTAAAAGCTGCTCGGCTCTGTCCTGGGCATCCTGCCGTTCCGCCTTCAGAGCGGTCACAGCCTCCTCATGGGATCGCATCTTCTCGGAGATGGGCAGCAGCTCCTCAAAGATGGGCTTTCCCTCCTCACCGCCCGCCACAGTGACATGATCGATGTCCTCCAGTATGGG